>Ga0118677_10003970_pt1 | contig 27360 bp, 26 predicted proteins | sample AliMusrvi5mmetaG_FD_86154 | JGI IMG/M metagenome (GOLD analysis project Ga0118677, IMG submission 86154) | reverse complement strand
AAATTGGATGTCGATCAACAAGCTGCTTCGGCCGGGTGTCCACCGGCTCAAGTCATTGCAGGCCGTGGCGCATGGCGCCGACACGGTGCAGTACTTCCAGTACCGCAAGAGCCGGGGTAGTGCCGAGAAGCTTCACGGTGCGGTCGTGGATCATGTCGGCACCGAGAACACTCGCGTGTTCGGCGATGTGGCGGAAGTCGGGTCCATTCTAAAGAAGCTGGATGGCGTTGTGGGCTGCGCCACCCCGGCCGATGTGGCCATCATCTACGACTGGGAGAACCGCTGGATACTGGAGGAGGCGCAGGGCCCACGCAAAGGAATCCACGATGCCTGGGTTCAAGATCACTACAGCGCGTTCTGGCGACGTGGCATTCCCGTGGACGTAATCGGCATGGACGATGATCTGGCGCGCTACAAGCTGGTGGTCGCGCCCATGCTGTATATGCTCAAACCTGGTGTGGCGGGCCGTCTCACCGAGTTCGTGCGGCAGGGCGGCATGCTCGTGGGGACCTTTCTGACAGGCATCGCGGACGAGAACGACTTCGTGTTTCTGGGCGGCTGGCCGGGCCCGTTGCGACCGGTGTTCGGAATCTGGGCCGAGGAGATCGACTATCTCTACGATGATGAGCACAACCGCCTGATCCCCGCGCCGGATACCGCGGCGGGCCTCACGGGCGAATATCGGGTAACGACCGCGTGCGAACTCATTCACGCCGAATCCGCGCGCGTGCTGGTTGCCTATGGAGACGACTTCTACGCCGGCCGGCCGGGCCTAACGGTGAACTCGTTCGGGAAAGGCCGCGCCTATTACGTGGCCGCGCGAACGGAGTTCCGTTTCCTGAACGATTTCTATGGCGGACTGGCTGCGGACCTTGATCTTCGTCGGGCGTACGAGGCCGAGCTTCCGGACGGCGTCACCGCGCAGCTTCGAACTGACGGAGAGACGGACTATGTGTTTCTGCTCAACTTCGCGGCCGAGTCGCGGGCCGTGGCGGCGGCGCCCGTCGCGTCCTGGGTGGGGGGCGCGGCGGCGCCTGCCGATACAACGCTCGCCAACACACCGCCGCCCTCGCAGGCCGTGGCGACCGGTGTGTCGAGCCTCGACATCGCCGGCTTCACCGATCCCAGCAGCATCGCTGCTCCCGACGACGGCAGCGGCCGCATGTTCGTGACGGAACAGCCGGGCCTCATCCGCGTGGTCCGCGATGGCGTCCTGGAGGCGACGCCGGCCCTCGACATCCGCGGGAGAGTGGGCAGCGGCGGCACCGAGGAGGGCCTGCTCGGCCTTGCGTTCCCCCGGGGTTTCGCGGCCAAGCGCTACGCCTACGTCTACTTCACGGCGCCCGACAATGCCTCGATGGTCTATCGAGTGCGACTGCGCGGCGACGGGACGGATCGGTTCGACCCGGCAACGATGCAGTTCATCCTCCGAGTCCCTCAGCCGTACGACAACCACAAGGGCGGGCAGCTGGCCTTCGGGCCGGGCGGCGATCTCTACATCGGCCTGGGCGACGGCGGGAGCGAGGGCGATCCGAACAACGTCGGTCAGAACCTGGGCACGCTGCTCGCAAAGGTCCTGAGGATCGACACAGAGTCGACCCCCGACAAGCCTGGGTACAGGATCCCCTCGGGCAATCCCTTCGTGGGCAAGGCCGGCGCGCGACCCGAGACATGGGTCTACGGGCTCCGCAACCCATGGAGGTTCTCGTTCGATCCCGCCAACGGCGACCTCTACATCGGTGACGTGGGCCAGGACCGGTACGAAGAGGTGGACCTCGTTCCCGCCGGCAGCCATGGCGGACTCGACTTCGGCTGGTCGCTGTACGAGGGCGACCATCTCTACAAGGCCACCCGTCGGCTCCCGGGCTTCTCTTGGCCCATCGCGGAGTACTCGCACACCGAGGGCTACGCGGTGATCGGCGGCTACGTGTACCGCGGGGCGGCGTATCCGGCGACGCGCGGACTGTACGTGTTCGGCGACTATGGGAGCGGCCGCATCTGGACGCTGACGCATACCACGACCGGCTGGACGCGTCGTCTGGCGCTCCGAACCGATTACCGAATCAGCACCTTCGGCGTCGACGGTTCGGGCGAACTATGGGTGGCGGACCGCGCGACGGGCACGCTCCACCGGTTGCCCGACCTCAGCAGGTGAGCTCTGCCGACAGGCGCGGAGCGACCGGCGTCAACTGCGCCTACGCCGACCTCGAGTGAAGAGCCACACGACCACCACCGTGAGCAGGGCCGACAGGAGCGAGACCACCCCGGCGGTCCAACCGCCGAGCCAGGTTCCCGACACGTAGGCCAGAACAAGCAGCAACGCGACCGGCACCCACACGAGAGCCGCGGAGACGACCTTCACGCCCGGGCTCTCGTACGCGTCCTTCTTCTTGTCCCTCTCGACGAGGGACCTCCCGTCGATGGCCATGCGGCACCCTCTCTGCTCCGGCCCTCAGGATGACACCCTCCGGGGGGCCGAGTCGAGCGACCGACGGACCGACGCAGGCGCCGGTCGACACAGGGCCGCACTACGAGGCGGGTATACAGAAGATCATCACCGCGGAGAGAACCGAGGCGTCCGTCCCGATCCTGGGCGATCAATGATCCGAGGAGCGCTCGATGACCTGGAACGCATCGACGACGCGGCGTGCCGAGGTGGCGCCAGGCGACGTCGGGTGCGGCTATCACGAGATCTCCCACGTCGGGTTCTTCGGCCTCCTGCTCTTCGATCTCAAGGCCGTGAGAGACTCCTTTCCCAGACGCGGCGTCAAATGGACGATCCAGCGAGCCGCCGAGGAGCTGGGGCTGGCCCGGCCTGACGCGCGACTCGCGGCGCGGCGGTCTGAGCACATCGCGGAGGAGTCGCTCGGTCTTGTGGCCGGCGAATGGGTGCACGTGAAGTCGGCGGACGAGATCCGTGAGACGCTCGATGCTCGTGGCATGGTCCGCGGCCTGAGATTCATGGACGAGATGTGGAAGTACTGCGGCCGGCGCTTCCGCGTGCTCAAACGCATGGAACGGCTCCTCGTGGAGCGCACGGGCACCATGCGCAACCTCAAGGACACCGTGCTCCTCGAGGGCACGACATGCGACGGCTCAGCGCACGAAGGCTGCGACGCGACCTGCCAGCACCTATGGCGCGAGCTGTGGCTGCGCCGCGTCGACGGGCCGACCGCCGACGGCTAGGACCCCGTCGCCGAGACCTTCCCGTCGCTCGTGGGAGGGGCCACATCCGCGCTCGAGGACTCTGGCGTCCCCTTGGCCCCGTACACCACGAGAAGGACGTTCGTCGGCGGCAGACCGTAGTAGGCCGTGGTCACGCTCTGACCGGTGTAGCTGAAGCTCGAACTCACGGTCGTGATCCACCACTGGTACTTCGTCGCGCCCTTGACCGAAGCGGCACGCAGCGCGATCGACACCCGGCTCGTACCGGTCGAGCTCGACCGAACGGTCCCGCTCATCGTGAAGCGGGCTCCGCCCGTGGGCGCCGGGGTCACGGGTTGGGGCTTCACTGGAGTCGGCGACGTCTTGCCCGGCGTCGTCGTCGAGGTCGGCTTCTTCACACCGGGCTTGGCAGCCACCTTGGCCGAGCCGGTCGCCGCGGTGGAAGAGGGGGCGACCGAAGAAGTCGCGGTCGTACCCGTCGCAGAGACGCTCGTCGTGGTCTCCGCAACAGGGTCTGTCGGCTGTGCGGGCGCCACATGAGCCGACAGGAGCAGCGCGGCGGCGAGGACGGCGGCGCTGAGCACCGGTGCGCCCACGCTCACGGCGGCGCGCACACCGGGCGAGAACTTATGCTGCACCCACATGAGCGCCAACCCGATCGGCCAGAAGACGACCAACGCCGCGATCACGAACCACGGGCGCTCATACCAGAGCCAGCGTGCGTGCATCTCGGTCATCAGTCGGGCCTTCCTTCTTCGTTTGCAACGCAGCCTCGCGGCAGCCGTGCCGAATACCTAGGAGTCGCCGTGACGCTGCTGGTCGGCGGTCGTCTGGGCCTGGTCGGCGGTCAGGAAGCGGTCTGAGTACAGGAAGACGTCGTCGCCGGTGTTCGGCACGAGCTTGATGTCCTCGTAGAGCTCCAGGGCACGGGCCACCGCGCCTTCGATCTCGTGGCGGTCCACGCCGAAGGCCGGATAGTAGAACAGCTGGACGTCCGTGGCGCGCGGATAGACCTCGGCGGCCTCTCTGACCGTCTCAGCGATGATATAGGCCGCATCGTGAGACTCGCCCCTGAGCAGCACCGTGGCGTATTCCTCGGTCATGTAGGCCTTGGAGTAGGCGAACTTCTCTCCACTCTTGGCCGTCAGCACCGAGACGTCGATCGTCGCGGGGTCATCCATCATCTGCTCCAGCAGCGCCTCGATCTCGCCGGGCTGGGTGTCGGGCGCAAGCGTGTCGAGCCACGCCACCGGCGTCAGCTTCGCGAGGAACTTCGAGTCCGCCCGTATCTCGACGACGATCTTGACCTTCAACTCCACAGCCCTCGCCTTGGCTGCGGCCTGCTCTTCAGTCAGGTGTGCGTCGGAGTAGTAGTAGACGAGCCCGCTGAAGGCGAGCACCGACTTGATGTCAGAGGCGGTCTCGTCCGTGGAGATGGCCGCCATCGCTGTGTCGAACTCGGCCTTCTCAAGCCCACCCGACAAGCGCATCAGCACGTCGGCCGCTGTCGGCGCGGCAGCGTCCTTCGCGTTGTCCCGGATCAGCTTCACGAGCGCGGCCCGGAGCTCAGGCTCGCGGGCAAGCTTCTCCGCGGTCTCAACGTCCACGTACTTGTCGCAGTAGAGATAGGTCGCGCCCGTGAATGTGTAGGTGGGGTGGATATCGCCGTAGGAGTCGTCGTTCGCGAGCTCGATCAGCCGCCAGCTGATCTCCTCAGAGGGCACGTCGACTGCGAGCTCCTTGAGCTGGTCGGTGCGAGTGGGAGCCTCCAGCTTCTTCGAGTCGCTCCGCACCCGCTTGGCGGCAGCGTCCTTGAACTTCTTGGAGGCCGCCGTCTCCGGGCGTTCCTCGTAGACGTGGGCCGCCGCGGATGCGTCCCGCTGGTACTGCGCCGCCAGCGCCGCCTTCGCGGCCATGTTCTCCTCCATCGGCATATCCGAAGACCCCTCTCGCTACCTGTCATGAGCGAACACGCGTTCACGTTCCGGGGGCAAGGACCACCCGAGAAACCGGATGGCCCTTGCCCCCCATTCTCCGTGCTTGCCGACCCTGCGGCACGTGCAATCCGCTGGGAGGTCGGTGTCTATGTGGAACCTAGCCCAGCAGCCCCAGTGTCTCCATCTCGGAGGCCACGTCGTTCATCCCCAGATCGAGGTAGGCCTGCTTCCTCGGCGCGCCCGTGGAGCTCCAGTTCATCGCAGTGTAGAAGGCCTGGACGGCGGTGTTCATGTCCGCCGGGTCCTGCCTCTGCGAGGTACCGGTGAGGGCGGTCTTGCTGCCCCAGAACGTGGGGTTGTTGAACATGGCATCCGGGAACGCATCGTGACCGGTGAAGAAGGTCAGGCCGTTTGCCGGCGCAGCGTTGTACTGGATCATGTTCGTGGTCCCCATGCCCCGGATGGTGAGTGCCCGCAGCAGCGTGAAGATGCGCAGTCCGGTGTGCAGGAACTGCGACTCGGTCTGCTTGTCGCCCGTGACCATCGAGTACTCGTCAGCGAGCAGATGGCTGTCACCAAGGTACCCGCGCTCTGCGAGCGGCGAGAACCAGGTGGCCGCCGCCCCGCCGCGGTTGCACTGGCACAGCGAGTTGTTGAGGACGCCCTCGGCTGCCAACCGGACCGTCAGTGCGGTCTTGGAGGCGTTCCAGGGAAGCGTGTTGCTGTTGGGATCGCATGCGGCGTGACCGATCGGATTGCCGTTGACATCCGGGATCTGGTCCCAGACCGCTGCGTCCACGGCGGCGACGCCGGTGCCGTTGATGTGGGTCTGCTCATGCATGCATGGGTCGCGGTTGTACATGGAGTTGATGATCGAGCCGGTCTGCTGGCCCTCGAAGTGATGGGGCGCGAACCAGGTCGTCTCGTTCCAGCAGACTGCCTTGCCGAAGGCCCGCTCCTGCTGCATGAAGGCGTACGGGAACTTCTCGGGACCGCCCCAACGCTTCCACCACGCCTTGCTGCCGAGTCCGTGAGCGTAGCCGAGCTCACCGATGCGGAAGGCGAAGCGCTTCAGGATGTCGGTCATGAACGCCGGATCGCCAGAGGCCTGCGCCGCCCAGTTGATGGAGTTGTACTCCGCCGCGGGGAGGTTGGCCTTGGTGATGCCCTTGAACGCACTGCTGTAGTAGGCGAAGTCGCCGGTCAGGATGTGGTAGTCGTCGCCGATACCGTAGTCGTCCTGAAGGATGCTGCCCATGAAACGCCCGCCGGGGGCGTCATAGCCGGAGGCGTTCGCGAGGCTCTGGATCTGCGCAGCGGTCGTGGCCGTGCCGTAGTAGTCGCTCGGGCTGGAGATGCCGCCGCACTCGTTGACGCAGTACTGGCCGTAGCCGTTGTTCGTCTGCATCTCAGGCACGTTGACCGCCTGGTGGCACGGGTTCGGGCAGCCGAAGCAGGCGGCGCCGCGGACCATCCACTTCATGTGGCGGTCGCTGGAGTTCCAGCTCGTCCTGGTACCCGGGCCCCTGAAGGCGTAGGTGTGGACGTCGTGCGGGTCCGTCATGCCGGTGTTGACCGGCGGGCATGCCGCGCCCCACCACACGGTGGGGTCGCCTGTCCAGTCGCCGCCGCCGTAGTACTGCGCCCAAGGCTTGGGCTTGCCAGGCGTCATGCCGCCACTGGTACCACCGACGAGGCTGGTGTGGTGCGCGATCTGCGCAAGCAGCTCGCGGCCGGTGCACGCGATCTTGAGCGAGCCGGTGCCGTGGACTGCGATGGCCTTCAGGTTCTTCGAACCCATGATGCCGCCGGCGTTCTGCCCGGAGTGCGAACGGTCGCACATCGCGGTCGCCGCGCCATGCATGTTCTCTCCGGCCTGACCGATGGACACGACGCTGACGGCCTCCTGGCCGACCTCGTCCATGATCGCGGCGTTCGTGTAGAAGTTGCCGTTGCCCCACATCTTGCGGGCGTCACGGATCGAGACGTTGTCGTTGTCGACGAAGATCCACACCGGGTTGGGCGCCTTACCCTCGACGATGATGGAGTCCCAGCCTGCCAGCTTGAGCAGCGAGCTGAAGTGTCCACCGGCGTGACCGGTACCCGGAAGGTTATCGGGGTTCGTGGCCAGCAGCGAGGTGAAGGAGATCCGGCCGTTGTGGGGCAATCCGGTCCCGTTGAGGGGACCGACGCCGATGATGAGCTTGTTCTCCGGAGCAAACGCGGGAGTGTGGGCAGGAACCTCGTTCCACAGGACCTTGAGACCAAGGCCCTCTCCTCCGACGTAGTCCTTGTACTTGGCAATGGTGTCGTCCGCCGAGACGACTCCGGTCGTAAGGTTCACGCGGAGCGTCTTGCCGGTCCAACCGCCGTATGTCGGCATATTCTTATCCTCCTTGAGCCTTTGAAGCGGCTATTTCTTGGTCGAGGCGACAGAACCGGCGGTGTGACAGTCGTCACACGTGGCCTCGACGCCGGGACCGGGCTGGACGTACGCCGGAACGGCCTGCCTTGCAGGCTGGTCCTTGGTCCTGTCCACCCACGGCACGTAGCTCAGAGCGCCGGAGGGGCAGATCGCGACGCACTGGGGATTGCCGCCGCACAGGTCGCACTTGGTGGCCTTGTTGGTCTCCTTGTCGAGAGACGGCATGGCCCACGGGCACGCCTTCGTGCAGATCCCACAGCCGATGCACTTCTTGGAATCGATGACGCGCGCGTTCGTCGCCGGGTCCACGCCGATGGCCTGCTGGGGGCACGCCGTCATGCAGGGGACGGGGTGCGGGCACTGCAGGCACGTGTCGGCCACCAGGCGATGGTTGCCGAAGATGCCCATGCCGTTGCTGTAGCCGACGCGGGGGCCCTCGGGACCGAAGTTGTAGTTACGAGAGAGCTTGACGCGCGATATCGCGACGCTGATCTTGTCGTCGTGGTAGAGCGAGCAGGCCACTTCGCAGCGCCTGCAACCGACGCAGCGCGACGGATCGTGGACGACCATCATCTTGGCATTCGGGATGAACACCGTGGCGTCCGTTGCCGTGCTCTGCGACTTCATGATGGAGAGGCCGGTGGTGAGTCCCACAGCCCCCATCATCGAGACTTTCACGAAGTCTCGTCTTGAGGTCTCGCCCAAGACGTCAGACACATGGAAACCGTCTTCGGCGGTAGTCATCTTCTCATCTTTCTCAGCCACTGTTTACCCGCCTTTCGTTCTCCGATTCGGTGACGGACTCTCACCGCTGGTTCCTCAACGAGACTGCTGGTGTCGGTTCAATGGAGACTTCCGAGGACCGCAGCTCGCGTGTTGAGAAGAGCTACTTCACCGTGACGGTGATCTTGCTCGAGTTCGGAGCAGCCAGGTAGAGACCGCTGCCCGGGAAGCTGACGTAGAAGGAGTAGACGCCCTTCGCGGTCGGCTTGTAGTTGTTGTTCTGCCACAGCGAGCTGGCAGACCCCGCACCGTAGGTGAGGCGGTTCGAGGAGTACGAATAGAAGCTCTTGCCCGGCTTCTTGACCATCAGGGTCACCATCAGGCCGTTGGCTCCAGGAGCGCCGACGAGCGCGCCGGAGACGTTGAACGCCTTGCCCAGCTTGATGCTGGATGCGCTGGAGCTGATGGTGAGCGCCGTGGCGATCGTGTACACAGGAGGCGACGCGATCGAGAAGGTCAGAGACTTCGTGCCCTCGGTGTTGCCGGCCTTGTCGACGCCCCAGTAGGTGATGGTGTGGGGACCGGCGCCGGTGACGTCGAACGCGACCGTGAAGGTGGAAGCGGTCGAGACGGGAGGCGTGGTGCCCGAGGCGATCGTGTAGGTGTGGCAGTCGGAGCAGTTGGAGCCACCGTTGGGATCAGACGGCAGGAAGTGATTGCCGTTGTTGTCGGTCGGCATGATCGCCGGGATCAGCGAAGTGCCGTGGCAGAGCGAGCAGCTGATCGACGGATCGTGAGTGGCGTGATCGGCGGGCTCGACGATCGCAGCGGCCTGTACGAACGTGTGACAGGTCTTGCAACCGGCGGTGACTCCGGCGTGCGAGATGGAGACGCCGACGGTCGGCAGGACCCACGTGGGGTGGCAACCTGCGGCGACGCAGCTGGCGTTGGCGGCGGTCAGAACCGCAGCCGAGCCACCTGCGTGGGCAACGGGGATGGCAAGGTCGGGAGCGCCGAATGCGGCTGCCCGAACGCCGGCGGTGACGACCGGCTTGGCGACACCGTCGACCGTGTAGTTCAGGCTGGCCATGCCGGAACCGAAGTCAGGCGAGGTCAGCGTGATGTGAGCGGTGGAGCCGGCGGCCAGAACTGCGCCGTTGGCTACGCCGGCAAGGGTCGTGACAGGCGCGGTGGCATCCACGACGGTGACAGTGAAGGCCTTCGTCACGATCGCGCTGTGGAGACCGCTGTTGTCGACGCTGTAGTACGACAGCGAGTGGTCGCCCGCAGCGGTCACGGTGACGGTATTGCCGCTCTTCCAGTCACCGTTGTCGAGGCTGTACCACAGCGACGCGATACCGGAAGCGTCCGTACCCGAAAGGGTGATGGTCGCCGATCCGGGGTACGTGGCCGCGGCGTTCGACGACACCGTCGGCAGGATCGTGTCGCTGATGGTGAAGTTCATGGAGATCGAGAACCCGGCGTTGCCGCCGGTGTCCTTCGCCCACGCGACGAGAGTGTGGAAGCCGCGCGCCGTGACGGTCACGGCCGCGCCCGAGACAGCGGGTGCGCCATCGAGGCTGTACCAGGTGGAGGCTACCGGCAAGCCACCAGTGGCCTGCACGCCCGTGAAGGTGATGGTCGCGCTGTTGTCATAGGCGGTCAGGTTGCTCGAGAGGATCAGCGGCAACGTGTTCGCCAGAGTGAACGACTTGTGGACGGTGACGCCGGTCTGCTGGCCGATGGTGGCCTCAGCAGACGTGCTCGTGTCCACGGAGAAGTAGTCCAGCGTGTGGCTGCCGATCATGCCCCAGCTGGTGATGGGCAGGCTGATCGTTGCGGAAGCAGGCCATGCCGCGACCGTCGCGATCGAGCCACCGTCGAACGAATAGACGGTGTACTTGTAGGTCCCGCCCACGCCGGGAGTCGCGGTCAGAGAGATGACCGCTGTGTTGTTGTAGGCGGCGACGGCGTTGTCGGTGGTCGTCGGCGCTGCGAAAGCAAGCGCCGGTACGGCGAGGACGACAACAGCCGCGAGCCCGAAGGCCACTGCCAGCAGCGCCTTGGAACGAGCGCTGTGATTCCTGCGCGTCTTGCTCATACTTCAGTCCCTCCTTGTTGTGCTAGAGGTGCCATGCTCTGACAATGTGTGTTCATCCGGTTCGCCGGGGCACTCTGCCGGAGTAGCCCCCCTGTACGAACCCGATCCCCTCCCTCCTTGGTTGCTGGATCACCCTGAACCCCTGTTCGGGCTCCCCTATGCCCGCCCCCCGAGGTGCGCGTAGAACAAGAGCCGCGACGGCTGCAGGCCCGAGATGGGCCGACAGTCAACGCGGCTCGCACAGCTGCTTGGTGATGATTTGGCAGCCCCCGCGCCTTCCCCCGAAAAGCGGCGCAGCCCCTAGCGTCCGCTTGGCGCGGCGCCGGTGCTGCAGCCTCCTTTTCGGAGAGGAAGGCGCCCTGGTTTCCCCTGGGCTCCCTGTCGGTCCTACTCCCTTGGCGCGAGCGCTTTAGGCGAGCATGACTCGGAGGCTTGCGACTGCGACCACGTCCATGTGCGATGGAAGAACCTGTGTGATGCGCACGTGAATGTGACCACGGTCACATCATCAGAACAGTTGGTGGCTATCGGCGTCAACCAAAAGGGGATTGGGGCGCGACGAATGGTCACTGCGCCGACGAGCGCGCCCACCTTTGCCGCCGGGCCCAGCTGGACGGCACCCGCAGGCGCCTCAACAGCCATGCTTCGCGCTACGGAAGGCCGGCCTGGTCCTTCGCCGTCACCTTGTTGTTGCGGAAGGTGACGTGCATGGAGTTCGTGTTGTCCTGCCGCGTCGCCATCCACGTATACACGGCGACGCCGCGCGGAGTCACGGGCGTGCTGCCCTTGTCGTCCATCGTCCCGTTCGGGTTGCCGCGCTCGGCGCCGGAGTTGCCCATGATCTTCACGACCTGCGCGTAGGTCATCCCTATCTTGATCTCCGAGTACTTCGCGAAAGTGGCGCCGCCCGCGGGCCCGATCGTAGCGACGGCGCTGGCGGTCGTCGCGGTCGCCTCAGACTTCGGCTTTGCCGCAACGGGCGCCTTGGAGGCGCACGCCGACACAGCCATCACGATGGCTGCGGCCGCGACAAGCATGCCGATCTTCTTCACTGGGATCTCCGATCAGATGTCTGCCGGTCGCATAGACTCAGCCGACGCCGCAGATGGCGGTCCTGAACACGTCCCCGGCTCCGCGACAGAGCGCCCAGACGGGTGACGTCCAATGTAGCGGCGCGCATCGGGGACGTCGAGAACGCTGGGCCCAACGGGGATCGGCCTAGCGCAGCACGAGGAAGCGTGCGGCCTCGCAGGCCTGCACCATCGCCCGGATGTCGTCGTAGCTCGCTGAGTCGGCCGCCTCGAAGGTCGCGACGAGTCCGCGATCGAGAAAGCCGCGGGCAGCGGGGTCTCTGCCCATCGCGAGGAACGCATCAAGCACGGCGCCCCGTGTCGCCTCGGGAACGTGCGCGCCGGCCACGACGGGCTGGATCGTCGACGGACCCAGGGAGGCGATGACGCGCAATCCCTTCGCAAGCCAGGGCCGATCGCGCAGCTCCAGCGCGAGGACCTGAGAATCGATGGCCGCGGACTCCACCTCTCCCCGCATGACCCAGCCGATGGAGATCTCGTGGGCTCCCGACTTCACGACTCGGCCGAAGAACCCGTGCGTCTCGCCCATGGTGACCAGCACGAAGCGGACGATGCCGTAGCCCGAGTGCGACGAGGTCTCGTTGTAGGCGAACGACCTGTCACGCAGATCCGCGAACGAGCGGATGTCGCTCTCGCGACGAACGATGACATCGGAGAAGTAGACCGGACGCCCCCCGTACCTTCGGCCTTGGAGCACCGGAGCCGCGATGGGTTCGTAGGCAGCCGACCGCCGCCTGGATTCGAGCACATAGGGCAGGCTTCAAATGAAGCCGAAATCGGCTTCATGCTCCGCGAAGACATCGTATGAACGGGTGCCGACCGCGAGGGTCGCGGTCACGCCGAGACAACGGCCGACGTACCGGACCATCTCCTCGTACACCTCGAGCATCTCGGGCGCGAGGAAGGAGACGAAGCGGACTGTGCTCAAAACCGCACTACTCGCGGATGAACACCGGGTCGCCGATGCTGACGCGATTGTAGAGGTCATGGACCGCGCTGGGCATCATGCGCATGCAGCCGTGGCTGGCATGCGATCCGATGCTGCCGTACTCGCCCGGTGGGACCCCATGCATGAAGACGCCGGGGTAGTCGATGCCGATCTTTCTGTCACCCATGGGGTTCCCGGGGCCACCCGGGATCACATCGGGCATGCTCGCCGACCATGCGTCGTGCGGGTTGTACCACGGGGAGTCGGCCTGCTTGGTGACGATCTTGAAGTCGCCCTTGGGCGTCGGCCACGCGGGCTGGCCGGGTGCGCAGCGGTATGTCTTGACCAGCTTCGCGCCGTTGTACAGGTAGATCGTGGTCCGGGACAGCGAGACGACGATGCCCATCTTGAAGCTCGACTGGAGGACCTTGGGCGTGAGGACGTTGACGGGCAACGAGACGTCGCGGCTCGCCGACGCCAGGGCTGCGTCTGCCGTCAATGCCTGGGAAAGCTGCTCGACGGCCTTCGTCTGATCGACGGACGCCCCCATGACAGCAGGCGTGATGCGCATCGTGTACTTGGGACCCGCCGTGCGAGTGGCGTTGACCGGCCTGCGAGCGACGACCTTGGCCGTGTCCGCCACCCACCCAGCCACTGCCGACGTGTCGATCGAGAACACCGGCTTGACCTCGGCGGCCAGCGGCCTGCCCGTGATCCGGCTGGTCAACCGTTCGACCAGCGTGGCCTGATGCAGCGGAGTGTATGCCTGATCGACCATGGCGTTCGCGTCGACGGACACGATGCCTCTGGGATCCAGCACCCACGACTTGTTGTCGCCCGTGATGTTGACGGGCCGCATCATGGGCGCAGACACGGCTTCGTCGATGGCGGTGCGTACCTGCGCTTCGTTCATCCCGCTCAGGTTGCGACCGGCGAGCGTCACACCCTTGGACACGATGCCGCGCGACACGTGGTCGCTGACGATCGCCAATGCGGAAGCGGCCGAGAGCAGGAGCATGAGCACGGACACGCCAACGAGGACGATCCCCTTCGCCTTGTCTTCTGCCTTCATCGAAGTCCTCTCCAAGCCCGCCGGCGAATCGTCACCGTGCTGCCCGCCCCTTTGGACACCGCACACACGCAGTCTACTATCCCATGGACCCGAAGTGCGGCACTCATACGCCTGAGCGGTTCTCGCAAGAAGCGAGCCAGCTGTGATGCGGACGAGCGGCGGTCGCCGTCGTCGCGGCTGTCGCGCGCCCGCGGGTCGCTGGCATGCCCTCGTGTCTCAGAGGATGAACGGGATCAGGGACTTCACCTCTCGCCGGTACGCGGCGTAGTCATCGCCGAACTCGGCAAGCAGGAATCGCTCCTCCATCCGGCCCTTCTGCCAAAGGGACAGCACCACGATCGCGACCCCGAGCAGGGCGCCGACCGTGCCCCTGACGAGCCCGGTCCCGAGCATGGCGAGCGCCATGCCTGAGTAGATCGGATTGCGCACGATCGCGTAGGGTCCCGACCTGACAAGATGCTGACCTTCGACGATCCTCACGGCACCGCTCCAGTTGGCCCCGAGCACCCGCCTGGACCAGATGGCGAGCGCAACGCCCGCGGCCCCAAGAGCGGTCCCTGTGACGTCGACATAGGCGGCCGCGGGTGCGAACCGAAGCGCGAGCGGTCCCGTGTCGAAGCGACCGCCGACCAGGACAAACACAAAGCCCAGGTAGAGCAGCCCGGTGTTCAGGACGGTGAAGACCAGAGGCACCTGGCGTTTCGGCGCGTGTGTGCGGCGCGCGCTGATCGTCCAGTAGACCCAGAACGCCACCCAGCACCCGCTGATGATCTCCCAGTACGGACCCGTCATGTGGCCTCCGAACGGGCGCCGGCCCCGTGCAAGCGTGCGAGCATCAGGTAGAGCGCGGCGACGCAGACCGGCATCAGGACCAGAGCCGGGATGATGATGCCGGAATCCTCTGTGAGGTATCCCGTCACGCTCGAGAACAGCGCGGCGGCGACGGCGGCCGAGAACGCGGGGTGGTCCCGCAGCATGGCTGCGAACTCGCCCTGAGGTCTCCAGAGCATGTAGCCGGGAAGGAGCAGCACGGCAGCCGCGAGCCACGTCCATCTCGTCTGGCCCAGCACTCGGACGTTGGTGACGGCCTTCCGCGCAAGGAGGACCCAGAGCGAGCCGAGACCGCTCTGCCCGATGTCGCCGACGAGCCGCCCAAGGTGGGTCTCGGCGCCCGGACCGCGCAGCACGTCGATCACGCTGAAACCTCCGAGGACGACAACGACAAGACCAAGTGCGATGAGAAGGTTGCGCCACGTCCACACGCGCTGACCGTTCAGGATCAGCCAGCCGGCGAGGAAGCCCACGGTCATCCAGGCCACCGGTCCGAAGTTCGCACCCAGCGTCGGCGCCGCGGCAGTGCCCACGACGATCAGTGCTAATACCGGCCAGCCCCAGCGGCGCAGCGCGGACGCCCAGCGCGCATCGCGCCACGTGTCGAGAACCAGGGCCGCGGTCACCAGCGCTGACCCCAGCAGAAGCCCCGCCATCTGGTTGCCGATCCCGTAGTATCGAGCGCCCTGGAGCGGCGAGTAGTCGAAGATGCTGGCCCATGACAGCGGCGCACCGAACCACTGGTCGACCAGGAGAAGCAGCGTCGTCATCCCCGCTGCAGCGATGAGCGGCCACGTCGCCGGCCTTCGGCGTGTCGTGAACCAGATCCCTGCCGCCAGCCCTGCGCTCACGAGCGCGAGCAGGATCTCGACGGTGTGGCGGCCCGTCGGATAGGGGACGAGGGCGAACTGGAGGATCGCGGCAAGAGGGATGCAGACCAGCAGAAGCAGCAGTGCCTGACACAGGGAGGACGTCCAGCTCGCCAGAGGCTCGCCGCGGAGGAGGACCAGGGCGCACGCTGCGAGCACGAGGACGGCAAGCTCCACGTAGGTGTCGAGGAGGGGCACTCGCGCGCCCTCCACCGCGACGGCGGTGGTCGCCATCTGCTGAAGGCGGCCGACTCTCTGCGAGAGGGGCGCGCGCGCATCGGTGCTCGACGGCTGTATCGGGCTTCCGACCACGGCCGGCGGCACGGCGCCTCCGAGCGCACCGACGACGCTCGCGGAGACGTCCGGCAGTGTGACGATCCCTTCGCGATGCGTCGACGCGGATGTCGCAAGCCCGGCACCAAGCGGCCCGGAGACGATGAGCGGAGCCAGGGCGCCCGCGACTGCCGGGGTAGAGGGCACGATCATCAATGTGTCAGCCGGCGTGAGTCCCGCGTGCGCGAAGCCGATGACCTCGTCGAGCTCGCGAACGGCGCGAGCGTGCTGGGCGGCCGCCACCGGCGTCGTCGACCTGTTCGCGGCCGCATAGGAGCGCGCGATGTCACCGGGATCGACGACGATCAGGGAGCCACGTCCCGGACCGGTCGCCGCGAGAGCCGCCCTGAAGGCCGTGCGGAGCCGTGCGATGTCCGTGCGCGCGCCGCATGGAGCCGCGACGTCGCTGGCGAGCAGCGCTTCAGACACATCCCCGCTGTCGACGTCGCCGCGGTCGTCTGCGGCCACGATCCCCGCAGGCCGTGAGCGCGCAGCGACATCGACGCCGATCCCCGGATCGGAACAACCGACCGCCGCGGTGAAGGCCCGCGCCGCGTGGGCGGCGTTCCCCAGCTCGCCGAGCACCGGGCCGGGGTTGTTCACGGTGTTGACGAGAGTCTGCTGGGGCTGCCCGACGTACAGGACGGCCGCCGGCGCCGTCGAACTCCCAAAGTACTGCCGGTAGAGGTCCGAAGCGGCTGCGGCTCCCACACTCTCCGAGGCGTTGAACGCCGAGAGGCCGGTCGGGTCCTCGATCATCGACGCGCCGGCCGAGAGCATGAGCGCACCTCGAGACGGGGTCGCTCCGGTCAATGTGCCCGCGCCTGAGCGGTCGTTCATGTCCGCCACGAGACCACCGGATGCGATGCGGCGAGTGATCGGCATCGGCCCCGCCATGACGTCTTGCCATGTGAGATAGGGCGCCAGCACGATCACGACGCGCCGAGGGACCGGGGCAGCGAAAGCCGTCGCTGACACGATCAGCACGCAGACCGCCGCGCACAAGGCAGCGATCGCGGATCTCACCCTGCTCGACACGCGTGCTCCGTCCCGCGTCGCTCGCCGATCGCATGCGGCCGACGACTGCGTCGCCTGAGCGGTAAGAAGCGGTGGTGCCCCCAAGGGAATTCGAATCCCTGTTGCCGCCTTGAAAGGGCGGAGTCCTTGGCCGCTAGACGATGGGGGCCTGAAGCGTCGTGCTGGTGGGCCGTGCAGGTTTCGAACCTGCGACCTTGGGATTAAAAGTCCCCTGCTCTACCAACTGAGCTAACGGCCCGGTCCGGCGCGGGTTCGGATTATATCAGTGCGTCCGGAAACCGGGTGTCGTCACGCAGGACCGCGATCAGTCGGCCGGCTAGTGCCTGAAATGCCTCCTGCCGGTGAAGACCATCGCGACACCCAGTTCATCGGCCTTCGCGATCGCTTCGCCGTCCCGCACCGATCCCCCCGGCTGGATCACCGCGGTCACACCCGCCGCGGCGCACACCTCCAGCGAGTCGGGAAAAGGCATGTACGCGTCGGAGGCGCACACGGCACCCTTGGCGCGGTCGCCCGCCTTCTCCACGGCGATGCGGGCAGAGTCGACCCGGCTCATCTGGCCCGCTCCGACACCGACGCTCGCGAAGTCCTTGGCCAGCAGGATGGCGTTGCTCTTGACCGACTTGGCCACCTTCCAGGCGAACAGGAGCTGCGCCATCTCCTCGGCCGACGGCTGGCGCCTGCTCACGACGAGGAAGGTCGAGGGGTCCTCGGTCACCGCGTCGGATGTCTGCACGAGCATCCCGCCGTCCACGGACCTCGAGTCGTAGTGGCCCTCCACCGGGCGCACGCCTCCCGTGCGAAGCAGCCGTATGTTCCGTTTGCCGGTCAGCAGCTCCAGCGCGCCCGCCTCGAACTCGGGCGCCACTATCACCTCGACGAACTGTTCGTTCGCCCCGATGTGGTGCGCGACTCCCGGGGGCACCGGACGGTTGAACGCCATGACCCCGCCGTACGCGGAGATGGGGTCGGAGGCGTGTGCCTTGTCGTAGGCCTCGACGACGTCCGCGCCGATCGCTGTACCGCACGGGTTGGTGTGCTTCACAATCACGCATGCCGGCTCTTCGAACTCGCGAACGGCGGTCCAGCACGCATCGACGTCGAGGATGTTGTTGTGCGAGAGCTCCTTGCCGTGCAGCTGCTCTGCGCGCGCCAGGGACGTCGGCTTGGAATCGGCGAACCGGTAGAAGGCCGCCTTCTGGTGGGGGTTCTCGCCGTAGCGAAGGTCCTGCACCTTCTCCAGGAAGAAGCGGACGTCGCGCGGGAAGGTGTCGGCGCCTTCGGTTGCGGCCAGCCAGTTGAAGATGGCGTTGTCGTAGGCGCTCGTGAGCCGGAAGGCTTCGACCGCGAGCCGCTTCCTCGTCGCCAGACGCGTGGCGCCCGCGTTCTCGGCCATCTCCGCGACGATCGCGGCGTACATCGACGGATCCGTCACGACCGTCACGGAGTCGAAGTTCTTCGCGGCCGAACGCAGCATGGCAGGTCCGCCGATGTCGATGTTCTCGATCGCCTCTTCGAGGGTCACACCGTCGCGGGCGACAGTGGACTCGAACGGATAGAGGTTGACGACCACCATGTCGATCATCCCGATGCCATGCGCCTCGGCGGCCGCCATGTGCTCCGGCGAGTCGCGTCGTGCGAGCAGCCCGCCGTGTACGGCCGGATGCAGCGTCTTGACACGGCCGTCCATCATCTCCGGAAAGCCGGTGAGGTCGTCGATCAGGCGCACCGTCACGCCAGACCCGGCGAGCATCCTGGCCGTCCCTCCGGTCGACACGATCTCGACGCCGTGGCTCGCAAGGCCCCGGCAGAACCCGACCAGGTCGGCCTTGTCCGTGACGGACACCAGTGCGCGGCGGATCTTCACCTGATCTGTCACCGAAGGACGCTCCTTACTCATCTGGTGCCGGCGGGACCACAACGGCCGCTTCGCGCGGCCGATGGCTCATTGTAGCGCGCCGGCGCCGGCCTCGGCCTCGCCCCAGAGGTGGTCGAACGCAGCCAGCGCCAGCCGCGTGACCGGACCTGGACCCCAGCCGCGCAGAGCGACAGCGCCAGCGAACGCGTTGGTGCAGAAGAGCTCGTCCGCGCCGAGCGCATCCTCGAGAGCGAGTGGCTCCACGCCTGTGGGGACGCCTGCGTCAGCAAGCGCCACGAGCAGGAAGGCCCGCGCCACGCCTGCGACCGCCTGGGGGGCGGGCGGCGTGAGGACCACGCCTCCCCTCACCGCCCACACGCTGGCGGTGCCGCCGTCGAGTACAAGCCCATCGCGCACGATGAGCGCCTGGTCGCCACCCGCCGTCCGCGCGCGTCTCTGCGCGTCGTCCCACCAGCGCCGGTCTGCTGGCTTGGCGGCGCCTCGCGGAAGCGGCGGTCCCTCGTCGACCTCGATGGGCATGGCCCTCGGACCGCCGGGCACGTCGAGCGATGACAGACGGCGCTGCACGACGGCGCGCGCCTCTCCCGACGGCTCCACCACCACCGTGAGCCTGAGCCGGCTGGACGCCGGGCCTTCCCACTCGACAGCAGCCGCCTCCATGGCCTCTTGCGCGCAGTCCAGGGTCTTGGGCCCGCATCCGCCGGAGGCGAGGCGCGCGCGATGGTAGGGCCAGAGGGGAACGCGCCCGCTGACGAGACGGCATGTCTCGCGCAGCGCGACCGCCGGTCGACCAGGATGCGGTTCACCTGGCGACGGCACTCACGGCTCCAGGCGGACGATGCGCCCTTCGACCCGGACTCGACCGGAGGCGATCGCCTTCAACGCGGCGGGGTAGAGCCGGTGCTCCACCTTGTGGATCTTCGCCTCCAGCGTCTCGACGGTGTCGTCGTCGTCCACGTGGACCTCCTCCTGCGCCAGGATCGGGCCGCGGTCGAAGACCTCGTTCGCGAAGTGGACCGTGACGCCGGTGACCTTCACGCCGTATTCGAAGGCGTCGCGGATCCCGTGCGCGCCCGGGAAGGACGGCAGCAGCGTCGGGTGGATGTTGAGCACGTGCATCGGGAAGGCGTCGAGCACCTCCTTCCCGAGCAGCCGCATGTACCCGGCCATCACCACATAGTCGACCCCGCATCCCTGGAGCACGTCCAGGATCTCGTGGTTGAACTCGTCTTCATCGCGATAGGCCTTGCGGTCGATGAACATCGCGGGAAGACCCGCGCACCCCGCCCGAACCAGCGCGTACGCGTCCTCACGGTCGGAGACGACGCAGACCACTTCCGCCGGCAGGTCGCCGGCTTCGCAGGCGTCGAGGATCGCCTGCAGGTTCGTGCCGCTCCCGGAGACCAGCACCCCGAGTCTCATCGCGCCCCCATCTTTCAGCCGTAGCGGACCGTGCCGCTCCCGGGCACGATGTCGCCGATCTCGAACACGGTCTCACCGGCCACCCGGAGGCGGGCAGCCGCGTCCGCCGCGCTCTTGGCGTCGAGCACCATGCAGAAGCCGATGCCCATGTTGAACGTCCGCAGAAGCTCGTCCTCGGGCAGCCGCGTGGCTTCTCGCAGCAGACGGAAGACGCGCGGTTCCTTCCACGAGCCCGGCCGCACGAGAGCATCGACGCCGCGGGGGAGGCAGCGGGCGAGATTCTCCGTGAGCCCTCCGCCGGTGATGTGTGCCATCCCCTTGACCTTCACGCCGGCTCGCAGCAGATCGAGGACGGGCTTCACGTAGATCCGCGTGGGAGCCAGCAGCGCCTCGCCGAGCGTCGCGCCGCCCAGATCGAGCCGGTGCATCTCCAGCTCGTCCTCCGCGCCGTCGATCAGGGCCCGCCGAACGAGTGAGAAGCCGTTGCTGTGGACACCGCTGGACGCGAGCCCGAGGACAGCGTCACCCGGCTCGATGGAGCCGCCGTCGATCACCTTGGCGCGGTCCACAGCGCCGACGCAGAAGCCGGAAAGGTCGTAGTCCTCACTCGCCATGACACCTGGGTGTTCGGCGGTCTCCCCCCCGACGAGCGAGCAGCCGGCCCGGCGGCAGCCCTCGGCGATGCCTTCCACGATCCGCTCGATCTTCTGCGGCACGACCTTGCCGATCGCGATGTAGTCGAGGAAGAAGAGCGGCTCGGCGCCGGTGACCAGGATGTCGTTGACGCACATGGCGACCAGATCGATGCCGACCGTGTCGTGGGTGTCGAGAAGCTGCGCGAGCTTGAGCTTGGTGCCGACGCCGTCAGTGCCCGAGACGAGCACCGGATCGGCCATGCCCTTCAGGCCCGCGGCGGAGAACATCCCTCCGAACCCGCCTATGTCGCCCATGACCTCCTTGCGGTAGGTGGAGCGCACGGCGAGCCGGATAGCCTCGACGGAGCGACTGGCCGCGTCGATGTCCACGCCCGCGTCGCGATAGGAGATGGGCCGCTCTTCGTCGTGATCGGGCATCGACGGCTCCTGGTCATCGCCTGCAGGGGACCGTGGAGCATTGTCGCACAGCCCACCGGCACCTACCCGACCGCCTCCGCGAGGCGGTCCAGGAAGACGAGCTGCCCGGGAAGGAGCTTCAGCCGCGCCTCCGGCAGGCCGAACCACTCGGACCGGTCGACCTCCGGGAAGCTCGCCATGGTGCCCGAGCCGCGCGGCCACTCCATCTCGAAGTGGTTGCTGCGCGACGAAGGCGCGTCGAAGTCCGCCTCGGCCGCGAACGCGTGCACGATCTTGCCGCTGCGCTGCCGGAGAGTGCCCAGGTCAGCGAAGGGGCCGTCGACGATGAACCCCGTCTCTTCGGTGAACTCGCGGTTCGCGGCCTCCAGGGGCTGCTCGAGTTCCGGATCGAAGAGACCCTTCGGGATCGACCAGATGCCCAGGTCCCGTCGCGCCCAGAAGGGGCCGCCGGGGTGAACGAGCAGGACCTCGAGACCGGAGAGAGTGCGGCGGAAGGCCAGTATCCCGGCGCTCTGCGGGGCCGTACTCACCCGCGGGTCACCCCGGGAGGAGCGCAGGCGCCAGGAGCCAGACCAGCCGCCCGCTCGGCTTCGACGGGTCGGGGATCTCGACAAGGGCCACGCCGGCCTTCTTCATCACCACGCGTCCGCCTCCGATGACCTGCCCGATCACGACGCTGAAGTCGCTCTCGTGCCCCACCAGCATCAGCGAGCGAGCACCCGAGACCTCTTCGAGCATCTCGCGAAACGCCGCCAGGTCGAAGCCCGGTACCAGTCTCGCGTCCTGTCGCGGTGAGGAGCCCACGCCCATCGTCTGGACCGCGATCGTGGCCGTCTGCAGCGCGCGGAGGTACGGGCTCGTGATCACGATGTCGGGTCTCACGCCCACCTCTGCCAGCCGCCGGACCACCCTGGTCACGACGTTCTCGCCGTGCGCGACGAGCGGGCGCGACCGGTCATCGCCGGTCCACTCGTCGGAGGAGGCCGCCTGGCCATGCCGCATGAAGTAGACGTCCACGGGAGGCTAGTCCCCCTTCCCGGGCTCGATGTCGACGCGGACGTGGAACGTGCGTTCCAGCAGATCGGCCTTCTCCCGTGCGCCGTGGATGATGACGTCGAGCGGGCCGGTGCCGTTCACTTCGAGACGGACCACCCCCGCCTCGAGGGTGGCGGTGACTCCCGACACCTGTTGGTCGCGCGTCCGGTCCAGACCGTCAGCGAGGCGCAGCAGCGAGGCGAGCTGCTCAGCGATGCGCCGGTCGGGGCGATCGATCGCCGCCAGCTCCTCGTGGCGAGCCTTGGGAAGAGCGCCGCTGTGATAGCGCGCCACCGCGGCCACGATGGCGAGCTCGCGTCGGCTGAGTCCCGGCAGCGAGGTGTGGATGATGAGGTGGAACGAATGCTTGTGGTGCCGCTCGTAGCTGATGAAGTAGCCGACATCGTGCAGAAGCGCGGCGATCCTCAGCAGCGTTCGAAGCGACGGGTCTATGCCGAGCGGGCCCGAGAGCTGGCCGAAGAGCGAGTCCGCCAGGTCGGCGACTGCGCGGGAGTGGGCCTCCTCCCAGTTGCAGCGCTCGGCGAAGCGCTCGGCGGCGGCTATCGGATCGGTGACCTCGGCGGTGCTCCCGCCGCGAACATGCTCGATGATCAGGCCCTCGCGGATCCCCTTGGCGTTCACCCACAAAGAGTTCGCATCGAACGCCCGCATCACCTCGGCGACGATGACCGCGCCCGGCGTGATGATGTCGGCCCGTCCGGGCGGCAGGCCGGGGACCCGGAGCCGTTCCCGTTGCGTCGAGCGGCGGAGCATGGCGAGCAGGTGGTTGACATCGCGGGCGGCGAGCTCGAAGCCGTGGACCGACGTGCCGCCGCTGCCCGTGCGCGCCGCGACCATCGAGGCGAGCGCGTTGACGGTGCCGCCCGAGGCGACCAGCGTCGAGACCGGCGGGCCGCCCTTCGGGACCGCGTCCCGCAGGCCGCGGCGCACGTGACGGCGCAGATCCGCGTAGGTGCTCTCCGACATGGGATCCTCGCCGCCGAACCGCTCGGCGAGCGAGAGCGCGCCGAAGGGGACCGACATCACCGATTCGATCTGCCTGCCCGTGGCCGCGACGACCTCTACCGAGCCTCCGCCCACGTCGACCACTGCCGAGCGCCCCTGCAGCGGGAAGCTCTCCGCGGCCGCGAGGAAGGCGAGGCGCGCCTCCTCCTCGCCCGAGAGCACTCGCAGTTCGAGACCCACCTGCTCGCGGACGGCGTTCACCCACTGGCGTCCGTTCGGGGCGTCGCGCACGGCGGCTGTCGCAACGCCGACGATGGTCTCGGCCTGCAGCCGGAGTGCAAGGTCGCACATGCGGCGCAGCGCGGCCGTCGTGCGCTCCATCGCGTCGTCGGCGAGGCTCCCGTCCGGCCCTCGGCCCTCTCCCAGACGCGTGTACTCCTTCTCCTCGTCCACGAGACGATAGGGCTCGCCGTCGTTCACCTCGACCACGGTGGTTCGGACCGAGTTCGTCCCGACGTCGATGGCGGCGAGGCGCGTCATCCGGCGTCCCCCGCTGTCTCCTCGGCGTCGGGCTGGACGATCGAGTCGATCAGCGCGCGCCGCACCTTCGCCTCGGGGTTGGCGTTCACGAGCCGCCGCACCCGCTGGAACCGGCGGCCGCGCCGCGCGATGAGATCGGCGGTGACGGCGGCCAGGCCGTCCGGGCGCACGCCGGCCGCCCGCGCGTCCGAGTCCCTGCGCAGGCCCTCCACGTAACCGATGAAGACATCAAGGTCGTGGAGCGCCCCCAGCTCGTCCTGGAAGCGCGTCAGGAGGGTGTGCAGCTCCTCGTAGTGCTCGTCGAAAGCCGGCCGCAGCGTCTCCACCGCATAGCGCAGCTCCTTGCAGACGATCCGCATGGCGTGCTGAGCCTCGACGTTCTCAGACGAGAGGACCGCAGGCACGAAGCCGAAGACGCTCGCCACCCGCTCCTCGACGGCCTCGCGGGCGATCGTGGAGAGCGGCGACCGCGCCTCAGGGACATCGCGGACGGACGCCACCGCCCTGGCCAGCCGGCGCCGCATGGCCGGAAGGTCGGTGGAGGCGAGCCGCTTGCGCAGACGCCGCACCTCACCGACCCGCGCCCCCTGGCGGTAGCCGATGATGTAGGCGAGCGTCGCGCGCTCGCCGGGGTCCCTGGCCCGCCCGAAGATCGCGCGCATGGTCTCGATCATCACGTCAGCGTCGCGGACCCGCCCGAGGGCCCCTGTCAGCTCTCCCAGAGCCTCGTCCAACTCGCGGACCGTCCGCCGTCGGTAGAGCGGGGCGAAGAGTCCCAGGGCCGCGCGGGTCCGCCGCGACGCGACCCGCATGTCGTGGATGACCTCGATGTCCCGGCCGCCTATGCTGCCGGTCTCCTGCTCGAAGAGGGGCTGCGCCTTCGCCATGATGATCCGTCCCGCAGCGTCACCGACGGGCGTCAGCGGACCCACCGCGGGCTGTTCCTTCGGCATCGGCCCGCCTCCGCTCTAGAGAAGTCTGGCGCTCGGCCGGTAGCTGGCCGCATTCGGCACGGGCTCGAAGCCCCCGTCGGCGCGCAGCATCGCGGCGATCTCCTCGCGCAACTGGCGGTTCACCAGGGTGGGGGAACGATTCCCGTTGACCTCGATGAAGTGGTAGCGGTCCTGCATGGTCGCGAAGGAGCGCTGGACGAGGGTCTGGTAGCGGATGAACGAATCGAACCGGTCGCGCGAGAGTCCAAGGTCCATCCCCGACTCCCAGAAGTCCAGCTCGCTCGACTTCCGGAACGTGCGCTGAGCGAGCTTGCGCGGAGCGACCCGAAGGTGGAAGACGAGGTCCGGCACGAGTGCGATGCCGTACAGGCACTGAAGCCAGGCGGGGTCGGCTCCGCGAACGAGGTCGCGCACCATGAGTGTGTAGATGTAGCGGTCCGCGAGCACGACGAAGCCCGCGGCCATCGCCGGGATGATGATGTTCTCGAGCTGGTCGGCGAAGTCGGTCGCGTAGAAGAGGGACATCGTGGTCCGGCCCAGCACGTTGCCGAGCTTGGCCTGCTCGAGCTCCGCGGAGACGAGCATGGAGCGCGCGAGCCCGACGTCGGCGGTGGGGATCCCTTCACCCTCGAGCCAGTCGCGCAGCAGGCGGATCTGCGTCGAGCGGCCTGAACCGTCGGCGCCCTCGACCACGACGAGCTTGCCGGTCAGTGTCGCCGGATCGGTCCGGACGATCCCGTCGCCGTAGAAGCAGCGCTCCTGCGGCCTCACCTCGACCGCCTCCATCGGTAGGAGGGAAGGTCGACACGCGAGGAGACGAGATCGCGCACCTGCGCCTGCTGCTGCTCCGCGCCCTGGGTGGCATCGACGACGTCGAACCCGTACTCGTCGATCATCTGCTCATACTTCGCCATGATCAGGCCCTGGAAGATCCGGAACGACTCAACGGGATCATCCGCCAGGCCTAGGTCCATGCCCGCCTCGTGGTACTTCAGCTGCGGCCTGCCGAAGAGGATGCGGTCGAGCGCCACCTGAAGCGGGGCGCGAAAGTACAGGGTCATGTCCGGCTCCCGCGCGAAGCTGTACAGCGAGCGGACCCAGTTCGGCTGGACGCCTCGCACTGCGTCCCGGGCGAAGGCGGTGAACATGTAGCGGTCGGCCAGGACCAGATAGCCGGCTCGAAGCAGTGGCAGCATCTGGCGCTCGTAGCGGTCCGCGAAGTCCGTGGCGTGGATGAGCGAGAACGTCGTCGGCGTGAGCAGGTTGCGCTTCTTGCCCTTGCGCGTCGCGGACTTCACGAGCACGGACGAGTTCCACTCCGAGAAGAACACGCGGATCCCCTGCTGTTCGAGCCAGTGCCTCAGCAGGTGGATCTGCGTGGACTTGCCGGAGCCGTCGAGTCCTTCTACGGCGATGAGCCTGCCCGGGAGTTCAGTGTCCATTGCTCTGAAGCTTACCCTCTAGGGCCGCGCCGGCCTCGGGATGTCACGTATTCCTTACAGGCTCGCTCCGGGCTCGCGAGCGCCGAACGTCCATTCGTGGCCCTCCGGGTCCAGGACGCGGGCGACGCGCTTGCCGTCGGGCCCGTCCTCGGGTGCGAGTACCACTTTCGCGCCCTCGGCCGTAGCACGCTCGAACAGCCCGTCCGGGTCCGCCGTCCAGATGTAGATGCTCTGTCCCTTTGGAACGGCGCGCTTGGCGGCCGCGCTGAGCATGACGACGCCCCCCGCCCGGCGCATCTCCGCCGAGTCGAGGCTCTCGCCCTCGACCGGGGCCGGGGAGAGCAGATCGAAGCCGAGCGCGTTGTGCAGCCACCTCACGGCCTCGGCCACGTCCTTGTACTCCAGCTGCGCGAAGAGTCCCTGCTCGCCCATCTCGTCCTCCAGATCGTCCGATCGTCCACAGGCGTGCTGCCGGCCGCCCCTGAAGTCCCTGTTGACATCATACTACGCCGTATAATACTGTCATGCTACGGCGTAGCATACGGAGAGGCCCAGATGACGCCACGCAAGAAGGATACAGAACAACTGTCCAAGGAGCGCGTCCTCGGGGCCGCCATGGACATCATCGAGCATGAAGGCGTCGAGGGACTGTCGATGCGCCGGCTCGGGGCGGAGCTCGGAGTGAACCCCATGGCCGCCTACCACTACGTGCCCAGCAAGGCCGCGCTCTACGATCTGGTGCTCGACGCGGTCATGGAGAGCGTCGACATGTCCGTCATCGACCGTGATCAGCCCCTCGTCGCACAGGTGAAGCAGGCGGCACGCGCCTACCGGGCGGCGATCCTCGCCCATCCGCAGGCGATACCCATCCTGGCTGCACGCTCGATCCGCAGCGAGACGGGCCTTCGCCCCATCGAGCCGATGCTCGGCCTGCTCTTCGAAGGGGGCCTCGATGCTACCGAGGCGATCGCGGCGGTGGACGCCGTCGCGCAGTACGTCCTTGGCGGCACCCTCGGTTACTACCACCACCGAATGGACACTTCGCTGCGGGACGCCGAGCGCGATTTCGACGAACTCCCGCTGGACGAGTTCCCCCACATGAACCGCGTACTCGTCGAAGCCCACTACGCAGGCTTCGACGAGGAGTTCGAGTTCGGACTGGATGCTATCGTGCGAGGGCTGCTGAGCGGCCCCCGCTACCAGATCAGGAGGTAGGCCGGATGCTCGCTGCGCTCAAGACAAGGGACTTCCGACTCCTGTGGGGCGGCCAGGCAGTCTCCTTCGTGGGCGACCAGTTCCACCTGATCGCGCTGCCCTGGCTGGTGGATCGGCTGGAAGCCATCCGGTCATCACCCGCGTGGAAATGGGCACCTCGGCGGCGGTGAAGGTGCTGGCGGAGGGCCTGGTCGAGTCGCTCCACGAAGCTAATCAGGGACGCGAGGGCTATGACGGCAAGGACCGGCTGTTGATCTTCGCCGACAGCCGGCAGGACGCGGCCCACCAGGCGCGGTTCATCACGTTCACCGGTCGTTACGAC
>Ga0118677_10003969_pt1 | contig 27361 bp, 17 predicted proteins | sample AliMusrvi5mmetaG_FD_86154 | JGI IMG/M metagenome (GOLD analysis project Ga0118677, IMG submission 86154) | reverse complement strand
AGGCTCAGCAGCGCCCAAATGATCAGCGAGAGAACTCCCACCACGTTCTCGGGGATGGCCGCCAGCACCCCATTCCCGCCAGGCCCGGTCATGGATTCCCGCAAGGCATACAAGGGGCTGGTGCCAATGTCTCCGTACACCACGCCCAGCGCTCCGAGAGCTAACAGGGCCTTGCGACGGGATGTCGTTTCTGAAGGATTGCTCATGCCGGAGGGCGACCCCGCCGAGACCGGGACGGGCGTGCGGGGGGGCGGCAGTCAAGCCACTTGTACCCGCCAGCGCAATCCAAATTTTCGCCAAGGCCGGGCTAGCAAAGACGGACCATGTCCTTGACGAATTGGCCCCAAAGGAAGATGAGGCCGCGCTTGGAGTACTGGAAATGACCGTCGCCGGTGAGTCGGATGATGCCGGAGGCGAGGTTGAATTCCACCTGGTGGCGCATTTCCCGCTCAAGGGAATCCTCGACATCCTCGGGATCCGGGACGCACAGCAGTTCGGAGCTGATGTGGTTGTGCTGGAGGAATTCGCGGTGATTGCGCAGGATGTGATGGAAACAATTCCGCTCGCAGGGGACGTAATTCCACCGGATGTGTGGCGAGCAGCGCAAGGTGAGGGCGAAGGGGAAATTGGTGGTGCGCCAAGTGCGGCCCTCGCTATCATGGGAGGTCACCGAGATGAAGGCAAACGCCACATCACTCTGCTCACACAGGCAAATGGCGGAAATCGCGCGTTCTTCCGGATGCCAGTAAAAACGGAAAAACTGCCGCATGCCGGCCCATTTCCACCCGCAATCCGAGACGTGTTCGAAGCCCTCCGCCTCCATTGCCGCAGTCGCTTCCACCGCATTGGGGAAGAAGGCCGGATCGGGCACGCAGCGATGTCGCAGGCGATTGTCAAGGGGCAGGCGCAAGCGCCGGATGTGGGTGAGCAACTCAAACCACGGGAGGAAAAACCAACCCGAAACCGCGACGGCACCGCCAATCTTGCTGCCGGAGAGGAAGTATCCCAGCCAGAACGTGGCAATCAGGAACATCAGCGCGCCCACTTTGCGCAAGTCGGCACGGCGGGCACTTCGGAGTGCCACCGCAAGAAAGAACAGGCCGACGACAATCAGGGCTTCGCGCATGGATCAAAGGATGACTGGCGCCACGCTCGTCCCGCCCTTGTCGGGGTAGAGCATCGCGCTGCCACCAGGCACCAGTTCCACAGCTTTCGCCCCGGCGCAAGCTCTTGTTTCCCGTTTTCCCGAACTCAAGCCAAGGCCAGCAGTTTGGCCTTGAGTTGCTCCTTGGTGACGTTGGCACCCACGATTTGGTCTCTGACCTCGCCGTTCTTGAAGAACAGCAGCAACGGAATGGAGCGGACGTTGTATTTGGCGGCCAGTTCGTTAGAGTCATCCACGTTGAGCTTGCCGACCTTTGCGTGCCCCTCCAGGTCGGCGGCGACTTGGTCGAGCACCGGGCCGATCATTTTGCAGGGGCCGCACCACTCGGCCCAGAAATCGACCAGCACGGGCACAGCGGATTGGATCACTTCGGCTTGGAAGTTTGCGTCGGTAAGTTTCAAGGACATGCGCGGAGCATGGACCCACAACCCGCAAACGTCAAGAGCCGCTCCGCCAAAGTTGGCAGAACGGCTCTCGGATGAAAAAACCGGCAAGCCGGATCCTCAGCTCAGATGCGCGGCCGCAACGGCGAAATAAAGCACGCCGCCGGCCAGCAGGAAGTTAATGATGGGAAGGACCATGGGAATGGGGGGGTGGAAATCAAGAATTGGGTTCGTCTGAGAAAAGCGTCATCAGATCCCCTTTCAACTGGGGATCGCGGTCGCTGGCATTGATCCACGTGTCGCTGACCTGATACTGGAAGTACAGCACCACGCAGGCCGCCAGAAAACCGACGACGGAAAGGATCTTCAGCAAAGTGCCGCCGCCTTCCTCCTCTTCTTCCTCGTCCATCCGGAGCGTGGCCATTTGCGAGACGGACGCGGTGGCGGCGCCGAGCGGCTGGGTGGGCGCTTGCAGTTGCACCGTGGCCTTCGGCAGGGTCGGAACCCCGCCCACAGGTTGGGTGGCGGTCTTGAGAGCGATGGTGCGTGCTCCCCCCGCGGGGCCGGCGGAGGTGGCCAAACGGATGGTGGGCGCGGGTGCGGGCGCGGACGGCGCGCCGGCGGGTTTCAGCGCAATGGTGGGAGCCGGCGCCGGACGCGGAGCGCTAGGCACCGGGGCGGACGGCGGCGGCGGCGGTGCCATCGGCGAAGGCGGCAGGACCGGCGCAGCACCGGTCACCGTCGCAACCGGCGAGGCGGGGGGGGCATCCGCAGCCTTGAGGGTCACGCGGACGGTTTCCTTTTTCAACGGGACGCTCGATGTCTGCTTGGACGGAGCCGGGGGTTGGTTTTCGTTTTCGCTCATGCTCGCTCGGAGTTACGGTGGGTGCGGAGGAAATAAGCCGAGTTTCGAAGACGATGTCAAACACCCAATCGAAAATATTTTCCACCCGCCCGAAAAATGTCCGGCTCTCAGCCTTCGACATATTCCGCGGCGAGCAATTTAAGTCGCTTGCGCATCGCCACTTTGGCCACCGGCGGCAAGCGATCGACAAACAACACCCCGTTGAGATGGTCGATTTCATGCTGCAAGGCTCTGGCCAGCAGTCCGTCGGTTTCCACCACAAGCACCGAGCCGTCGAGTTGCGGGAGGCTGGCTTTGACTTCGGCGGGACGGCGCACTTCGGCGCGGATTTCGCGGATGCTCAGGCAGCCTTCCAAGCCAAATTCCTTGGCCTGGCCAAACTCCAACTCGGGATTGACGAATACCAGCGGCATGATCGACTCCAGAGCCGCCGCCTCGCCGTTGACCCGCAGATAGGAAATGCAATCCGGATCATGACTCACATCCACCACGGCGAGGCGGATGGGCACGCCCACTTGCGGCGCGGCGAGACCCACCCCATGAGCGTCCACCATGGTATCGAGCATGTCGCCGACCAATTGGATGAGGGCTTCATCCACCGCGGTGACTTTACGACAGCGCTGGCGGAGGATGGGATGGCCGTATTGGACGATTTCGAGGATCATGGGGAGCGGCGGGACGGCTTTAGCCGAGTTTGTTGCCGCCGTCAACAAGGAGCCTGACTTTCTTGCAGGATCAAGCTTGGCGAATCTCCCGTTCGCGTGCATGCTTCGCCGCCGCTTGCCGCCATGATCATCCTCAGTCATTCCGATTCCGCCTACCCCGCCTTCGTCCGGCGATTGAACCGTCGCGCCCTGCCCGCGCCGGACGTCCGCGACCTCGTTAGTGAGATCATCGCGGCAGTCGCGGCCAGTGGCGACCAGGCCTTGCTCGCCTATACCAAGCGCTTCGACGGGGCGGTGCTCAAAACCAAGGACATTTTTGTAAGCAAGGCCGAATTTGCCGCTGCGGAAAAGGCCGTGAGCGAAGCGACCAAGACCGCCGTGGCCCGCAGTTTGAAAAACATCCATGCCTTTGCCAAACGCAGCCTGCGCAAGGATTGGTCCGCCCGCAACGCGGAAGGTGCCATCGTCGGCGAGCGCTTCCTGCCGTTTGAGCGGGTGGGCGTGTATGTCCCCGGCGGCAAGGCGCCGCTGGTGTCCACGGCGCTGATGACCGCCGGCTTCGCCCAAGCCGCCGGGGTTGCCGAAATTCTCGCCGCCACCCCGTGTGGCATCGATGGCTCCGTCAATCCGGCGCTGCTCTACGCGCTGCGGGCCGCCGGCGTCACCGAAGCCATCAAGGTGGGCGGTGCCCAGGGCATCGCCGCGATGGCCATCGGCACCCGCACCATTCGCCCGGTGGACCGCATCTTCGGCCCCGGCAACCGCTTTGTCGTCGAGGCCAAACGCCAGCTCGTTGGCGCGGTTTCCATCGACCTGCTGCCAGGTCCCAGCGAACTGCTCGTGCTGGCCGACAAAACCGGCAACGCGGCCTTCATCGCCGCCGATCTGTTAGCGCAGGCCGAACACGGCGGGGACAGCGTGGTGGGCTTCGCCACCGATTCCAAGGCGCTGCTAGGCAAGGTCGTCAGGGCGCTGGAGAAGCAAGTCGCCAGCTTGCCGCGGGCCAGGATCATCCGCGAGGTGCTCAAGCGCGGCACCTTCCTGTTGCATCTCAAGTCGTTCGCCGAGGGCGTGGCCATCACCAACACCTTCGCCCCCGAACACCTCTCGCTCATCACCGCCGAGGAAGACCGCTGGCTGCCCCAAATCCGCAGCGCCGGCGCGATCTATCTGGGCAACCTCTCGCCGGTGGCCGTCGGCGATTTCCTGGCAGGGCCGAGCCACACGCTGCCCACGGGAGGCGCGGGCCGCTCGTTTTCCGGGCTGCGCGCCGATCAATTCCAACGCCGCACCAGCATCGTCAGGTTGGATCGCGCCGCGGTGGCCAAGTCGCTGTCCGTGGTTGAGCAATTCGCCCGCATCGAAGGCCTCGACGCCCACGGCCGCTCCGCCGCCATCCGGCTCCGGAAATGAGTGCGGGAGCAACTCATCCATTCTTGCGTTAGATGACATGTTAACATTCTCAATCCGTGAAATCCGTGGTTGATCCATCCGCGGTTCATATCTCCCTTTTCGAGTTAGAATTGCCCGCCGCTCCGCCATGTCCGCCAATGCCACTTGGAAAGTAAGTGCCGCCGTCATGGCCAGCCGCGTGCTGGGTTTGGCGCGGGAAATGATGTTCGCCGCACTGTTCGGCGGCAGCAAGTGGATGGACTGCTTCTATCTCGCTTTTCGGGTGCCCAACCTGTTGCGCGACCTGTTCGCGGAAGGCGCCTTGTCGCAGGCGTTTGTGACCACCTTCTCCAAGACGCTCAAGCGCGAGGGCGAGGCCTCCGCCTGGCTGCTGGCTAACAAGATGATGACACTCGCCGCGGTCTTCATGAGCGGCGTCGCCTTGTTAGGCATCGCGATCGCCCCGTGGATTGTGGATGTCCTGACCGTGATGGCACGCAGCGGAGCGGCCCGCAAGGACTACAACCTTGAGGAAATGGCGCTGATGGTGACGATGGTGCGGGTGATGTATCCCTTCATCCTGTTGGTTTCGCTGGCCGCGCTGGTGATGGGCCTGCTCAACGCCCGCAACGTGTTCGGCCTGCCCGCGTTGTCCTCGTGCTTCTTCAACATCGGCTCGATGCTCGGCGGCGCCGCCTTCGGCTATTGGCTCGACCCGGCCTGGGGCCCGCGCAGTCTCATCGGTTTTTCCATCGGCGTGGTGATTGGCGGGCTGGCGCAATTGGCCTGCCAATTTCCGGCGTTGCGACGCACCGGCTATCACTTCGCCGCCAACTTCCACTGGCGGGATTCCGGCGTGCGCCAAATCCTCCATCTCATGGCCCCAGCCGTCATCGCCGCCTCCGTGGTGCAAGTCAACGTGGTGATCAACTCGATTTTCGCCATCTCGGTTTGCGAGGGCGCCGTGAGCTGGCTCAGCTATGCCTTCCGCCTGATGCAACTGCCCATCGGCGTGTTCGGCGTGGCCGTCGCCACCGTCACCCTGCCGGCACTCTCGCGCGCGGCCGTCGGCGGCGTCTCCGCCGAATTCAAACCCACTCTAACCAAAGGGCTGCGGCTGGTGGCGTTTCTGGTGCTGCCCTCCACCCTCGGGCTGATCCTGCTGGCCGAGCCGCTCGTCAGTTTGCTGTATGAACGCCGGGCCTTTGATGCCCATGACCGCATGCAGACCGCCATCGCGCTGCGGGCCTATGGCTATGGCCTGTTGTTCTATGCCTGGCTCAAGGTGTTGCAACCCGCGTTCTACGCCATCGACAAGCGCTGGTTTCCGATGCTCGTGAGCATCTTCGCGCTGGGCGTGAATCTCGGCTGCAACTATCTGTTTGTCATCATTTTCCACTGGGGCCACCAATCGCTGGCGCTCACCACCAGCATTACCGCCTGTCTCAACTTCGCGATCCTGTTTGCCGTGATGCGCAAATTCTCCGGCGGCCTGGACACCGCTCGGTTGTTAGGTCTGCTGGCCAAACTGCTGCTGGCCGGCGCGGTGCTCGCCGCGGTGTGCCTCGCGGCCACCCACTTCCCGTTGCGCGATCCGGGACAGCTCCCGCTGCTGCCGCGCTGCGGCTGGCTCACCCTCACCATCGGCGTGGCTGCGGCCGGCTATTTTCTAACCACCAAACTGCTGCGCGTGCCGGAAGCCGACGAAGCCCTCGCCATTCTGCTGCGCAAGCCGCGGCGCTGACAGCTCCACCATGACGGGGCACCAGCGGCAGCCGGTTGTGCCGCGGAGCCTTTTCCATGGGGAGCGCCGGCGTCCCGTCGGCTGTGTTTGGCGCCCCGCCGAACACTCTTCAGCCCCGTAATCTGTGGTAAACAACCGCGCCAATTCCGTTAGAAAGGCGGCATCTTCGATTTCCATTCTGCTTTTTCAGCACCAACCAGCCCCGCATTGCGCTTTTCCGGTGGTTGACCGGGTCGACGGAGCTTGCTAGCGTCCGCGCCCCGTCATGAGCGCCGCCCCGAATTACAAAGACACCCTGACCCTTCCGCAAACGAACTTCCCGATGCGGGGGGATCTGGTGGAGAACGAACCCAAACGCCTCGCACGCTGGGAAAACGAGGGACTATACGAGAAAATCATCGCCCGCCGCCGCGCCCAAAACGCCCCGGAATTCATCCTTCACGATGGTCCGCCCTTTGCCAATGGCGACGTTCACATGGGCACCGCGCTCAACAAGGTGCTCAAGGATTTGGTGGTGAAATCCAAAACCATGGCCGGTTTCACCGCACCCTTCGTCCCCGGCTGGGACTGTCACGGCCTGCCCATCGAGTTCAAGGTCGTCAAGGAGGCCGCCGGCCTGGAACCGGGCGAAATCCGCCGCCGCTGTGCCGAGTTTGCCAACAAATTCATCGTCATCCAGCGCGCTTCGTTCCGCCGCCTCGGCGTGTTCGGCGATTGGGACAAGCCCTATCTGACGATGGCGCCGGGCTACGAGGCGAGCGTCCTGCGCGTTTTCGCCAGGCTGGTGGAAAGCGGCGCGATCTATCAAGCCAAGAAACCCGTCCAGTGGTCGTATGGCGCGCAAACCGCCCTCGCCGAGGCCGAGGTCGAGTATCGCGACAAGGAAAGCCCCGCAGTCTATGTTAGATTCCCTCTTGCGGAGCGCCGGCTGCAGCCGGCGGATTTCTTACCGATCTTGCACGACGCCTCGATGGTCATCTGGACGACCACGCCGTGGACGCTGCCGGCCAACCTCGGCATCGCCGTGCATCCGGAATTCAGTTACATTGTCGGACGCTTTGAAAACAACGCTCGCACGGAAACACTGGTCATCGTTCGCGAACTCATCGAAGAATTCTCCGCCAAGACCGGCTTTGCTCTAACTGCAACCCTGGCCGCAATCAAAGGCCGCGAGCTGGAGGGGATCGAAGCCCGCCACCCGTTCCTCGAGCGCAATTCCAGAGTGATCCTGGCCGACTTTGTCACCACCGAGACCGGCACCGGAGCCGTTCACATCGCCCCCGGCCATGGCGCGGACGACTACGTGGCCGGCCAACAACACGGCCTCGCGGTGCTCTCACCGGTGGATAACGAGGGGAAATTCACCGCCGAAGTCGGCGTCTCCGAGTTGGTCGGAGTGCATGTCTTCAAGGCCAACGCCCACATCATCGAAATCCTCGCGGAACGCGCAAACTTGTTAGGTCAGGAGACCATCCGCCATTCCTACCCGCATTGCTGGCGCTCCAAAACCCCGATCATCTTCCGCGCAGTCGAACAGTTTTTCATCTCGCTGGCGACGCTGCGCGGCCAGGCCATGGAACAGATCGACCGGGTTGAATGGTTGCCAGCCTGGGGTCGCAACCGCATTCATGGCACGGTGGAAAGCCGGCCGGACTGGTGCATCTCGCGCCAGCGCACCTGGGGCGTGCCGCTGCCGGTGTTCTACGCTGCCAACGGCGCCACCATCCTCTCGTCCGATTTGGCCCATCAGGTCGCCGCTCTGGTCGAAACCGAAGGCACCAACTTCTGGTTCGAGCACAGCGATGCCGAACTGGCCGCCCGCCTCGGCCTGCCGGCGGACGTGAAAAAATGCCACGACACGCTCGATGTATGGATCGACTCGGGCTGCTCGCACGTCGCCGTGTTAGAATCCAACCCGCAACTCCACGTCCCCTGCGACCTTTATCTCGAAGCCACCGACCAGCACCGCGGCTGGTTCCAAAGCTCGCTCATGCTCAGCGTCGCCTATCGCGGCATCGCCCCGTACAAGACCGTCATGACCCACGGCTTCGTGGTCGACAAGGACAAGAAAAAACTCTCCAAGTCCGAAGCCGAAAAAGCCGGCAAGCCGATCGATGCCGCGCACTTCTATAACCAATACGGCGCCGACATCGTCCGCCTGTGGGTCAGCAGTGTCGATTGGCAGAACGAGGTTCCCTTCAGCGAGGACCTGTTCAAACAAGTGGCCGAGCCGTATCGCCGCCTGCGCAACACCCTGCGCATTCTGTTAGGAAACCTCGACGGTTTCGACCCGCACGCAGCGCCGGCTTCCGCAGCGCCGGCTTCAGCCGGCGTGTCATTCACGCTGCTGGACCGCTGGATCCTGGAGCGCCTCCACGAGGTCACCGCTGAGTGCCTCAAGGCCTACCAAGCCTACGAGTTCCGCAAGGTCTTCAACGCGCTCAACCAGTTTTGCACCACCGATCTATCCGCCATCTATATCGACACCACGAAGGACCGGATGTATTGTGATGGAGCGGACTCGCCGCGTCGCCTCGCCTCGCAGGTGGCGATGCACGAGATCTTCACCGCCATCGCCCGGCTGCTCGCTCCGATCCTGGTCTTCACCGCCGACGAGGCGTGGGAGCATGCCGCCTTCACCACCGGCTCCGTCCATGAGCAGGATTTTCCCCTCCCCAATCCGGCGTTCGAGCCCGGCGCGGCCAGCAAACAGGCGGAGCGGCTGTTTGAAATCAAATACGTCATCCAGACCGCCATTGAAGCCCGCATCCAGGCCAGGGAATTCACCCGCAACAACGAGGCGGCCGTCGATCTAACCATTCCGGCGGAGGACGCGGCGCTGTTGCCGCTGCTCAACGACCGCGAGTTTGCCACCGAGTTCTTCATCATCTCCGACCTCGGCGCCACGCTGGGCGAGACGCTGGCCGCCAGTGCCCGCAAGACCGACCAATCCCTCTGTCCCCGCTGCCGCAAACTCGAGCCCCTCCTCCCCATGGGCCTCTGCCACCGCTGCACCGCGGTCTGTGGCGGCGGTCTGTGACCGTCGCACGCTTTCATGGCCTATCTATAACTTCTCATTGTCGGAAAACCAGCGACGGTCACAGACCGCCGCTACAATTGAACATCCAATGTCCTTTCCCAAGCTCCTGCTCTTCCTCACGCTGCCGCTTTACATCCTGGATCAGGTGACCAAGTTTTGCACGGTGAGCTTTTTCCCGCCGCCGTGGTCGGACCAGGCGCATGATATCCGGCTGATCCCGAACGTGTTCCATCTGGTGCGGGTGCACAATCAAGGCGTGGCGTTTGGCTTTGGCAATGGCACGGCTTGGGCGCCGTTGGTGTTCTTGTTCGTGCCGTTGCTGGCGCTGGTGATGATCCGCGTGTTCTGGCTCAAGGGCGCGTTTCACCATCACCTGTCAAAAATCGCGGTGGCGCTGTTGTTGTGCGGAGTGTTCGGCAATCTAACCGACAGATTGGCGCAGGGTTTCCTCCTGCAAGAGCATATCGGCGAATCGTTCTGGAGCCGCCTCTCTGCCGGATATGTGGTGGATTTCATCGCCGTCAAGCTTCCCTTCTACGACAAACTGGTGCCATCCAGCGGCGGTTGGTGGCCGGCCTTCAACGTGGCCGACTCCTGCATTTTCATCGCCGCCTTCCTGCTGTTCATCGGCGGCTTGCGCGACGAGAGGAAAGCCGCGGAGTGAACTGATGTGGGCATGCTCGTTAGAGGGCCGCGCTTGCCAGCCGAGCTGCCTCCACCCAACCACAAGACACGCGGACGAGACGCCCACACTCCCTGACGGTGGCTGGATTTTACACATTCTTGACAATTTTCCCCTTGTTTCGACATACGCCCTTAACAAGGATCATGCCAAATCCCCTTGCAATGACATGAAACCGACTGCCAACACCACCCCCTGGGATGACAGCGACTTCAAGGGCACGCCCGCGATGGCGGACCAGCAGATTTTTTCGCGTTTCAACCGTTTCCCTACTGCATCGATGTCGGTGCGGGCGGTCGACGCGCGGAAACCAACAACACGAAAGGAACCATCATGAAACCATCAGCAATCATACTGACACTGGCACTCGGCGTGTCAGCGGGAAATCTAAGCGCCCAGGACCCGGCCGGCGCTGCGCCGCCAGCCGATCGTCCGCCACCGCCGCAAGGTGCCGCGCAAGGCAACCCGCAGCAGCGGCCCGGTGGACCACGCCTGTTGCCCCCGGGCGCCCAGGAGTTCCTGCAACTCACCGCCGAGCAGCAAAAGCAGGTGGCGGACTTGGAAGCCGAGGTGAAGGCCAAGCTCGAGAAAATCCTCACCCCCGAGCAACTCGAAAAAATGAAACAAATGCGTCCACCCCAGCGTCCGGGCGGACCAGGTGCCGCTCCCGGCGGCCCCCCGCGCGGTCCTGCACGTGGGCCGGATGGCGGCACTCCAGGCCCTCAAGGGGGCCAGGGCAATCCGGATGATGACGGTGGTCAAGCCCCGCCGCAAGGTCCGCCGCCGGAGGAATGATGCAGAATGGGAGCAGACCGCACAGTCCCCTGTGCGGTCTGCGTTCCGGTCTTCGCCGCAAGACCTGTCAATTCCCCGCGTTTCGCAGGTTATTCGCTGACGAGCCGCTCAGGGGTTGCGTGGTCTGGCAAATCCACCGGCTTGACAGAGGCGTGGCACTATGCTTGCTTGTGGCCTAACCCCAGAAAGCTTCCCATGAAAATCGACTCTCTAATCCGTCTGATGGCCGGTACGATCGTTCTCACCGGCACCGCACTAACCTACTTTGTTAGCCCGTGGTGGCTGCTCCTGCCCGCCTTCGCCGGCGTGAATTTGATCCAGTCCGTGTTCACCGGCTTTTGTCCGCCATCGATCCTCTTGACCAAGTTGGGCTGGCTCGACGACAACGGAATCATCCACTGGGGAGGTCGCAAGGCGTCGCCTGAACAGGCGGTGCGACTGTGAACCTCACGGTGTCGTGAACCTCAGGCGAATGAACCGCAACAGCGGATTCCCCGATGTCAGCGGATCGACCGCCCGCATGGTCTGCACCGGAGCATCGGTCACCATTTCCAAAGTGCAGGGAGTCCATTGAATCATGTCCTCAGATGACTCGGCCGCATACAGGACGTCTGGCAATCCCTTCGGCCGCTGGAATGTTAGAACGAGACCGGCATCGTTCCTGACCGCGGTAAGCGGTGGCGTGAACGCCAGCGGATGGGTGCCCAAAGCATACTCGGCGAAGTTGACCAAGCCGTCATGGTCAGGGTCCGCGTCGTCGGCCGCCTGCCCTGCTGCGATCTGATCGGGGGTGAAGCAACGCGTCCGCCAGTTCTCTAGCGATTCCGCAGTGATCGACAGCGTCGCAGTGGCGGTGCCTTGATAGTTCGGATCCACCACGGTCGCGACGACCAAATACTCGCCCGGGTCCGACGGTGCCGTGGTTGAACCGTCGTAGGTCAGCAAGACGGTTAGGTCAAGCGGGTCGGTGGTGGCGGAGGCGGGCTTCGGCGTGCCGTCGTAGGTTTGGGCGAGACCGCCGAGCATTATGGTGGCGGCGGCCTTCGCGATGACCAGGGTGCCGGTGGCCGAGCCGCTGTGGTTGGCATCGGTGATGGTGGCAAGCACCGCATGCTCGCCCGCGTTGGTCGGGACGGTGGCGGAACCGTCATAGGTCAGATCAACGGTTAGACCAAGCGGTTCGGTGGTGGCGGAGGCAGGCTTCGGCGTGCCGTCGTAGGTTTGGGCGAGACCGGCGAGCGTGACCGTGGCGGCGGCCTTTGAGATGACCAGGGTGCCGATGACCGAGCCGCAGTGGTTGGCATCGGTGATGGTGGCCACCACGGCATAACTGCCCCCGTTGGTCGGGGCGGTGACCGAACCGTCATAAGTCAGCTCGACGGTTAGGCCAAGCGGTTCGGTGGTGGCAGAGGCGGGCTTCGGCGTGCCGTCGTAAGTTTGGGCGAGGCCGCCGAGCGTGACCGTGGCAGCGGCCTTGGAGATGACCAGGGTGGCGGTGGCCGAGCCGCTGTGGTTGGCATCGGTGATGGTGGCAAGCACCGCATGCTCGCCCGCGTTGGTCGGGACGTTGGCGGATCCGTCATAGGTCAGATCAACGGTTAGACCTAGCGGTTCGGTGATGGCGGAGGCGGGCTTCGGCGTGCCGTCGTAGGTTTGGGCGAGACCGCCGAGCGTGACCGTGGCGGCGGCCTTGGCGATGACCAGGGTGCCGGTGACCGAGCCGCTGTGGTTGGCATCGGTGACGGTGGCCACCACGGCATAACTGCCCGCGTTGGTCGGGGCCGTGGCGGAACCATCATAAGTCAGATCAACGGTTAGGCCTAGCGGTTCGGTGGTGGCGGAGGCGGGTTTCGGCGTGCCGTCATAGGTTTGGGCGAGACCGGCGAGCATTATGGTGGCGGCGGCCTTGGAGGTGACCAGGGTGCCGGTGGCCGAGCCGCTGTGGTTGGCATCGGTGATGGTGGCCACCACGGCATAACTGCCCGCGTTGGTCGGGGCCGTGGCGGAACCATCATAGGTCAGATCAACGGTTAGACCTAGCGGTTCGGTGGTGGCAGAGGCGGGTTTCGGCGTGCCGTCGTAGGTTTGGGAGAGGCCGGCAAGCGTGACCGTGGCGGCGGCCTTGGAGATGACCAGGGTGCCGGTGGCCGAGCCTTCATACATCCCGTCGTTAACCGTTCCTGCAACGGCGTAGCTGCCGGCGTTGGTGGGGGCGATGGGGCTTCCGTCGTAAGTCACATCAACCGCCAGGCCTGTTGGGATGGTGGTTGCGGTTACCGCCCGCGGCGTTCCGTCATATACCTGCGTTAGGTTCTGGAGTGCGACTTGGGCTTGACCCTTGATGATCTGGCAGGTGGTGGGGCCGCCAGCGGTGTTGGGATTTCCCGCGGCATCCACACAGGTTCCCGCGGCGACGTCGAGTGTGACCGTGCCGATCCCGCTGATTCCGCCAACCGTGACGGTGAAATCGCGCGGCCCACCCGTGAAATCGGTGATGCTCTTGCCCGGGGCCGTTCCTGACAAGGTGAGGTCCGTAGAGACAAACCCGGTGACGTCTTCACTGAAATGAACGTTGAACTGCAGCACCGAGGCATTCGCTGGACTCGGACCGTTAAGCGTGACAGTGCAACTCGGCGCGGCCTTGTCCACGTTCAGCACCGTGGCATTGTCGGCCGAACCCGGATTGCCCGCGATGTCGTTGCCGGAAATCGCGATGGTCGCCGGTCCGTCCGGATCCGGCAACTGGATCGTGTAACCATAAGTATAGTCGTTGCCGGAATTGCTGACATAACTCGCCGCCCGCGCGTTGACCGTGACCGTCGGGTTTGCGGCGAGGGGTTCGGAGGCCGTGAAGGTGAGCGTGACCGGCGTGCCGAGGGTGGCGGGAGACGGCGAGGCGGCAATGCTGTCGAATGTCGGTGCCGTCGTGTCCACACGGACGTTGGTCGTGGTGACGGAGGCAGCCAGGTTGGCAAGCTGATCTTGATAACTGAGAGTGATGGCATAGGTGCCATCGGGGATGCTCGTGCCGCCGGTGATGCTGGCAATTTCCGCGGCCAGCGTGGGGTTGGCCGGGTTGAAGGCAAAACCGTGCGCGCCGCTCGTCGCTTGGGTGGCCGCCAGTGTCAGTGTGCGGCTGGCCGCACCGCTGAAGATCAGCTTCACCGATCCGACAAGCGCGGTTTCTGGCAACAAGAAGGACGTGGTGACCGGGCTGTTCGTGATCCAATTGTTAGGCGGTGCGGTGAATGTCGGCGTCTGGGTGAACGTGTCGATCATGACACTGCTCGCGTTGGTGGTTGCAGTGACGGGGGTGCCGGGATTTGAGGAAACATCCTGGAAGGTAATGTTGAAGGGCGTGGCCCCCTGTGCGTCGCCGCTATTGACCGTGATCGTGGCAGTCCAGTTCGTGCCGCTGCCACTGACAGTCGCCGCGCGACCGGCGATGGTCACGCTGGGCGTCTGGAGGGCCGCGCTTGCGGTGAAGCTCAGGGTAATGGTGTTGCCGAGCGCGGCGCCGGAGGGGATTGCGTTATTCGATGCAATCGTGACGCTCGGCAGCGTGGGCGGCGGCGGGGCGGTGAGGGAAAAGCTCCCGGAGCCGGCGACACGCTTCACGACCAGGAGCACGGTCGTTGCCGCGGATGCCGTGTAGGTGAAGGTTTCCGTGCCGCCGTTGCCGGCCGTGGTGCTCGAAGCCAGCATCGTCTGTGTTCCATAGGCGGTGGGCGTGTTGCTGTAGAGATAGAGGTCGTAATCGCCGCCGGCGGGATTGGTCAGCGTGGGGATCAGCTTCTGGCTTGTGGCCAACGTCACTTTACGGGCCCACGCGCGGCGGTCAGTCACCGTGCCGCCAAACGTGTCGCTGGCAGTGATGCCGGGGGTGTAGGTTAGGGTTGCCGCCTCGACTGCGGCGTCGGGATTGATCATGCCGTAACCCTCGTATTGGTCCTTGCCGGCCGGAAAGCTGCTAGGGCCGGCGGCGGCCCGCTGGAGGGTCGGGTTATAGGCGTTGCTTTCGCGGGTGCTGTTGGATTCGGTGGCGGTGGCGCAGAGCAGCATCTTGACGTAGCGCGAATGCAGGCTGGACGTGAAGTTCCAGGTCAGCCCGCCTTGTTGGAGCGCGTCGATGACGAGCGCGGCGCAGCCCGCTGCGAACGGGGCCGACATCGAGGTGCCCTGGATGTTGAAGTAGTCATTGGCCTGCTGGTCGGAGAATGCCGTGCCATCGCCGGTGTTGCTGTCCACCGAGAGGATGGACGAGTAATAATTTGCCGATCCGCCGGGAGCCATCAGGTCCGGTTTGTAGTCCTCCTCCTGGCCCGATGTGGATCCGGGCGAGGCAAATCCGCTGCTGGTATAGTCGGTCAGTTGATTGACATCATTGGAAGCGGCCACCGTCAAAGCCATGGCCGCGCGGCCGGGGTCGTCCACCGGTTGGGCACCGCCATCATTGCCGGCGGACACCGTCACGACGATGCCATTATTGACGGCAGTGTTGACCTTTTGGCGCATCGTGGTGTCAAGCCCGGGGCTGCCGTTCACACCAAGGCTCAGGTTCATGACCTTGATGTTATTGGCCACCCGATTCGTCACCAGGCCATCGATTCCGGCTTTAATGGCGGTAGAGGTGCCGCTGCCAGAGTTGGTGAACACCTTTGCCCCAGCCCAATTGCAGCCCGGTGCCACTCCACGCAGCTTGTTGAAACCATCGCCGACACCCGGGTAGTTCGTCACCTGGCATTTCACCACGAAACCGGTCATCGCACCGTTGGAGATTAGTCCCGGCGAGTAATTGCGGGCGAGGCTGCCGGTCAGTGTGGTGGTGAGGGTCAGCGGCGAGGTGCCGGTAACGGACCCGTGGATGGTATCCCAACTGGTTACACCCTCGGGCCGGGAAAGCCAATCCAGCGTGGTGCTGCCACCGCCATTCCAAGTCGCCGTCATCGTCACCGTGACTGAGGCAACCGGGAGTTCGATCGGGTTCAGATAGAAATTACCGCTGGGCACGCCGCTGAGCGAGCCTTCCTGGGAGAATGAAAGGGTGCCGGTGGCACTGCCGGCCGCCGCGCCGGTGCCGAGCGCGATACCCGCGACATGCGATCCGTGCTGGCCGAGGTCAGCGGGGCTGGCCAACTTATCGGAGGAGTAGTCGTGCCAGAACACGCGGCGGCCGTTGAGATCCGTGTGCGATTCGTCAACGCCGGTGTCCGCGATTCCGATGGTGATGCTCGAATCGCCGTCGAAACCAGTGGCGTTTCCGGCAAAACCTGCGGCCCAGATGGGTCGCACCCGTCCCGTTTTGGTGGCGGTGTCCATGTGCAGGGTCATGGGTTTCGCTTCCTGGACCAGCACGAGGGTGGCACCCAGGGCTTGCGGAAGCGAAGCGACCTTGGCCAGTGGAATGTAACCGTTCCAACCGAACGAGACGGCCTGATAGATGTAGGAAATCTCGCCGCCCTGGGCGAGGAAGGCATCGATTTGTGGTTGGGTGATTTGCTCCTCGAAAACGAGTTCGACGTCCACCGGCGCCTCCAGTGCCGCTTGGGCCGCGTTGCGTTCGAGATTCGTCGCCGCGCGGAGCTTTGCCATCTGCTTCTGTTGGGCCCGGGTGAGCAGCGCATCTTCGACCGCGCTGCCACTCGTGGCATTCGGATAGGTTCTTCCGATCAAGGGGCGAACCCCTGGCGTTGGCGGAGGAACCAGGCCCGCCGGCTTCGCCAAACCGGCGGCCTCACCCAGCGTTGCTCCCAAGAGCAGCAGCAACAGCGCGGCCCCTCTAGCAAGGGACGCGCCGATTCCGCGTGCCAAGACCCTGGCGAGGCGTGGCCCGGAAGCGGGCTTCGCTCGTGCGAGTGGAGGGTTGAGACCCGTCAGGTTCATGCGTGTTCCCGGGTGAGGTTGGATTGAAGGCCGTCCTGAGATGTGGGCTGAGGTGGCAAGCTGTCATTTCCAGCACGGAATGAGAAGTTCAATGTTCCCCCAAGCGGGAAAAATCGCTGGTCTTGGTTCCGGATGGTTGGAGGTGGAATGCTTCATGGTGTTGTGAAGCGCAGGCGAATGAAACGTTGCGCCGGATTGCCCGAGGTCAGCGGATCGACCGCCTGCATCGTTTGCACCGGACCGTCGGTCACCATTTCCAAAGTGCAGGGAGACCATTGGATCATGTCTTCCGAGGATTCCGCCGCATACTGGACGTCGGGCAGGCCCTTGGGCCGCTGGAATGTTAGAACAAGGCCGGACTCGTTCCTGACGGCGGTCAGGGGTGGGGTGAAGGCAAGCGGATTGGCGCCCAAGGCATACTCGGCGAGGTTCACCAAGCCGTCATGATCCGGATCGGCGTCGTCGTCGGCCTGACCTGCGGAGATTTGCTCTGGGGTGAAGTAACGAGCTTTCCATTCTGCCAGTGTTTCCGGCAGAATGGAGAGCGTGCCGTTGGCGGCGCCTTGATAGTTGGGGTTCATCACGGTTGCGACGACCCCATAGTCACCCACGTTCGTCGGGGCTGTGGCGGAACCGTCGTAGGTTAGCGCGACGCTTAGGCCGAGCGGATCGGTGGTGGCGGAAGCAGACTTGGGCGTCCCGTCATAGGTCTGGGTGAGGTCACCGAGCGTGACCGTTGCGGCGGCTTGGGCGACCGTCACGCTCACGTTGCCCGCGGCCGTGTCATAGTTGCTAGAATCGGTCGGCGTGAAGGTCACGCTTTGGGGGGCCGTGCCGGCGTTGGGCGCGGTGGCTGGGGTGGTGAAGGCGAAGGTCCCCGCCGGGGAGGCCGCGCCGCCGCTGAGGGTGGAGGCGGCCAGGGTCTGTTCGTAGGTGATATTCGAGGCGGTGGGCCAGGTCGTCACCGATGGCGTGGCCTTGGTCACGTTCACGCTCACGCTGCCGGTCACGGTGCCATAGTTGCTAGAATCGGTCGGCGTGAAGGTCACGCTTTGGGCGGCCGTGCCGACGTTGGGCGCGGTGGTCGACGTGGTGAAGGCGAAGGATCCGGAGACGGAGGCCGATCCCCCGCTGAGCGTTGAGTCGGCCAAGGTCTGGCCGTAGGCGATCGCGCTGGCGCTCGGCCACGTGCTCACGGTCGGAGTGGATTTGTTCAAGGTGAGGAGGCCGGAAGCGCTGGTGGTGCTTTGGCCGTCCGGATTGGTGACGGTGATGGTGCGTGCGCCAGCGGCAGCTCCCAAGGCGACGCTAAGATTGAGGGTGATGCTGGTGGCGGAGGTGAAGGTGATGCTGTTGACGGTGACACCTCCCCCATTCACGAGTGCGGCGATGCGATTGGAAAACCCCGCGCCGGGATCGAAGAAACCCGATCCGGCGGATTGCGTGCCGGTTAGAGTCACGTTCACATTCGACTGTCCGATCGTGAGGCTGGCGGGCGACACTGAAGCAGGCGTGGCTGGCGGCGGTGCGATGAGTCTCACCACGCGCACGCCATAACTGTTAGTCGAATCGCAGAATTCCTGGATGGTCCACATCGTCATGTCGTCGTTCGGATCGAGACTGGTGTAGGAAAAGTCGCCCCAGCGTCGGCCATATTGGCCTCCGGGGTCGCCCGGAGGGTTGTACGCAGTGGAACTCGCGGTGTATTCGACGGGCGTCTGCATCGTGTTGAGGGCGTCGGTGGCGAGGCGGCCGACGGTTCCGGCGTTGACGCGGTAGTTGGTGCCGGCGGTGCTGAAGCCCATCGCCACATGGCCCTGCCCGGAAACCATGATCGAGGGAATCCAATAGGACTTGGCATTGCTAGAGGCCGAATCGAAGACGGTTCCGTACTCGACCACGCTCGGGGTGCCGGTGAGGTTCTGAAGTTCGTACCAGCGCGAGCCGTTGCGTCCACCCGACGATGAGGCCGTGCCAGAACTGTTGACTTGAATGTTGTGCGCGGTCCACAGCCGCCCGTTGCGGATGTGCGCGGCAAAGAGCCGGTCATCCACCGGATCGAGGTTGCCGTTGGTGCCGGCGGTGTTGCCGAGGTGCGGCACCTTGATCGGAGTCCTGGTCTTTGCCGTGGTGATCAACAAATTTCCTGAAATCGTTGGCGTGGCACCCGGCGTGCTGACGCGGCGCACGACGAGGCGGCCACTCTGGAGGTTTTGACCGTTGCCACCGCTCGTGAGCATGGAAGTGCCGATGAAGTAGCCTTCGGTGGCCGCCGGGTCATAATTGTCCACGCCCTGCGGCGTGTAGGGGCCTTCGGAGCTGCTGCTAGGCACCAAGCCCCGGAAGGCCGTCACCACGATCGGCCCCGTGCCAAGGATCGAACTTTTGCGCACCACGAATCCCGAACAACCCACAAACGCCGTGCCGGCAGCATTGTAGACGTTGTCGCCAATGTAGAGCGCGTTGGCGTCGATGCCCAGCGTCGGATAGTCGGCGAAATCCCCGGTGTCGCCCGCAGTGGAAACCGTGTCATGTTGGAATTGGAACAGCGTGAACGACGAGGAGTTGACAATCGTGCTGCCGCTGCTCACCGCCACCAGCACGCGGTTGGGAGCGGTCGTGAACGGATTGGAACTGGTGTTAGGAACATCGATCATCACGATGAACCAGCGGCCGCTCAAGCGGTCATAGCGGATATGCGGATCGCTGGTGAAGTTGCCGATGATGCTGCCCGTCACGGGGGTTTTCACCGCCGCGAAGAACACATCCGGATCCAAGTCCAAGGCACCGTCAGCCACGCCGGTCGCCTTGTTGAAACTGCGAAAGCGGTTGTTCACCGCCACGATGAATTGCGTCGGCCCCACCGCGCCCATCGTGTCGGGCGGATACAGTTTCTTGTCCGCCAGCGTCGCACCGGTGAAACCCAACCCGATCCCTTGCGGCGTGAACGGCCCGGCCACCTGCTCGCTGATGTTAGGCGCTGGCTGGACCTGTGCTGCGGCCGACGAATCCGGATTTTGGGGCGGGTTCCGGCGGTTTGGCCGCATCAGCGGCTTGATCGGCACCTGGCGCGGCCCCAGAGCCGCCGCACGTCGGTCCCGCTCCATGAGGCTCGCCACGGTTTCGGTGATGCCGGGCTCTCCGGTCCACGGCACGCCCCTCGTGGCAGCCGGCTCGCTTTGGTCTGACAACGGCGCGGCACCCGTCCGTTGAACTGTCGTCATGGCCAGCAGGACAAGCAACACCCATCCCGGGCGGCGCAGCCTGGCCGAGCGCCGCGCGGTTGTTCCGCGGCGGGCATGGGATTCGCAGGTGAGCGGGGGGGGCGTGAGGTGGATTGGGTTCATGGGCGTTTCCGCCTGAGTTTGGAACGCAAGGTGGGTTTGAATTGAGGGTCCGGCGACCGACTTGCCGTCCCCATTTGGGATGGAAAGTCCAACATTAAAGCATGATTCCGCCCTAGCGCAACTTGACGTTTTGTGGCTCCGGGCTTGCATGGCGGCGTATCGGCTGCTATGGCCGCGCCGCCATGGCCGCCATCAACGCGAATTTCCTCAAACTCAAAGCCGGATACCTGTTCCCTGAAATCGCCCGCCGGGTGAAGGCCTACGGCGAGGCCAACCCGGCCCAAGCCGCCCGCATCATCCGTTGCGGCATCGGCGACGTGACCGAACCGCTGCCACCTGCGGTGATCCAGGCGATGCACGAGGGGGTGGATGAATTGGCCTGCCGCGAAACCTTCAAGGGCTACGGGCCGGAACAAGGATATGAGTTCCTGCGCCAGACGATCGTGGATCACCAATTCGCCGGCCTCGGCATCGGCGCCGACGAGGTCTTTATCTCCGACGGCTCCAAATGCGATACCGGCAACATTCTCGATATCTTCGGCAAGGGCAATGTGATCGCCATCACCGATCCGGTCTATCCGGTCTATGTCGATACCAATGTGATGGCCGGCAACACCGGCGATGCCGATGCCACGGGCGCTTACGACGGCTTGCTCTATCTGCCCTGCAATGCCGCCAACGGCTTCGTGGCCGACGTGCCGCAACAACGCGCGGATATCATCTATCTGTGTTTTCCTAACAATCCGACCGGCGCCGTGGCCACGCGGGCACAGCTCGCGGCCTGGGTCGCCTATGCGCGGGCGAACGACTCGGTCATTCTGTTCGACGCGGCGTATGAGGCGTACATCCGTGATCCGGCCATTCCGCGCTCGATTTTCGAAATCGAGGGCGCGCGCGACTGTGCCATCGAGTTCCGCTCGTTCTCGAAAAACGGCGGCTTCACTGGTGTGCGTTGCGCTTATGTGGTGATACCCAAAACCGTCACCGGCAGCGACGGCACGGGTGGCCGCGTGTCCTTGCATCAGCTCTGGTCGCGCCGCCACAGCACCAAGTTCAACGGCGCGAGCTATCCGGTGCAAAAGGGTGCCGCCGCGGTCTTCTCGGAAGCGGGCAAAATCCAGGTCGCATCGTTGATAGATCACTACATGGGCAATGCCAAGCTCCTGCGCGAGGCCTGCGCCGCGGCCGGCCTGCCGGTGTTTGGCGGGGTCAACGCCCCGTATGTGTGGGTCGCTTGTCCCGCCGGCCTCGGTTCATGGGACATGTTCGACAGGATGTTGCTAGAAGCGCAGGTTGTCATCACGCCCGGCTCCGGTTTCGGCTCGGCCGGCGAAGGCTATTTCCGCATCTCCGCCTTCAACTCCCGCGCCAATGTCGAGCAAGCCTGCCAACGCTTGCTGGCTCTGCTGGGGTGAAAGCCGGGTCCACATTGAGGATTGCCGAGAGCGCATCCTGGCACTAGATTGCCCCGCCGCCCCATTGTGAATCACCGAGTTTCCAACCTGTTGTTGCTGCTGGCCGTTGTCACTGCCGGGCCGCTGCTTGCCCAGAAACCGGCGCTCGCCAAAGCGTCGCCGGGGGCCGGCAAAACGTCCCCGGTGGCACCGCCCCCGCTGGTGCCGGCCGCAGTGCCGGCCCCGGCCACTCCGCCCAGCCCGCCCGGCGGCAAGTCGGCCAGTGACGGGTCGATCCTGACGCGGCGGGACGCGCGTGCCATCACCCAGAAGATTCCGGCGCCGCGCGGCCAAATCACCGACCGCGACGGGCGTCCGCTGGCCCAGACGCGGGTCGCCTATCAGGTCGGCCTGCAATTCAAACAATTTGAAACCGCGGATCGGGATTTCGTTATTCGGTGGGCCCGCTCGCGGCTGGATTCGCTGCCGAAGCTCGTCAAGAGCGTGATCGCCAAGACCGACGACGAGCTCTACGATCACTACCGCAACCGCCGTTGGATTCCGCTGTTGGTTTCCGGGCAAATCGAGGAGAAGGAGGCCCGTGCGCTCGAAGCCAAGCTCAGTTCCGGGCTGATTCTGCACCCGGAGTATCGCCGCTATTACCCGGAGGGCGAACTGGCGGCCCACATCATCGGCTACTCCGGCAGCGTCGGCAAGCTGCCCACCGGCCCGATCAATTTCAACGAACCGATGTGGGAGGAAAGCGAAGGCCGGGCCGGTTTGGAGAAACTCTTCGACAGCCAGCTAACCGGTGAGGACGGCGTGAAGCGGCTCCAGTTTGATGAAAATGGCAACAAGCTGCTGGAAGAGCAGGTGTCGCGGCCGCGGCCGGGTGGCACCCTCGTCACCACCCTCAACCTCGACTGGCAGAAGCTCGCCGAGAAAGTCCTCCGCAACGGCTGCAAGCGCGGCGCCTTTGTGGTCATCGATGTGGTCACCGGCGAGGTGCTGGTGATGGCCTCGCGACCGTCATTTGATCTCAACGACTTCATTCCCGGCATCAGCGACGCCGAGTTCAAGGCCTTGCAGGACAATCCCTCGCAGCCCTTGTTCGGGCGGGCATTCCAATCCGCCTACCCGCCCGCGTCCTCGTTCAAACCCATCATCGCCCTGACCGCCCTCAACAACGGCATCGTCACCGAAAAATCCACCATCGACTGCCCGGCGGCGATCCAGGTCGGCAATCACGTCTTCAACAATTGGAGCAAGATCGCCGAGGGCTCGATCGACGTCCGCCGCGCGCTGGCCCGCTCGTGCAATTGCTGGTTCTATCAAGTCGGGATCAAGACCGGTCCCAGCGCCTTTCTGAGCGTGGCGCGGCGACTGGGCTACGGCGAGCGCAGCGGCCTGCCGCTCATCGGTGAAACCCCGGGATTGGTTCCCAGCGACGAGTGGATGCTCAAAAACGAACGCCGCCGGATTCTCGATGGCGACACCGCCAACCTCTCCATCGGCCAAGGGTCGCTGCTCGCCTCGCCCCTGCAAGTGGCGCAGGCGATGGCCGGGATTGCCAACGGCGGCGCGCTGCCCCGGCTCCAGCTCGTCAGCCAGATTCAGGACACCCGCGGGCGGGTCGTCAAAATGACCATTCCGGAGCGCAAGAATTGGCTCGGGCTCGATCCCAAGGCGGTCGAAGTGGTCCGCGAGGGCATGGGCGATGTGGTCAACAGTGGCTACGGCACGGGCGGCAGCGGGGCGCTGAGCTACACCCTGCTGTGCGGCAAGACCGGCACGGCGCAATGGGGACCCAAGGCGAAAAACCAGAACCTGGCGTGGTTTGCCGGTTTCCTGCCCAAGGACAACCCGCGCTATGCCTTCGCCGTGCTCTACGAGGGCCGCCCCGGCGAGGTCATCTCCGGCGGTCACATGGCGGCCCCCATGGTGCGCAATTTTTTCGAGCCGATCAAAAACGACATCAAGGACATCATCGCGCCGCCCAAGCGCGCCCTCATTGTCGTCGATGAAAACGAGCCGCTCGCCAAAGCAGCCGGCAGCGGGAAGAAGTCTCCGGACGCGGCGCTGCCCGACCTGCCGGTGGAAGGGCTGCTGCGGGCGCTGCCGGTCGAGCCACTGCGCCCCGACGACGATGCGCCCAAGCCCAAGCCCGCCTCCGTGCCCCGTGCCCTGCCGGTGGACGACGATGTCATGGATGAAAACAATGACTTGCAGTAAGCAATTTTGTCTGGACCTTTGGGGGCGCGGGCCTCAGACAAGCCGCCCCGCGGAGCGAATCCCGTTGTCCGCGATACCCTGGACCCCATTGCCCCACCCCCATTATGGACATTCAAATCGCCACCCTTTGTGACTTTGCCGCCGACTACAACGGCAAGCTCGTTATTTCCGGAACATTCGACACCCTCGTCGCCCGTGCCGTGCCCGTCGTGCATCCCTCATGCGCCCTGGCCATGCGGATGTGCTTCACCCCGGAAGACGCCGGCCGCCACAAGCTCTCCATCAACATCATCGATGAGGATGGCGAGTCGCTCGACCCCAACAACATGCCAATCGAGCCGGAATTCGAGGTGCAGTTTCCCAAGAACGTGCCGTTCCTCACCCGCAACATCGTGATGAACCTCCAAGGCCTGCGCTTCCAGAAACTGGGCATCTTCTCCATCGATATCGGCTGCGACGGCGAAATCCTCGTCCGCCTGCCGTTGCGCGTCCTGCAGGTCACCCAAGGCCCGAACGGCGAAAACCAGATGGCGTGATCCGGCGTGACAAGCGGCGGCGGCAGGGTGTAGTTTCACGCCATGCCCCAGCCAACCTGTTTCGCTTGCGCGCTCATCACCGGCGCTTCCTCCGGTTTGGGCGAGGAATTCGCCCTGCAACTCGCGCCCCGCGTCGCCAAGCTCGTCCTGGTGGCACGCCGCGAGCCGCTGTTGCAGCAACTCGCCGAGCGCCTCCGCGGCTTGTATCCCGAGCTGGAGGTGCTGGCCCATGCCGCCGACCTGACCGATGCTTCCGAGCGCGAGGACCTGGTGGAAACCCTCATCCTCCGGCGCTTCGTCCCCGATTTGTTAGTCAACAACGCCGGGCTGGGTGATTACGGTGAGTTTGTCTCCGCGGATTGGGCGAAAATCCGCGACGTGCTCGGCGTCAACATTGAGGCGCTCACCCACCTCACCCATGCGCTGCTGCCGGCGATGATTCGCGGCGGCCGCGGCGCGGTGGTCAACATCAGTTCGCTGGCATGTCTGCTGCCCTTGCCCGACCTCGCCGTGTACGCCGCAACCAAGGCTTATGTCACCAGTTTCTCCGAGGCCTTGCGCATCGAACTGCGGGACCACGGTGTCTCCGTGTTGACGGTCTGTCCCGGTCCGGTGCGAACCGAGTTCGGCGCCGCCGCCCGCCGCCACGCCGAGGCACGCGAAATGCCCGGTCACCGCGCGTTTTACGTGCCCAAGGAACAAGTCGTCGCAGAGGCCCTCTGCGCCTTGGACCGCAACCACGCCCGCGTCTACCCCGGCCTCAAAACCGCCGCCGCCGCCTTCCTCATCGCCGCCATGCCCATCGTGGTAATCCGGCTGGTCATGGGCATGCGGCCACGGAAATGTTAGCGCGGGATGGGCAGCACCGGCATCCCGCCGGATGGATTCGGCATCCTGCCGGATCCTCTGCAGCAACTGCGATGCATGGGGCCAAACCAAAGCCGCCCCCCGGGCTAACGGGAGGCGGCGGGTTGGAAACGAGCGTGCGATCCGCCGAGCCGCGGCTCAGGGGATGGGCACGGTGGCGATGGTCTTGAGAATGCGCGAGGCAATCTGATAGGGATCGCCCTGGGAGTTGGGGCGGCGGTCCTCGAGATAGCCCTTGTAGTTGTTGTTCACAAAACTGTGCGGCATGCGCACCGAGGAACCGCGGTCGGCAAGACCGAAGTTGAACTTGTCGATGGACTGGGTCTCATGCAGGCCGGTTAGACGCAGGTGGTTGTCCGGGCCATAGACCGCGATGTGCTCCTCGCGATACTCCGCGAACGCCGCCATCAGGGCGTCGAAGTAGGCTTTGCCGCCGACTTCGCGCATGTGGGTGGTGGAAAAATTCGCGTGCATGCCCGAGCCGTTCCAGTCACCGCGGATCGGCTTGCAGTGGAATTCGACATCGACGCCGTATTTTTCGCACAGCCGGTTGATGATGTAGCGGGCGACCCAGACTTGGTCGGCGGCGGTCTTCGAGCCCTTGCCGAAAATCTGGAATTCCCACTGGCCTTTGGCGACCTCGGCATTGATGCCTTCGTGGTTGATTCCGGCGTCGATGCACAGATCGAGATGCTCTTCGACAATCTGGCGGGCGATGTCGCCGACGGCCTTGTAGCCGACACCGCAGTAATACTCACCCTGCGGCGGCGGAAAACCATCGGACGGGAAACCCAGCGGGCGGCCCTCCTGGAAGAGGAAATATTCCTGCTCAAAACCGAACCAGGCACCCGGGTCGTCGAGTACGGTGGCACGGGTGTTGCTCGGGTGCGGCGTGGTGCCGTCCGGCATCATCACCTCGGCCATGACCAGCGCGCCGTTGCGGCGGGTGCTGTCCGGGAACACGGCCACCGGCTTGAGCATGCAGTCCGAGCTGCGGCCCTCGGCCTGTTGGGTGGAACTGCCGTCGAAGCCCCATTGCGGCAGGGCTTCCAGCGCGGGGAAACTGTCGAAGTCTTTGACGAGGGTCTTGCTGCGGAGGTTCGGGACGGGGGTGTAACCGTCGAGCCAGATGTATTCCAGTTTGTATCTTGCCATGGGGGTCGGGTGTTGGTTGTGGGGTTGCTTGTGTTGTGGGGTCAGGGGGATGAGGGCACGGTTCCACCTTGCGGAAAATCCCTCCCTTGGGGACAAAGCAGGATTCGTGCCAGAAATTGGCGGTTTTTCCTAATCTGCCGACAGGGTGTCAGGTGAGTTCTCCGGTGGGGCGCTCCCGGTGACGACCCCGAGGAAATGTCGCGCTGGCGGGCCTTGTCAATAGCGCGTTGCGCAAACCGCGCGGATTTGCCGGGGCGCACGCCGCAGGGCAGGAGGACAGGCGTCCCGCCGGTCTTGGCCGACGGGCTTCCAGCCTGTCGATTCATGAGGCGACAGGCGGGACGCGCTGTCTTCCCTAACAGGCTGGAAGCCTGTTTTCCAAGCAAGAAGCGCCAACCTGACACTATCGGTCACCTAAGCATCCGCCACGCCTGCCGGCCCGCTGACCGTGACGACGATGAGCGTGGTGTCGTCGATGCCGCAGTTGTCGAGGCTGCGCTTCAGCAGTTCCTCGGTCGTGGTTAGAGGATTTTCCGGGCACCTGGCCAGGGCCTCGCCGATGTGGCGTTCCCAGAGGCCGTCGATCAGGCCATCCGAACAAATGAGGAAGCGGTCACCGGGATGATAGGGGATGGCGGCAAGGTCGGGGCGCACATTGGAGTGGCCGCCGCCGACCACTTCGTAGAGGGCGGAGCGGCGCGGGTGGTTGCGGAATTGGATTTCCGAGATTTCGCCGCGTTGCCACTGGCCAAAAGCGGAGGTGTGGTCGCGGGTGAGTTGGGTGAGTGCGCCGTCGCGGGACAGGTAGATGCGGGAATCGCCGGCGTTGGCGAGGTAGAGGTTGTCCGGGGTGAACCAGGCCAGGGCCAAAGTGGCAGCCATGCCGCGGCATTCCTCGCGGCCGGCGGCGGCGGCATTGATGTGATCATGGACCGAGCGCAGGGCGTCGTCGAGATGGCTGAGGCAATCGGGAAACAAGCCGGCGGCGGCGGACTTGAAGGTTTCCGGGATGATTTCGCTCATTTGTCGCAGAATGAGCGCGGCGGCCAGGTCGCCGGCATTGCCGCCGCCCATCCCGTCGGAAACGGCAAACACCAGGTCGTGGTTGGCAAGCGAATGGCTGCCCGCGGCGTCAAGCATCTCGCCCCCCCGCACGCCTGAGGCGAAGGCAATGAAGGAATCGTCGTTGCGGGGCTTGCGGGAACCGCTGTGAGAG
>Ga0118677_10003968_pt1 | contig 27368 bp, 18 predicted proteins | sample AliMusrvi5mmetaG_FD_86154 | JGI IMG/M metagenome (GOLD analysis project Ga0118677, IMG submission 86154) | reverse complement strand
CGGCCGTCGTCCGGACAACGACATCGTTTTCACCAACACCAGCGTTTCCGCCTACCATGCCGAAATCCACGTCAAACGCGATGGCACCTATTTCATCACGGACTTGGATGCGGGAAATGGCGTCTGCGTCAATGACCAGCGCATCACAAAATCCGCCGATCTGAAGGAGGGCGACCTGATCGATCTGGGCGAGGTGAGGTTCCGCTTTTTCCGAGCCTAGAGCCCGCACACAGAACACCCCTGCCCCCCTTCCCTAAAGCCCAGCGTCCTAATTCCCCAACCGAACCCACGCACACCATGGAAGATCACAACAAAACACGCCTGATCCGCCGCGCCCCCTCCGAACCGCCTCAAGCCTCTGCGCCGGACACCACGGAAAAAACCCGGATTTTGGCCCGTCCGGAAGCGGCAACGCCCGCGAGTGAGGAAGCCGGGCGCCTCGTCGCGCCCCCCAAGGAAGACAAAACGGTCATCCTCACTCCGCCTTTGCGCTCTCGTGCCGCTGGCGAACCCGCGCCGAACGACGCCATGGTCGATCCCCTCGTGGGCTGGCTGGTCATCATCGCCGGGCCGGGCCAGGGGAACTTCGTCCGGCTCGGCCAAGGCATGACCAGCATCGGACGCGCCGAAGGCCAGCGCAGCCGCATCGACTTCGGAGACACCGAGATTTCGCGCAATGTTCACGCCTCGCTCACCTACGATCCGCGCGGCAGGAAATTCTATTTGATGCATGGCGGCGGGCAAAACCTGACTTACCTGGGGGAGACGCCGGTCCTTCAACCTGCCCTGCTTCAGGGCGGAGAGCTCATTTCCCTGGGCAAAACAACCTTGAAATTCATTCCGCTTTGCGGCCCGGATTTCGATTGGTCCCAACAGCCGGGCTAGACACCATGTCTTTGGAAAATTCATTTTTGAGAATCTCGGAAGGCTCCTTGGAACTCGGAAGGTCCGCGGAATACAGGCAAGGCATTGTGCTGGAGAAGAGAGTGCATTGATGAAGATCGGACGCGATTTTGCAGGCAGACAACTTTTGGGAAGCAGGAAGGCCCAAGAGGATTCCTATGCCTTTTCCATCGTAGCGGATCACGAGGAGGACGTGGAAAAACTGCTCGTCGTCATCGCCGATGGCATGGGCGGTCACACCGGCGGACAGCGGGCGAGCCGGATCGCCGTCGAGGCGTTTGTCGAAGAGTTTTTCCTGCACAAACCCACGCTCGATTCCAACGATTCCTTTGCCCTGCACGAAAGCCTCATGTTCGCCAACGAGTGCATCGCCAAGTCGGTTGACGCTTCCCTCGGGGCCTTGCGAGGCATGGGGACCACCTTGCTTGCGGCGACGGTTTCCCCCACGGCCCTGCAATGGATCAGCGTCGGAGACTCCCCCCTCTTCCTTTTCCGCAACCAGACGTTGAGCCGACTCAACGCGGACCATTCGATGCGCCCGCTGATCGCCGAGCAAATCGAAATGGGGCAACTCCCTGCCGAAGCGATGACAAAGCATCCGCAGAGAAACGTCATCCGTTCCGCCTTGCTCGGAGAGGAAATTCCCCTCATCGACTCCCCCGAGGCGCCCTTTACCCTCGCACCGCAAGACATCCTTCTCTTTGCCAGTGACGGTCTGCAAGCGCTGGACGAAGCGACCATCGCGGCATACCTCGCAGGGAACAGGAGCGCCACAGCCCCCCATCTCATTCGCGGCCTCTTCTCCCTGATCGAGGAACTTAACTCCCCCAAGCAGGATAATGTAACCATCGCCGCAGTGCTTGCAGGGTAGAGCGTTTGGCGGAAAAAGTGAGGGGACGCCGCTTTCCCCTCACCGCAGGCAGCGGGAGCTCCTTGCAAACTGCGCAAGCAAAACCCTGGAGCGTTTCGAGACTTTCGCGGGATTCGCTGCTTGTTGCACGCCTGATTCAATGATATGAATAATTTCAGACTGGCGTTGCCCGCATCCTTGGGCTAAATGCATGGAAACATCCCCAGAAAACCCATGTGGTCAAAGCCTTCCTCCCGCTTCGCAGACGATTGTCTGCCCCCCTTTTTTCACTGAACTCGCCGCTGTTTAGAACATCCATCAACCAAGAAACCCTGAAACCTAAATAACAAATACACACTAATGAAAACATTACCCATCCTGTTGGTATTCCTCTTAATGGGCGTGGCCGATGCAATGGGGCCCATGTCCGACGCGGTCAAAAAGAACTATCAACTCTCCTCCGTAATGGCGACGTTGATGCCGTTCTTTGTCTTCATCGCCTTCGCTGTTTTCAGCGTGCCGGGCGGGGTGATGGCGGCGCGGATTGGCAAGAAGAAGGTGCTGCTGCTCGGCTTGGCGCTGAACACCCTCGCAGTGGCGGTGCCGACGTTTCTTAATCCGAGCTACGGGCTGTTGTTGGTGTGCATTTTTCTGCTGGGGGTGGGAACCACTTTCCTGCAGGTGGCGGGCAACCCCATCATGCGGGATGTAAGCGCCCAAGGCGATTACAGCCGCAACCTGGCCCTGGCTCAAGGATTCAAGGGGCTGGGCAGTTCGGCCTCGGCCTTTCTTGTCACCGCCGTAACCGGCATGGCCTTACTGGCTTCCATGGGCTGGCGCGGCGCGTTTCCCATTTTCTTTGTTCTGATGGCGCTGGCATTGGTGCTCGTGCTGACCTTGGATGTGAAGGAAACCAAGGCTGATGTGCCGCCCAGCATCGGCAGCAGTCTGGCATTGCTTGGGGAACCAACCTTCGCCCTGGCTGTGCTCGGTATTTTCCTCTATGTGGGGGCGGAGGTGTGCATGGGGACCTTTCTGAAACCCACCTTGGCGAGTTTGGGTATCAATGAAAATCAGGCGGCTTTGTTCGGGCCGACCCTTTTCTTCAGCTCGCTGACCTTTGGGCGGTTGGTGGCCGGCAGCATCAAGGCCAGCCCCCGGGTGTTTTTCCGGGTGTCGGCCTTTCTTGGCTTGGCCGGTGCGGGATTGATCATGCTGGGAGGCAAGTCACTGGCTTTGACCGGCATCGTGCTGGGCGGGCTGGGCTTTGCCAACATCTGGCCGATGCTCTTCTCCATCACCGTGGAGGAAAAACCTGAACGCGCCAGCGAACTTTCCGGTCTGATGTGCATGGCCATCTCCGGCGGCGCCATCGTGCCTCTGCTGATGGGCAAGCTGCTGGACAGCGGCATGCAGTCCATGTCCTTCGTCGTCCCGGCAGCCTGTTTTGGTTATCTCCTGTTGCTTTCGCTCAAAGGCGGGCGGAAGACCCCTGCTGAAGAACAAAAGACGACCGCCAAAGCTTAAAATAAAGACACTGCCCTCCCCTCGCGTGAGGCTAGGGGAGGCTGTGCGTTTTATTCTATCCCCGGCATTTAGAGCGGCTGCCAAAAGAAATTTTGGCCGCCGCTCGGAGCTGTTCACGAATTTTTACTGCTACTACGTAAAAAGAAGTGATTTAAGGTAGGGATGAAAGTAAAAGCATCCCGAAAAATGATTAGCGAAGCAGTGTGGCAAAAACTCCAACCAATGGTGGAAGCTGCCAGGCATTCCTGAGCTGGCGCGCCCGGTGCGATGAGTGATCGGGACTTCTTGGAAGCTCTTCTCTATTTGAACCGCACCGGTTGCCCGTGGCGAGATTTGCCGCCAGCGCTGGGGTATTGGCATGCGGTGTATATGAAATTCCGGCGTTGGGAAGCACGCGGGGTTTGGCAACGTTTGTGGCAAAGCCTCCAAGCCGAAGGGTTCGCGCAAGCTCGGGATTTGTTCATAGACTCCACGACCGTGCGCGCCCACCAACACGCGGCAGACGCGCCAAAAAAAACGGCACCGATCAGGCTTTGGGACGCTCTCGTGGCGGACTAAGCACGAAGATCCACGCTGCTGTCATCGATGAGAGTTGCGCGGTTGCCCTGCATTTAACACCGGGCCATGCCCACGATGGTCGCCAGTTTGAAAGCCTTTACGAGAGCCTTGATCCAGAAAACATTCTCGAATCGGCAGCCCTCGACAAAGGCTATGATGCTGACCGCATTCGGGAGCGCCTGGAACTCGACGGAATCGAGCCTGTGATTCCTCCCATCAGCTCGCGCTCCAAGAAACTCCACTACGACAAGGTGCGTTACCGCGAGCGCAACCGCGTCGAGCGGTTCTTTCACAAGCTCAAGCAATTCCGCCGCATCGCCACCAGATATGACAAACTTTGCCGAACCTTCTTTTCCGCCGTTTATCTGGTTGCCGCTTTCCTAATTGTCAGAAATTCGTGAACAGCTCCTAGTCCGAAAGGGCTTTGCGAACCACCTCTGCGAGATGGCAGAGGTCGAAGGGTTTGGCGATGGCGCCACAAAAACCATATTGGGTGCAATCCGTCATGACGGCGTCCATGGCGTAGCCGCTGGAGACGATGGCTTTGGTCTTGGGGTCGAGCTTCTTGAGTTCCTTGATGGCGTCCCTGCCGCCCATGCCGCCGGGAAGGGTCAGGTCCATCATGACGAGATCGAAGCGGTGCCCGGCCTGAAGGGCTTCCTTGTAGAGGCGCAGCATCGAGAGGCTGTCGGTGGTTTGGACGACGGTGTATCCGAGCGGTGTCAAGGTGCTGGCCACCAGTTCGCCGATGATCTCCTCGTCATCAAGCACCAGGATTTTTCCCCCTGGTTTGCCCTGCGGCGGGCGGCGCTCGGGTTCAGGCGCAGGGGGAGGCGTCTCGGGTTCGATTTTCTTATCCGAGGCTGGCAGGTAGAGGTGAAAGGTGGCGCCTTTTCCCGGCGCGGATTCGACGGCGATGAAACCGTCGTGATTTTTGACGATGGAGTAGGAGGTGGCCAGACCCAGGCCGCTGCCGGTGGCTTTGGTAGTGAAATAGGGGTCGAAAATTTTCTTCTGGATTTCCTCGGGAATGCCAGGGCCTTCGTCCCGGACGGAGATGCGCACATAGCGCCCGGGGCGCAGGGTGGGCGGGGCGTTCTTCTCGCTGATCTGGAGATTTTCTCCCGTGACGTGCAGGGTGCCGCCGTTTTCCATGGCTTGCACGGCGTTGACGCTCAGGTTGCCGATTACCTGGCTGATTTGCCCGACGTCGATATCCACCGGCCAGAGGTCTTCGGGCAGGTGGAGGGAGGAGCGCAGGTTGGTGCCGCTGAGGGAAAAATCGAGGGTTTCGAGCACGATCTGGCGAAGGGAGGCGGTTTTTTTTACGGGAGCCCCTCCCCTGGCGAACGTGAGCAGCTGGCGGGTCAAATCCTGTGCCCGGAAGGCAGCGGTCTTGGCGACTTCGATCCGCTCGCGCACGCTTGGGTTGGCTTCCAGAAGCGCGAGGGAGAGATTGCCGATGACCGCAGTGAGAAGGTTGTTGAAGTCATGGGCGATTCCGCCCGCGGCGAGGCCGATGGATTCGAGCCGCTCGGCTTTGAGGCGTTCGTCTTCCACGGATTGTTTTTCGGTGACGTCCCGCATCACCAGCACGGTGCCGAGCTTGAAGTTTTTACGGGCGCAGATCGGGGCGACGCTCACTTCGACCATTTTCCGGGTGCCATCCTGGGAAACCACCATCGCCTGGGAATCCATCTGCCCGGCGTTCTCCAGGAGGCGCGAAGCGTCCAAGGGCCGGGCACCCCGGATGCTCGTGAGCCGGAGGATTTCATTCAAGGGGCGCTCGGCGGCCTCGGGTTGGGTCCAGCCGGTGAGATGTTCGGCCACGGAGTTGAGCGTGATGATGCGGCCATCGTTGTCGGTGGTGATGCACCCTTCGCGAATGGAGCGCAAGGTGACGGCCAGCAGTTCCTGCTCGGCGGCGATGTCTTCTTCATACCGTTTGCGCTCGCGCGCCGCGGTGTCGCGGATGACGTTTACGTGACCGGCGAGGCGGTTCTTTTCCGAGGCGAGCCCTTCGACTTCCTGTTTGCGTTCGATCTCGGCGGCAGCCCGGGCGGCGAAAATTTGCAGGGTTTGCCGCGCGATGCCCACATTATGGGCCGGGGCGCAACTGATGACGCCGATGAGACCGACCGTTTGTTCGAGGTGGTCTGTGAGCGGCATGACGATGATCGACTCCGCTTCCAAGTCCCGCAGGAGGGGGTCATTGGGGAACTTTTCCGGGGCCCCCTCTGAAACAACGGTAAGGCCATTCTGGAGCGCCTCTTCAAACGCTGTCCCAGGCAGGGCGTGCTTGGTCATTCTTCGCGGTTGCCCGTGTTCGGCCATCGTCAGCGAACAGAATGCGCCATTGGCCTGGTTGTCGGTTTCGGCGATGAATGCGAAATCGACATGGAGCGCCATCGAGAGTTGCTGGACCAAGCCGCAGACATATTCCGCGCCGGTGGTGGAAGAGACGCTCAGGGAGATGTGGTGGACGGTTTCATCTGAATAGCGGCGGTTGGAGGCGTCGTGAATGAGGACGATGAAATGCCGGTGGCCTTCGTAGTCCGCTTGGGAAACCGTGATTTCCACGGGAAAGCGCACGGTGTTTTTGCGCTGTGCGTAGGCCATGAAATTCTCCCGGCCCATGGCGGTCAAATCCAGCAGGAAGTGCCGCTGGGGGATGAGCAGGGTGATTTTTTGGCCCAGCGTTTGGGAGCGGTCGTAGCCGAAAATGGTTTCGGTGGCCGGGTTGCAGGAGAGGATGATGCCCTGGCTGTCCACCATCACAATGGCGTCCGGGCACGTCTCGATGATGAAACGCGCCCGGATTTCCGCCAATTCCACAGAGTGGATGTGGCGCTGGTAAATGCGGAGCGTGTACCAGGTGGAGGCGACGAGGGCGCCGATCGCCGCGACCCCGGCGATCAAATAGCCCGCCAGATTAAGAAATTCCCAACCTTCCCGTGCGCCGGACATGGAGTTGCCCGTGCCGTTAAAGGCGTGGTGCATGGCCACCAGGAAGAGGGTGGCCAGAAGAAGGATCGCCACGCCGCTGCCGACCAGACTCCCCAGGAGCTTGACGCGCAACCCCTCCTTTTCCAGAAGCCAAACGTGGGCTCGCTGTAGAGCGTTGGGTGTCGTATCTTGGGAGGACATCGCTTTTGACTGGGGGGGCGTCCGGGTGCAACCCAACCTTATCGACTGCTTTTGCTAGTATTTCAAGAATGAGCGCACGGGAAGATTTTGGAGGGCTTTGCGTCCGGCCAGGAATTCCAGTTCGATGAGGAACTGCGCTTCCACGAGCACGCCGCCCATCTTGGCGATGAGACAGGCGGCTGCGGCAGCCGTGCCGCCCGTGGCGAGCAGGTCGTCGATGAGCGCCACCCGTTCACCGGGGGCAATCGCGTCCACGTGCATTTCCACCACCGATGTCCCGTATTCCAAGGCGTAAGCGACCGATTCCGTGCGGTAGGGCAGCTTGCCTTTTTTTCGCACCGGGATGAAGCCGACGCCGAGTTTGTAAGCAGCGGCGGCGCCGAAGAGAAACCCGCGGGCGTCGATTCCGACCACCTTGTCGATGCGCAATGCCGCGTTGGCCTCCACAAAGCAATCCACAGCCATTTGGAAAAGTTTGCCGTCAGAGAGAATGGGGGTGATGTCCTTGAAAAGAATCCCCGGCTGCGGGAAATCCTGCACATCGCGTACGGCAGCCATCAAGGCGGGGAGGGAATTGGTCATACGGTTGGGGAGTATAGCCCCCTCCCGTTCAGGACGCCAGCCTGAAACAGGGCGATTGCATCAAAAAACTGGAGGACTGTGGAATAAACCGGCGTATCACAGGCAAAGAAAAATCTGTGGAATCTGTGGAATCTACGGATTTTCTGGTCTTCTTTTCCTTCTACGAAAAGCAGGTCGGTGGCTGTTTTTCATACAGAATGACAGGAAAGGCATTTTATCCACAGATTTCACAGATTCCACAGATTAAGGATGGAGCGTTTGGGCCTTGGATTTCTGAGATTCTGTGGTTCTCAAGGGGCGCTGGTTTAGATGCGTTTGCCCTGCAGCCTGAAAAAAGGGGGAATTTGTTCAAGAAAGCGGGAATTTCAATAAAAGCTCGCTCAAAAGCGGCAAATGATAAAGAATCGTTTGCGAATCAGGGAATTCTTGAGTATTTGGGTTCCTGCAATCCACCCCTTTCCATTTTATGCTAAACCGATCCCAAGCTTGTGTTGCGTTGATTATTTGCAGCTCGATGGCCTTCGCCCAAGAGGCGACTCCTCCCTCTTCCAACAGCGGTGGCCAGACATCTGGAAGTGCGCTGCCTGCCTCTTCCGCGACCGTGCCGCCGTCGGCTTACGGCACGGAATCCACCCCTGAGCAACCTGCGGAAAAGAAACCGGCTGCTGCCGCCACGGAGGAAGGTTTTTCCCTGCCGGGCGGTTTCGGGTATGCCCCGTTGAATTTTACGCCGGGGCAGGGAAAATTTGAGAAGGAGCCTTTGTCGTTTTCAACGACACTGCAACAAGGCTACGACGACAACATTTATTCCTCCTCCGGAAAGGCGGGTTCGGTGGCGAAAAAAGGGAGCATGGTTACGAACCTCTCGGAAGGGGTTGAGATTCTTCTGGCTCAATCCCGCCTTGGACTTTCGCTGGATGCCGGAGTCGGTGGAATTTATTACTGGGACCGCACCGGGGACCAACTGACTCCCAATGCCAACCTGAACCTCCTTTTTGCTTACAAACTGACGCCTCGGGCTCAGTTCTCGGCGGTGGTCACCGGAGTTTACACCTCGCAGTCGAGCCAGTCTCCTGTGTACGGCGTCACGCAGTCCACCTCCGGCAAGTCTTACTTCACCACGAACAGTAAATTCGACTTCCTCTACAAGTGGACACCGCGGTTTTCAACCGACACGACCTACGCCAACAATTCGATTTACTATCCGTCAACGACGCAATCCACGAGTAATTACGTGGAGCAGACGCTGGGGCAATCCTTGCGTTACGGTCTCACCGAACAAGTGACCGGGGTGCTTGAGGGGCGCGTGTCCGATACCACATACAAACTCTCGACGTATGACACGACGACTTACTATTTCCTGGTCGGAGCCGATGTGACCTTTAGCCGTCGCTTTTCGGGGACCTTCCGCATTGGTGATACCACGCGCAACTACCAGAATGGCGGAGGGAGCAGCGCCTCGTCGCCGTATTTCGAGGCCACCACGGACTATTCCCTGACCAAGTATTCCAAGCTGGGTTGCAATCTGCGCTACGGGTTTGAACCGAGCACCTACGGTGGGGGCAACAAAGCCGCCCGTGCGGGGGTGTCGTTCTCGCAAGTTTTCACGCCCAAACTGCGCGGCGCCGTGAGCGTGAATTTTGGGAATCTCGACTACGCCCAGAACGGCGCGACTTCGGCCACCACCCTTAATCGGAATGAGCTCACGACAACTCTCGGGGTTCAGTATGCCCTCACTCAGCGCACCTCGGTGTTTAGCAACATCAGCAGGATACAGGTGTTTTCGTCGAATGAGAACGCCGCCTACAACCGGGATATGATTTATCTTGGTGCGACGTTCCAATATTAAGCTGAACGGGCCAAGAACGAGCGGGGATTTTTCTCAGGAAAAGTCCCCTTGCATAACCTGTTTCAGGAAGTAAGCTCTCGGCTCCACGAAAAATTCATGAGTTCCTATTCTGCGATATGAAAGATACCAGCGAAGTAAAACTGCATTTTCTCGACTATTGGCGCGTCATCCGGGTTCGCTGGGCGATCATCGTAATCACCTTTCTGCTGTTTATGGTGACGGCTGGGGTGACCTGCTTTTTTGTTCCCCGCCAGTATTTTTCCAAGGTCACCATCGAGGTGAAATCCGACGACAATTCCTTTCAGGTCTTTTCCAGCGACAGGGCTTTCCGGAACAACGGCAGCGATCCCAAACTTTCGCCCACTCAGCATCTGATCTTGCGGAGCAAGGAGATTCTCTACCCGGTCATTGACAACCTCAAACTGGTGGACGCTTGGAGCCAGGGGGAAGGCGGGAACCTTCTTCCCAAGGAAGAGGTGTATAAAATGCTCCTCAAGCGCCTCGAGATGCAAACGCTCCGCGGCACGGACATGATCGAAGTCGGCGTCTATTCCACCGACCGCAATGAGGCCGCCAACATTGCCAACATGATCTCGGTCGTTTACCAGAAGGTGCGCCGGGATGACCTGATGCAGATCCGGGATGCCGGGCTTGCCCAATTGCGCGAGGAACTGGGAACCCAGCGGAAAATCGTTGAAGGTTTTCAAATCGAAATGCAAAAAATCCGGGCCAAGGAGGGGTTTATCGATCCCAACCCCGAAACGATGGAAACCCCGGAATCCCTGAGTAAAAACGTCGTCACGGACGAGGAAAAACAATACAATGATGGAAGGATCCGGCACGCCGAGTTGCAAGCCCAGTTTGACCAGACTGAGCGGCTCAAGCCCGAGGAATTGATACAGGCCATGCCGCTGCTCAACATCAATGACCCGACGATCGCGAAGATTCTGCCGCAGTTTCAGGAGACAAAATCCGACGAGGCCCGCCTGCTCAATGGCGGACTCGGGGAAAACCACCCCCGGCTTAAATCGCTCCGCGCGCAAAAAGAGGTCTATGCCCAACAGCTTAACGAGGGGATTGCCGCCGTGCGAAACTCCCTGGCGATCAAACTCAAGGTGAGCGAGGCGAATCTCGCGGCGATGAAGGAGAAGGTGCTTGCGACGAAAGGCGACTTCAACACGAAGACGGCGCAAAGCCAGGAATACATCAACGTCAAACAAAAATACCTCAACGCCAAGAGACTCGTTGAGGACGCGGAACGGCGGCTGACCACCCAGATCGTGGAAGGGCGGATGACCATGAATCCCGCCAAAGTCTGGGACAAGGCGGAGCCCGCCATTTACCCCTCCAAGCCGAATGTCCTGGGGTTCATGGGACTCGGCGTCATGGTGGGGTTGTTCTTTGGCGTCGTCCTTGCGTTCTTTATCGAATACCTCGACACCAGCGTCAAAACACTGGATGACATCGAGCGTTTCCTCAAGTCCCCGGTCCTCGCGGTTATTCCCAAGGGCGTAGCCTCGCTGATCAAGCTGGATGGCGATTCGCCCGATGCCGAAGCCTACCGGATATTGCGGACCAACATGGAGTTCAACTCCAAGAACCCCAACGCCAAAACCATCACGCTGGTTTCCGGCGGCCCCGGCGAAGGCAAATCCACGACGCTCAACAACCTGGCGGTCACCTGCGCCAAGGGCGGTTATAATGTGCTTGTCGTTGACGCTGACTTGCGCCGCCCCTCCCAGCACACCTTCTTTAGCGTGGACAATACGGTGGGGCTCTCGGAAGTCCTGACCGGGGAGAAGAACGTCGACGAAGCCATCCTTCCGACTTCCATCACCAACCTCTCCTTCCTGCCCAGCGGCGAGCTTCCGGACGACGCCGTCGGTATTCTCAACTCCCAGAGCATGATCGATCTGATCTCTGTTCTCCGGAACCGCTACGATCTCATTTTCTTTGATTCTCCGCCGATTCTGGGCGTCAGCGACGCCTCCATTCTGGCCAGCGAAGTGGATATCGCGATCATGGTGGTGCAATACCGGCGCTTTCCCCGCGCCATGCTCCAGCGCGTCAAGGGCGCCGTGGAAAACGTGGGCGGCCATCTCCTGGGCATTGTCTTGAACAACGTGGAAACCAAGCACGATTCAGGCTACCAGTATTACACTCAGTATTACGAATACTACACGCCCGACGCCGAGCGCAGAAAGCGCAAGTCCGTCAAGCAAGTTCCCGTGGGCACCGCTGTCCCCGAAAAGATCACACGTAAATCCGGAGATTATTAAGAGATGAAACGCTTCTTCCAGTGCATTACTTTGTTTTGGCTCCTCGCGCTTCTGTTGGCTCCGGGGCGTTGCCTTGCCCAGGCGGTTCTCAGGGCGGGGGACACGGTTGAAATCCGGCTTTCCGGGGTTCCCGCCGAAGAGATCGCCTCCTTCAGCGCTCCCCAGACCGTGGACGACAGCGGCATGCTCAACATGCCGTACATCGGCAAGATCAAGGTGGCCGGGCTCGACGCGGACAAAGCCCAGCAGTTGATCGAGTCGAAATTGAAGGCAGACAAGATTTACACCAACCCCACGGTGACGCTTGGCCTGGGCAACTCCCGCTATGTGAATGTAACCGGCGAGGTCAAGTCTCCCGGCCGTATTGCCTACACTGCGGACATGACCCTGATGTCTGCCATCGCGGGAGCCAGCGGCTTCAACGACTTCGCCGACAAAAAGCACGTGAAACTCACGCGTGACGGCAAAGTGACGGAATATGACACGCGGAAGTTCATCAAAGACCCTTCGCTGGATGTGAAGGTGCTCCCCGGAGACCAAGTCACCGTGCTGCAAGCAGGCATCTTTAATTGACGTTTTAGCGCTGAGAGACGCATGCGCAAAGGGTCGCTTTCTTTTGGCAGCCGTTCTGGAGCGGTTTAAATTTCATTCTTTACACGCGGCTCGGCGGCGCGGGCCGTCGCGGGGCTTTTCCAGCTTGGGCGGTATGGACAAATAGAGCCGCTGCGCTTGAAAAGCCCCGCAGCAACCCACGGCGCTCTCGCATCATTGTAAATACTTCAATTTAAAATGCTCTAACGCCCCGCGAGCTTCACATCTAAAAAACGCGCCCTCCGCTGCTTTCGCAAGAGAGGGCGCGTGAATTTTATCGGCGACCTGGTCGCTTAATCTTCCAGGCTTACTTGTAGAGTGGCCCGAAGGTCTGGCAGGCGCGGTAGTCAGCGCCTTCCAGACAGGCGGTGCCGAAGGCGGCCCAAGTGCTGGGACGGAACACGCGCTCGGCGGCGACATTGTGCATGTAAACCGGGATGCGGAGCATGGAGGCCAGCGTAATCAGGTCCGCGCCGATGTGGCCGAAGCTGATGGAGCCATGGTTGGCGCCCCAGTTGTTCATGACGGTGTAGACGTCGCGGAACGCGCCTTCACCGGTGAGGATCGGGGCGAACCAGGTGGTCGGCCACGTCGGGTTGGTGCGTTCATCGAGGATGTTGTGCACCTTCTCGGGAAGATCGATAGAGTATCCCTCGGCGATCTGGAGGACTGGACCGAGGCCTTTGATCAGGTTGATGCGGCACATGGTCACCGGCATGCCGCCCTTGGTCAGGTAACGCGTGGACCAACCGCCGCCGGGGAAGTATTCCGTGATGGACGGGTGCCAGGTGGTGGCGTCGAAGGCGGCTTGCGCTTCGGCTTCGCTGATCTCCCAGAAGGGCTTCATCACCGGCTTGCCGTCGCGGGTGTGCTGGCCGGTGCCGTCGAGGGTGGCGGGGCCGGAGTTGATGAGGTGGAGGATGCCGTCTTTGGCGTGGCCTTCGAGTTGGTGGCCGGAGACGCGTTTCACCGAGTCCGCGCTCCAGTAGGTGCGCACGTCGGCGAAGATCTGCGCGGTGTTGGTGAGCAGGTAACCAAGGAGCATGGAGGCGCCGTTAAGGCTGTCGTTTTCCGTGGCCACGACGAACGGGGCGCGGATGCCGTTCCAGTCAGCGGAGGTGGTGAGGATTGCTTCGAGGAAGTCGCCGTTCGGGCGGTAGTCCGTCCACTGGCGTTGGCCCTGGAAGCCGGAGGCGATGGCGTTGTGGCCGTGGGATTCCTCGCCAAAGCCCATTTCTGCAAGTTTCTTGTTGCCGACCATCATATCGCGGGCGATGAGGGCCATCTTCACGGAGATTTCCCATTCGCTGTCGAGTTGGGCGCGCGAGCGGGTGGTGGCGGGGGAGTTGTAGTCCTTGCCTTCCTTGCAGTTTTGCTTCACCCAGGCCAGCGCGCGCTCGTATTCTTCCTTGTCGTAGATGCCCTTGTCGATGCGGCGCAGGAATTCCGTCATGTCGATGGTCTCCACGCGCATGCCGAGGTATTCCTCAAAGAAGGGCTGATCAACGATCGATCCGGCGATGCCCATGGAGACTCCGCCCATGGCCAGGTAGCTCTTGCCCTTCATGGTGGCCAACGCGATGCCCGCGCGCACGAACTGGATAATCTTCTCTGCAACGTCGGCAGGGATGGTCTTGTCGCTTCCGTCTTGCACGTCGCGCCCGTAGATGCTGAACGCGGGAATGCCCTTCTGCGAGTGGCCGGCCAGCACTGCGGCGAGATAAACCGCGCCGGGCCGTTCGGTGCCGTTGAAGCCCCACACGGCTTTCGGGATGGAGGGGTTCATGTCCATCGTTTCGCTGCCGTAGCACCAGCAGGGGGTGACGGTCAGGGAGATGCCGACGTTTTCCTTCGCGAATTTCTCCGCGCAGGCGTTGGCTTCCGCCACGCCGCCGATGCAGGTGTCTGCGATGACGCATTCCACTGGCTTGCCGTTGGGGTAGCGCAGGGTGGAGGAAATCAGCGCGGCGGCCAGCTTGGCCTGGTCCATCGTCTGGGTTTCAAGGGATTCACGGACGCCGCCGAGGCGTCCGTCGATGGTCGGGCGGATGCCGACTTTTGGGAAGGTGTCGGTAAGAGGGAAGGGTTTGCGCATAAAAGACAACGGGTTTGTTGGAATGGGTTCGGATGAGGGAGATTCGGGTTCACACCGAATCGGAAGCTGCATTGTGTTCGAGGTGCGGATTTCCGGCAATGGCGCGGATTGACCAAGGCATGTCAATTCTTGACTTGGAAACCCCTGTTTTCCGCTTAGAATCCGCAGAAACAACCCTCGCATGCCCTTCCCCACCGAGCCCAACTATTTCAGCGCCCAGGTCTCCGACGCCCGCCGTTTTTACTTGAAACTCAACCCGCGCGCGCGCCGCCAGATCACCGTGGCCAGCGGCGGTTGGGAGCGCTGCCGCTCGGACTACGAAATCCATCGCACCGGGTTTTCCTGTCCCATCATCGAATTCGTCGCGCGCGGGGTCGGCACGCTCACGCTGGGGGAAAAACAATACGAGCTCACACCTGGTACGGTCTTTGTCTATGGCCAGGGGATGCCGCATTGGATTCGGACCAGCCCGGACCACGCGATGAAGAAATATTTCGTGGCCTTCGAGGGGGGAGAGGAATTGATGCGCGAATGTCAGATTTTGCCAGGCACCGTCCTCCAAGTGATGCACCCGGACCAGATCCAGCAGATTTTCGACGACCTGATCGCCCACGGCCTGAGCGACCACGCCAACCGTGCGCGGATGTGCCAGATCGCCCTGCAATACCTGGTGATGAAAATCGCCGACAACGCCGCGCCGCACGGCCCCGCCGCCTCCGCTGCCGTGGCCACCTACCAGCGGTGCCGCCAGTTCATCGAGGAGAACTGCCTGCGCGTCCACACGCTCACCGAGGTCGCCGCCGGCTGCCATGTGGACAGCGCCTACCTCTGCCGCCTCTTCCGGCGCTTCCGCCGCCAGACGCCATTTCAATACCTGCAACACCTCAAGATGAACCGCGCCGCCGAGCTGCTTCAGGACGGCAACCGCTCCGTGAAACAAGCTGCGCAGGAACTCGGCTTCAGCGACCCCTACAACTTCTCGCGCACCTTCAAGCGCATCTTTGGCATCTCCCCCCAGCGCATGCTCCAACGCGAGGGGTGAGAAGAGCAACCCATCGGGCGGGCTGGGATAAAGAACTCGGATGAATTTCTGGCTGGGCTTCTAAATTTTGTGCCGGATCCCGCGGATCGATTCGGAGAGCTTGCGCAACCCGAGTTCGAGCCGGGTCTTGATGGTGCCCAGTGGGGTTTCCGTCGCAACGGCGATCTCGCGCTGGCTCATCCCATTGAAAAACGCCAGTTCGATGGCCTGCCGCTGGAAAGGCGGCAGCAAATCGATTTTGGCTTTGAGAAACGTGCGCATGTCCTCGTGGGTGATGTCATCCTCGATCCGGTTGTGAACCCACGATTCGGGCTGGCGGTCCGTGGTCACCTCAAACCGGTCCTTGGCCCGGCAATACGCCTGCCGCTTGCGCAACCGGTCGATGGCCCGGCGCCGGGTCAGCGTCACAATCCACCCGAGCGGCTTGCCCTTGTCAGCCGAATAGTTTTTGGCCTGTTGCCAGACCTGCAAAAACACCTCCTGCAACAAATCATCCGCCTCCGCCTCGTCATGCACCACCCGGATGGTGAGCGCCTTGAGGATGGACGCGTAGCGGTCATACAGGGTGGAAAGCGCGGCGGGGTTCCCGCGGGCGATGGCCTGCATGAGCGCTTCGTCGCTGATCGCTCCTTGCTCCGCAACCGCCGCGGGAAGAGCGACGGCGGGTTCCGTTTCAGCAAGCACATCGTCAAGGGTTTCGTCTTCGGTTAAATCGTGGATAATCTCAAGCATGGCGTTCCTTTCGGTTACCCATGAGCCTAGTTTCCGCGAGAAACTCCCACAATCAGAGCGCCCCCGTTGGCTGCCGGGGGAGGAACAATGAAGCTCGGCTACGTGTCTGCCCGGTGCAAAATGAGCCTGTGAATAACTTGTGATCAAGCGGTGAAAAACGCCCGGGCAGAAAAAGCTTCGTGAAAAATCGCTTGCAAGCCGCGGCGGTTCCCCCTAATTTTCCTCCCCTGCCTCCCTCAAAGGGGACGCAGAAAGCGTCCTGTAAACGCGGGTGTAGCTCAGTGGTAGAGCACTTCCTTGCCAAGGAAGACGTCGCGAGTTCGAGTCTCGTCACCCGCTCCAGTCCATCGGCTGGAGCCCCTGCAACCAAGGGGTCTAGGGTCTACACCAAAGTTTGGGGACGGATTTTGGGTTAAAAATCAGCCGCAATGGGCGATGACCCGCAGGCGGTAATTTTGGAAGTTTCTAAAGCCGAAAGCGCGGCGTTGGATGAGCTTCATTTGTTGTAGCCCGTGGCGATCTGTTTGATGTGCTTCTGAAAATCCGGATCTTCACCTGCCAGCAATTCGGGGAGAGCAGCCCGGAAGTCTTTCCGTTGACACCATTCGCGGATGTAATCTTCCCAGGAAGACCAAAGGCGGCGGGTTTGCTTGTTCATCTTTTCCTCGTAAACGAGGATGTAGGCTCTCTCGAAGATGGAAACGAGAATCCCAAACAAGACGAGTTTGCGCTCCATCTGCTCCTCGGTGAGGACAAGCGCCGGGCCATGCCGTCTCAAGAGCTGGAGGTCGGCGTTATCGAGCACCAGTTTGAGAAAGGTGGTGTATTCGTCGGAAAGCCGCTGATAGAGTTCCTCCTCATCGACCTGCCTCTGTTTACGCCGTTCGATCAGAAACACGGCGATGGCAAACGGAAGGGCAAAGGTTTCGACCCCGTAGAACGAAATCTCGCAAATTTCCAGCCAAGTCATGGGAGAGTATCGTCGGAAAACCTGCGAATGCCAACTCTGTTAAAATGCGGTGTGAGAAACAGCGCGGCTCTCCCCCCTACAACGGCCGTGGGCGATCGCAATCAAAAAGTTGATTTGCCCGCCAATGTGCCACGCAAAAAAACTATACCGGGGTTGACTGGCTGACCGGGAGCGCGGAGAATGCAGGCAGTGGACAGCGGGTCCCCTGCGTATGACTACAACGCGGCCACCCATCGGCAGGCACCGCTGGAGTGCCATCGGACCAAGTAGTCAAGAAATGCACCTGATTCCTATTTCCCCTCGATGAAAAAAAGAATTTTTCTTGTTCTGTTGGCCCTTGTTGTCGGCTGTGGGGGTGTTGCCCTTGCCCAAAACAAGGCCGCCGTTCCCGGAACCTCGCAGGGAAGCGAGGCGCCGCTCATCGGCATTTTCTATGACTTCAAGCAGAACCAGAAACGCGAACCGATCCCGATGGACCGCCCGAAATTCGACCACCTCATTGCGGAATTCATCGACAACGACTGGGACGAAAGCCTGCTGAAAGACTTCTATCGCGTTTCGAATCCGCTCTACAGAACCGATCTCTTCATCGATACCATTAACTCCGACGATGGTCCAAAGGCCTTCGGAGCGGAAAAGACCGTCCAGCCGCGCATGTGGATGGTTCATTACAAGTGCCAGGTTGTGCCGCCTGCCGACGGCATCTACCGGTTCATTGGCAACGCCGATGATTTTCTTGGCGTGGCGGTGAACGGGAAGACTGTCCTGTTTGCCATCAACAGTGCGCCGCATGTCAAATGGTTCGCCAAGGAAGGGTGCGATGTCGGTGGATTTACTGCGGGAGACTGGTTTGAAGCAAAAGCAGGCAAACCGATCGACTTGGACATCATGGCCGGAGACTCTCCTGGAGGACAGTTCCGGGCCCTGCTGGGGATCGAGAAGAAGGGGGGGGACAACCATGGGCGCGCCATCCCGTTTCAGCTTGCAAAATCACCAAGAACTCCGCCGGGTGTGTTGCCGTGGAAAGGCATCAAGTAGTGCTGTTTACAAAAAGTGGCCGGGGAGCCGTCACGGCGCGGAAACCGTGACGTTGTCCAGCGTGGAGGCGTTGAGCTGGGTATTGTCGTGGGCGGTGACGGCCAGGCCGACATAGACCGTGGCGGCCATGGGGACGGTGTTTGAGCCGATGGTGGTCCAGGTGTTCCCATCGGGGGAGACCGCGCTGGTCAAGACGTTGCCTGCGCGCGTGAGCTTCACCCAGTAGGGGGCGGCGACAAAGGGTCCCGAGGCATGGGTGGCATTCGTTCCCGTCCCGTTGCGCACCTGGAGCGCGGATCCATTGCCCGGCGTGAGAAGCGTGGCCGCGAAGCTGGAGCCTGCACCGAGCGTTTCGCGGATCATCACGCCCGCCTTGGCCCAGCTATTCGTGTTTTGTTCCGAGGTGACGCGTGCGGTGATGTGAAAGTCCCCGGTCTGTTGTTGATACGCGTAGTGGAAGGCGTCCGAAGCATACCAAATATCCGCGCCCGAGCCTTTGACGGTGAACGTGCCGTTGGCGGCATAAGAGGCGGTGCCGGAGAGTCCCACGCTGCCGACATCCGCGTGCGTCCACGGCGACGGCAGAGGCAGCGGGGGCGGCGGTGTCAGCAGGCTGACATTGTCAAAGGTGGAAGTGTTCAGGAGCGTGTTGTCGTGCGAGGTGACGGCCAGGCCGACATAGACCGTGGCGGCCATGGGGACGGTGTTTGTGCCGATGGTGGTCCAGGTGTTCCCATCGGGGGAGACCGCGCTGGTAAAGACGTTGCCTGCGCGCGTGAGCTTCACCCAGTAGGGGGCGGCGACGTTTGGCCCCTGGCCGTGGATGGCGCTCGTCCCCGTGCCATTGCGCACCTGCAACGCGGAGCCGTTACCCGGTGTGAGGAGCGTGGCCGCGAAGCTGGAGCCTGCCGCGAGCGTTTCGCGGATCATCACGCCCGCCTTGGCCCAGCTGTTCGTGTTTTGCTCCGCCGTGACCCGGGCCGTGATCTGGAAGTCGCCCGTCAGTTGCTGGTAGGCATAGTGGAAGGCGTCCGCGTTGAACCAAATGTCCGCCCCGGAGCCTTTGACGGTGAACGTGCTGGTGCTCGAATTATAGGAAGCGAGACCGGGGATGCCGACGCTGCCGATATCCGCGTCTGTCCAAGGGGAGGGCAACTGCGAGAAGGGGATGACTTGGTAGTTTGTCACCACGGCCCGGGCATTCACGCCGATGGCCCCGCTGGTGCAGAAGAGCCCCACGTCCAGCGTTGGAGCGAGCCCGCTGAGCGTCACGGTGGCGACGTGGTTGTAGGTGATGTCGTCGCTCGATTCGGCGATGGTGATGGTATCCCCGGTGCGTTGCAGGATCAACCAGGCGTTCGGGAAGACATAGGTGTCCGCCACGGACGTTTCGGTCGATGCCGCGCCGGTGGCGGCGCGAACCGAGTAGCGGTATTGGTTGCCCGTGGTCACGCTGAGGGTCACGCAACGCGCATCGGGCGCGGAGGATTCGCGGATCATGAGGCCGGCACGGGCGTTGAGGTTCGTGCAGGCGAGGCTGTTCATCTTGGCGATGATCTGGAAATCGCCGCCTTGCATCTGGCCCTCGAAATGCAGGTTGTCGCTGGTTCCCCAATAGCCGGAGCTCGCGCTGTTGAGTTCCCATGAGCTATTCGCCAGCACCCGGCTCGACCCCGTGCTGCCCACGCCGTAGTTGGTCCCGCTCAGGCCGAACCCGGTGAGATTCATGGCGAGGGCCGTGTTGTTGACGGTCACGGTGACGGTGGCGCTGGCCGTCGCCGCGCCGTCGCTGATGGTGTAAACAAAGCTGTCAACGCCGTAGAACCCGGGGTTGGGAAGGTAACTGACCTGGCCCGCGACCAGTGACGCGGCGCCGTTGGCCGCGGGGCCGACGGAAATCACCGTGAGCGGTTGGGGGCCGTGATCGGGGTCACTGTCATTGGCGAGCACATTGATGGTGACGGAGGTCGATTCATTGGTCGCCGCCGTGTCATTGACCGCCACGGGCGGCTGGTTGGGCAGGCTGGTGGAGGGATAGAGTTGCGTTTGCGGAATGACCTGCTTGTTCTGGCTGGCGCTGGACCAGAGCAGTTCGCAGACGGCCAGCCCGGTGCTTTCATAGTATTCCAGGGTAATATCGTATTTTTGCCCTCTAGCCAGCGCGATGCTGCCGCTGTTTTCCGTCTGGCCGTGGTCCGTCCAGTTGTCGATGAGCTTTTGCCCGTTGACCCAGAGCCGGACCCCGTCGTCAGACTCCGTGAAGAAGGTGTAGGTCTCCGAGTATTGCGCCTGCACCTGGCCCGCCCAGCGCACCGAGAAATGGTCCACGGGCAGCGAAGGGTCGGGCGAGCCGCTGCCCCAGTTGAAGTTCACCGTGGGGTCCGTGCGCATCAGCGTGAGATTCGTCAAGGTCTGCCCGGTGAAATAGTTGCCCACCAGGCCGGTTCCGGTGCCGACGGGAGGCGTGGGGGGGATGATTGCGTTCACGTTGTCAAACGCGGAAGTGTTGATGAGCGTATTGTCGTGGGCGGTGACGGCCAGGCCGACATAGACCGTGCTGGCCATGGCGACGGTGGTCGAGCCGAGGGGGGTCCAGGTGTTGCCATCGGGGGAGATCGCGCTCGTAAAGACGTTGCCAGAGCGCGTCAGCTTCACCCAGTAGGGTGCGGTGACGTTTGCCCCCTGAATGTGCGTTGCATTCGCGCCGGTGCCGTTGCGCGCCTGGAATCCCGCGCCGTTGCCCGGCGTGAGGAACGTGTCCACAAAGCTGGAGCTTGCATCGAGCGTTTCGCGGATCATCACGCCCGCCTTGGCCCAGCTGTTCGTGTTTTGAACCGCCGCGACGCGCGCAATGACTTGAAAGTTGCCCGTCTGTTGTTGGTAGGCAAAGTGAAAGGCGTCCGCGGTGTTCCAGATGTCTGCGCCCGAACCTTCCACGGTGAACGTGCTGGTGCCGCTGTTATAGGACGCGAGGCCGGGAATGCCGACGCTGCCCACATCCGCGTCCGCCCAAGGGGCTGGCAGCGGGCCGTAGGATGGCAGCCCGAAAACAGACACGGCGTATTGCGATCCCACATACACTTTGCCGTTGGCGACACTCGGGACCGTGAATTTGACGCCGCCGGGAAGTTGATCGCGCGCCCCCGCCTGGCTGCTGTTGTAAAGTGGGTTGAGATTGGTCGCGTCGTAAGCGTAGAGGATGCCGGAGGTGGAGGCGCGCAGCGCCCACACGATGCCATTGTTGGTTCCACTCGCGGAGATGGAGGGGGAGGAGCCGGGGAAGTCGAACGCGATATTCCCGGTGGCCACGGGAGTGGTGGAAAGCCTGCCATTGACAAGGGAGAAGGCCTTCAGTACGTCATTCACCCCGCCGTAATAAATCCTGTTGTTGAAATACGCTGGCGTATCAAAAGAGCCCGGCAACGCGTTCGGGATCGATTGCACGACCTGGTCTGCGCTCGCACTGTAGCCGCCGAGGTTGTCGCGGTTGATGAGGTAGATTTTGCCCTCTTTTCCGCAAGTCACCATGAGGTGCGGGAACGAACCGGGTTGATCCGGCAAGAGAACGACCCCGCCCGACCCCAGATCGACGTCTCGCGCAGCCAGATCGGCCTGGTTGAACGGAGTAAAGCTGTCTGCCACCGCCAGCGTGCCGGAGAGGGAGAGCTTCAAAATGGAGTCGCCGTAGTTTGGCCCGCCGAGGTTCGCATCAAAGGTTCCATTGCCCGTCGAGCAATAAAGGTTTTTTGCGGCATCCACAGCGAGGCCGCCGCCCGACATCCAGACGCCGGCTTCGCTCCCCTTGGGGGTGGTGCAGAAAGCGCTCAGGAGTTGCAGATTGCTCCCCGAATAGGCGAGCACCCAACCGTGATAGGGATCGGTATCGGCGTAGCCGGCGTAGTTGACGTAGAGCACGCCGTTGCTGAAGGTCAGGGCGGATCGCTGGTTTTCTTGCTTGGCGCTGAAGGTGAGCACCCCGCCGACGTTCCCGTCGCCCGTTCCCGGAATGGACGCCGCCACCAGAACCGGTCCGCCGAATTTCTCCGCGCCAGTGGTGATGTCGAGCGCATGGAGCCGGTGATAGTATGCCGTGCCCTCGTGCGTGAAGGCGTCCACGTAAAGCGTGCCGGTGGCGGGATCGATCACGGGCGTGCCGGTGATGCCCACTTCGGGATTGATGTCACTATAAGGGCCGTAGCGGTTGCCAAAATCGTTGTTCGGTGTTACCGCCGAGACGCCCAGGCTCACGCTCCAGAGGAGTCCGCCGGTCGGCGCGGCAGGGTTGTCCGCATCGAACGCGTACACCGAGTTGTGCTCGGTGGCGACATAGACGACGTTGTGAACGCCCTTGCCGGGGATCGTCACGTTGGAAACATACAACGGCTGCGCATAGACGTAGCCATCCACGGCATAGGCGAAGAGCTTCTGGAACGTGGCCGCGTTCACATTCTTTGGCGTCAGCACGGTTTCATTCACATTCTGGCCCGTGCGCGCGTTGTCATTGTGCCAGGTAAGCACATTGACCTGCGCGCCGGCGATGCCCGCGAAAGCCAGCCAGAGCACGGTTACGAGCCAAGCGCACCCATTTTTCACAAGCTTCAAGTCAGTTTTCATAGGACACTCCGTTGATCGAGACACGGGGGAGGCACACGCTCTGACAGAGGTGAAATCGAGGAGGCAGGGAGCGGCGAGGGCTGAAAATCCTGCCGCAAGTCCACAAGCGCTCAAGCGCTCAAGGCGAGTTGTTGAGGTAATTGGCTTCGAATCCTCCGCCTTTCCCCATCACGGCCGGCCCGGTGCCGTTGATGAAGTGGCTGATGCCTCCTTTGGCCCCGAGGTGGACATCCACCATGTGATGGATTTTGACTCCGGGAGCTCGGGGAGTTTCGATGGCGTTGTCAGAAACGACCTCGCCGGCGGTGAAATAGCAATAGATGCCCACGCCCCAGGCTTCATGGCTCGTGACGGAGTCGCCGACCTTGTAAGAAGCGTATCCCTTGGTGTTTCCATGCTTCCAGGCATCCTGGCTGGGAACATCGTAGGGCATTTCGGACTGGTAAAAATAGACGCGTCCACCGTTTCCATTCCATACGGTCTGGTATTCCTGGGTGTGTTCGACGGCCAGTCCGTAGTAGATGACGTTCTGGCCGTTTACAATGATCCCGTTCTTGTTCTTGTTGATCTCCCAGCCCACGCCTGAGCCGTGGTCCGCGCGCCAGAGCCACGCATTGTCCCCGACGACGTTGTTGCTGTTGATGGTGATCATGCAATCCGCCGATCCGGGGCCGGGGCCGCCCATGCGGGCGAAGATGTCGTAGAGGAAAGTGGGGTCGGCAGCGTGCGATGCGGTGCAGCCGGGCTCGCCGATCTGCAGGAGCGTGGCAGAGTTTGTCGTGGACGCCTCCAGAAGCAGACCGCCCAGCCGCACGCCGTCCACATCGGCCACCTGTATGGCGGGAGTTCCGCCCGTCGGGATGAGGGTGGGATAACCAAGGCCGAGTACAACCGTGCCGGGGCGTGTGATCTGAACGCTGCTCTCGAGATGGTAAACGCCGGGGGTGAACAGCAGATTTTTGCCGAGCTTGAGAGCGGCGTTGATCGTCGCCGCGGTATCCGACTCCGCATGCGCGATGTGAAATTGCGCGAGGGGGATCGCTTTCCCAACCGTTGGCGCGGAGAGCCAGCTTGACCCCTTTGAGTTGGTCCGCACTGTGGGAACCATCACGGAATAGTTCCCCGTATTGTCGATGCAAAGATACGGTTTCTCGGCAATGATCGGCGTCGTCTCCACCGAGGTGTTTTGCGGCCATTTCGTGGGGGCGCCGGGCACCCCGACGAACACGTTGTTCCACACCCCACCGGACCAGTTCCCCCACTCGGCATTGCGAGAGAACCATTGCTGCTGCGAACCCGGGACGACTTTGCCGTCCACATGGCAATCCGCGAGGAAGCCGCCGCTGGCCCACTCCTGGCCGCCGGCCCCGCTGAAAAGCCACAGGTTGCCCTTCACATGGAAGCGCCGCAGGGCGGTTCCCTGCGAAACGGCCCAATAGCAGTTCCCCTTGTCCGTGATGGGTTCGACAGCGAGATTCTCCACGCACCTCCAGAAGGTCTGCGTCACGTTTCCGCGGTCGGTCGAGTTCACCGCACCCTTGATAAACACGCTGTCCGGCGTCGGCCCCAGCCCGAGCACCTGCGTGTAAAAACCCACCTTCAGGTTCAGTTCGTATTTGCCCGGCTTGAAGAGCAACGCATAGCGCGCGTCGCCAAACTGGTTGGGCTTCTGCTGGCCCGCGATGCTATCCACGCGCTGCTGGATGTCCTTCATCGAAGGATCGAAAACAAGCACATTGGGGCCGAAATTGGAGGGCCCCGTGGAGCCTGTTGTAGGAATGGGAACCGTCAGGGGAGGTGCCGCGGTGGTCGGTTGGGTAGCCGCTTCCGCTGCGGGCGGCGGCGCAGGAGTGGAGGATTGCGCTGCCGTTGCCGGGGTCGCCGTGGGGGCGGGGGTTCCCGCGGGTTTTGGGGGCGCAGGTGCGACGGCCCCTTTTGGACGAAGACTCGTGAAGGGAATTTGCGCGATACTTTGGCTGCCATTGGGCAGCACGACGCGGATTACGACGTTTCCATTTGCCCTCCCGAGGATTGCCACACTCTGGCCTGCGGGAAGTTGCAGGGGTTGCCCGGCCACGTTGAGCGAGACCGGCTGGGCGAGTTCATATTGGGGCTCGGCCGCGAGCCCTTGAAATGCAACCGTGCACACAGAGATACCAAGCACCAGCACGGCAAGAGTTTTGGGGGTTCTCATGGGCTGATGTGCATTATTGTGCACAACCGTTCCGGCGTCAACGGCATTCCCTCCTTTTTCCCGCCGGGGGAATCGTGCTCGGAGATCGCGCTCCACCTGCCGTTTCCCGGCTTCCTGATTCTTCCCTGGAAAAGCAAGTGCGCCGGAAGCTTGTCGAAGCGCGTTTGGCGACTAGAATCCCCCCATGATCCGCCTGTTGAGCACAGATTTTGACGGAACGCTGGTTGACCACTTTGCGTCGCCTCCCGTTGCGCCCGCCCTTTTTGAGTGGTTTTCCGAGCTCCAACGCTGCGGCGTGCTTTGGGCGGTCAATACCGGGCGGGATTTGAAATTTGCCTTGGACGGGCTGCGCCAGTTCGCGTTTCCGCTGGAGCCGGATTACATCCTGACCAACGAGCGGGAGATTTTCCACCGCAACCCCGGCGGCGAATGGCAGGATTACGGCGATTGGAACCGCCGCTGCCTCCAGGAACACGACCGTTTGTTTGCGGAGGAGAATTATTTTTTGAAGGAGATGCTCCGTTTCATCCGGGAGGAAACCAGCGCGGAGGCGATCTACGAGAACGATCAACCCGTGGGGCTCATGACCCAGACCGACGAAGAAATGGACCGCGTGGTCACGCATTTGCACCGGGCTCGCAAGCCAGGTTCGCTTTTTCACTACCAGCGCAACACCATTTACCTGCGCTTTTGCCATGCTTCCTATTCCAAGGGAACCGCGCTGGGGGAGCTCTGCCGCCTGACGAAAATTTCCCCCGCAGAGACGTTCGCCGCCGGGGATCACCATAATGACCTCTCCATGCTCGACGGCAAATACGCCCGGTGGCCCACCGCGCCCGGCAACGCCATCGGCGAAGTCAAGGAGGCGGTGCGGAAAGCCGGGGGCTATGTCGCGACGGCGCGTTGCAGCGACGGGGTCGTCGAAGCGCTCCGCCACTTTTTTCAGACCGAGCGCCTCGCACCGGAGGGCTTCCAATTTTAATAAACTGGAAAAAACACCTTCATCCGAAAATACTCCCCCCATGCACTTCTCCCTCTCGCAATGTGTTAAACGTGTCCGTGTTTTTCGCACCGCACTGATCACCGCCGGGATGCTCGCCGCCCTTGTCGCCGTGTCATCCCTTAAAGCCCAGGATAAGGTTCCCGATCCCATTCCTGCCCCCACTCCACGGCCCACCCCGTTTCCCCCTCCCGTCCTCACCAAAGCCAACCTTTCCCCGGAACTCACACCGACTGCCATTGTCACGGCCATGCGGAAAGTCGCCGACTGGCAGCTGGCGCGCAGCGAGGCATCCTTCAAACCGGACTGGACCAATGGCGTCCTCTTCACCGGCTTCATGGCCGCCTCCACCACCACGGGCGATCCCAAATACTATCATGCCATGCTTGCCATGGGCGAAAAATTCAACTGGCAACTCGGCAAGAATCCCCCCCACGCGGACGACCAGTGCGTCGCCCAGACCTACCTCGAGCTCTATCTCCAGCACCCCGATCCCAAGATGATCGAGACCGCCCGGAAACAGTTCGATGAAATGCTCTCCAAACCCAAGGGCGGCTGGCCATGGAGCTGGTGCGACGCCCTTTTCATGGCCCCCCCTTCCTTGGCGCGGCTCTATAAAATCACCGGCGACACAAAATACCTGGATTTTATGAGTCGCGAATGGTGGATCACTTCCAAAAAACTTTATGACGAGGAAGCGCACCTCTATTTCCGCGACAAGACCTTTTTCCCCACCAATATCGTCAAGAAAACCGGCAAGCCCGCTCTCGAGGCCAACGGCAAAAAAATCTTCTGGTCCCGCGGCAACGGTTGGGTGATGGGCGGTCTGGTGCGCGTCCTTCAGTTCATGCCCGCCGATTACCCCGACCGCCCCAATTTCGTCAAGCAATTCAAAGAAATGGCGGCCGCCCTCCTGGCCATCCAAGGCTCCGACGGCCTCTGGCGCTCGGGCCTCCTGGACCCCGACACCTACCAACAGCCTGAAAACTCCGGCTCGGCCCTCTTTACCTACGCCTTCGCCTGGGGCATCAACGAAGGCATCCTCGACCGCGCCACCTACCTCCCTGCTGTTCAAAAGGCATGGGCCGGACTCGTATCTCACATCTACGCCGACGGTCGGCTCGGCTCGATCCAACCCGTTGGCATGGGGCCATCCCTCTTCAAACCCACCTCAAGTGAAAATTTCGGCGTGGGCGCCTTCCTCCTCGTCGGCTCAGAGCTGCATCGCCTGGCCCGGCCGCAAACCAAACCAGTAAATAAATAAGGAGGCAAAACGTTTCTAGTGTCCTGTCAGCCAAGTTGTTTACATAAATGCACGGTCTTTTCGAGAATGCGATCAGCCGTTGAAGTCCAAGTAAAAGGCTTCGGTTCTGCATTGTGGGAATCGAGATAAGCTC
>Ga0118677_10003967_pt1 | contig 27369 bp, 22 predicted proteins | sample AliMusrvi5mmetaG_FD_86154 | JGI IMG/M metagenome (GOLD analysis project Ga0118677, IMG submission 86154) | reverse complement strand
CTGTTATATAATCAAATAATATAAATCTTATACAGTAAATATATGCGAACTACTAGTTCGCATATCCAATTTAGAGTTCGCATATACACGTGTTGGCAGCAAGCCGAAAAAAAAAGAAGAAACGACAGCGACACGGTGAAAATTGGACTTTGGCAAAAAACGACTGAAAAGAAAACGTAAGAAAATCAACCCTTCGCAAAATTAAAAGAGGTGTTTTTTCAACGCACAAATCAACGCTGAAACACCACATTTAATTTTGCTCAACGCACCCAAAGCCCGCCCACCACCCCAACGTGGTGGGCGAATACTTTAAGAAAACATAAATTGACATTTGACTTAAAATTACTAACTTTGACGACTAAATTAATAACGAAATCATAAATGAGTGAAGACCAAAAAAGAGTGTTGGAACAACAACTCTGGAATATAGCCAACACGCTGAGAGGAAAGATGAATGCGGATGAATTCCGTGATTATATTTTGGGCTTTATTTTCTACAAGTATTTGAGCGAGAAAATGGAGATTTTCGCAAACGTAATTTTAAAACAAGACAAAATTAAGTTTCGTGAAATCACACCTAAAATGCCAGAAGCCAATGAGTTTCTGGAAGCTATTAAAGAAGAAGCGTTAGAGAAGTTGGGCTATTTTCTGAAACCTGAAGAACTTTTTACTGAAGTTGCAAAACGTGGTAATGGCGATAATACCGAAGAAGATTTGTTTGATGAAAGCAAAACCAATTTCATACTCGAAGATTTACAGAAGATACTGACCAATATCCAGTTGAGTACAATGGGAACGGACAGCGAAGAGGATTTTGACAACCTCTTTGAAGATATGGACTTGAACAGTACAAAACTCGGAAAAACTCCTGAAGCTCGAAACATAATTATTGCCAAAGTGCTAGCGCACCTCGACAAGATTGATTTTAAACTGGAAAGCACCGAATTAGATGTATTAGGAGATGCTTATGAATACCTGATTGGTCAGTTTGCCAGTGGAGCAGGAAAAAAGGCGGGAGAATTCTACACACCGCAGGAAGTTTCTAAGATTCTTGCCAAAATTGTAACCACCGGAAAACACAAACTGAAATCGGTTTACGATCCAACTTGCGGTTCGGGTTCGCTATTGCTACGAGTAGCCAAGGAAGTAAAAGAAGTAAACAACTTTTACGGTCAGGAAATGAACCGCACCACCTATAACCTTGCCCGAATGAACATGATTTTGCACGGTGTGCATTATCGCAAATTTGATATTCGGCAAGAGGACACACTCGAACGTCCGCAACATATTGACCAACAATTTGAAGCCATTGTGGCTAATCCACCATTTTCGGCTCAATGGAGTGCCAACCCATTGTTTACAAGCGATGACAGATTTTCGCAATACGGAAAATTAGCACCAAGCAGCAAAGCCGACTTTGCTTTTGTGCAACACATGATTTACCATTTAGCCGACAATGGAACGATGGCAATTGTTTTGCCTCATGGAGCTTTGTTCCGTGGTGGAGCTGAACAACACATTCGCCGCTACTTGATTGAAAATAAGAACTTTTTGGATGCTGTAATTGGTTTACCTGCCAATATTTTTTACGGTACAAGTATTCCTACTTGTATTATGGTATTCAAAAAATGTCGCGAAAACCCCAACGACATTTTATTTATTGATGCGAGCAACGAATACGATAAAGTAAAAACGCAAAACGTATTGCGTGACGAACATATCAACAAAATTATTGAAACTTACCGCAATCGCACTGAATTAGAAAAGTATAGCAAAAAATCAACGCTGGATGAAATTGCTCAAAACGACTATAACCTAAACATTCCAAGGTATGTAGATACTTTTGAGGCGGAAGCTGATATTGACATTGCAGCTCTTGCAAAAGAAATTAAAGCAATAGATGCAACCTTGAAAGAAACCGACAGCAAAATTGCTCAATTTTGTAACGAGTTAGGAATAGAAACACCTTTTTGAATTTGAAGTATGGAAAATCAAAACATTATCATTTACAACACGCAGGATGGAAAAGCTTCCGTTTCGTTGCTTACAAAAGACGGAACGGTTTGGATGAACCAAAATCAACTGGCTGAACTTTTTGACACCTCGGTGCCAAACATAAGTATGCACATATCTAACATACTGAACGAAAAAGAATTAGACCAAGATTCAGTTATTAAGGAATACTTAAGTACTGCCGCAGATGGTAAGAATTATACGGTTACTTTCTATTCCCTAGAAATGATTTTAGCCATTGGTTTCAGGGTGCGAAGCAAGCGAGGTACGCAGTTTCGGCAGTGGGCAAACCAAAATTTGGCAGCTTATATGATTAAGGGCTTTGTGATGGACGATACCCGACTGAAAAACCCGGATGGTCGCCCTGATTATTTCGATGAATTGCTTGCCCGAATTAGAGACATACGGGCTTCCGAGAAACGTTTCTATCAGAAAGTAAGGGATTTGTTTGCGCTAAGCAGCGATTATGATGCTACCGACAAAGCCACCCAAATGTTTTATGCCGAAACGCAAAACAAAATTCTATTTGCCATTACAGGAAAAACGGCTGCCGAAATAGTGGTAAGCCGTGCCAATGCTAACGAACCTAATATGGCTCTCACCAGTTGGAAAGGCACTGTTGTACGCAAACAAGATATTTTCATTGCCAAAAACTACCTCAACGCAGACGAAATAGACAGTCTGAACCGATTTGTAGTAGTGTTTCTCGAAACTGCCGAGTTACGAGCCAAAAACAGACAGGACATTACGATGAATTTCTGGAGAGAGAATATTGATAAAATATTGGAACTGAACGACAAGGCTATTCTACAAGGCAAAGGCAGCATAAGCAACGAGCAGATGGAAAAAATGATAGCCCAACTATACGATGTTTACGATGCCAAACGCAAAACGATAGAAGCTGAAACGGCAGATTACCAAGATTTGGAAGAACTCAAAGCCTTAGAAAATACCATTAAAGCAAAAAAGAAGTGATAAAATGAAGCAAATAAAGGATTTATCATTATACGTAGGAACTAAAGAAGAATACCTTACTGCAAAGCAAAAAGGCATGAAAATAGTTTGCGCGTTAAACCGTGCAAATGGCTTTATTACTCACCAATCTGTTGTTGGGTGGCAAGGAAGAGGTTGCAATCCCGATAATCCTTATTATCTTTTTAAACGTGATACAGACGCTATTTATCTGAATATGATTGATGCCGAAGATTCTAAATACGTGAACGATGAAATGATAAATCCTGCATTGGATTTTATTCAGCAACATTTAAAAATTGGAAATTCGGTTTTTATTTATTGCAGTTTAGGCGAATCCAGAAGTCCTTCAATAGCATTGATGTATTTGTTAGAAAACAACCTGATTGAAAAATCAGTAGATACATTCCACATTTTTAAAACTAACTATTATCCTAACTACCAGCCAAAAACTGGAAATTTATTCTATATAAAAAGCAGATGGGGAATTTAAATAACACACTAAAATTACGATTTCCTGAATTCAAAGAGGAATGGATTACTAAGCCGTTGATAGAATTATCTGAAAATGGGTTTAGTAATGGAGCTTTTAATGACCCTAAAAAAGTTGGTAGTGGATATAGAATAATCAATGTTAAAGATATGTATATTGATGGAACTATCAATATTGATAATCTGACTAGAGTTGCACTAGATGAAAATGAGTTTCAGAAAAACAGAGTTGAATATGGAGATTTGTTTTTTACAAGGTCATCATTAGTAAAAGAAGGTATTGCTTACTCAAATGTAAACCTTAATCGTGTTGATGATTTAACTTACGATGGGCATTTAATAAGAATGAGACCTAATAAGAAAATAGCTTTACCTACTTTCTTATATTACTGCTTTTCAACTAGTACTGCAAGAACTCAATTTATACAAAGAGGTAAAACAACTACTATGACAACAATTGGGCAAGAAGATATTGCATCAGTTGAGATTTCTTTTCCCTCCCTTCCCGAACAAACCAAAATAGCCAACTTCCTTACCGCAGTAGATGACAAGCTCAGCCAACTTAAAAAGAAGAAAAGCCTATTGGAAGAATACAAAAAAGGTGTAATGCAAAAGATATTCTCACAAGAGTTGAGGTTTAAAGATGAAAATGGGGCAGATTTTGACGAGTGGGAAGAAAAGAAGTTGGGAAATTGTTTAGATTATGAACAACCAACTAATTATTTAGTATCAAGCACAGAATATCAAGACAATTATGAAACACCTGTTGTTACAGCAGGAAAAACTTTTATTTTAGGTTATACCGATGAAACAACTGGAATTTTCAACAACAATTTACCTGTAATTATTTTTGATGATTTTACAACAGCAACTCAATTTGTAAATTTTCCATTTAAAGCTAAGTCTTCAGCAATGAAGATATTAAAAGCAAAAAAAGATATAAATATCAAATTTATATATGAAGCAATGCAAATGATAAATTATGAAATTGGTGGACACGGCAGACATTGGATTTCAGTTTTTTCCGATATGTATATATTGATCCCTTCACTTCCCGAACAAACCAAAATAGCCAATTTCTTATCCGCCCTTGACGATAAAATGAATCAATGTGGGGTACAAATAGAAAAAATGGAAGGATGGAAAAAAGGATTATTGCAAAAAATGTTTTTATAATTATGAAAAAAGAATATGACATGAAATTCTATCAAGAGATTGAGAGAATTTTAAAAGAAATATATTATCGACCAATCACACCAAATAGTGGTGATAAAAGGGCAGTTGTAGACACAGAATATAAATACATACAATACCTTAAAGACTATGATTTAGCCGCCATACTGAATAGTCATGGTGGTGGAAAGTATGGTTTAGTTTTGAGATTAAATGGACATGAAGTATTTGAAAAATATGGAGGTTGGGATAATTATAAGAAAAAAGTTCTTGATAAAAATCACAAAATTGAGGAATCAAAAAATATGGCTCAACGCTTTTGGTGGATTCCTATTCTAATTTCGATTTTAGCTTTTGGAGTTTCGATTTGGGCATTAATAAAATAGTAAATCATGGCGGAGCATCAAAGTAAGCATTATATTTTCAGTGATGAATCTGGCTGGGATTCTGATAACCAATTCGGAAGTCTTGCAAAGGTTTCAGGTACATATGCTCATACCTTGGAACTCCATAATGCCTTACTTGGAATACTGAATCAGCATTCAAAAAAAGAGATTAAGTTTAAAGACATACATAACCATAAAACCAAACAAATAGCTAGTGAATTTCTGAATTTAAGCTTTGAATTTCTAAACGCTTCAAAAATAAAAATCCACGTAATTGTTTGGGACAAACAGGATAAGAGACACAAGGTTCAAAATAGATGCGATGTTGAGAATTTGAAGCGGATGTATTACCACAATATGAAATCTCTTTTAAAAAGTTGGAATACAGAAACTAACTGGCATTTTTATCCTGATGAATTTACTGCAATTGATTGGTATAACGACATTGTCAAATACATTGAAAATACAAGGTTGTTTCGCAATGATAATATTCAACAAACTATTTTTGAAGTGTTCGAAAATGTTCAATTTCCAACAATAAGTGGAACTAAGGAACTAGATTCAAAAGTTTATCCGTTGATACAATTAGCAGATTTGTATGCAGGATTAGTGAGAACTTCAAGAAGTGAATCAGTAGATTTTAGAAAATGGATAAATAAAGAAGAATCTAAAATACAACCATTGTTATTTGAAGATGAGGAAAATAAAAAAATTGCAAATTCAAAAATCCCTAAATTTGAAGTAATGAAAGAGTTCAGAGAAAATTCAAAAAAATACAAGTTAGGTATTAACTTTTCAAACTCAAATTATTTTCAAACATTTAGTAACAAAACAAACATTTCAATTTGGCATTATGAGCCTCAGAGTGAATATGACAAAGCTCCAATCAAAATAAAGAAATAGAATGTCCAAACAATCCGAAGCCATATTAGAAGAACAATTGGTGGCACAACTACGACAGTTGGGCTACAAATATGCACTTATCAGCAGCGAAAAAGAGTTGATTCAGAATCTGAAAGCGCAGTTGGAAAAGCATAATAATATCACTTTTTCGGCAACAGAATTTGAAAAAGTGCTGAATATTCTAAGCAAAGGTTCGGTGTTCGAAAAAGCCAAAACTCTACGGCAAAAACAACACATTGTCCGCGACAATGGCGACAACCTGTATTTCGAGTTTCTGAATACCGAAAAATGGTGTCAGAACCAATATCAGGTAACAAACCAAGTTAGCATTGATGGAAAATACAAAAACCGCTACGATGTAACCTTGCTTATCAACGGTTTGCCATTGGTACAAATAGAACTCAAACGCAGCGGATTGGAAATGAAAGAAGCCTTTAATCAGGTGAATCGTTATCAACGGCATTCGTTTGGAGCAAACTCGGCTTTGTATCAGTACGTTCAGATATTTATTATCAGCAATGGCGTAAACACAAAATACTATGCCAACAATCGCAACCAAAGTTTCAAGCAGACTTTTTATTGGACAGACATTAACAACAAACGCCTTACCAACATACTCAACGGTTTCACTTATTCGTTTCTCGACCCTTGCCACATTAGCAAAATGATTTGCCAGTACATTGTGCTAAACGAAGCCTACAAAATACCAATGGTGCTTCGCCCTTATCAGTTTTATGCGGTGGAAGCTCTGATTGAAAGAGTGACAAACAGCAACAAAAACGGCTATATTTGGCATACCACAGGTTCGGGCAAAACACTAACTTCATTCAAAGCCAGTCAGATTCTGATGAAAATGCCCGAAGTGCATAAAGTGGTTTTCGTGGTGGATCGAAAAGATTTGGATTACCAAACCACCAAAGAATTCAACAGTTTTAGCGATGGATGCATTGATGGAACAGACAACACCACCAATCTGGTAAAACAGTTTATTGGCACTTACGTTGACAAAAAAGGCGAAGCCAAAAATTCAAAACTGATCGTTACCACCATACAAAAGCTAAACACAGCCATTAGCAAATTGAAGTACGAGGGCAAAATGGCTGATTTGAAAAACAAACGGGTTATTTTTATTTTCGATGAGTGCCACCGCAGCCAGTTTGGCGAAACACACAAACGAATCCGTGAATTTTTCAATAATTGTCAACTATTTGGCTTTACAGGCACTCCCATTTTTGCCGATAATGCTAATAAAAATGAATTGGGAAAACGTACCACCAAAGATTTGTTTGAAGATTGCCTGCACAAATATGTGATTACCGATGCCATAAAAGACGAGAATGTGTTGAAATTCTCGGTTGAATATGTTGGGCGTTACAAACACAAAGACGGACGGGAAACCAACATTGACATTGAGGTTGAAGACATTGATACCAAAGAATTGATGGAAGATGAAACCCGACTGAATAAAATAACGGATTACATTATTGCCAATCACGACCGCAAAACGCATAGTCGTGAATTTACTGCCATGTTTTGCACCAGTAGCGTTCAAACGTTGATTAAGTACTACGATATTTTTAAGCGTAAAAAGGAGGAAGGCAAGCACAATTTGAATATCGCCACCATTTTCAGTTATACTGCCAACGAAGATGATGCGGATGCAAATGGATTTTTGCCCGAAGAAGTTTCGGTGGTGGAAGAACCACAAGCATTATACGGTTTACAGGCGCACAGTCGTGAAAAATTGGACGAATACATTGAGGACTACAACAAACTGTACGACACGAAATTCAGCACCCGTGACAGCGAAAGTTTTTACAATTACTACAACGATATTTCCAAGAAAGTAAAGGAACGTAAAATTGATATTCTGTTGGTTGTAAATATGTTTCTTACAGGTTTCGACAGCCAAACCCTGAACACCATGTACGTGGATAAAAACCTGAAATATCATGGTTTAATTCAAGCTTATTCGAGAACAAACAGAATCCTGAACGAACAGAAATCGCAAGGAAATATAGTTGCTTTTCGGAATCTGAAAACTCGCACTGACGAAGCTATTACGTTGTTTAGCAACAAAGAAGCTATTGAGGTTATCATTATGAAACCTTATGAGGATTACACCGCTAAGTTTGACCAAACTTTTGAAAAATTGTTGGAAATAGTACCTACAACCGATAGCGTAAACGACTTAGAAAGCGAAGATGACGAATTGAAATTTATTCATACATTCCGTGATTTGATGCGGATAAAGAATATTCTTGATGCATTTTCAGACTTTAAATGGGAAGATTTGAAAATGACGGAACAACTTTTTAATGACTTTCAGAGTAAGTACCTGGATTTATGGCAGAAAGTGAAAACCGACCATCAAAAAGAGAAAGTTTCGATTTTGGAAGATGTGGACTTTGAATTAGAGTTGATACACCGTGACGAAATCAATGTGGCGTACATTATTCAGCTATTAATCAAGCTCAAATCGCAGAAACAAAAAGACACGACCAAAGCAGAACAAGAGATTTTCAACTTGCTTAGCACCGAAACAACACTGCGTAGCAAACGAGAATTGATAGAGAAATTTATACAAGAGAATTTAGCTGCCATTGACGACACAGACGAAATTGCACCGGCATTTGAGCAGTATTGGAGCGAAGAGCAACAAAAAGCATTTTCGAAACTCGTAACGGAAGAAAATCTCTCCGAAGAAAAAACAGAGAAATTGATTGAAGATTACTTGTTTGCAGAACGTGAACCATTACGAGACGAAGTTTTGGAACTGATTGAAGGAGAAAAACCGAGCTTATTGCAGCGGAAAAAACTTGGCGACAGAATATTAAAGCGACTTATGGACTTCGTGGACACATTTATAAAAGGAATGTCGACTTAATCCACGCACTTGTCGGCACATTTGCAATTCGCACAAATCAACGCACAAATCAAAAATTGCAAAAGAGCCGCCAAATCAACGCACGAAAAAGACCCTGCAACGTTGAAAGATTAGCTCGACAACCAACGGCCAGCTGCCAACACACGCCTATGCGCACCTGCTGGCTGACGTGCATTTCGCAGGTTTTGTGCCCGCATTCACCTTGTCGCAGTGCGACAGTGAATACTCCCGCAAACCGCAGGATGCGCATAGCCTCGGTCGTTAGCAGCCATAGTAAAAAAAAAGAAAAAAGACAGGAAATGATTTGGGACAACTTGATAAAGGACATAAAGGGATTATTCAGTAGACCACCTGAAAAGAAAAGATTATTTGAGACAGTTGTTGAAACTTTAGAGACTGAAAAAAAAGAATGGTTTGAGAAACTTGTAGAAACTTTAGAGACTAAAAAGAAAGAAAATATATCTCTTCCATTTAAAATAGTCGACATAAAAGAAAACGGATTTGCAGTGAAAGTTTCTGGTTTATATGCGTTTATAGCATTCAGTCATATGCCATGGAAATATAACGATATAGAATCTTGGATTGCAACATATCCAAAATTGACAGACAAGACATTCTTCTGCAAAATTCACAAGATTTTCAAAGATCCATTGTCTATAATTATAAATGGCGAAATTCCTCAATTCAAAAAGGTTGAATTAGAAATTGGAAAAGAATATAAAGGATTAATTATTAAAAAGTCTACTTATGGCGTTTTTGTTGACATAGGTTATAACTTTGACTGGAAATGTGGTTCATTTGTCGGATTATTGCATAAGTCTCAGTTTGAAAGAAATAACTCTTTTCTGAATTGCTCAACTGGTGACGAAATACAAATAATATATCAAGGTTCAAATGAAAATGGACAATTGGTTTATAGTCAAAACAATGAAATTGACTATTGGGATAATAAAAAAACGCAGGAATTACTTGGTCAAATAGTTTTGGTTTATATAGTAAGAAAAACGGAAGAGAATAAAATAATATTCTTAGTAGACGGAAAATACAAAGGTAGAATCGTAAATTCAAAAGTTTATTATACACCAGCCAACAGAAGGAAAATCAAAGAAGCGAAAAACAATTTAAAAGACGGAGAAACAATCAATTGCGAAGTGATTAGTTGTGATGAAAGAAGAAAAGTCTTAGATTTAAAATGGATAATTGAATTTGACACTCATTTTGGTATGAAAAATACTATTGAGAACGGTCTAGACTACCATACTCTGCAGAAATTGCTGGCAGTACGAAATGAAACAGAATCATTGACGAAATGATTTGAACACTTTTGCGCTTTTCACTTGGAAAGTGCAGTTTGACAAGCGACTGAAACGTGAGTTGCGAGAGGAAGCTCACTAATCGGCTGACATTGAAACGACTGACTGAACACCAAACTACGGCTGCTAACACACGCCTATGTTCATTGGCTGGCTGACGTGCATTTCGGCGGTTTTGCTCCCGCATTCACTTTGTCGTTCCACGACAGCGAATGCTCCCGCAAACCGCCAAATGCCCATAGCCTCGGTCGTTAGCGGGCATTTAAAAAAAAAAGAATATGAGACGATTAGCAACAATTATTTTTTTGACCATAGGATTTTTTGTTTTCGGACAAAATCTAAAAACTCTAAAACCAGAAATTGGAATTAGCCATAATTTTTCTAAAAAACAACAAGTTGTTTGGCAAGACATTCTTGACACATATTCAAAAATTGAAACTGTTGGTTTTGATTATGAAAAACTCTCAAAAAGAGACAAGGCACTTATTGACAGCTTGGAAATGGGTTATGGCCCAATGACTCTAGGTCCTGGTTGTAGTTGGTATTGCGGAGGTCAAATGACTAAAGTGACTTCAGATTCACACCTTAACAATCAGGGAGCCAATAATTATAAGCCTGAAAATATTCACGATATTGATTTATTTACAGCTTGGATTCCAGATACAATAGGTGGTGTTATAGGAAAGAAAATTAATTTTCATTTTGAACCACTCTCCCCGAGAGTAAGTAAGATAATTGTTTATAATGGTTATATAAAAAATTATGATCTGTTTAAATCAAATTCAAGGGTCAAAACCTTTAGACTATTGGTTAATGACAAACCTTATGCTCTATTGGAATTGTCTGACACAACAGCTTCTCAGACTTTTATAATAACTCCACAACAGTCGAAAAAAAAGAATATAGATTTGATACTTACATTTGAGATCGTTGATGTTTATAAAGGAACAAAATACTCAGATGTTGCAGTTAGTGAGATAAATTTTGATGGACTAGACGTGCATTGCTTTGGAGCTGGGACGAAAATTACGATGGCAGATAATTCAACAAAATCTATTGAACAAATCAAACAGGGAGATAAAGTCAAGACATACAATTTTACGACTAAAAAGTTAGAAAACACTTACGTTACAAAAACAATTAATCGAAAACACTCAAACCTATACAATTTCGTATTTAAAGACTGTGAAATAATATCTACAGACGACCACCCATTTTGGACGGAAAAGAAGAAATGGTCTTCGTTGAATCACCTAAAATCAAATTCAAATTATGAACAAAAGACGAAAATAATGAATTTGCAGATTGGCGACAAAGTGTTTATTCCGACAAAGAATATATTTACAGAATTGACAACAATAGAAAAATTAAATGGCGAACAGCAAACATTTACTATTGAATTGAGAACAGGCGACAATTTTGTAGCTAACGGACTTCTGGTTAAGACAGAGAAAACGAAATAACCGAAAAAAAACGACCCGCTAACACACGCCTATGGGTCATTGGCTGGCTGACGTGCAATTAGCAGTCTTTGCTCCCGCATTCACCTTGTCGTTCCACGACAGCGAACGCTCCCGCAAACCGCCAAATGCCCATAGCCTCGGTCGTTATGGGCAACACTAAAAAAAAGAAAAAAACTTATGAAGCGACTAATTTTCAGCTTACTAACATTAGTGTCCATTGCGACATACGGACAAGAAAAGAAAGAAAAAATACTATATGTCGTAGACTCAATTCCTGTTTTTGAAAATATTAGCGAAGAAGAAGGCACATTATCCGAGAATACTGTTGATCATTTAGACGTTGTTACAACCAAAGCAAATTTTGGGGAATACAAAATCTACGACTTTGACAAGATTATTTACGTTTTCACTAAAGAATATGCTAAAAGACCTGATGAAATTAAAAAAATCCCCACAGTTAAAAAGATGCATAGAAAAGAGGGTAAATGGTGTTTGATTGGTTCACCATTACCTTATACCGGAAGAGTCATTGATTACTATTATGACGGACGAATAAAGAGAGATGGTTTCCTTAAAGATGGATTTGCTGAAGGACTTACGAACTCTTACTATAGAGATGGAAAATTAGAATATTATCGACATTACTCCAAAGGAATAGCAAATGGTGAATCGGGACAATACTACACAAACGGACAACTTCAACAAACAGGAATATTTAAAGATGACAAAGAAGATGGTATTTGGAAAGAATGGTATTCGACAGGAATTCTAAAAAGAGAAACTGAATTCAAAGGAGGTAAACCTCGACCCACAAAAGAAGCAATTAAGGTAAATTCATTTTTCACCAAAGGACTTGAATCTTTTGAAAACGAAAATTACAATAAAGCAGTAAATTATTATAACAAAGCTATTGAATTGAATCCAAATTACAGTGACATTTATTTTCATAGAAGTAGAGCTTATCTATACGACATGAAATTTGACGAAGCACTTATTGACTGTAATAAAGCAATTGAATTAGAGCCATTATACAAAGACGCTTATAGTCAAAGAGCTTTTATAAGAATCAGAAAGTACGAATTTAAAGATAGTCGTGTATTGACTAACAGGAAAGAAATTACTGTTTATGCGACTAAACAAAACGTAGAAATTCCGACAGACGAGAAAGCTAAAATCTGTAGCGACTTAAAAAAAGGTTACGAGCTTGGAGACACGAAACAAATGATAACTGACGCTATAAAGAAATATTGCGAATAAAAAAAAGTGCTAGCCCATAACACACGCCTATGTTCATTGGCTGGCTGACGTGCATTCCGGCGGTTTTGCTCCCGCATTCACTTCGTCGTTTCACGACAGCGAATGCTCCCGCAAACCGCCAAATGCCCATAGCCTCGGTCGTTAGGGGCAGTAGCAGAAAAAAAAGAAAAGACAGAAACTTTAAACTCGACGTTTTTTACGACAAAGGAATTCTCACAGAAAATAGATTAATTTAAACGAAAAACGATATTTAAACTCTAAAAACGATAGAGCATGGAAATTAAAAGAGAAATTTTAGACAAAACTGTGCATTGCAAAAAGGATTTTGATTGTATCAAAAACAATAATATATGCTGCAAGGTCGAAAGTTGCGTTAACAATGAAGTTCATTTTGTTGAGTGCACAGAACAAAATCTTTGTAGTTACAAGTTGACTTTTGGAAGCTCATACATTTGTACTTGCCCGACTAGAAAGGAAATATATAACAAATATGGTCGGTAGATTTTATAGAAAAAGAACAAAAAACTAAGACAACTTTGGCTTTTACGAAAGACAAAAAGAAAAGAAAGAGAAACAAATTTCTCATTCCGACAGATTTTCGGAATTACGTTTGCGACTTTTGCACCTCGACAACTCGAAAAGAAAGAGACAAACTCCTGACTTGAGAAATTTATAAACTCGACAATACTAATTTAAGAAAAACTATTAACTTTACGACTGTTTTGACGGTCGAAAAGAAAGAAAAGAAACACGAGCTGACATTGCAACAAACAAGTTTTTAGCGTAAAACCAGCCGACGAAAAACATACTTGACAACCAAGCTATTGCCCCTAACACACGCCTATGTTCATTGGCTGGCTGACGTGCAATTGGCAGGTTTTGCTCCCGCATTCACTTTGTCGTTCCACGACAGCGAATGCTCCCGCAAACCGCCAAATGCCCATAGCCTCGGTCGTTAGCAGCAAGCCGACAAAAAAAAAAGAAAAAGCGACTTAGATATTCACAGACAAAAATGAAATGAAAAAATATTAATTCTAAAACCTTAAAATCTAATAATATGAAAAATACGCTTATATTCTTATTGATATTTACATTCTTTAGTTGTGCATCTCACCGTTCTTTAGATTTTCAGGAAATATCATTGGGTCGGTCTGGTGGTTTCACTGGACAGGGAATAGAATATCGAATAAACAATAAGGGACTTGTTACGAAAATAGTGAAGGATTCGATTATTATTTTTAAGCAGTTAAATAATAAAGATATGAATGTTCTAAAAACTGTAATTGAAGATGCAAAGTTGGACAGTATCGAAATAAACGAATATGGTAATATGACTTATTTTATAGAAATCAAGAAACTCAATAATTCAAAAATATTTAGATGGACAGACACTTCTAACATTCAAAAACTAAAAGAAATATATAAGTCAATATTTAAAACCATAAAAAAATGATTTTATGAAAAAACAATTCTGCTTGTGTTTGTTGCCATTACTGGCAACAACGATGATATTCTCACAAAATATCGGATTTAAAAACCTACAAAAAAGTCCTAAATCCAATTCACAACTTGGATTCACAATTCAGAGTGTTTCACCAAATGGTAAGCAACAGTTACCCAAAGCCAAGATTGTGAGTAGCGTGTATTCCAGCACTCAATTATCACTAAAAGACCTTAACACAGATCCACTGAACAATATTCAATTTTCGGCAGGTAAATTGATATACTGTGAAAGAGCAAAAAGTAAGTCAATAATTTCTCAAACTAACAGTCAAAGGTTTTATTCATTTCATAATGCTGCAAAAAAAGTCACTCGATTATTGAATCCAACGGATGAGTTGAAAATTGAGAGTGAAAACATAGATGAGTTAGGAATTTCACATATCAAAGCTCAACAATACTTGAAAGGCATTAAAGTGTATGGTGGACAAACAAGTTTACATTTGAATGCAACAAAAGAAATTATGACAGGACATATACAAACAGTTGACACAACAATAAGTATAGTTCCCGAACTCTCGAAATCTAATGTGCTCAATATCGTTTTGACTGACTTAAAATCAAAAAGAAAAGCAAGAGAATTGTCAGCCGAAGAGAAAAAAATATTAAACTATGAAAGCCCTGAAATATCGCTGTTAATTTACGAAAATAGATTAGCCTTTGAAATTAAGATTCGTCCAAATTTCATTGATGATTGGCGATATTATGTTGATGCAAAAAATGGACAAATACTTCTTTCGTATAACAATACAAACAATGATGGACCTGCCACAGCCACTGGATATGATTTGAATGGTGTTTCTCAAAATATCAATACGCTATTAATTTCTGGTACTTACTATTTAATCAATGCAAGTGAAAGCATGTTTAATACAACAACTGGTAACGGAATTATCAAAACCTTCGATGCAAAAAACTCGTCCTTTGAAAATTTCACAGGAACACCAATTACTTCAGCTAACAATGTTTGGTCAAGCACAATTGCTATTTCAGCTCACTCAAATGCAAAGAAAGCCTATCAATACTTCAAAAATACTTTTGGTCGAAACTCAATAGATGGTAAAGGAGGTAATATTGTGTCTTTAATTAATGTTACTGATGAGAATAGTAAACCATTGGATAACGCATTTTGGAATGGAGCAATGATGTTGTATGGAAATGGGAATACAAATTTTAAACCTCTTGCTGGAGGTTTAGATGTTGCAGCGCATGAAATGGGGCATGGAGTAATCAGTAACACAGCAAATTTAATATATCAAGGTCAATCAGGCGCAATAAATGAATCTTTTGCTGACATATTTGGTGCTATGGTAGATAGAAATGATTGGTTGATTGGCGAAGATATTGTTAAGTTATCAGCTTTCCCATCAGGAGCTTTGCGAAGTATTTCTGACCCACATAATGGAGGTACATCATTGTCAAGTAAAGGTTGGCAACCAAAACACATGACTGAATTTGTTAGTGGTGTAGTATTAAATAATTACCCGGATCGAGACAATGAAGGTGTTCACATTAACAGTGGTATCTGTAATTATGTATATTACCTTTTTGCCACAGCAGTTACAAAAGAAAAGGCAGAACAAGTTTATTATCGGGCATTGGTCAATTATCTGCAAAGTAACTCTCAATTTATTGACTTACGGTTAGCTGTTATTCAATCAGCTAAGGATTTATATGGTGAAACATCTGTTGAGGTAAGCAAAGCCAAACAAGCATTTGATACTGTTGGTATTTATGAGGAAACTACCGTAAATCACCAACAAGATTATAGCGCAAATCCAGGTCAGGATTACCTTTTAATTGTAAATAGTGACCCTCTTGATCCAAACTCAATTTACCGTTGCTCTACAACAGGAACAAATTTGATTCCACTAACAACTGGAGGAGTTAAAAATAAGCCAAGCATAACTGACGATGGTACTTTAGCTTATTTTGTAGGTTTGGATCACAACATTTACAAACTTACTCTAAATCCAACAACAGTAACTGCAATTTCAAATAATGGGATGTGGGATAATGTAGCAATCTCAAAAGATGGAAAAAGATTTGCATGTATCACGACTCAAATTGATACGGCAATTTATGTCTATGACTTGGTAAGTCAAAGTGCAGTTAAGTATCACCTTTTTAACCCAACAAATGAAGGTACTTCTACTGGTGGAGTTTTGTATGCAGATGCATTAGAATTTGACCATACAGGTGAATATTTAATTTATGATGCATATAGTCAGATAAATTCAACAAATGGTTCAAATATTAGCTATTGGGATATTGCTTTACTGAATGTGTGGGATAATGCTAAAAACACTTTTGGGAATGGTAGTATTCAAAAGCCACTCGGTAATTTGCCAGCGGATGTAAGTATCGGGAATCCGACTTTTTCGAAGAATTCGCCCTATATTATTGCTTTTGACTATATGAATAGTACAACAAATTCATATGCAGTTGTGGGTGCAAATCTATTGACAAATGATTTGGGTGTAGTTGTAAGCAATAATACAATCGGATTTCCCAGTTATTCTAAAAATGACGATAAAGTTGCATTTTCTTCATTAGACACAAATAAAAAACATATAGTAGGAGCTATTTCATTAAACTTAGATAAGATTAATGGAAATGGAACGGCGTCTTTACTTATTCAAGACGGCTATTTACCTTCGTATTATACTGTTGGTAAACGTACATTAGGATTAGCACCTTCTGCAAATTTTACAGCAGATTACAAGTCTGGTTTTAAACCTTTAACTGTTAGGTTTATGGATTTATCAGCAAATGAACCAACAACTTGGAGTTGGACTTTTCAAGGTGGTAACCCTTCAACTTCAAGTAGCCAAAATCCAACTGTAGTTTATAATTCTAATGGAACATATCAAGTCTCCTTAACATGCGCCAATCTCTTTGGGAATAATACATTAACAAGGACAAGTTATATCTCAGTTGAACTAACCAATTCATTAAATTCAGTTTCTCAATTAATTTCCTTTTATCCAAATCCAGTAAAAAATACACTTTTAATAGCTTCTGAAAAAGATTTTGAACTTAAGCTATACGACATTTCTGGTAATATGGTTATTTATGTGATAAATCAAAAAGAAGTTGATTTATCAAAACTTAGAAAAGGAGTTTATATTCTACAAATGGTTGTGGATGGTCAAATACTTAACAATAAACTTATTCGAGAATAGCCAAAGCATTATATGAACAACTAAAATCAATTTTTTATATGTCCTTGCAAACAACAAAATCCGATTAAATAACTTAATTCAACCTTTATAGTTGGCGTATTATAATTCAAATTTTATTGCACAAAGAAAAAACTAATCACCCAAAAAGCAAAAAAAGCCACAGCAAGTTAGAGTAATTTAAAAATTGTCTAGCTGTGGCTTTTATAGCTTTTTGATAATAGGCAGAGCGGTCACAGTACATTGTTTTTTAGCACACTTAGAAGTCTTGAAGCACTTAGAAACAAAAAAAACAATGAACTGTGGAGTATAAAATTGCAAAGCAATATTTGCTACAATGGCTTAAAAACTAATTCGGAATTTTATCTAAAAATAAATTGAACTGTTATGTTTTTAATATGCAAAATGTATGTATATTTGTTGCACAATTAAAACAATTTATTAATCTAAAATCCATTTAGTTATGGCAAGTACATCAGAAACCGGTCACGCCAAAAACGTGACAAACTTAGAAAGTCTTATTACTTCTGTTACCGCTTTTGGCACGAGTTACAATCCCTCAAAAGAAACTCTTAAACTAACAGCGTTACAAACCCTTTTTACAGCTTCAAAAAGCTCAATGAGCACACTTTACGTGGCGCAGTCCTCTTATTCCAATGCTGTAGCAGCAAGAGAATCGGGATTTGAGAATTTTAGTAAACTCATTACCCGTGTCAACAACGCCCTTAAAGCTACTGACACTACTGTCCAAGTAGATGAAAGCGCACAAACCATTGTCCGTAAAATTCAAGGCAAAAGAGCAAGCGCAATAATCTCAGAAGAAGACAAAAAATTATTGGCAGCAGATGGAAAAGAAGTAAATCAAATCTCTGCTTCACAAATGAGCTATGACAGTCGGTTAGAAAATTTCGACAAACTAATAGCCTTGCTTGTTTCCGTTCCACTTTATGACCCGAACGAAGAAGACCTAAAAATAGAATCGCTTAAAACACTGTACAGCGAATTAAAAGCTAAAAACACGGCAGTACTAACAGCCACTATCGAATTGAGTAATGCTCGCATTTCACGCAACGAGATACTTTATAAATCACTCACTGGCTTAGTAGATATTGCATTCGACACGAAAGTATATATTAAATCTGTATTTGGAGCTACAAGCCCCCAATACAAGCAAATAGCAAAACTTAGTTTTACAGCTAATAACCTATAAAAACAAAACTCAAACTACGGTTACGAAAATCATAACCGTAGTTTGATATAAAACAACCTTAAAATGGAAATCCTTTATTTAATTGAGTTATACGCTTCCCCCAACTTGTAAATAACATTCCCCAAGTTGTGAATAGCCTACACGAAGTTAGAAATAGCCTTCCACAAGTTGGAAATTATAAACCCCAACTAGGAAATAGCGAACCACGAGTTGGAAACTGCCTTCCCCAACTTAGAAGTAGCGAACCACGAAAAGGAAATAGCGTTCCCCATTTAGGAAATAGCGAACCCCAAGTTAGAAATAGCCTTCCAAGAGTTGGAAATTACGAACCACGAAAAGGAAACAATGAATATCGAGAAAGAAAGAATATAAATTGACTCTGTATGAACAGACGACTAATAAAAAAACGAAAACAAACTAATCTCAACATCGGCCATGCTGCTAACACACGCCTATGTTCACCTGCTGGCTGACGTGCATTCCGGCAGTTTTGCTCCCGCATTCACCTTGTCGCAGGGCGACAGTGAAGCTCCCGCAAACCGCAGGATGCCCATAGCCTCGGTCGTTATGCGGCAGTGTAGAAAAAAAAGAGAAAGACACACCTTACTAGAACAACTTTGAAAAATTCTCAAATATTGACTATTCCTAGCAGAATACAAAAGCAAATGGAAATTACTTTTTTGCAACCTTTTTGAATAAGTTGCATTTATAATGCAAAGAAAATTTTATGATGACCCTTGATGAAGAAAAACAGCTTTTAGAAAAGATAAAAGAAAACCCTGAATTATTCGGGAAAATTTTTGATGCTTACTACAAGCCAATGTTTAATTACATTTTTCATCGTATTGCAGATTATGATATTTCAAGGGATGTAGCAGCTGATACTTTTTTAAAAGCATATTTGAATATAAATTCTTTTACATGGAAAAACGTTTCAATCATAACATGGCTATACAGGATTGCAACAAATGAAATCAATTATTACTACCGTAAAAATAGAGTAACCAGCTTGTCATTGGATTTACTTGGTTCACAAGCAAATATTTTATTCGAATTTGACGACTACCAAACCGAAAAACAATTAATAGAAAATGAGTTGAAGTTGAACGAGGATTTTGATCGTGTACAACGTTCGTTGAAAAAACTTAACATAAAGTATCAGGAGGTTCTTTCGCTACGGTTTTTCGAAAAAAAATCACTCAAGGAAATCTCCGAAATACTTGACAAAAAGGAAGGTACTATAAAATCACTTTTATCCAGAGGACTTGATAAATTAAAAATTGAATTTAATAGTGCAACCTAATTTGATTATTTGCATTATGAATAAAAAAGGAATTATGGAAAACAATTTTGAAGATAAAATGGAGAATCTCAATACTCCAAAGACCGATTTTGTAAAACATCAGGAAATATTGAAAATAGGAATGATGAATGCCAGAAAATCAGCCAGAATTGGAATCGTTTTTATTTTAATACCAATGGTAATGATAGTTTTAGCTTATCTAAAAATCAAACTCTTAATTCATTGGGATTTCTTCAACAGATTACAGCAATTTGTTTCCAATCAAAATCAATCAGGTGTCTTAAGTTGGGTTTTACATATAATTTTTATTGGATTACCTATATTGGCTATAATAATAAACTTGCTTGCCATTACACATTTCTATGTTGACAAACAAAATAAAGAACTGACAATCACGATAAGATATCGTTTAAAAAATCTGATTGTTCTATTAATAAGTGCTGTTTTGGTAGTACTGGTATTTATGTACGTTCTGCTTTTGAATAAGGTTTAGAAATAAATATTACAGACAAATGATAACTGATATTATAAGAACAGAAAATATATCTAAACATTATGGCGAAGTTCATGCTGTTTCTGATATGTCTTTAAATGTAAGAAAAGGCGAAATATACGGTTTTTTAGGACTTAATGGAGCTGGCAAGACAACGACAATCCGAATGCTTCTTGGAATGATACGCCCAACGTCAGGAGTAGCCTTTATTAAAGGGAAAAAGATTTCTATTGATAATACTGAATTATGGAAAAGTGTTGGTTCATTGGTCGAAATTCCATACTCATATCCAGAGCTTACGGTTCGAGAAAATCTCGAAATAATTCGTCGATTGCGTTTTATTGCTGATAAAAAGGCAATTGACAATGTTATTGACAAACTCCAATTGGGTACTTATGCAAATAGAAAAGCCAAAGACTTATCGCTTGGAAACAATCAACGGCTTGGTTTAGCGAAAGCCTTAATACATAATCCGGAAATATTGCTGTTGGACGAACCTACCAACGGACTTGACCCTGCCGGAATTTATGAAATCAGAGAAATGTTAAGCGATTTGGCACTAAATCATGGAGTTACAATTTTTATTTCAAGTCATATTCTTGGAGAAATATCCCGTTTTGCCACGAGAATAGGAATTATTCATGAAGGAAAATTGATGAAAGAAATTGATGCAAGTCAATTAGAAACACTTTGTTCAAAACGTCTTTTAATAAATGCGAATGACATTGAAATGGCTACTTCAATACTAATTCAACATGGTTTTATCCTTGAGAAATCAAATGATAATTTAATTGAAATAAAAGATGAATCAGCGATTTTAAAACCAGATACTGTTGCAACAATTATGGTAAATGCAGGTTGTCCGCCAACATTATTAAAAGTTGAAGAGGAAGATTTAGAATCCTATTTTTTAAGAACCATTGGACTGAAAGGAGAGTTGAAATGAAAAGTATAAATGTAGCTCTATGGGTTGAAATCTTGAAAATCAGAAAGTCTAAAATGTTTTGGGCAACAATTTTGGTTTTTATGTTTGTGCCATTTATGATGGGTTTGTTGATGTTTGTTCAAATACACCCAGAAATATCAAGCAAGCTTGGAATGATAGGCAATAAAGCATCTATGTTGAGATTTGGAGAACCTAATTGGCAAAATTACTTTACATTGCTTATTCAAGGTTTTGCAGGAGTTGGTGTTATTGGAATTGGTTTTGTTTCAAGTTGGGTATTTGGACGTGAATTTTCAGAACACACAATAAAAGATATTCTTGTCTTACCAATTTCCCGCTCAAATATTGTTATTTCCAAATTTATAGTAATTGTTATATGGTCAATTATACTTTCACTCGTATATTTTTTAATTAGTATAATAGTTGGTTTGCTAATTGACATTCCTCAATGGTCAAATGAAATTGTATCACTGAATTTTTATAAATATTTTGTAACGTCCTTACTTACAATATTGCTTTCGACTCCAGTAGCATTCTTAGCAAGTTATAGTCGTGGATATATGCTTCCGATAGGCTTTGTAATTCTTACACTGATATTAGCCAACTTTACAGGAATCGTGGGATTAGGTCCTTATTTTCCATGGGCTATTCCTGGATTGTATGGAACTGCATCAAGTTTAGAAAGTTTGCAATTGAATAATGTTAGTTATATTATTCTATTTTCTACAGGCATATTTGGAATACTTGGAACCTTGGCAATATGGCGTTTTGCTGACCAAAAGTGACGAATTCTGATTAGAAAAGAGAAAGAAATCGTTTTGTGGAAATATAAATCAAAGAGTACGCTTCACTGGGAAACTGTGATTAACGTGCTTTAGTACTTAAAATAACCGAATAGTCGACAGTTTGCAAAATCTGCCGACCAGTTGAATATCAAAACAATACAACCAAACACCGACCGCATAACACACGCCTATGGGACATTGGCTGGCTGACGTGCATTCCGGCAGTTTTGCTCCCGCATTCACTTTGTCGTTCCACGACAGCGAATGCTCCCGCAAACCGCCAAATGCCCATAGCCTCGGTCGTTATGCACAATATTAAAAAATGAAACAACTCAACTATAGACTTAATGAAAATAGATATTCACACACATACAAAGAAAATAAAATCTGGTGATTCTGAATTAAGAAACATAGATGAAGTTAAGTTTAGAGAAATCATCTCTTTGACTGATGTGAAAATTTTAGCAATTACAAATCATAATCATTTTGATTTAATTCAATACGATACATTTAGAGAAAATGTAAAGGATATATGTCAAATTTGGCCAGGAATTGAATTAGATGTTTTAGAAAATGATAAAAAATCCCACTTAATTGTAGTGGTTAATCCAGACAATTACATCGAGTTTAATGAGAGGATTAGTAATTTATTGATTGATAAAAATCCAGACACATTTACAATCTCAATAAAAGAGACTGTTGATGCCTTTGACGATTTAGATTGTGTTTATATCGCTCACTACCTTGTCAAAAAACCGAATTTAGGAGATAAAGAATTAGATTTACTTTCAGAACTTGTTGCAAATTCCAAACGAATTCTCAAAGAAGCAACTAACTCAATTTCAGCAGGTATATATATTAGTCACGGACATAATTCAATTTTTGGTTCCGATGTGCAGAATTGGGATGATTACGTCAAAAACTCAGATGACTTGCCAGATTTAAGATTACCAGTTGAAAGTTTTTCACAATTCTGTTTGCTTTTAGAGAAAGATGAAGCAACAATAAACACCTTATTGAACAAGAAAGTCAAAGAAACAATCGAAATAGCTCCTTTTACAGCAGCAGAATTAATTAGATTGGATATCTATAATGATATAAACATTTTATTTGGTTCAAAAGGAACTGGCAAAACTGAAATACTTGATGCTTTATCAAGATATTTTAACGCCAAAGGACATAAAACAAATGTTTATAAATCTAATGAACAGCATTTAAATGATGTTTATGATTTAAAAGGAAACGAATATAATATCAATGTAGCTGAATTGGAAATCGATGACTGTGAGGAAGAAATAAAGTTTATTAAAGAAGTTTCAGAAGAAGAAGTTACAAGTATCTCGAAATACTTACTTCATTATTCAATACAAGAAACAAATAAGATCTCTCTAAAACTTAAGATCAAGAATATTGCCAAACTCGATGAGGCTCAACCACAAAGGAAATTAGAAGATGTATATTCAATTCTAACAAAAATAAAAGCATTTAATACATACATAATTGAAAATGATAAATTAAACGAATTTGTTGAAAATGAATTAATTGATGATTTAACACAAGTTACAGCCAAAATAATTTCAAAAATAGAGTCTGCAACAGAAAGTAATTTCTTTGAATATGAAAGTGTCAAAATGCTAAACAATATCATTGAAACTTTTAATATCGAAATAGCAAAAAAGACAGGTCAACCTCAAAAGCCAACAAAAACTGGATTTGCTTCTTATGCTAGAAATAGAATTAAAATTGAGATAGGAATTAAAAAGATCCTAGAAAACATCAATAAAAAAATAATACCCGTAACAGAACATGTTGGAAGTTTAGGTAAAAAAGGTGATTTAGTTTGCCAAACGAACTTATTAATTCATGATGGAAGAATTGCTGATGGTAATTATACTACTGTGAAAAATGTAAATAAAACACCACAAAAAGAATTTGTAAAAACTATCATTTCAATTTCAAAACATATATACTCGAATGACTTATTTGAAAAAATTACTAATCTAAATGAAATTGAAGGAATTGAAACAATCCAGAATTTAAGCGACTTATTATTATTTTATAGACATTTCACCATTAATCAAACTGTTTACCATCCATCAAATGGCGAATCATCTATGATTTTATTATATCAAGAACTTCAAAAAGATAAGGATATATACTTAATAGATGAGCCAGAAAAAAGTTTAGGAAATGATTATATAAATGATCAAATTGTACCATTACTAAAAGACAAAGCATTATTAGGGAAAAAAGTAATTATCGCAACTCATGATGCAAACATCGCAGTTAGAACATTACCATATAATTCTATTTACAGAATGCACGACATGAGTCAATATTTTACATTAATAGGAAATCCATTTCTTAATAAATTAAAGTGTATTAATGGCATTATGCCTGATTTGGATTGGAAAGAAACGAGTATGCGAACATTAGAAGGAGGTAGAAATGCCTTTGGAGAAAGAGGAAAAATTTATGGAAACTAACAAATCAACTATTAGGAGAGGTGAACCAAATTCTTTTTTGGTTCTAACTGTCGACAATCAAGATTTTGAGATTATTCTTACTGAAGATAATCCGAACAATGTAAAGAGCGTTTTCAACAACCTTCTTAAAGAACTAAAAAAAGGGTTGTTTGAATTTGAGTTAGATGATGATATTGAGGATTTATTTCATCATATAAGCAAAGAGTATTTAGCTCAATTGAATAGAGAATTAGCCAGCATTTATCAAGAATTGGAAGAATTTGAATTATTAGAAAGCCCTAATTTATTAGACTATTTATAAAAAATACTGTGCATAACACACGCCTATGTTCATTGGCTGGCTGACGTGCATTCCGGCAGTTTTGCTCCCGCATTCACTTTGTCGTTCCACGACAGCGAATGCTCCCGCAAACCGCCAAATGCCCATAGCCTCGGTCGTTAGCGGTTATAGTAAAAAAAACAAAAATCTAATTCGTAAACAGACTAACATGAAAAAACTTTTAGTTCTCTTACTGGTTTTGACAGCTTGTACGACTCGAAATGCAAAAGTAGCAGACAATCAACTTGACAGTGTTTCCTCAAAAGAAAAAGAAATAAAAAATGAGGAAATTGAAAACTCAAAATCTTACGAGAATCTTGATTTTGCAAAAACAAATAATAAAACAGACACTTCAACATTCATACTCATTGACAAAACAATAGCCATAATTATTTATCCTGACACAACTTGGATTAATAAACAACAAAAAGAGATTGGAGAAGATGGTTGGAATGAAGTAGTTGCTGACCATGATTATTATCAAGCGGAAGCAATGACAGTTTTGGAAAACAAGGGTATTGAGGTAAAGTTTTTCAACTCTGACAAACAGTTCTATAAATTTATAAAAAACGACAAGAGTATTTATTGTATTGACAAAGCCAAAATGAAAGACAAATGGGGATTAATTTTATTCAATACAGACAAAGACCCTGTTTTCTGGTTAGACACTTCGATTGATGAAGCTATGAAGGACATTTATTTGAAATAACAAAATCGACAAAAAACTGAACAACTTAAAAACAAAACTACAAACCGCTAACACACGCCTATGGCCATTGGCTGGCTGACGTGCATTTAGCAGGTTTTGCTCCCGCATTCACTTTGTCGCTGTGCGACAGCGAATGCTCCCGCAACCCGCCAAATGCCATAGCCTCGGTCGTTAGGGGCAGTAGCAGAAAAAAAAGACGACTCTGTATTTTGGGATAAAATCTTTGACGAACTGTCCGCTTTACCTCGACTTTTCGACTATTCTGTAACGACAGAATTTGCTCATTTTTGCACTTTTGCTCGGCGGACAATTCCTCGCAGATTTTTATGGAAGAAAAGGCAAGTAATCGAACGGTTTTTGATTCCTATTACAACCATAACGACTGAAATCACCGAGTAAACCGACACATTTTCGGCTGGTGGACTGAAAAGAAACAAACGACTTTCATTCTGACTGAATTCATAAAATCACGACTTTTCCTGCGTTTCGACTGTAAACAGAAAGACAAGAAAACAAATTTCTCATTGCGAGAGATTTTCGGGATTTCATTTTGCGACTTTTTGACTTCAACACCTCGACTATAAAACGACAAACTTTGGACTGAAATAATTTAACGTAAACGTGTTTAGAAACATAAAACACGACAACAGGAATTGAAGAAAAACGATTAACTTTACGACTGTTTTGTCGGTCGAATCGAAAACAACGGCTGACGTTGGTAAAACGAGACTTTTAGGGTAACCCAGTGGACAGAAAAACAAACTTGACGGAAAAAGCTATAGCCCCTAACACACGCCTCGTATGTTTGCATAATATTTCAAATCAATAAAAAATTGAGATATTTGCAATCAAACAGGGAAGAATTAGCAAAGGGAATAGCAACACACGCCTGATAACAGCAATGTATATCGAAGCATAGATTCTGCGCCCTTTGTTTTTCCTTTTTCGAGCCTGAATAAGTATCTAAGAAACAAACAAGCGGTTTGTATTCAGTATATTAATTACGAGGGTAGGCGGTTTAAAAGGAATAATTCTGACCATAAACAACATTTTTGTTATGAAAGAATTAAAGTCGAGTGTTGGAATAGACATTTCCAAAGACAGTTTCGAGGTGTGTATTAAGCAATTAGTAGGTGAAAGAGTGGTAATAAAGGCCACTCACAGTTTTCAGAACGATTTTATGGGATTTGAGAAATTACTCAAATGGACCCTGGCTAAAGTCTTGAATCCAATTTTTGTAATGGAAACCACAGGGGTTTATCATGAGGAACTGACACATTTTCTGTATTCAAACGAGCAAAAGGTAGCAGTTGTTTTAGCCAACAAGATGAAGCATTTTGCTAAAAGTCTGAATATGAAAACCAAAACAGACAAAGCGGATGCTCAAATGATTGCCCAGTACGGACTGGAACGGCCTTTGGATTGGTGGAAACCTATGATGCCGCAGATGAAAAACCTGCGTGATTTGTGTCGGGAACGGGCATCGCTCAAAAAAGATCTGGTACGTTGCAAGTGTCAAATTCATGGCTTGAAACACGCTCATAGCACATTGGATGTGGTGTTGCAAGTCAAAGAAC
>Ga0118677_10003966_pt1 | contig 27369 bp, 17 predicted proteins | sample AliMusrvi5mmetaG_FD_86154 | JGI IMG/M metagenome (GOLD analysis project Ga0118677, IMG submission 86154) | reverse complement strand
GCCGGTTGAGGAATCGAGTATTTGGCACACGAGCCTATCCCTGCATTTTTGTGCCCTTTTGTCTAGCCCTATTTGAAATATCGCAAAATCAAGGCTTGGCGCGGTTCAAACCAAACGCCCTTAGCTGGAAACCTCCTCGCGCTTTTTTAACTGGAATTCAGTGGAAGTTCGTGCTATGGTATAACGAAACCCAATTATCCCATGAAAACCAAATTGATTCTTCTGCTTGTAGCCACCCTCGGAACCGCCTGCCTGTCATCCTGCCTGCCACTTGCCGCAGGTGCGGCTGCCGGATATGTTGCCCGTGACAATGGTTACCGCGTGCAGAGCCCGGTCTCCAAATCCGGGGATTAATCTGCGGGGAGAACCCGACCTAGGTATTTGTGCACCTGAAGGCTGCGCAAACGTCCTGTTCCTGTTTTACTCTGGAATACAAAGTTGGGAATATGGTGAAGTAGAGCAAGCGGGTCCATGGGCGGATACACGCTGTAAGTTTGACGATTTATCCTAGAGGTGGAATAGACTTATATAATGCGTCTTTATTTACCACTGATGGTACTGATTTTGCATAGATTTCACTGAAAAGAATCAGACCTTGATGGCTGCTAGTGGGCTCACTTTTTTGAGCGAGTAGGCATTAAATTGTAACTCAGTTAAGATTTACCATTCATCAAAAGCAATTAGGAAAGCTGCTGATAAAACATGATCGCTGTTATGGCAAAACCAATCACCGTCACGGTGCTGCGCACGATTTTCCGCGGGATGCGCTGTGACAGACTGGCCCCGAGATAATACCCTGTCACTGCGCCTACCGTCATCACTCCCGCCTTGTTCCAATCAACCAACCCGCTGGCCACAAACCACGACGCCGCGACCAGATTGATCAGCGAGCCAAGCACGTTTTTCAGTGCGTTCATTTGATGGATGTCGGTTAGTCCGATCAAGCCGAGTGAGGCGAGCATCAGGATGCCGATACCCGCCCCGAAGTAGCCGCCGTAGAGTGCCACGGCAAATTGAAACCCCACTGCCAGCCACGGTGCAGGTCGGTGGTGGGGCACGGAGGTTAGGTCGGGCTGCCCCATCCACTTGCGGATCACTTCCTGCAGAAGAAACAACAGCGAGGCAAATAGAATCAGGTAGGGCACCAGCGTGGCGAACAATTGGTTACCACTACGAGTGAGCATGAGGCTACCCAACCAACCGCCCGCAATGCTGACCGGCACAAAGCGTCCCAGCCAAGGACGGACAGTCCGCAGTTGGCTTTGGAACCCAAACAGGCTGCCCGCTGTGCCAATAATAAGCGCCGTGGTGCTGGTAGCGTTGGCGATTACCGGCTTGGTGCCGAAAAACAATAACACTGGAAATGTCAGCAAAGTGCCGCCACCCGCCACGGCATTGATCATGCCCGCTGCGGTCCCGGCCAAGACCAATGAAATGATTTCCAACCCAGACATATGCCAGAGTGATTCTGCCGCAGAAGCCCGAAAACGCAAGCCGGGCTTGGCTCTATCCTGTGGTTGCGGCGTGCAAGACTGTGTCCACAGTGGATGCCGGAAGTCGTCAACCTGAATTCCGAAAGAACAAACGGGAATGTGGTGTTTTGGAGGAATTTCTTGTGCCTATTCCTGATTTTACCAGAGGGGATGATAGGAATCCATGCGCATGTTAGTTCATGCTCGGCCCACGGATTTCGGTTGACGTCGGCAGTCGTGCCGCCATTATGGCCCTATGCTCAATTTGATCGAAAATTATTGGGGAGTTCTGGTCATTATTATTCCGGTTCTGATCCTGCTGTATGAGTCAGTGGTAATCGTGGGAGGCAACGAGATTGCCTTGATCGAACGTCGTTGGTTCGGCCACAAAATGCCGCAAGGGCGCGTGGTGGCCTTAGGCAATGAGGTGGGTATTCAGGCCCGGACCCTTGGCCCAGGCATGCACTTCCTGTTCCCGTTCATCTATAAGGCTACCAAGAGTGCCTTTACCGAGATCTTGGAAAACGGCATCGGCCTGATCGAGTCGGTGGACGGCAGCTCAATTCCGTCGGGAAACATCTTTGCCGCGGTAGTCGCTGGTCACAATTCCTTTCAGGATGGCGAGGCGTTCATACGCAACGGTGGCCAAAAAGGCCCCCAGATAGAAGTGTTGCCGCCCGGCAAGTACCGGATCAATCCGTATCTGTTCAAACTCACCAAGAGCATCGTTACGGAAATCAAGGATAACGAAATCGGGATAGTGGATTGTGTTGATGGGGCGGCGATCCCTGAGGGGCGGATTTTCGCGCAGTCAGTCACAGGCCATTCATCGTTCCAGAATGGCGAGGCCTTTATCAAAAACGGCGGCCAGAAAGGCCCGCAAATTGATATCATTCCGCCCGGGAATTACCGCATCAATCCGTATCTGTTCAAGGTCACCAAGAGTACGACCACCGTTATCAGCGAAGGTGAAATCGGCCTCATCGAATCATCCGACGGCTCGGCAATTCCCGCCGGTCGCATTTTCGCCAATGTGGTTACCGGTCATAACTCCTTCCAATCCGGCGAGGGTTTCAGACAGGCAGGTGGCCAAAAAGGTCCACAGACCGAGGTTCTGCCGCCCGGTGTCTACCGTATCCATCGGAAGCTCTTTAGGGTCACCAATGCCGCCGCAGTTGTGATCGCCAAGGGTCAGGTAGGCATGGTGACCGCCCAGGACGGTGCTCCCATCCCGATGGGCCGGCTCTTGGCCCAAAGTGTGCCAGGACACTCCAACTTCGAAAACGGCGAAGCCTTCCTCAAAAACGGCGGCCAGAAAGGCCCGCAGATTGATGTTCTGCTTCCCGGTACCTACCGCATCAACCTGAATCTATTCCAAATTCAAATCGCGCCTGCAGTCATCGTCGAGGCTAGCAAAGTCGGCTTGGTCACCGCCCTTGACGGGATTCCATTGCCGGATCGCGAATATGTTGCGTGCCCGATTACCGGCCACAACGATTATCAGGACGGCTCGGCGTTCCTAACTAAACAAGGTCAGCGCGGCCCGCAACTCGATGTGCTGCGGCCAGGAACTTACTATATCAATCCGTTCATGTTCAGCGTGGAACTCGATGATGTTGCCGTTATCGAGCGCGGCCAGGTCGGTGTGGTGGTGTCCAACGTAGGCGAGGATCCAACTGACGAGATGAAGAGGCGGCTCGGCTCGACGCAACTCGGTGCATCCGAGGAAGAAGGTAAGGAGAAATATGTGGTGCCCAAAGGCTACCGAGGCATTCAAGAGGAGGTCGCTGGCCCGGGCCGGTATTATCTCAACCGCCGCGCCTTCATGGTCTATGTCATCGACACCACCAATATCACCATCGACTGGGATGACCAGAAAGACACCCGCTTCGACACCTTGAGTGTCATTTCCAAAGATGGTTTCCCGATTTCTGTTTCGGTCAAGGTGGTCATCCGCGTGCGCCCGGACCAAGCTCCCTACATGGTGGCCAAGGTGGGCTCCATTGACAATCTGATCCAGCATGTCATCCATCCGATGATTGACTCCTCGTTCCGCAATCAGGCATCCACAGCCTCCGCGATGAACTTCCTCCAGAGCCGTTCGGAAGAACAAACCAAAGCGGAAAGCCGCGCCCGTGCTGATCTGGAGCGCTACCATGTGGAGTGCGTATCGGTGCTCATCTGCCAGATCCGCCTGCCCGAGGATCTGATGCAAACGCAGACCAAACGCATCATCGCTGAACAACAGCAGGAGATGTATAAGATGGAGCAACGCTCCCAGGCGGAACGCACAGAGATGGAGAAGATGCGCGCCACCGCCGACCAACAACCGACCTTGGTCGCATCAGAAATCGCTGTGAAAGTGGCGACTCAGAAAAAGGCCGAGATGATCACACTGGCCGAAGGCAACGCCGAATCCAAGGCGCTGGAAGGTGCCGGTGAGGGCAAGCGCCTGATCGCCATTGGCGATGGCGAAGCCTCCAAGATTGCTGCGATAGGTGAAGCTACCGCCCAAGCCTATAGCAAGCAGCAGGAGGCGATCGGGGAGGAAGCCATCAAGCAGATCAAGATCGTGGAGTTGATTGCAGCGGCCATAGATAGCGGCAAGATCAAGATTGTGCCGGATGTGCTGGTCACTGGTGGTGGCAATGCCACCGATGGCTTGATGGGCATGATCACCAAGCTGTTGCCCGGTGTCGATGTGGCAGGCCTATTGAAGAAGTCCGCGCCAGCAAAACCCGCGCCGAAATTGGAATAGGCGGCGCTTAGGAAAATAACTTACGGTCCATACTGATTGTAAAAGGCTATTTTCGAAAGGCCGAGCAAGGAAACTCCGGTTCCAGCGCTGTTCTTCGGTTGTGGATTTTCGAGTGGGGAAAAATGTCTGTTATAGGGGCAGCCCCGGCACTCGTGTAAAATAAGGGGTTGCGACCTTGTTACCTCGTTTTTCAGGATAGAGTGCTCGGCTATCTTGCTTTGTACGTTTGTTGCGTCTTCGACGCCGGGAGATCAGGAGAGGCGGAATGTGACGAATCGCATGACCTCCGTTTGCGCCAACGTGTCAACCGGAACAGGAACCCCTTGCGGTCCTGGTCATCCTCAAAAATATCCTTGCCGCTGTTACCATGCGCCATCAGGTCGTAAATCGTTCCTACATTTTGGTATCCTCCTGATTCAAACTTCGGATTTCGGATTAAGCGGGATCAGGTTCGAATGACACTAACTTAAGCAAATTCCACGGTATCAGTAACTTATGGCGTGAAAATCGCCAATTTAGAATCAATACAATCGAGTCACCAGAGTAACGGAATTGTTGGGCGACGCCGGAATCGAGTGTGTAGTGCGAGCTGTGGCACCATTTTTCCCATATTCTATCGCCAAAGCCTTTTACCTCGAAATCTGAAGTTGGATTTGGTCCGTGTATACAAATGATTATCAATGAGTTGCGAATCGAGGCCGGGGGTGGAGTAGGGGTTTAAGTTAGCACTATTCACACATGGCCCAGTTTATGTTACGCTGTAAAACCAGCGATTCTCTGTAGCCACCTCCGCGAAATGAAAAGTTCGCTTGAATCCTAATGGTTATAAGGGGAAAATAAAAAAAATCGGAGGAACGGAAGAATTTTCTTTACTCACCCCGAATTTTTTCCAGTCTGCGTACTGAAAAATATAACACGTGGTAATTTTATCACGCATATTAATCATCGAAATCCAATATTATTATGTCTCCCGCCCCATTTCGTGCATTTGCACTCACCGTAGCCGCCACTGGCGCGCTAATATCCTCCGCCCATGCTGCGGCATTTACCTGGAACGGCACCGCCAGTGCTAACTGGAGCGCCACCACCCCGTGGAGCACAGGCGTCGTCCCTGCCAATGATGGCACAGCGGACATCACCTTCACGGGTCTTGCCACTGCGATCAACTCCACAGTGAACCCTGCGGCACTAACTCCCTCCACCAATAACTGGTCGGTCCACAGCCTGACATTCCCCAGCGGTGGTGCGGGCAGCGGTTCTTATAACTTTCTACCTGCTACGAGTGCCACCTTGACCATCGGTGCGGGCGGCATCACCCAATCTGAGAACACAGGGGAGGGCTTTGCGATTCCGCTCATTATGAGCGCGAATCAAACCTGGAACTTGAATAATGCAGGCGGTAGCAACCAGAGCCTTGTGATTAGCAATAACCTGACGCTCAATAATAATGTCAATGTGACAATAAACGGCGGGAAAAACCTCCGGATTGACTCTGGAACCACCACTTTTGGCACTAACTCTGGCTTCATTCTGGACGGCGTCACGATTCAGACCAGCATGGCCCAGCTCAACAGCCGTATTGGTGATGCAACCCACCCCCTGACCATCACAAATACCAGCTCTCTGGCGAGCTCGTTTACCACAAACAATTCAGCAGGAGTTGGCTCGTTTGTGCCTCCGATCAACTTCCTGAACGGCCTGGCCAACGCGAACTTCAACTTTTTTTATGGCCAATTTGCGACCGTCACCTGCACAGGCGCTTGGTCCGGTGCCGGGATTGTGGGCGGCGGGGTTAATGGTCATGCGATCATAGCCTTCAGCGCTGGCGGTGCCACCTATGATGACTCCACCACCTGGATCAAATTACAGGGCAATAGTTCCGGCCTGACTTCCACTGCCGATCCTGCGACGGGCGTATCAGCCATCAAGGTTGTTGCCGGTACCCTTGTGCTAGACAACCCCAATGCGCTAGGCACGGGCAATAGTCTGGGCGTCATCTTCGGCAACAACTCCAGTTCCTGGACCAACGGGGTTAGCGGCATCGAAGCCACATCCGGCAATAATGTAGCAGCGAAGTTTTTTCTGCGCGATGTGGTGAATGGCAGCAACCAACGCCCCCAGGTGGGCGTGCTGGGTCTTTCCGGCGCGGGAAGTGTGAACTTCACCGGGGGGATCTATCTGGATAACCAGAGCTCCGCGAATTATTTGATCGTCCCAGCATTGAAATTAACCGCCCCAGCCAGTGGCACCGCAACCTTCTCCGGGGTTATCCAAAATATGAATCCGCTCTCCAACACGTCATATCCGTCGGTGACAGTGTTGGGAGGCGGCGCGGTGGCGCTGACCGGCAATAATACTTACAATGGTACGACCAGCGTGCGCGGAGGAACATTGCTGCTGGGCAACAACAATGCTATGGGTGCGGCATCCACCAATGTTTTGTTGGGTGGCACGGTTACGGCACCTACCAGCGGTGACGTTGTGGCCGCCAGCACTACCGATGCCGATATGAACGGAACCGGCACCAAAAGTTGGTCGGCTGGGATTTTCACATGGACGACGGCTGCGCCGACGACAATGGACGGGGTCAGCCTAAGTGTTGGAAATCGTATCCTAGTAAAGGATAACAATAGCAATCCCGAGCGCAACGGCGTTTATGTGGTTACCGATGCCACACACTGGACCCGTTCCACCGACCTGAACGCCGCCGCACCTTTTGTCGCGGGGCTGCGGGTGCATGTCACGTCTGGCACGCTCAACGGAGCCAAGAACTTCTATCTGACCAATGGCCTGGCCACCACGGCGGTGCTGAACTCCACAGCGGCCGACAACACGGCCTCCATGTTCCTGTTCAATCCGGACGCTCCATCTAACGCGAATGCTGCGATCCTGACCAACGGGCCATACACCATCAGCCGAAATATTAGTGTCACCAATAACCTGAGCACTGGCCAGAGCATCTTGGGCGGCAACACCTCGGATTCATCCACCTTCTCCGGTACGGTCACCCTCTCCAAGAATCTGGCAGTGCAAGCGGCCACTGGTGGCACAGTGACGTTCTCTGGTGATATTACCGGTAGTAACAACGTGAGCGCACAAGGTTCGGGCACCGTCGTGTTCAGTGCGGCGAAGAGCTACACTGGCACGACCACTGTGACATCCGGCACCTTGCAAGTGGACGGCACTCTTGCCTCCAGTTCGGTGAGTGTAGCCAGTGGAGCCACTCTGTCTGGAATTGGCAACATCAGTCATGGAGTCAGCGTGTCGGGCATAATAGCACCGGGCGATAGCGGCAATGGCACACTGACCGTGGGGTACACTTCGTTTGCAGCAGGTTCTACCCTTGCGGCAACCGTCAACGGATACAGTGCCAACCAACTGGTGTCCGCTGCCTCTCTGAATCTCAATGGGGTGGCCTTAACGGTGAATCTTTTAGGCATAGGCTGGGCGCAGCCTTCATATGTGATTGCCCAGGGAGCTTCGCTGTCCGGCACATTCTCCAGTGTGCCCACCGGCTATGCGGTAACCTACACCTCCACCCAAGCAATCCTACGTTCCCTCAACGCCTACTATTATGTTTCACCCACCGGTAGTGACACTCTCAACAACGGCGCGTCAGAGAGCACCCCGTTTGCAACCATTGCGCACGCCGCGCCCTTCCTTGGGGCAGGTTGCACCTGCCTGATTCATGCCGGCACCTATAATGGCGCCTTAACCGTGCTGCAAGCCACACCCGCCAACTCACGGATAGCCTTCCAGAATTATGCCGGTGAAACCGTCAATATTGGAGGCGCGGTGACTTTGAACAATATTCTCACACTCAGCTCCTCCAGCGGTGCTACTTTCAACTCCACGGGAGATATCACCGGATCCAGTGGAATCATCAAGGAGAGTACGGGCAGTGCGGTGTTCACTGGTAACAAGAGCTACACTGGCACCACTTCGGTTACGGGCGGAACGCTCATCGTCAACGGATCGCTGGCCTCCAGTGCGGTATCCGTTAGCTCGGGGGCCACGCTGGCTGGAACGGGAAGCATCACCAACGGCCTGAGCGTGTCTGGTATAGTCAATCCTGGGACTGCGGGTATAGGAACCCTTACCGTGGGTTCGGCCTCCTTTACTACGGGTGGCACTATTGCAGTAGGTATCAATGGCAGCACTTACGGCCTGCTGAATTCCACTGGAGCATTGAACCTAACGGGGGCTACGCTCTCTGTCACACAAACTGGCAGCGGCTGGACGCAGAGTTCTTATGTGGTCGCCCAAGGTTCATCACTGACGGGTACATTTGCAAGTGTGCCGGACGGGTATGCGGTGAGCTACTCCTCCACCCAGGTGACACTCACGGCCATCCCGGCATACTATGTTTTTGCGTCCGGCGGCAGTGATACGGCCAACAACGGTAAATCGGTCGGTGCGCCCTTTGCCACCATCAGCAAAGCCGCCAGCGTGATGGGTGCCGATATAGCAAACGCGCAGGCTAATCATACCACGCCATTCTCCACGACCTGCTATGTTCGCTCGGGAACTTACCGCGAAACGGTCACTGTGCCGGTATCAGGGACCGCATCCGCTCCCATCACCTTCAAGGCATACAACAACGAGACTGTGACCATTTGCGGCACCGACCCTATTCCCGGGTGGACGCTCGAAAGCCCCAATGTCTATCGGGCCACCGCCATGCCCACGGGGTGGGTCTCCCTGGGTGATGGCAACCAGGTGTTCCAGAACGGTGTCATGCAACCCCTGGCGGGCTGGCCCAAGAAGGACAATACCAACGGAACCCTCTATCCATGGCGCAACAGCACACTGCAACACCCATATCCATACAGCGCTCTGGGCGACTGGTCATACGTGGATTCCGCAACTTACACTACAGTGACTTCGTTCGCCGATGCACAATTGCCACCGCGCAGCGATGGATACTGGAACGGCGCACACATCCACATTATGTCCGGCTATGGCTGGTATCTAGAATGCCACAATGTGACCGGCTACACGGAATCTAGCAAGACCATCGTCACGGATGACACGAATGTGAGCCCGGGTGGGGCCGGCACCATCTGCGCCAGCAATGAGTATTACCTGACAGGGATCAAAGCTGAAATGTCCACACCGGGGGAATGGTTTTACGACACCAGCACTGGTATGCTGGACATCTGGTCCACAACGGTCCCTACCGGAGTGGAAGTCAAGAGCCGCCTGTATGGCTTCAACCTCCTCGGTAAGTCATTCGTCAATCTGGTAAACCTGTCGTTCTTGGGCTGCACGATCCAGAATTATCAGAATAATCCGCTGTCGTACTCCACGGACTGTACTTTTAACGGCTTGTCCATGAAATATCTGGTCCACAATGAGAGCGGTGGCGCGGATTACGGCCTGCACATCGGCCCCCGCAGTGTGCTGCGTAACAGTGAGCTGGCATTCTCATCTAACGGAATGATCGACCTGAACGGTCCCGACATCCGCGTGATCAACAACAACATCCACAACAACGCCTACCTACCCGACGGAGCGAGCGCAGTCGATGCGTCAAACTATGTCGCCTCCGGCCCCTTGGCCTGTTATCGAAATCTCGTCAGCCACAACACCATCCACAACACGGGCCACTCCTGCATCGGCTGCGTGGGCCACGGGGGGATTATCGAATACAACGACCTCTATGACGGCATGAACCTGTCAACTGACGGCGGTGTCCTTTACAGCGCCGGCGAGGCAGGCAACACCGTCGTTCGTTACAACCTCATCCACGATGCGCAGGGTCCAGCGGGCCACGTCGGGAACGGCATCCTGGGCTTCTATCTGGACTGCGAGAACAGCCGTTGGATAGTCCACCACAACATTATCTGGAACCTGCCGTTCTACGCCATGCAATTCAACTCCCGGGGCAACTTCAACATGGTCTTCAACAATACTTGTTGGAACTGTGCGGGAGGCTCAGCGAAATCAGATTTCTGGGGTGACGGATATACAGGCAATAAATTCTATAACAATCTCTTCAATGGCAGCATCAACACTACCCAGGATTTTTGGGCAAATTGCGACCTGCGCAACAACCTATACACTGATCCGTCATACGTGAATTCTGCTAATAGGAACTTCCAACTCCAGTCATCCTCCCCAGCCATTGACGCTGGCATGGTAGTTACGGGAGTCACGGACGGATACCTCGGCAGCGCCCCAGACTTGGGCGCGCTGGAATATGGTGCGGCGGATTGGACTGCCTCGGCCGGTTGCCACGCGACCCCTCCCTCGCCAGACCCGGTCTATACCGCACCCAACGTTCCCTATGCCAATCAGGTTGTAGATGGCAGCTTTGAATCCGGCAGCCTATCGCCTAACTGGACGGTGGCCTCCGGCAGCAACCTTGGGCTTACCAATAGCAGCGCATGGTATGACGTCCAGCAACGCTCGGGCTATTTCGCCGTGCAATTCGGTGGCGGGACATCCGAAATCAGCCAGGTTGTTACCGGACTGCTTCCTAACACAAGCTACAAGTTCTACTGTGGTGTCGAAAAAACCGATGCCGCTGCGTCAGTGAAGATAGGAGTGCGCAGCTACGGTTCCACAGCCCAAGAAACAGTAGTGCCGACCACTTCGACTTGGCAGGACAGCACCTACGATCCGGTAGCGCGGATATACTCCGTGACCTTCACCACAGGGTCCACAAACACCAGCGCTACGATCTATGTGGATGTCACCCGGACCGTCGGCTCCTTTGTGGCACCCAAAGCTACGGACGGTACATTCCCAACCGTAGCCCCCACTTCCGTCTATCTGGGAAATTATAACACCAGCGCCCTCGTCAACCCCTATTACCCACCGACCGGTGTCTATGTGGACGACCTGAGTGTGCAGACCAACTAGATAGCAGATGCTGCGAGGATTTTTACCGCTGGTGCATTACACCATAATGAACCAGCGGCCTCGCCACTCTCGCAGAAGGTGGATGACGGCAGTTTAGGCTTCAATAGAGTGGCCGACATGGGGTGTAAGCGTGGTTTCATAGTGCCGCAGGAGTATCAGGTCGGGGCCTAGTCTGGAGGATATCACGAGTAATTGACCACGATGAATAGCTTGGTTTGCGTGAATCTGCCTGGACATCATTCAGAATCTAACAATAATAAGATATGGAGTTCCTTACTGTGGTTTGCAGATCACGATGTCGCGGCGGCGTGATTCCGGGACCACATGGTCCAGGGTGACCTCGCCGTGGGACACATGGCCTTGCACCACAGTGTTGTGTGGGGCGTGGAATTTGAATTTGCAGTCCCAGTCCTTCGGCCAGGCGGGGCAGAGATAGATTTGGTCACCTTTCCAGTTCCAGAGCATGTAGTTCAACGTCGAGAGAATGACGTTGCCACCCTCTACATTGGGTGTCCAGTCCGGCATCTGCTTGTAGCTGAATGCGGGGAATCGGAAATATCCGTCCGGCTTATCCGATGGGTTATCCGTGGTTCCGTTGATGCGGTGCAGGACTCCCTTTCGCGCTCGTGCCGAATCACCGAGGATAGCCGCGCAGTAATCGCCATATGCCCATGACTGGCTCCCGTTGTCGTCGAGTGTTAGGGCGTTTTTCGCAAGCTCGTAATCCTCGGGAGAGGTGCCGGACGCCGGGAACATGAACGCCCGGTATGGCCAGATCGCATAGAGGGAGGATCGGTCGTTGCCTTGGGATTTTTTCTGTTCCATGTCCCAGTCCGGTTCATGCGGGGCCAGTCCGGGCTTGCCATTGCGCCGGACTGCCACGGGCATGTCCGGGCGGGCATCATAGACACGTTGCCACAGCGCAAGGGCATCAGCGGTGATCCCAGGTTTACCTTTCAGCGCGATGAGGCGCGGCAATTGCGAGTGAATCAGGGCCACTCCGCCCATTGGGTTGGCGGGCACGAAGCCGTTCTCCGGAAAGCGCACGTAGGCCTCGGAGGTCATGCACGGCCAGAGCACTAGCTTGCCCCGCGTGTCGCGGGTGAAATAACTATCGAAAAACTTAAACAGCCCCTGCGTGTAGGGGACCAATTGGTTGGCTAGAAAGTCTTCGTCCCGGGTGAGCTCATAGTAGTCTATCATGTAGGGTAGATATTCGTCGGCCACATCAAAACAGAAATTACGGCCCCCTGTTTCCTTGCCGATGCCTTCTGGAAGTATCCTGCTGGCCGCTTGGGCATCGCGCTTGATGAACAGGCTGGGCTGGAGGCTCTCCCAGCCTGAACAGCCGACACTCATGAACGCCCCGCGCAGGTCGGTCTTCTCTTCCACGGTTTTCTGCCAGTGCTTGGCCACGATGGCCGGCCAGAGGAACCAGGCCCGCGCCTGATCGTGATCGCCAGTCTGCAACATCGGCCAATAGATGTGGCGGGCGTTTTGCGGCCGGTCAGAGGCACCCCACAGACGGAAGTCGGGCGTCATCATCGTCTCCGGCTTCTGGGGGTTAACGCCCATACCTTTGCCGATGTCCACATCGAGGAAATCCACGTTAAAAGTCCCGCCGTTGAAGGGGATGCGCCAGAGTTCTTTCATCGGCCCGGTCTGGCAGGCGTTCATGAAGCGCAGATGGAGGTAGTGGCTGGTGACGTCCTCGTGTTGCGGTCCCTCGCTAACAACCAGATAGTTCCGGTTCCAGTAAGCATTCCACCAGAGCAGGTGATCTTTCCAAGCCGTGGCCACGGGCAGTGACCGGTTTTCCGCCGCCTGCTCCTGCATCAGGGTGAGCCACTTGGCAGGAGTCGCCTCATTGAGCTTGGAATAGCGCAGTACGTTGATGTCCGCCCGGCAGTGGGTCACGCTACCGGAACGCAGGGTCCGGGCATCCACCGAGGTTAGCCCTTCGCCTTCAATGAGCGCACCGAACGAAACCGTGGTCAACTGTGGTAACATGTCAGCTCCCGGCGCGCTCATCTGGATGGTGCCCTTTTCGTGGGCGTTGCGGTAGTCGGTAGTGGTGCGCGGATCGTGATAACACCAGGCTACCTGGTTGGGTAGGCCGGTGAAAACGGTGTCCGCCGCGTGCGTCCCGGCGACATCCTTGGTCCGCCATGGATCATCACTGACCGTCAGGGTGACCTTGGTTTTCCCGCTCAACTGAGCGCGGACGACCGGGTAGTTTTTGTCCACCCAGAGGGTGAGTTCACTCCCCTCGCCAGCAAACTTGATAGCCGCTCCGCTCAGCACCAAGGTCTGCTTGAAGGTGCCTTTGTCTGCCGCTTGTCTGAACACCGGCGGATCCACAGCGATGCGCACGCGACCGATTTTGCGCAGGCTGAAAAATCCCTGTGCACCAGCCTCGCCCGAGAATGCGTCCAGCTTTCCGATGAGCAGCCCGATGTCGCCATTGTCGTAGGTCCAGGCGTTGACCGAAATATCACCGTTGCCCAGCGGCATCGAGTCTCGGGCGTTCTTGCCCAAGGTGGTGAAGGTGACGTTGTAGCGGTCCACGTCGTTGGCCAGATCCACTGGAGTGGTCGGGTCCTTGAGTGTGATGGTGATTTTGCTGGATGACGTCGTGCCATGGTCATCGATGGCGACCGCGCGCAGAGTGTGCTGCCCGCGCCCGGCGGTGGTCCATGCGAACCGATAAGGTGCTCCGACGTCAGCGATGAGCGACGGTCCATCGTAATACCGCACGCTGGTGACGGGCGCGGCAGGTGACGGTTTGAGGTCCACCCGTAAGGGTATACAGGCACCGATGTCATAAGAGGTGCCGGGAGCAGGGCTCACAAGCGAGATCACTGCGGCTGCCTGCTTCTGCGGGGTGGCCCCGTCCACTGCTAGGAGGTGGGGCATGAGCAGGAGCGCCAGGATGAGTTGTTTGTGAATTCGCATGGGTGAAGCGGATGAGGGTTGCGTAACGAAGGATCTTGAATCTCCAGGTGCCAATACCCTGTCGGGGGTGGAAAGCTGTCGGTTCTGAAAGAATTAGTCGGTTGTTTGCGAAAATCGCCTCTCCGGTAACACTAGAGAGGCGGTCTTAATATGTGATTTTTGGATGCAGCCAGACGATTTTGAGCTCTCACCACGGAGGGGCGCAGTCAGAGGAAAAGGAAGTTGCCGACAGTGTGTATACTGATTGCCCACAATTATTGCCGATGAGGGATAGTTGAGGTTTGGAATTCTTGCCGCTGCGCGGGTAAAAAGAATTCCGATTCCGACGCTCAAACCCCGGTTCCTGCGTTATTCGGTCTTGGATGTAAATCACTGGAAAAGGATTGTCTTGCGCCGCCCGTTTGGGCGGCGAAGGGCGAAGTCATCGCTTTCGGGTGTATTTCGCCTGATGCACCTACGGCGGCCTATTCAGGATGATAGCCGCGAGCTGTTCAAATATTTCGTTAGTAAAAGACGATGAATGCTGATCCCAATTTGATAGGTGACATTGGCACGGTTTTTTCCTGACATGCCATACTAAATCTGACAGAAATTAAGCATGAGCTGGCAGCTCTTTTCCTTCAGAAATATTCACGTCCATGATGTCACCAAATCATAATCCGCGAGGGCCCGCTCCAAAGGCGGAAAACACTGCAGAGTTTCAGAGTTTTCACCAATTGCCGAGGTGCATGCGTTTTCAGTACGAGTAAGTTCGCAGACTTTTCGTCCTTTCCCGCCGTCTTGGCGCGATTTCTGCTTGGCGTGATTCTGAAGCCAACCACCAGAAAGTTTTATGAACACCTTGGAGATAATAGAAACAAAGTACGGTGCACTGCGCGGTGTCACCAATTTCGATACTTACGACAACGGGCAACTGAGGTCCTGCATGCTGCGCAAGGAGAATATAATCGAGACGCGTTCTGGCTGCTTCATCCCCCAATACTGTACCAACGAATTCGGCGACCGGCAGAAAAAACACCGCAGCTCACTTTCGTTTCACGCCAATGGTGAAATCAAAAGCGCCGCACTGCAGGACCTCACCCCTATCAAGACTCCGCTCGGCACGTTCAACGCGGAACTCGTCACCTTCTACGAAGACGGCGGAATCAACCGCCTCTTCCCGCTCAACGGCTTGGTCAACGGTTTCTGGACGGAGGCCCATGAACGCTCTATGGCCGAGCGCCTCGACTTCAACCTCCCGGTCGGGAAATTCAAAGCCAAGGTGATCGCCGTCCACTTATACCGGTGCGGCGCGCTCAAAAGCCTCACTCTATGGCCGGGCGAAACCATCCGCATCCAGACCCCGATCGGTGAAATAGCCGTCCGTGCCGGCTTCTCGCTTTACGAGAATGGCTGCGTGAAATCTGTGGAACCGGCCCGTCCGATGGCGATCAAAACCACGCTTGGCACCATTACCGCGTTCGACCCGGACGTTATCGGAATGCACGCCGATCAGAACTCGGTGCAATTCAGCCCGTCTGGAGAACTCATCTCGCTCAAATCTCTCGCCTCCGGCATCACAGCCACCGCCCAGGACGGTACGCAAACCCAGCTCAAGCCGCTAGAACTGGAAAGCCTGCTAGACGCATCGGACATGCGCATCGTCGCCCTGAAGATCGACTTCCGTGAAAACGAGATCGATGTCACCGCTCTGCAAACCACTACCTTTGACCGCCGGACCCACCAATTCTCCACCTTCCCCGTGGAAGTCCACCTGGCCAGCGGCTGCAGCGCAGATTCCGGCGGTGGATGTGGAAGCTGCGACGGAAGCTGCGAAACCGCCGAAGGATGCGCGGACTGCGATGGTAGCTGCGGCGAGAAGTGTGTCAGCAACCGGGTCTGAAATGGAATGCTGATAGGCCGGCAAAGCGGATCACGAAGTGAGTGTTACCAATTCGCGGTTTCAACGATGAGAGAAACGGAAAAATCCTAATTTACTTCAGCTACATCCCACTATGAAAATCAGCGCTAAGAATGTTCTGCAAGGCACCGTGAAAAGCATCATTGTCGGGGCCGTTAACACCGAGGTTGTCATTCAACTTCCCGGCGGGGATTTGATTGCATCGGTCATCACCAAAAGCTCCGCGGAAAGCCTGGGTCTAGAGGTCGGCAAGAGTGCGTACGCAATCATCAAGTCCACAAGTGTCATGGTGGGTGTGGACTGAGGCGCCCGCTTCCGGCCTTGAATCCTCAACCGTATCGGCAGAGTTTTCACACAAACGCCCAATCTGCCGCATTTCCTGACTCACTCATGAACTTCGTCGAAATCGGGCGCATCCTCACCCCACACAAGCAGGCCGCCGGAACGCCTATCCAGCCGACCTGCGCAACCGGTATCGAAGGGACGGTAGTCGTATACCCGGAGTATGCCGAGGGCTTGAAAGACCTTGATGGCTTTGATCGGATCTGGCTGGTCTTCCTCTGTCACAGAGCCACGCCTGCCGCGATGCATGTCATTCCCTACCGCGACACCGTGCAGCGCGGGATCTTCGCAACCCGTGCGCCAGCGCGTCCCAATCCCATAGGACTGTCATGCGTCCGTCTGGGCGGCGTAGTGGGAAACCGGTTGACGGTTTTCGATGTGGATATTCTGGACGGCACCCCCTTGTTGGACATCAAGCCGTACGTTCCAGAATACGACACGTTCGAGGTGCAACGCTGCGGCTGGATAGACCAAGCAGATCGCGAAGTGCGTGTTGCCGACTCGCGATTTCAACGCTAAGTTGGAAACGGACGTGGCTTATCGGAGCCAAATCGAGCGGCAGCGTGGATTTCCTTCCGACTCAAAGCTCATATCCTCATCCTTGAGAACCTCGTCCAGCTCCTTGACCGTGAACTCGTAACCGTCTGCCGCAGCGGTCGTCACGAAGTTTTCCTTAGTCTCTATCTGATTGTATTTCAGCCGGAGTGCCTTGTCTGCTCCGCCCGCAAAGAGCAGCTTTTCCACGTTAGCTTTAGACATAATGAGTGAGGTAATTGAAATGCCAGTGACAGCAGTGTGCGCGCCAATTCCCGCTAAAAATGTTCTCCTGTTGAATTGGAGTAGAAGAATGGGACGGATCCTTCCCGAAGGCCCTTCGACCCTTCGACCCTTCGACCCTTCGACTTCGTTCAGGACTGAGCAGCTTTTTTGGCAATCAGTAGAGTCCGGTGAAATTGGCATGATAGACCCTCCGCACACTTTCATGCCAACAGACCCCGAGGCGTGGCAACGCCCAGATTCGAAGCATGCCTATAGAGCGCGCAGGAAAGCGACCAGATCTTGTTTTTCCGGCGTGGTCAGATGGAGTTGCTGGATGAGATTGAAATACTCGACGACATCTTCGAGCGTGAAGCAGCGCCCATCGTGCATATAGGGAGGCGAGTCCTTAATACCTCGTAGCGGGAAGGTCTTGATCGCGCCGTCTTGGGCCATCATCATGCCATTGACCATTTCCTGTTTGTAAAAGCGCTCCGCATGCAAGTTGTGCATGCTATTGTCGGTATAATAGGGGGCGGCATGACAAGCGATACAAAGGGCCTTCCCGTTAAAAAGGGTCTCTCCGCGCAGTTCGCTGGCACTAGCCTTGGTGGAATCCAGTTTGCCGTAAATGTTGAGCTTGGGGGCAGGCGGAAAATCTAGCAAGGCCATGAACTCCGCCATGAAATGGACCTGTGACCCGCGTTCCAAGACATTGATCCCCTTTTTGGCTGCCATGCATTGGTCTCCGTCGAAGTATGCCCCGCGCTGCTCGAACTCGGTGAAATCCTCCACCGTCTTGAGTGCCCGCTGTGAGCCGAACAGTCGCTGCACATTCACCCCGCGAAGCGTAGGTGTATCAATACGGTGTCTGAATGCCTGCGGACGGATATCGCCCACTAGATGATTGGCTCCGTTGCTATGGCCGTTGGCGTGGCAATCAAAGCAGGACACGCCTAAGCTGGGCCGATCGGTCCGACGATCCTCTGTGGCGTTGAATTGTTGTTGCGGAAATTGAGTCACTAACAAGCGCAACCCTTCCAATTGTTTGGGATTTAGCAGCCCGTTGAAAATCTCGTAGTAGTTATCGATGGTGATGAGCCTGCCTTTTGCCACATCTCCAAGATCTGGCCGGGTGGTGAGATAGATGGCGGGGGCCGGGTCGGGAAGGATCTGTTCCGGCAAGTCGAAATCCAGATCGAATCGAACCAGCCTAGGCAGAAGTTTGGTAGTCATCTCAGGAAAGAGCATGCCTCCTTCGGCGTGGTCGGCGAAGGGAAGCGGAGGGTAGGGGAATAATCCCTGCTCTTTGATTTGCTCCGGAGTGAGCTTATCCAATTGGTCCCATGATGTTACCTGAAGTCTGGCCGTAGGTCCCACCGGGATGGGTTTACCACCCGACATCAAGAACTCTGCACTGGTCTTGGTGGAAAGATCATAGCGGGCGTTGAGCATCTTCATGTGCTCTTGGGCGCGTGCGGCTTTTACGGCCATGCGCCCCGCTTTGATTTGGTCGAAGGTCGCGTCCTGATTGATCGGGCCGTAGCTCGAGTCTACCTTGTCAGTTTGGCTGTAGGCGAGCGGAACTCCTGTACCCTCGACCATCAAAATCCAAAGTCCAACTAAGGAAACCCGGAGATATGTATGTTTTTTCATGGTGGTGGATTCCTTTAATATGAGGTATTAATCATGCGTCCCTGTCCGTTGGGCTCTTTCCAGATCGTCGCGTGAGCATCCTATGTCGAATTTAATGACGACGTTTGTATGCTGACTGATGATCCAGTTTTCGGAAGGAAGCGTAGCTTTTTCCGTTAAGTGGCAGCATGCTGATAAGGACGGACGTTGACTATGGGGTGTTCTCCCCATGAAGAACAAGCGAGCGCGCTTACGCTGGATGCTAAAATTTCTTTCCCGTAATGTGAGGGCAGAAATCTAGCTCACCTCATTAAATTTCCAAAAGCTATTCAGGAAAACAACGTCCTAGCCAGCGACCGGTATTGGATAGCCTCCAGCACATCCGTTACGCGGATGTTTGGTGCGCCTGCCAGATCCTCGAGCGTACGTGCGGCCTTGAGGATCCGGTCATGGGCGCGGGCCGAGAAAGTTAACGGCTCCATTGCGTGTTCGAGATAGCCGGTGGCTTCGCCATCAATCCGGCAGTGCTGTTTCACCTAGCGCGGGTTCATCGCGGCATTGGTAGGGCACGATGATCTGCGGAAGCGCTCACTCTGCGCATGGCGCGCCTGAACGACCCGCTCGCGGATGGTTGCGGATTTTTTCACCCCCACCGGTATTGGACGTCCGTTCACGGAATTACACCAGCGGCACCTCCACATGCAGATCAATCCTGTCTAACAAATTACCGAGATGCGCTGCCGGTAGGTTTCGATCTGCCGTGGCTAGCAGCGGCACTGGCGTTTGGCATCGCCGTAATACCCGCAGAGGTGCGGATACAATTTTCAGTGACAGTAACATGAAGCTCGATAAACCATATAAAATCAATGGTTTGTCCGATAAAATCCGGTCCATTCCTGAATTGCGAAAAAGTTTCATATTCTGTAATCCCCTCAAACCGTCGGTAGAATGCCGCACAATCAGCCAGTGTGGCAGGTAGTGGCTTTGCGTCGACTATTCGCATTGCAGCCACCCTTTCATCACGCCTTTGGGATGATTCATCTCGGATACTCCCCATTTCATCTCAGCTCGGTCGTGAGACCGCATGCGCCTGCTACCATGAATTGCGTCCACTCACGCGGCATGACTACCATCCCGGAAATAATATATCCAACTACGACCGTCCGGCGCTCCGTCTATTTTATCGCCGCCATTGTGCTATCCGGGTGCACGATGATTCCCCCCTACGAGCGCCCAGCACTGCCAGTGGCGGGCCACTATCCCGGAATCGACGGGAGCTCCGATACGCCCTCTGGAACCGACATCGCCTGGTGGAATTTCTTCACGGACCGTTCATTGCGGCAACTCATCACTCTGGCCCTGGCTAACAACCGCGACCTGCGCGTGGCCGCACTCAACGTCGAGCAAAGCCAGGCGCAGTATCGAATCAGCCGCTCTGCGGTGGTGCCTGAGGTGGATGGCGGCGGAAGTTACAATCGGGCTCATGCATCAGGGATGACTTCCGCTAGCTGGAATGCAAACGTGCAGACAACGGCCTACGAGGTGGATTTCTTCGGGCGGGTGCGAAGCCTAAACCGTCAGGCGTTAGAGAATTACTTTGCCACGTCCGAGGCGCAGCGCAGTGCCCGGATTTCGCTGGTGGCCCAAGTAGCTGATGAGTATTTCTCGCTAAAGCTGGCAGAAGCGCAACTTTTGTTAGCGCGACAGACCTTGGAGGCGGTCAAAGAATCGAAAATCCTCATCCAGGCGACGTTCGATGCGGGGGAAAGCAACGAACTGGACCTGCGCACTGCGGAAGGGCAGGTGCAATCCGCAGAGATCAACGTGCTGACTTACGAACGCAGTATTGACCAGTCGCACAATGCCTTGGTGGCACTTGTGGGCAGTCCGTTGCCGGACAACCAGCCCGCCGCCCGGCCTCTCGATGAATGCGATCTGTTAGCCGAGATCCCGCCTGGGTTGCCATCCGGCTTGGTGCAACGCCGCCCGGATATACTCGAGGCAGAGCACACCCTGAAGGCGGCGAATGCCAACATCGGTGCTGCCCGCGCCGCGTTCTTCCCGTCGATCACTCTCACCGCCTCGTCTGGCTCCACCAGCACGGAGCTATCGAAACTCTTCGGCTCGGGCACGGGATCCTGGAGTTTTTCACCGCAGGTCAGCGTGCCGATTTTTACCAGTGGCCGCAACAGCGCCAACCTCGATGCCGCAAAAATCAGCACCCGCATCGAAGTGGCCAAGTATGAGAAGTCCATCCAGACCGCCTTCCGCGAAGTGGCCGATGCGCTGGTGGCCGCCAGAAGTTTGACCAAGGAGATCGAGGCGCGGACGATGCTGATCCGCACTCAGCAACATCGCTATAACCTCGCCTATGTCCGCTACCGTAAGGGAGAGGACTCCTATCTGAACGTGCTCTCCGCGCAGCAGGACCTCTACAGTGCTCAACAGAGCTGTCTCGCCGTCACGTTCAGTAAACTCTCCAACCAGATTTCGCTCTACAAGGCACTGGGCGGCGGGTGGAAATGATCTGTCATAAATATAACGTAAACATTCATGTCTTCATTTATTCTAACTGGCACATCCGCGGCACTCGCGCTGGCACTGGTTGTTGGCTGCAAACCGGCCGGCTCCGGCACGCACAAATTTGGAACGACTCCGGTCGCCCGAGGAAACCTAGTGCAGCATGTCACTGCCAGCGGGACCTTGAGCGCTGTGGTCAGCGTGGACGTTGGTAGCCAAGTTTCCGGCAAAATCTCCGCAATGATGGTGGATTTCAACTCGCCGGTCAAAAAAGGGCAACTCGTGGCGGAAATCGATCCCATCGTCTACGAGGCACAATTGCGCCAAGCGGAGGGGGAATTCGCCAGCGCCCAAGCCAGCGTCACGCTCAAACGCCAGAATCTGGAACGAAAGAAAATCCTGGCGCCGCAACACGCTGCCTCACAATTGGACCTGGACCAGGCCGTTGCCGAACTGGCGCAGGCCGAGGCAAATATCATCATTCAAAGGGCAATGGTGGACAGCGCCCGGGCAAATCTCAGTTACTGCAAAATCACCGCTCCGGTAGATGGCATAGTCATCTCGCGCAAGGTGGACATGGGACAAACAGTTATCGCCGCAATGAGCACGCCAATCCTTTTCACCATCGCCAAGGATATTTCCAAAATGAACATCAACGCCGCTATCTCTGAGGCGGACATCGGCATGGTGAAGGATGGACAAACCGTCGACTTTACCGTGGAAGCATTTCCCGATGAGTTGTTCCACGGCCAAGTCACGCAGGTGCGCAAGTCTCCCACTACAACTCAGAATGTGGTTACATACGAAACCATCATCATGGTCGAAAACCCCGAACAAAAATTGTATCCCGGCATGACCGCGGATGTTTCTATTCTTGTCCGCGAACGTAATGACGCGCTCAAGATCCCAAACACATCATTGCGTTACACCCCGCCTGACGACGTGCAATACGAGTTTACGCCGCCTGCCAAATTGGCAAGCAGCCAGCGTCTAGTCTATCAATTAGGTGGCGATCCCGCAAAACTGCGGCCGATGGTCATCAAAGCCGGCATCACCGACGGTGTGGATACCGAGGTCATCGAGGGCCTCGAAGAAGGTGCAGCCGTCGTGACTTCCAGCCTGTCACCCGCCAGCAAATCAGGCGGTTTCGGCGGACCACCACCCCAAGGACCATGAGCGAACCCGCCCCAACCGCAGCCGCGTCTGTTATCCGGCTCCACAACCTCGACAAGACGTATCAGAGCGGTGAAGTCGATGTGAAGGCCGTGCGCGGTGTCAGCTTGGACATCTTCCGTGGCGACTTCGTCGCCATCATGGGTGCCAGCGGATCAGGCAAATCCACCCTTATGAACACGCTCGGATGCCTCGATCAACCGACCAGCGGTGAATACTTGCTAGATGGTGTCGCCGTCTCCGGGCTTGATCGCAAACAACTCGCCAAACTCCGCAACCGCAAACTCGGCTTTGTCTTCCAGAGCTTCAACCTGTTGGCCAGAACCAGCGCACTGGAAAATGTTGAGCTGCCAATGCTGTATGCACTGCCCATCGTGGCGAGGCGAGAACGCCGAGAGCGCGCCATCGCGGCGTTGCAACAAGTCGGCTTGGGTGACCGGCTCTGCCATCATCCCAGCCAGCTCTCTGGTGGCCAGCAGCAGCGCATCGCCGTCGCCCGCGCTCTGGTTAACCGGCCGGAACTGGTGCTAGCCGACGAACCCACCGGCAACCTCGATACGCGCACCAGCATTGAACTGATGGGTTTGTTCCAGAAACTCAATGACACCGGAATCACCATCGTCATGGTCACCCACGAACTCGACATTGCTAGTTTCTGCAAACGCATTGTGGTCATGCGCGATGGAGCGGTCGTCAGTGACAGCCGGAATGAATCCCGACGCCTCGCCAAAGACGCCATAGCCGCGCACGCCAACGACTCGCATGCCGCCAACCTCGCCTGATCATGTGGATCTCTACCAGAATTATTTTTACGCAGTTGTTGCAGACCCTCTTCATCGCGCTGCGCGCCCTCCGGCGTAATAAATTGCGGTCCAGCCTCACTGCCTTGGGAATCATTATCGGTGTGGCTGCGGTGGTCGCAATGGTCGCCGTGGGAAATGGTGCCCAGGCTCGCATCACCAGCCAAGTTTCAGCCCTTGGCCAGAACTTGCTAACTGTTTTCGCGGGCAATCGCCGCTCCGGCGGGGTGAGCGCAGGACTCGGCAGCGCCAGCTCGTTCACACTTGCTGACGCCGATGCCATCCGTCGCGAGGTGACTGATGTCGCCGCTATCAGCCCCGAGGTTTCCACTTCCGCCCAAGCCATTGCCAACGGTCGCAATTGGTCCACCACCATCGTCGGCGAGGCGCCCGACTATCTTAAAATTCGCGATTGGAAGCTGGCCGTCGGCACGATGTTCACCGATAGAGAGGTGGGTGGCGCGGCGAAGGTCGCAGTGATCGGCTCGAAAACCGCCAATGAACTGTTCGGACCTCTCAATCCCATCGGGCAGACGGTGCGCATGAAGAACCTCCCCTTTGTCATCATCGGATTGTTGGAAACCAAGGGTGCGGGCATGGGGGGCCAAAACCAGGATGACCGTATCATCATCCCCTACACCACAGCCATGCGGCGCATCACCGGTGACCGTTACCTGCGCTCGGTCAATGTCCAGATCGTAAGCGCCGAACGCATGGAAGTCGCCCAGCAACAAATTACCAACTTGCTGCGCCAGCGCCACCGCCTGACCGCTGACCACGACAACGACTTCAACATCTTCAATCAAAAGGAAATCGCAGACACCGTGAATTCCATCTCGGTGGTGATCACGTTGCTGTTAGGTTCTATTTCCGGCATCTCACTGGTGGTCGGCGGCATCGGCATCATGAATATCATGCTAGTCAGCGTTACAGAACGCACCCGTGAGATCGGCATCCGCATCGCCGTGGGAGCGCAACCCTCCGCAATCAAACTCCAGTTCCTCATCGAGGCCGTCACCCTCAGTTTGTTAGGTGGGCTGCTGGGTGTTATGTTAGGCGTTTGCGCGTCGCGGCTGGTGACCGTCTTTGCCGACTTCAAGACCATTGTCTCAACCGGATCAATCCTGCTGGCCTTTGGCGTGAGCTTCGTGATCGGTGTGACCTTTGGTTTCTACCCCGCTTGCAAGGCCGCCGCCCTCAATCCGATCGATGCATTACGTTATGAGTGAGATAGGGAGTGCGAACATTCATCACTGATCCGGAGCGCTTCATCGCGGGACTTCTCTGTTTCATCTCATAATAGACGCAAACTCCAAAATTATCGAATATCGTTGTTTCACCTGCAAAGAGCCATAGGGGTTCAAAGGCAGAAAACCGAAAATAAGAACACTATGAAAATGATCAAAATACTCGCGGTCAGCACCACGCTTGGCCTCGCGCTTTTCACCACAGCCTTCGCGCAAGGCCCCCACAACGGACCTCCAGAGGGGCCCCCAGGTGGCCCACCCGAAGGTCCGCCGGAAGCTGGCGCAAACCTGCAAAAACACCTCGCCGAGGTCTATGCTATGGTCGCTCCGTTCGATGTGAATGCGGACGGTAAACTGGACGCCACCGAAAAGGCAGCTCTTGCCACCGCTATCACCAATGGCTCGGTGAAAGAACCGTCCCATCCCATGCCACCGAAAGGGAGCAAACCCAAGCCTGAGATGATCGCCAATCACCTCGCCAAATTGTATGCCATGATTGCGCCCTACGATACGGACAAGAACGGAGTGCTGGATGCCACTGAGCAAGCTGCCCTTCTGGCCGATATTGATAGCGGCGAGTTAGAGCTGCCGCGTCCCGGTGGTCCGCCGCACTAACCCACCTGCCCCCTGATTTCGAAATCAGTACCGTCGGACGGCAACCCGGAGGTGCTGATTTTTATCGATTCCTGCCACCTTCTGATGTCTTCTCTCCCCGTAATGGTTTTGAAGTCCAACTTCGCGTTGCAGCGCTCTTTCACTCCCATGTTGATTGTGGTCAGCGCATGGCTGTTGCTTGGCGTGTTGTTCTCCGTGCCTGCCATGCTCATCGGTTCGTTCAGCGCGCTGGAAGCTGTGAAATTCGTGCTGCCCATGTGGTTGGGATGGGCCATCTTCGCGCCGGTAGTGGTGATTCTGTCGTTTTTGTTTCCGTTCGAACGGGTGCGGTTGCCGCTAAGCCTCGCCGTGCATCTGGTGGCGTGCGTGGGCGTGGTCCTGGCAAGTCAATGGATCTTCCTCCACTTGGCAGACCTGCCGCAGGACGGCGGACCGGATGGACCACTCCATCCGCTGAGCCAATCTCCGCCGGATAGGGTAATTGACACCCCCACAGCGCCGCCTCACGGCCCACCGAGCGGGCACCCCCCACGCGGTGGGCCGCCGATGATTCGGGCCGCATTCGATGTTCTGATCTATGCCGTGCTTGTTAGTATCTGCCAGACGGTGGTTTGGTCAACCCGCGCGCGCAACCGCGAGCGACGTGCCCTCGTTGCCGAAGCCAGCCTCACCCAAGCCCGGCTCGCCGCACTCCAGATGCAAATCAACCCGCATTTTCTCTTCAATGCTCTGAACGGTATCTCAACCCTCATTCACACTGACCCGCACGCCGCTGACAACATGCTTGGTGATGTTAGCGAATTGCTCCGAGCCGCCCTCGCCACGGCTTCCGAGCAAAGAGTCCCGCTACGACGCGAACTCGACTTCTTGCACCGCTACCTCGCGATCGAACAGGCGCGCTTCGGGGACCGTCTGCGGGTCGAACAAGCAGTTGATCCCGCCACACTCGATGCATACGTTCCCACCTTTATCCTGCAGCCTCTGGTTGAAAACGCCATCAAACACGGTTTTGAACCGCTATGTGCGCCCGGCGTTGTTCGCATCAGCGTCAGCCGCGTTGGCTCTAACTTGTGCATCGGCATCAGCGACACCGGTCCAGGACTCGATCGCCTGCTGCACACTGTGAATGGCATCGGCCTTGCCAATACCCGTGCGCGACTCGACGAACTCTACCCCGGTGCCCATGAATTATCCATTCGTAACAACGACAACGTCGGCTGTGTGGTCATGCTAACAATCCCGTTTTATTCTCAATAACTCTAAGTCGTCGCCTGCCAACCATGAAAATCCGCGCTCTCATCGTCGACGACGAACCGCTGGCCCGTCAGCGCATTCGTCTGTTAGCCTCTGACGAGCCCGGGCTTGAATTCATCGGCGAATGTGCCAACGGCCAGGACGCCCTCGCCGCCATCCACCAGAATCCCCCGGACCTGCTGTTTCTCGATGTGCAAATGCCGGAAATGGACGGCTTCCAACTGTTGGAAAGGCTGCCCCGTGAACGGCTGCCAGTGGTGATTTTCACCACCGCGTATGACCAGCACGCTGTGCGCGCATTTGAAGCGCACGCGCTTGATTACCTGCTCAAACCCTTCAAGCCCGAGCGTATAAAAGCGGCCATCGCACGCGCACGCGAACACCTCGCCAACCGGCAGGCCAGCATCGCCGCCCACGGCCTGCTCGATCTCCTCGCCGAGCGCCAATCCTCCACTCCCGCCGCTACCCAATATCTGACAAAGATGACGGTGAAGACTGAGGATAAGGTCATCGTTTTGAAAACCTTGGAGATTGAATCTATCGAATCCGCTGGCAACTACATCGCTGTTCATAGCGGAAAGGAAGCTCATATCATGCGCGACACCTTGAATGCGCTGGAAACACAACTCGACCCCGAAAAATTTCTAAGAATCAGCCGTAGCGCCATCGTGAACCTCGAGCACATCAAGGAGATCCAACCCATGTTCAAAGGAGAACACATCATAGTTTTGAAAAGCGGTAAACGCCTCGCCATGACCCGCAGCCTGCGCGATGTGCAACAAGCGCTGAAGTTCAGCTGATCTCGATCTAAAAGGTGCAATCGTTTGTGCCCTTTGCGCGAGATCTTCTCTTCCGATCCGTCCAATCCGTCCAATCTCGCGACGCCTCCAAGAGCACTCCTGCGGTCCAGGGCGTTTGGCTGGAAGGGTCATGGGAACGGGCGGGCGTTGAGGACAAGTTCGATGGCGAGTTGCTTGCGCCCTTGGTAATCGGCGATGAGTGAAGGCAGATTGCGATCTTCATCGAACGGGATGATGGCCAGCAGCGCGTTGCGGGTCAGGGCCAAGTTCTGTGC
>Ga0118677_10003965_pt1 | contig 27373 bp, 15 predicted proteins | sample AliMusrvi5mmetaG_FD_86154 | JGI IMG/M metagenome (GOLD analysis project Ga0118677, IMG submission 86154) | reverse complement strand
TTATTGAGCCGCGAAATTTACGTAAAAACTGTTTTTTAAAATACGTGTAAAAAAATATTTTTTTACCAAACTAAAGTAAACATGTTAAATTTATATCGGAATTTGACAATAATAATTTCATTTGTTAGACTAAAAATATCTTTTAAACCCTGAAACAAAACATGAATTTAAAAATAAAAATTAATTTTTATCCCCACCAACCCCTTGTATTGAAGGAGAAACCCATGAAACATCGTCTAACAAGAAACAAAATATTCGTCGCAGCTGTATTTATTGTTTTTTCTTTTTTGCAAACTAACCGTCTCTATGCTCAGGCCGTTATTCAAAATGCTCTTCCGCAAAATCCGACGACCGAAGCTGGATCGGTGACTGTTACTACCACCGGAAATGATATGCATATTTCCGCCTCCAACGCTTCTATCACCAATTGGGGAATGTATAACATCGGACAACTCAACAATGTTTATTATGCTCTTAACGGAACCCACTTGGATCGAGTGACAGGCGGCTCTCCTTCCTTTATATGGGGCGGTTTGCATGTTCAAGGCGGTCAGCTTTTTCTGGTCAATCCAAATAGCCTGTATTTTGGCGCGGGCTCAAGAGTGGATGCACCAGGCCTTGTTGCTTCAACCTTGAATATCAATAGCTCAGACTTTCTGGCGGGGAATTATAAATTTACTCAAAATGGAAATGAGGCTTCCATCACCAATAACGGGATGATTACTACGAATGGTGGTTTTATAGCCTTGTTATCAAATGCAGTTGTTAATAATGGTATTATCGTTGCGAATTTAGGTAAGGTTGTTTTAGCCAGCGGAGAGAAAATAACAGTTGGCCTAGACTCGTTTAATGATATTCAAGTGGACGTCGATGAATTGGTTAAAAATAATGTTTATGATTTAAGCGGAAATAGATTGACCGATGGTATTAAAAATACCGGAGCTATCATCGCCGATGGAGGGAAAATATTACTGACCTCGAAATCCTTAAATAATATCTTTGATTATGCCATCAACAGTACCGGAGTGCTTCAAGCTAATAACTTGGTAAACCATGAAGGATTCATGGAATTACTTACTGATGGCGGCAATACTCTGCTCTCAGGGAGTGTCATTGGTAATCTTAATTTGATTGGTTCTGGCACTACTACAGTATCTACCCTTGATGTTTCAGGGCCGATTACTATTAATGGCGGAACCCTAGCTATCTATGATGGAGAATTATTTATTAATGGTGGTACGATAATAAATGGGGGACTACTAACTTTAAACGGCCAGAATCCCTTCTCCGGTGGAACAACCCTTGGCGAAGGAACTATTACGATAACAGGTGGGCCAATTATTACTACTCCACCTCCTACTATAACAATCACAGGAGAGTTTCCAATAGCTCCCCCGGATGGAGGAACTATTACGATAACAGGTGGACCAATTACAACTACTCAACCTCCTAATGGAGGAACTATTACAATAACAGGTACTCCTCTTCCAATTAATCAACCGCCAACACACGGGCCAATAACCCAACCTCCCACTCCTCCTGCTCCTGTTGTTTCTTCCCCCTTTCAATTATCATTGCAAGGCAATGGCAGCAGTGGGGTTATAGGCGTAGGCATTATTAACAATCCTTCTCAGCCAATTTCAGTTTCCCCAAGTAACGCTGGCTCAACGTTTGTCGGTGGATCAACATTTACATCTGCTGGTTCAGCGACTACAACCACAGCCACCACAACTACAGCTTCTCCGAGCACAGCTCAAGAAAATAAAACAAAAGCCGCTTCTATCATGGCTACTATCAATAAATCAAGCGGTAATCAAGGCCTCAATCAATAATAACTAAATAATTTCTTCCAATAAAAAACCCTGTATCAAAAGATACAGGGTTTTTTATTGCCATAACAAGAGCAAATAAACTTAATTACGTCGATTTAACTTTGATAACAATCGTAACATTTCCATATAAAGCCAAATCAAGGTCACCATCAAAGAAAAAGCACCATACCATTCCATGTACTTTTCCAAACCTTCTTGAGAGGCTTTTTCGATGAAATCAAAATCAAGAATCAAAAACAAGGTGGCAATACCAACAACCACGAGGCTAAAACCGATACCTAACATCCCTCCGCCATTAATAAAAGCTGGTGGATGAATCCCAAAGAAACTTGCAATCCAAACAACTGCGTAAAAAAGCATCAAGGCCATCAAGGCAACCGTCAACCCACGACGTAAACCTTCCGTAGCCTGAATCCAGCCTGTGCGGTAGGCAACCAACATCACAAAAAATGCCGCGAAGGTCAAACCAACAGCCTGAACTACGATGCCTGGGTAGGAACGTTCAAAAAATAAGGACAAAGCACCTAAAAGAACCCCTTCACAAGCGGCATACAAAGGCGCTGTGATAGGTGACCAGTTAGGCTTAAAGCTGGTGGCCAAAGCCAAAATTAAACCTACAATGGCACTGCCCATAATTAAAATACCCGCATTAAAAGCATGGCTCCAGCTCCAGGAAGCTGTTAATAACAGTATCCCGAAAAGGATAAACGTTTTGTTGGCTGTTCCCTGAACAGTCATGGTTTGACCAGAACCTACGGTTGCTCTGGCCTTAGCGAAAATTCCGCTGTTAAGTGTTGGGTTAGAACTTTGTGTTTCCATTTCTATCATCTCCTTCTTTCGTTTAACTTAAGCCTGCATAACGCATGGCTACATGTAAAATTATATTGGTGTAAAGACCTGCCATCACATCATCCATCATGATACCAAAACCGCCAGGCAAACCTTCAAACTTATTAATAGGGTATATTTTAAACATATCCAGGGCACGAAACAAGAAAAATCCCACAATCACCACAGACCAGCTCAAAGGCAGGCCCATAAGCCCAATCATGATCCCAACAACCTCATCAATACAAAGCATCCCAGGGTCTTTTTGATTAAGCACCTTTTCCATATAGGTACACACAGGAATGGCTATGACCAACATCAACAAGGTCACCGCAAGATAAAGCCCCATGGAAGAATGAAGCAGAAAAACAAGCGCAATACCTGCGACGGTCGCGGCTGTGCCTGGAGCCACGGGGAAAAAACCTACGCCAAAAAAAGTAGCAAATATTGTAGCCAAAACTTTCATGGGCAAGCACCTTGTAAGATTGCTTCACCCCTTACGGGGGTTCGCAATGACACTGTTTGAATTGCAACTTTTAAATTTATTTCTAAAATAGGATACTCCAGAAACCAAGGTCAAAAGGACCGTAATCATCATCAAGAAGTCAATCCCGCTTAAATAATAACCCTGTATTTGATAAAACCAATCATAAGAAAAAGCCATTTGTTCTAAAATTAAATAAATGAGAATAAATGATACAGTCAAAATTTGAAAGGCAGTTTTTATCTTGCCCGCTCGTTCTGCCGCGAGAACCTGTCCCTTTTTCATGCACCAAAGACGATCCACAGTTATCCCTATTTCCCGAATAGCAATTAAAAGCACCATCCAGCCATCAATCAGGCCCATATAGGCTAAACAAGAAAATATCGATAACATCAACACCTTATCAGCAATGGGATCCATAATCTTGCCAAAATCACTAATGAGCCCCTTTTTTTTAGCTAAATAACCATCATAAAAATCCGTCAAGGAAGCCAAGGCAAAGGCAGCGGCCGCTAAAATATCACCTATCAAAGAATTCAACAAAAGAAGATACACGACAATAAACGCAAAAGCAACGCGTGAAAGGGTCAGGATATTAGGCCAGTTCATAAAGCCACCCCCGCTAGGTCATATTCATAGGCATCGGTAATATTCACCCCAACAAAATCTCCCGGCTTCAAAAGCTTTGAAGAACGTACATACACAATACCATCCACATCCGGCGCGTCGTATTGACTGCGGCCAATATAGGTATCTTGGCTGTCCTTTTCCTTCTCTTCAATCAGCACCTTTAATTGACGTCCCACAAAGGCCTGCTGGATTTCTTTAGAAATTTCCTGCTGATCACTCATGAGTAATTTTAAACGTTCTTTTTTAACCTTTTCCGGAACCTGGTCCTTCATATCAGCCGCAATGGTACCATCTTCTTTAGAATAAACAAATACTCCCACCCGCTCAAAACGCATCTTGCTGTTAAACTCCCGCAGCTCTTGAAAATCTTTCTCGCTTTCACCCGGTAGACCCACAATATAGGTTGTTCTTATAAAACCATCAGGAACAACTTTTCGGATATTATATATCAAATCATACGTTTGTCTGGTTGTTATATTACGATTTTGCTTCTGTAAGATATGGTCACTAATGTGCTGTAAAGGCATATCAATATAAGAACATATTTTTTCATGAGCTGCAATTGTAGTTATCAATTCTTCCGTGACGTGCGCCGGGAAGGCATATAACAGCCGAATCCACTGGATATTCTTAGTCACCTTGACTAATTCCTTCAAAAGTTCTGCCAGGGCCTTGCGTCTATAGATATCCATCCCATAGGCGGTTATGTCTTGACCTATGATATTGATTTCTTTAACACCAGCGGCATCTAAACCCACCACTTCTTTAACCACCGACTCAATTGTTCGGGAAATAAATTTCCCCTTGATTTTAGGTATGGCACAGAAAGAACAAGCATTAAAACAGCTTTCGCAAATCTTCACATAGGCAAAATGCTTAGGCGTCAATTGGAGTTGTTGAGGATTTTCATCTCTACTTAATGTCGGGGTTCCCACAAAGGCATCAACATCTTTGAATTCCTTGGCCAAATCCTGGCCATAGCGCTGGGCTAGACAGCCGGCGACGATGACCTTCTTAATCTTTCCTTGCTTTTTAAGCTCAAGGAGCTCAAGAATAGTATCGACAGATTCTTTCCTGGCATCTTCAATAAATGAGCAGGTGTTCACAATGACCGTCTCGGCCTGATTCACATCAACAATACGATGGCCGTTTTTCTTTAAACGGCCAAGCATCATCTGGGCATCCACCAAATTACGGGCACAGCCCAAATTAACAACGCCGACCTTCTGGCCGGCGCTCAAGCGCTCTTTTTGAAAATCTTGGGTGGTTTTCATTTCTTTACCGTCAGGCCGTTTTTGGTAATCACGACCTTTTTGGGATGGCGGTTGGATGAATCTGAAAGGTTAACGTCCTTACCATTGACTTCTAAGTCCAAATCTCCGATGTTGCGTCCAGAGAGTTCAATTTTATCATCAGCTTCCCAATTCTCCACAGTGCCCTTTTTCATTGTCATTTGAAACACAGTCTTGCCGTCAGCCTTAACCTGAATCCAGGTGTCCTGCGGCGCATGCACAGCAAGGGTCACTTTATCATTCTTGCTTTGAGCAGAAACTGTATTCTTAGATTCTTCCTGAGGAGCTGGAGGCGTTTCCTCTGTTTGAACCGGTTCTTTTCTGACCTGCTCTTTTTTGGAAGGAGAATGCTTTTTTACTTCTTTTACAATAGTAACCTTAGGATTCTTAGGTCTTGATTTTATAAAATTGGCCACACAACCAACGATTTTAACTAAAACAAAAAGGACAACAATAAAAGCAATAAGGCGTAATAAATTCTTTTTAGTATTCGTTGTCCAAAAAGTACGTTTAAACTCCCCAAAACGCACGATGACAATATTAGGCCCTTTAGGTGGATGGACCTTGCCCGAAGGCGTTTGAGTAGGGATGGATTTAACCTGCGGGGCTGACACATTATATTCTTTTAAAACATCAGCAACGTTTAATCCTAGAAAATCCGCGTATATCTTAATAAATCCTCGATAATAAAACGGCGAGAGGATTCGCGTAGAATATCCCTCTTCAATGGCCCGCAAAGCATCCATAGGAATTTTGGTAGACTCATGCACGAATTCCAAAGTCAAACCTTTAGAAAGGCGTGCTTCCCTTAGCAGGGAACTATTGGGGTTGTTCTTGAGATTTGTCTGCGTCATTTGTCTTTTGTCCCATGTTTTCAACAAGCCATTTTTCACGATCTACAAGAATGTCTCGGGCCTTGCTGCCCGCATATGGTCCTACAATACCATTTTGTTCCATAATATCAATCAATCTTGCTGCGCGCGAATAACCCAGCCTTAAACGTCTCTGCAGCACTGAGACAGAAGCCTGATTGGTTTCAACAACCACACGCACCGCTTCATCATACATCTCATCCTCATTGGCCCCGTTACCAGAAGCAGAAGTGCTTTGAGGTTTAAGGACAGATTCATTATACTCCGGAGTTTCCTGCTTTTTAATATGTTCAATGACCCTGAATATTTCTTCATCGGAAACATAACAGCACTGGCCACGAATAGGTTTGGCATCCCCCGGTTTCATAAAGAGCAAATCCCCTTTTCCTAAAAGTCCTTCAGCTCCTTTGACATCAAGGACAGTACGTGAATCAATTTGCGAGGCCACTTTAAAAGAAACTCTCGAGGGGAAATTCGCTTTAATAACACCGGTAATAACATTGACGGAAGGCCGCTGGGTCGCCAAAATCAAATGAATACCTGCCGCGCGCGCCAATTGGGCAATACGGGCAATAGAGCCTTCAATGGTTTTTGCGGCCACCTGCATCAAATCTGCCAACTCATCGACGACAATAACGATATAGGGCAGTTTAAACCCTTTAGCATGATAACCTTTGATATTACGCACCTGCTCTTTATTAAACATACGATAACGCGATTCCATTTCCCCCACCACCCAATTAAATGCGGCAGTGGCTTTTTTAGCATCGGTGATGACCGGACAAATCAAATGCGGTAAATCATTATACGAAGACATCTCAACCATTTTTGGGTCTACCAAAATCATTTTAACTTCCGCGGGAGTGGCGTTAAATAAAATGGAAGTCATGAGACTATTTAAACACACCGTTTTCCCTGAACCTGTCGTCCCCGCTATCAGTAAATGAGGCATTTCCGCCAAATCAGCAATGAGAGGTTTTCCGGAAATATCTTTACCTAAAGCTAGCATTAACTTTGAAGAACTGGAGCGAAACTCGCTTTGTTCAAGGACATCTTTTAAATACACCGAAGCTGTGGAACCATTGGGTACTTCAATCCCTACGCGATTTTTGCCTGGTATAGGGGCCACGATACGTACAGCGGCGGCGCGCATGGCCAGGGCAATATCATCGGAAAGGGCTATGATACTGCCCACCTTGACACCCGGAGCGGGCTGAAGCTCATAACGGGTAATCACGGGCCCACGTTCAACATCCGCCACCTTAACCGACACCCCAAAATCCGTCAATGTTTCCTCGAGAATCTTCGCCCCATTTTTCAGATGTTCCTGGATTTTATCGCCGGATAACACCGGCGGATCATTGAGCAGATCCAAGGACGGCAGGTGGTATTCACCCACAATCTTTGGTTTCTGTTCCACAGGTTTAAGGATTTCTTTAGGAGGAGCAATAATATGAATATTGGGAGATTGGGACTTAGGCGGCAATTTAGGGACAACTAGATCCGCGGGAGGCTTAATGTCTTTTGAAATTTTTACCACAGGCTGCTGCTCATCTTCATCTTCCCCTTCGTCATCATCCTCATTTAAAGGTAATTTACGATTTTGAAACCTAGGTTTGGGTCCAATGCCGGTTTTAAACGAAGAGGCCATTTTAGGCAGATCCTTGGCCTTTGTGATAACACCCACCGTCCCTGAACTAGCCAGACGAAAAAGCCAAATAAAGAAAGGCGAAACTAAAAACTCGCCGGTAATAACCAAGGACAACGCCCCAAAGGCAAACAGAATAATATAAGCCCCTGTGGGGCTAAAATACGATTGTAAAAAAACACCGAAACTGGTCCCCACCACACCGCCGCGTAAAAAACGCTGCATATCAACCTGAGGGCCAATCAAGGAAAGCAAGGTGCTTGCCACCATGAACAACAAAACTAAACTGATAAATTTGAAGAAATTAAAACGGATTTCACGGCTTGTGAATTTGTTCCAACTCCAGAAAAAACCAATAGGCACTAGAAAATAGGCGCTCGATCCCAGTAGGAAGAAAAAAGCGCCCGCCACATAGGCGCCAAAAGGCCCAATCCAATTTTGTGGATGGAGATTGGGCCTTGAGGTGTACCAAGAAAGATCTTGCGGATTAAAAGAAACAAGGCTGGCTAGAAGAATCAGACTCAAAGCCAAAATGATGATGCCCTTGATCTCATTGAAATGTTCAAGCTTCATCTTTGGAACCTATGCCGAGTGGCTTTATGCCTTTGCTTCTGCTTGCTTACGGCTTAAATTAAAACGTTTCATCTCATCAACTTCAATGAGTTTGACTTTAAATTTATCACCAAGTTTCACGATTTCATTGACGTCCTTGGTAAATTTATTCGAAAGTTCTGAAACATGGACCAAGCCTTCACGGCCGGGCAAGAATTCGACAAAAACACCAAAGTTCATAATACGCTTAACAACAGCGTCATAAATCGTGCCCACTTCAGGCTCAACGGTTAATCCTTTGATCATGCCAACAGCCTTATCTAATGCTGTTTGATCAGGAGAAGCGACAATCACCCTGCCGTCTTCTTCGATATCAATAGACTTAACACCACTTTCCTCAATCATTTTACGGATCGTCTTTCCACCAGGTCCGATGACTTCTCCAATTTTTTCTTGAGGAATTTGAATAGTCACTATCCGAGGAGCATAAGGCGACATTTCGCTCCTTGGGCTTGCCATGGTAGCGGTCATTTTGTCCAAAATAATATACCTGGCTTCTTGAGCCTGGGCCACGGCCTTCTCTAAAAGAGACATGGAAAGCTTTTTGATTTTAAGATCCAACTGGATAGCGGTCACGCCAAGACGGGAACCGGCTACTTTGAAATCCATATCACCAAAATGGTCTTCCAATCCCATGATGTCCGTAATCAAAACAGTATTTTTCTCATCAGAAATAAGTCCCACAGAAATACCGGCAACTATATTTTTGATAGGAACACCCGCATCCATAAGCGCCAAGCATCCGGCACAGACGGAAGCCATACTGGAGGAACCGTTAGATTCTAAAACTTCAGAAACAACACGAATGGTATAAGGGAACTCTTCTTTAGATGGGACAATGGCACGAATCGCCTTGCAGGCTAATGCTCCATGTCCAATTTCTCGACGTCCTGGAGAACGCATGGGTTTTGTTTCCCCAACGCTAAATGAAGGAAAATTATAATGAAGCATGAAGGTTTTATAGCTGGTGCTCTCTAAAGATTCCACCAACTGCTCATCATCCTTAGTCCCTAAGGTGACAATACCCATACATTGGGTCTGTCCACGGGTAAATAAGCTAGAACCATGAGTACGCGGCAGAACACCCACTTCACAATCCAAAGGACGAATGTCTTTTAAACCACGACCGTCGGCACGCAGCCCACGGGTAAAGACATTGTTGCGGATTACTTCATACTGCAACGTCTCAAAAATTACTCTAACGGTTTCAACGGAAACTTCTTCACCGTCTTTATTAAACGCGGCATACGCATCCATGTCCTTGGTCAAACTATCATATAGACCATTGACAGCGGCTTCACGCTCGCCTTTGTCAGCGATGGTTGAATAAATTTCATTAAGACGAGGGATCGCCAATTCACGAATCTTGACAATGAACTCTTGGTTAGGCTTTTTTAACTCAACCTGGGTCTTTGGTTTGCCAATTTTATTTCTTAATTCCACTTGGATGTTCTTGGAAGCTTGCAAGGTATCAAGGGCAAACTGTAAGCCCTTAAGTACTTGTTCTTCAGGGACTTCATTGGCTTCGCCTTCAATCATGACGATACCGTCTCCCCAGCCAACAACGACCAAATCCATAATACTTTTTTCACGCTGGGCAAAGGTTGGGTTGGCTACGAACTGGCCGTCAATCAATCCAACGCGCGCGGCCCCAACAGGACCATCATAAGGAATATCTGAAACGCTTAAAGCCGCGGAAGCACCAATGATAGATAAAATATCAGGATCATGTTCACCATCGTGAGAAAAGACAGTTGCCACAATCTGGACATCATTGTAAAAACCTTCCGGGAACAAAGGACGAACGGGACGATCAATCAAACGGGAGGTTAAAATCTCACGTTCGGTTGGACGGCCTTCACGTTTAAAAAAACCGCCTGGAAATTTACCAGCGGAATAAGTTTTTTCTTGGTATTCAATAGATAAAGGGAAAAAATCCAAACCTTCCCTAGGTTTTGCCGACATACAAGCCGTAACAAGCACCACGGTACCGCCTACCGTGACGGTTACAGCACCATTGGCTTGTTTAGCTAATTTTCCTGATTCAATAGTTAATTTTGAAGATCCAAAGGGGATCTCGACGAGCGCTTGTGCCATATAGGATCCTTATGTTTACCGATTACTTGCGTAAATCGAGTTTGTTAATAGTTTCTTCGTACTTCTTAGGATCGATCTTTTGGAGATAATCCAAAAGACGGCGGCGCTTGCCGATAAGCATCAGCATCCCCCGACGAGAATGGTGATCCTTCTTATGAGATTTGAAATGCTCATTAAGCAGATTGATCTGTTCAGACAACACAGCAATTTGCACCGGTGCAGAACCAGTATCCTTAGCGTGCGTCTTAAAACTGTTAATAACCTCTGTTTTTCTTTCCTTTAAAATAGCCACTTAAACTTCCTCCTTAAACTTGTACCTTTTTTATCTTATTTTCTTTCTTTATTTGAAGGGCGATTATACAAAAAAGACACAAGAGAGTCAAGCAATTAAAGGAGACCAAACCCCTTTAGACATTTTCCTTGTTTTCCTCTTTTTCAGTCACCGGCAGTTTAACGCTCATCATAAACCCTTTGGGAGATAAATTCTGCGCTTCGATATTGCCTTCATTTAATTGAATAAACCGCCTGGCAATGGAAAGACCAAGACCTAAACCGCCTTTTTTGGTTTTGGCTCCCCGATAGAACTTATCAAAGACCTTGGCTAATATATCTTTGGGGATACCATCTCCCTGGTCAATGACATTGATTAAAATATTTTGTTCAATTAAACGCACTTGAATATTGACCATCCCCTGCTCAGGGCCGTGAATCAAAGCGTTATGAATAATATTCTTAAAGGCCTGCAGGAGCATATAAAGATCCGCTTTGACATAAACTTCCCCCAGAGGGCAATCTAGAGAAACACGTTCTTTGTCAGGGCCAATGGCCGCTAATTTAATTGCTTCCGTAATCACTTCTTTGATTTCACACCATGTAAAATTAGGTTTTAAATTTCCCGTGTCCAACTTGGTTAAATCCAAGACGGCATCGACACTATTCGTTAGTCGCAAACACGCCAGCCGACTTTCCTCAAGAATTTCCAAAGCATCTTTAGGCCATTCGTGATACAAAACCAAAGCATCCAGATAGCCCGATATGATTGCCAAGGGAGTCTTTAATTCATGAGAAAGATTATCCAGCAATGCGCTTTGCAAATGCTGGGTATCTTCCTTCATTTTTGCTTCTCGGGAGATCTTTAACAACTGGTCTTTTTCCAACATCAACACCATCAAAGAGGTAAATGATTCCAGCAATGTCCTCTGGGCCAAATCAAGGGGCTTATCTTCCAAAAGCTGGACAATCAATACCGCCATAACCTTGCCCGATGAGGTCAACGGTAAATACATCAAAGGCTGCTCAGATAAAGTATCGCTATAGCGTCCGGCTGCTTTTTTATTATCAATGACCCAGTGAATCATCCCTTCTTGATTTTCATTCAAATCAATATGGTCCCCTAAAAGTGAATTAAAAATTGGTTCACCGGTTTCATTGACCATAATCACCCTACTTAACGAAGTACAGAGCAGATTAATTTGTTCACACCCCACCCTCATGGCCTGGGCAAAATCCGTACTGACAGCCAGGGATCGTGTCAATTCATACAAAGCTTCTGAGCGCAGACGCTGTTTGCGTTCCAATTCTTTTTGACGTCTTAACTTTGAGGTGATATGTCCCATCATTAAAGCGCTAATAAAAAACATCCCTAACAAAGCAATATCACTGATATTCCCAAAAAATGTGTGCCTAGGAGGTAAAAATAAATAGCCCCACGCTAAAGCGCTTAAGGTGGCCAGCATAAAAGCAGCGCTTCTTCCTAAAAAAGCACCGCTTAAAACAACTGTCAATAAATACATCATCCCTAGAGTCTGATATCCTGTCAAAGACTTGAGCAATAAGGCCGCAATGGTTGCTATGACAAACATCGAGAGACTTAAAGCATATTCTCGAAGTTTAATATGGGGAATAAAGTTCTTTGGCTTGGCAGGGAAATCTTTTTCTGGCGATGAAATACGCACCATATGCACATCAATTTGACCGCTTAAATTCACCAACTTATCCGCTAAGGTCGGCATCCCAAGCCAACGCTGCCAAACATTTTGGGTAGTCTTCCCGATAATAATTTGCGTGACGTGTTCTTTACTGGCCGTATCAATAATGACCTTGGCTAAATCCTCCCCCACTTGGTGAATGATTTCTGCCCCTAATTGTTTAGCCAGGGTAAGATTCTTAAGGACATTTTCTTTAAATTCTTCGGGTATTGTGTTGGAGTTTTCCACGTGAAGCGCAATCCATGACGCATCCAGCATCCCCGCCCAGCGACGAGTCATGCGGATTAAACTTTCAGAGAATGGTGTGGCCCCGACTGCAACTAAAATGCGTTCCCCACTTTTAAATGGACCTGCAATCCCTTTAGCAGCCATCAAAGAACGTAAATTACGATTAACATGGGCGGCCGTCAACCTTAAAGCCATTTCTCGAAGGGCCGTCAAATTCTCCGTCTTAAAGAAATTCACAGCCGCTGCCTGCGCTTGCTGGGGCATATAAACCTTGCCTTCAGCTAAACGTTGACGCAGGGCTTGAGGAGATAAATCCACGAGAGTGATTTCAAAAGCTTCATCAAGAATGGTATCAGGAACAGTTTCTCCCACGGTTATTCGCGTTACTGCCTGTATATCTTCCCGATGGCTTTCTATATGTTGAACATTCAAGGTAGTGAAAACATCAATACCGGCGGCCAAAAGCTCCAAAACATCCTGATAACGTTTAGGATGACGGCTGCCCGGCGCGTTGGTATGGGCCAGCTCATCGACTAAAACCAGTTGAGGATGCTCTTTAAGGATGGCATCAATATCCATCTCTTCAATGGGGATACCGCGGTGCTCAATGACTTTAAGAGGGACTTGGTCGAAACCTTCCACCAAGGCCTTGGTCTCCACCCGGCCATGCGTATAAACAATACCGATTAATACCCGAAGGCCTTCTGCCTGACGCTGGCGCGCCTCCTGAAGCATGGCATAGGTCTTACCAACGCCTGGACACATTCCGAAAAAGATTTTCAATCTTCCACGGGCTGTATCTTCGGCCTTGATTCTTTCTAATACTGCATCCGGGTCTGGTCTTTCTGTGGGTTTATCCATAAAGTTATCATACCTATCTAAAGAACATATTCCATAATTTTCTTATGACTCAATCTATTTTCTTGAACTCTCAGAAAAATTATCCAAGGCGAAATTGAGCTCTAAGACATTAACCACAGGTTCACCCAGCAAACCTAGAAATCGTCCCGAGGTGTTTTTTTCAATCAAAGCTTTGACCTTATCCTTGGACATTTTCCTTAAACGGGCCACACGCCCAGACTGATAAAGAGCCGCGGCTACACTAATATGAGGATCTAATCCACTTCCCGAAGAAGTCACCAAATCAACGGGAATGGCATCATTATTCTTTGGATCAACCGCATGAAGCGCGGATATGCGCGCCTTAAGCTCATCGATCAAAGCAGGATTAGAAGGCCCCAAATTTGAACCTGAAGACGAAGACGCGTTATAAGCGGGGCTGGTGGCGGAAAGACGTCCCCAGAAGTATTTGGGGTTATCAAAATTTTGACCAATTAACGAGGAGCCCAGAACCTTACCTTCTTTAGAAACCATCAAACTCCCTTGAGCTTGATGATGAAACAATCCTTGGGCAAGACCCGTCACCAAAAGTGGATACAAAATTCCTGTAATCGCTGTCAACACAACAAAGGAAACTATAGCTGGCCTGATCTGTGCTCGCAACATTTTAAATCCCCCTTAGACAAGATGCAAAACAACTAGAAACATATCAATGAGTTTAATCCCTATAAATGGGACGATAAGTCCCCCAAGCCCATAAAGGAGCAAATTATCTCTTAAAAGACGACTGGCCGGCATGGGTTTATAGGGCACTCCAAACAACGACAACGGAATCAAAAATACAATAATCAAAGCATTAAAAATAACCGCCGAGAGTATGGCGCTCTGCGGCGTTGCTAAATGCATAATGTTTAATGCTCCAAGCGCTGGGTAGGTCCCCACAAAGGCCGCTGGAATAATGGCAAAATATTTAGAAACGTCATTGGAAATACTAAAGGTCGTCAATGAACCACGTGTCATCAAAAGCTGTTTGCCGATTTTAACGACTTCAATCAATTTGGTAGGATTGGAATCTAAATCCACCATGTTCCCGGCTTCCTTGGCCGCCTGTGTTCCTGTATTCATGGCCACAGCCACATCGGCCTGGGCCAAGGCAGGAGCGTCGTTGGTCCCATCACCCGTCATGGCCACCAATCGTCCCCCGGCTTGCATTTCACGGATCAATTTTAATTTTGTTTCAGGAGTGGCCTGGGCCAAAAAATCATCCATTCCAGCCTCAGCGGCGATAGCGGCGGCTGTTAAGGGATTATCTCCGGTAATCATGACCGTCTTAATTCCCATGCGACGAAGCTCAGCAAAACGTTCTTTGATACCCCCTTTGATAATATCCTTTAATTGAATGACCCCCAGCACATTTTGATTAATAGCCACGGCCAATGGAGTCCCGCCGCTTTTAGAAATAGTTTCGATGATGGATTTCAACCCTTCCGGAAATACTCCGCCAATAGTCCTGACATAATTCTCAATGGCATCCACAGAACCTTTTCTAATCTGCCGGCCATCTCCTAAATCAACCCCGCTCATTCTAGTTTGGGCCGTAAAGGCCACGAATTTCGCGTTGATTTCATTAATATTTCTCTCTCTAATCTTATATTGTTGTTTGGCCAAGACCACAATGCTTCTGCCCTCAGGCGTCTCATCCGATAAAGAAGCTAGCTGCGCGGCATCGGCCAACTCTTCAACACTTATTCCAACCGCCGGTAGAAAAGCAACCGCCTGCCTGTTACCAAGAGTAATTGTCCCCGTTTTATCGAGCAATAATACATCCACATCACCGGCCGCCTCAACCGCTCGTCCAGAAGTTGCAATCACATTTGCTTGTATCATCCTATCCATCCCTGCGATACCAATGGCCGGTAATAAACCGCCAATTGTAGTCGGAATAAGACAAACCAATAACGCAATTAAAACAGTGACGCTAATGACCGTCCCATGACCCGCTGCCGCCACACTATACATTGAAAACGGCAAGAGTGTCACTGTCACTAAAAGGAATATAATTGTAAAAACCACCAATAAAATACTCAGCGCGATTTCATTGGGGGTTTTCTGCCTCTTTGCTCCCTCGACCATCGCAATCATATGATCCAAGAATGTTTCACCGGGATTGACCGTAATACGCATCACCAACCAGTCGGAAAGCACGCGTGTCCCGCCCGTTACCGCCGAGCGGTCCCCGCCGCTTTCACGGATGACCGGAGCGCTTTCTCCGGTAATGGCACTCTCATCGACGGAAGCGACACCTTCCACGATTTCACCATCCATAGGGACATAATCCCCTTGTTCTACCAACACAAAATCTCCTTTACGCAAGCTTGTGGCTGAAACAGAGACATGGCTGGAACCATATTTTGGTTTAGATAATTTCTTGGCAGGCGTATCTTTGCGGGCATTGCGCAAACTTTCAGCTTGGGCCTTGCCCCGCCCCTCCGCCATAGACTCGGCAAAATTAGCAAAAACAATGGTAAACCACAGCCATAAGGTAATAGCTAAAATAAACCCTGCCGGCGCCTCAGCGTGACCTGTTAAGGCCAAGATCCAAAATCCTGTTGTTAAAGCGCTCCCCACCCAGACGACAAACATCACTGGATTTTTAATTTGATGCCTCGGATTTAATTTCTTAAATGAGTCAATAATCGCCGGCACTAAAATTGAAGGCTCAAATAGCGATGTTACTTTATTAGAAGTCTTTTTCATAATCGTTTTATCCTTTGAGCATCAAATGTTCAACAATAGGCCCTAACGCTAAAGCTGGGAAAAAAGCTAAAGCTCCTACAACCAAGACCACCGTCGCTGTAAAAAATACAAAAAGCGGCGTATGGGTAGGCAGGGTCCCTTGTGTTGTTGGTACTATTTTCTTGGCTGATAAAGAACCTGCGATAGCTAAAATAGGAATAATCAACCAGTAACGGCAAAAGAACATGCAAAAACCTAAGGTAAGGTTATAAAAAACCGTATTAGCGTTAAGCCCAGCAAAAGCACTCCCATTATTAGCGCTAGCCGAGGTAAAGGCGTACAAAACCTCACTAAAGCCATGGGCTCCTGGATTAGCAATTCCAGATTTTCCCGCCGATATAAGGACAGCAACAGCTGTGGGGATAAGAATAAATATATGAGGAATAAAAGCAACCAGGGAAGCCATCTTCATTTCAAAAGCTTCGATTTTTTTACCCAAATATTCTGGCGTACGGCCAATCATAAGTCCAGCCACAAAAACAGCGACAATGACAAATCCGATTAATCCATATAGACCTGAGCCTACACCGCCGAATATAACCTCCCCTAATTGCAGAAGCCATATCGGGAAAAGTCCCCCTAGAGGTGTATACGAATCAAGCATCGAGTTGACCGAACCATTAGACGCCGACGTAGTTGCCACCGACCAAATCGATGAACTGGCTATTCCAAAACGCGCTTCCTTACCTTCCATATTCCCACCCGACTGCAAGTAGCTTGATTTCTGATCAACCCCTAATTTCTTAAACAAAGGGTTTCCTCTTTGCTCCATATGACCGACAATCAATAGGCATGGAATAAAAATGACCAGCATGGTCGCTAAAAGAGTCCAGCCTTGACGCTTGTCCTTGACCATAAATCCAAAGGTGTAACATAACGCCGCCGGTATCAAAAGAATAGCCACCATCTCTAGAAAATTTGATAAAGGCGTTGGGTTTTCATAAGGATGGGCGGAGTTGGCATTGTAATATCCTCCTCCATTGGTCCCCAATTGCTTAATGGCAATCTGAGAAGCCACCGGCCCTAAAGCTATGTCCTGCTGGGTGATTAATTTTCCATTAGAGTCTTTAAGAGCTTGAACCAATTGAGCTTTGGCACTGGCATTAAAGGTTTGAGGCACACCTTGAGACACCAAAACCAAGGCAAAAATTATAGATAGGGGAAGCAAAATATAGAGGACACTTCTGACCATATCCACCCAAAAATTACCGATGGTATTGGTTTGCTTTTGAACAAACCCCCTAATCAAGGCCACCAAAACAGCCATGCCCGTTGCTGCTGAAAGAAAATTCTGGACAGTCAAAGCCATCATTTGAGACAGATAACTCATCGTACTTTCACCGCCATAGCCCTGCCAGTTGGTATTAGTGGCAAAACTAACGGCCGTATTAAAGGAAGAGTCTGGGGATACCGCCGCCATGGCCATTGGATTTAAAGGCAAGAAAGTCTGTAAACGCTCGATGGCATAAACAACCAAAATGCCTAATATGTTAAACACCATAAGGGCCGTGGCATATTCTTTCCAATTCATTCCTTGTTCGGGTTTAACCGCGCAAAGTCGATACATCCACCTCTCCAAGCCACCCAACCAGACGTTAAGCCCTACTGATTTTCCTTCATACACATACGCCATATAGGTCCCTAAAGGCTTAACCATCAATAGCAGCGCTAATAGATAAATAGTCATCTGAATAAAATTATCATAATTCATCTTAGAATATCTCCGGTTTAAAAAAAGCAATCATTAGATAAACAAAAAGCCCTACTGCAACAATAGATACTATCCAATAAATAGCTAACATCCTGTTTTCCCTCCTGTCAAAGACAAGATTAAATGGATTAAACCTTGCCGCACAAAGAAATAAAACCTAAAGAAATAATAGCTAGAAGAAAAATTACACCGATAAGAATAAAATCCATTGTATTAATCCTCCTCGGATATCTGATTTAAATAATGTGAACTGGGTAAATAGGTGGTTTATTCGTAACCATACTTCTTAATAAACCAATTCTTGGCCAACTGCACTGTATATAAGTAAGCAATAACGATTAAAATCAATGCCAAGAAAAATGTGGCTGGCGGCATCACAAACTTAAAATATTGTCCCAAGGGAGTAAATGGAATAAACAAAGCGATCGTCACAATATAAATAGATGTGAATATCAAAAATGGGCTCGGCCAACTTTCCAAGAACGGAATTTTACCCGTACGAATAATATGAATGACCAAGGTTTGAGTACACAAGGATTCTAAAAACCAAGCCGTCGAGAACAAAGGCTGCTGGGCATGAAAGAAAAACAGCATGACGCCAAAGGTAATATAATCAAAAACAGAACTAATAGGCCCAAAAATAATCATAAATCTTTTGATATACTGCGTGTTCCATGCTCTTGATTTAAGAAGATAATCTTCATCCACTTCATCAGAAGGGATAGCCACCTGGGAGAGATCATAGAGGAAGTTATTCAAAATAATCTGAATCGGCAGCATCGGTAAGAACGGCAGAAGAAAACTGGCCCCTGTCATGCTAAACATATTACCAAAATTAGAACTAGCTCCCATTTTGATATATTTAAAGATATTTCCAAAGACCCTGCGGCCCTCGATAACCCCGTCTCTAAGAACTAATAAATTCTTCTGTAAAAGGATAATATCCGCCGATTCCTTAGCGATATCGACCGCGTTATTGACAGAAATCCCCACATCCGCCGCTTTAAGGGCTGGAGCATCATTGATCCCGTCTCCTAAATAACCAACAGTATGATTGTTCTTTTGTAAAGCGCGAATGACGCGCTCTTTTTGCGAAGGTGAAAGCCGGGCAAAGACGGTCGTTGTCTTGACCATATCTTTAAGCTGATCATCGGTTAATTTCTCAACATAATCTCCCGTCACAAGCCCTTTAATATCAAGGCCTACTTCAAAACAAATCTTCTTGGTCACCAGTTCATTGTCGCCCGTCAGTACTTTAAGCTCTATGCCTAACTTTCTTAATACTTCAATGGTCTTTTTAGCTGTTGGCTTTGGAGGGTCAAGGAAAGCAATATACCCTTTAAGCACCAAATCTTGCTCATCATCCTTAGAATATACTTCCTTGTTGGTTGTCATATCCTTATAGGCTATGGCCAAAACTCTAAAACCTTCCGCGCTTAAGGAGTCATATTCTTCCTTTAAATCCGTTAAAACAATTTGATCTAATTCTTCTATTTCTCCATCCAATTCATACTTCTTACATCTTTTTAATATTTCCTCCGGCGCTCCCTTGGCGATTATCTTATGCTTACCTTCCATATCAACGACCACCGACATAAGCCTTCGGGAAAAATCAAAAGGTATTTCATCAATCTTTTTATATTGCTTGACCACCAATTTTTCATACTTTAAGACCGCCCTATCCAAGATGTTCTTTAATCCTGTTTGGTAGTAGCTATTGATATACGCCAATTGTAATACTTCCTTGTTTTCATTTTTCACCACATCACAAAATTTCTCTAACACAATCTTATCTATAGTAAGGGTCCCTGTTTTATCGGTACACAGCACATCCATGGCCCCGAAATTCTGGATAGAATTCAGACGCTTGACGATAACTTCCTTCTTGGACATGGCAATAGCGCCCTTGGAGAGATTAATCGTCACCAGCATTGGGAGCATTTCAGGGGTAAGCCCAATGGCAACCGCCAGAGAAAACAACAGGGCTTCCATAAAATTACCTTTTAAGAAATAATTAGCGGCACAAATGACAATAACCAAAAGTATCATGGCCCGTATCATCAACCATACAAATTGATTAATACCTTTATCAAAATTGGTCTCTGGATTAATAGAAGAAAGTTTGCGGGATATTTCACCAAATTCAGTCGCCAGCCCTGTTTTAAGGACCACCCCTAGGGCCGTGCCGCTGACCACACTTGAACCCATGAAAGCAATATTATTAACCGTTGGCGTCTTTTCAACCGGCATGGATTCACCAGTCAAGGCAGCCTGGTTGATAAACAAATCTTTGGCTTGAATGATCCTTAAATCAGCGGGAATCATGTCACCGGCAAATAAATCCACCACATCACCGGGGACAATCTGCTTAATGGAAATTTCTTTAGCCTTACCATTACGATACACGGTGGCTGTGGTGCGCACCATTTCGCTTAATCGATCCGCTTCCTTACCAGCGCGGTATTCCTGAAAAAATCCAAGAACGACACTCAAAACCGCCATAGCCCCAATAATAGAACCGCTGACCATATCCCCAGTCCAAAAAGTAACCGCTGCTATGACAATTAATAAAACAACTAAAGGATGAAAAAACTTAGATATAAACTGCAGGATGGCCGTTCTTTTCTTTTTGCGGGCAGGTTCATTAAGTCCATAGAGCTCAATCCTATCCTGGGCCTCATTATCCGAAAGGCCTGATTGGGAAGTTTGAAATTTCTCAAAGAGAACTTCCTTGGTGCATTCTTTAAAATCAAAATCAAGAATTTGCGATTTAAGTTTATGGCTTGCGGAAGAAAGACTCATCTTGTTAAATAAAATCCTTTTTAGTTAATTTAAAAACACCGCGTATTTTATTCAGAAACACCTCAAATAGCAAATGAAAAATAATCTTCCCATAAATAAAGGAATTTAAATTAAGTTTGCCTTAAATTGTTTGAGCCATCATCCAAACCTTACCAAATAAATTAAGATGGTCTGCCGAAAATATTTCCACCTTTTAACATATCGAACCTACCCTAATATTCATGATAAAGACAGGACATTGACTTGTAACATTCCCAATAATCATGGTAGAGATAGGAAATTTGCCCTGAAACATCACCTAAAATCATGAATTGCCAAAATGCACGAATTTATTGCCAGAATTTTAAACAATTGCCAGAAATGCATTTTCAATTGCCAAAATTTTAAACAGTTGCCAAAAATGCATTTTCAATTGCCAAAATTTTTAAACCAATTGCCAAAATACAGTTTTTTATTGCCAAAATCATGATTTTTATTGCCAATTTTATCGATTCTTTAACATTTATTTAAAAATGTTACATAAGCACATGATATTACATAATATGGAAAACTATAAAACAAACATAAAGACGTGCTGGACCAATAAATTGCCAAAATACTATAATTCATTGCCAAAATTACAAATCAATTGCCAAAAATGCATTTTGAGTTGCCAAAATTTTTCAAGCGATTGCCAAAATATAGCATTTCATTGCCAGAATTCTTAAGCTGTAGCCTTCATTAGCCGCTTGGCGCTTCCAAGAATTCTCTAAGATTGTTCATTGGTTGGATGCTGATGACCCTTGCCTCAAAGCCAGGGGATGCTTGAAGTTGAGTCAACATGGCAGGGTCAATATGAAACTTAATCTCCCCTCCAGGACCATTTTGGGTTTGGAGGAATTGTTGGGAGGTCAGGTCAATACCGCCGCGTTTTGAATTCATCGACTTATTTGTCATTGATATTGGCTTAGCAACATGAACCGACATTCTTAACACAACACCTTTCTCTTCACTTTCGCCATGCCTTTCATAATAATACCTCACTGGATTTGCTTGTTTTGGATAAATTTCTACAAAACCTGGCCTACGAACAGGGGCATAAGTAGTTGCGCCTGTCATATCTGCTACTAAATCTGCAACATTACGTGATCCAATAGAACGACCTGTTTCACAAGCCTGTAAAAAAATCCTATCTATACGCCCCCCCATATTAGCCCTGATTTCTCTTACTTTAATATTTCTAAATCCTTGCTCTCCCGAAACAGATACACGTTCATCATCCAACTTTATAAACCACCCTTTTAATCCGGTTGATCGTCCATGGTCATTAAAAAATCCAATGTCAGCCCTTTGAAATTGAGTAAAATCTATTATTCTCTCCATAACTTGATCAAAAGTTGTAGCACTCGCATACAATACATTGTATTGACTATCAGCCAATTCACCCACAGGCAAAGATTCATCCACAAAATCATCAGTAAAACCAGAAATTACTATAGCCAAAGGACGGCTATCATTAGTATTTCTGCCCAGTTTACGTTCTTCAAAAGCCATTCTGTTTTTATATAATTGCTCACGTAATTGCTTGGAAAACAAAAATGTTCTACCCATATTAAATTTCAAATAATTTCTTAACGTATTCTCAAATGACTCTTGATTCGGGCTATCTACAGCAATCATTTCCAAAGAACTAAAAACCATGGATGAACGGTCGCCATTCAAAAGCTTAGTTCTGCTAATAAATTCTTTAACGGCTGGACTACTAAACCATGCCGCTTTTTCTACAAATTTCTCTCGAAATGATTCTTTGTTGATAATTTTCCTAATCGAACCCTGTGAGTAATAATCCGTTTTGGACTGAAGACGTTTCCAATCGGTAATTGACATTCGTAATTGTGTAGCAATTGCAATAAAAACCGCATAAATTGAATATAAACCAATACGTTTTACCACCTTCTTTATTGTTCCGGTCTTGACCTGCATCGCCCGATTCGTCGTCATGGCTCGACTTTTTGTCTTCTCATAAAATTCATGAGCCAATCTTTTTACTGTACGCATCACTTCTGGCTTTTCATCATTAGGAACATAATAATCTTCCCAATGTGTATATTTATCCCCTGGTTTCCAAAACCTATATTCTTTTAAATCAACTCTCAATATTTCTTGCGTGCCAGAATTGGTTTCTACCAAAATCAACAATTCATCTTTACCGGGATTTTTATATGCTCCTGGATTTTGAATATTGCTAAAATCTTGTTGATATGAATAATTAGAATTTAAATAAACCCCAATGATTTTACTTACTCTCTGTTGTACAAACTGAATTGTCCACTGAAAATCAGATAATCTATCCTTTATTTTATTTACCTTTCGCAAATCTGTCCAGAGCCCACTAAATGGCCCCTTTAAAGATGCTAGTTGCTCAAAGTAATGCTCTTTTTCTGCCCTTAACATCTCAAAGAAAGCTAATCGCCTAAGAACATCTTGATTAAAATTATTCACACCAACAAACATATCTGACATCATGGCCACGTCTTCATCTGTTGTCCTCTCCCTCCTTGTTTCAATTGGCCTATTATTCAAAGCATTAATAAATACTTTTTCCAAAACTCCCGTTGTAAGTTCAAACTTATTCAACATATTCTTTGCTGTGTCTCGCCCCAGGCTTGACCATCCCAACTGATGAGACGTACTCTTATCAAAGAAAATATCCGAGGCAACCCCATAAACACCGTTTAATCGCCAATCTCCTCCATGTTTACTTCGATCTCTGTTGGCCAAAATATCTTCTACGGGGAATCCTAAAAGAACACCTCTGTGCTCATTGACTCCTTGTCTACTGATATCGTTAGCTACTTGAACAATCTCATCAATAGTTTTATCTTTAGTATCAAAGAATATATCTGGGTCACCATTTTGATTGGCTCTTTGTATTGCCTCTTTAACCAATCCGCGATCGTAAATAAATAAATTAAAATCAGGTCTAGTAGATGAGCTGATGTATGTACATATGACATTAATGTCCGGATTAATCATTCGTAAAGCATCCCTCATTTTCTCAATAAAACCATCAACATCCTCCCTCTTAAGATAATTCACTCCCTTAGAACGGACTTTAAAATCATCTTCATCAGATGACCATGGAAATTCTTGACCAAATTCCCCAGCAGGCCTGGTCCCTGCAATCACTGTAAGTACCGTTAAATGTAACAATGCATATTTTACCATTCCATCAATATTGGGATCATTAATTATAGCCAACAGTTTCTTTGCCCTAGATTCTACTCTTTGCGAAATTTCCTGAATCTCAACAAGATTACTTCCTGTTTGAAGCAATTGTTTATTTGCTTTGGATATCCGATCAAGAGCTTTTTGTAACGACCAACGACTCTGCAGAAATTTCTCAACCCATGGATGGGTTATTACGGCTTTAGAGCCTGGCCTTTCTTCTTTTGATTTCATTGCCCGATTCGCCGTCATGCCCGCACTAGTCGATGTTTTTGATCCAAGACTTTTACTTAGTTTACCTTTTTGTGCCTCTTTAATATACTCTAACTCTAAATCTGCTTTGGCAGCAAGCCTCTCAAAGACATTCTTTTCATCCAATTCACCTCCAAAATCACTAACTCTTATCTCCCCCACCATTCCCCTTGGATAATCAATTTCTTTTTTCATAACCTCAGAAGGATTCTTAACATTGATTAAAGGAATAAGCGATTGATTGTCATTTACCCATTGCACGTTTATCCCAGTTTCTTCCACAACTATTTTCATATTCCCTAAATGCATATCTGTCCCCGCTTCAGGTTTATATGTTGACCCAACATACCCTAAACCATGAACAGCACGTATGACCCTTATTATTTTATACATTATATCTAACTGAAGGGCCCGAATATTCCCACCATAAATCTCTTGGTAATTCCGCCCCAAGGCTTTAACAATAGTTTCATACGATCTTTTTTCAGCTTTAGAATCCGTCACGCTTCCTCCGATTGCCTGGCTAACTGAGCCATTAATATTTTCTTGAATCCTCAATCCAGGGACATACTTAAACCCTACGACTTGCAAGGATTCGTCTTGAAATTGGACATTTCTGCCATATATATTGACTGTCCCTTGGGCTTTTATAATAAATAAAGGATCAGCGGCCAATTTATTTGAACCATAAACCTCTTCAATCTGCCTTCCTATCAAGTAGTCCTTTTCTGAAACATAGTATCGATCCCATTCTTGACCTGGTATTTTTATCTCAATTGGGTTTATGGGTTGATTATCCATACCCTTCTCAAACAGGATAAAACGACGATAAGAATGAGAAACAGGTGAAACAAATACGCCCGGAGCAATCTCAAAAATTAAATTTGGATCGTTATAAGAAGACTCCAATGGAAACTTCCCCAGATTAATATCAAAACCAAAAAACAGCCGTATAATGGATAGCGCCTCTACAGTACGTTGTAATCCCTCATCAGTCATAAGCAATTTCACCGTAGCCGTGTTGGGAAGATCTTCAGAAGTTGTCGTCTGTGTAGTAAATAGGGATGTCTTCGAGGGAAGGAACTCAATCAATTGGCGGACAACCTTTGAAGCAATCCCTGAGGAACGAATAGTTTTTATTATCTCATCGTAAACTTTTACCCGATTATTGTTAATATATTCCAGTCGCCAATCACTTTTAGTTTCTTCCGCAAGCTGATGCCCCGCCACGGCCCCAAATCCATGCGGGAAAGCGCTGATGATCTCATCCATCTTCCTTTGGGCCATCCTAAATAATTCCGCCATTGCTTTTATCTTCTCACCTTCATCTTTTAATTTTAAAATTTCTCTAGCCGCTTTGTTAAACGGATAAGGAATATCTAATATATCTGAAACTGAATCAATTTCTTTGTACGCTGAAGCAATAACTGGGTTTGATTCTATTATGTTTGACTCTCCAACCAAATTCGTCGTCATCGCCTGGCTTGGAGTTCCTTGCCTTCTCATTGCCAATTGTTCTTCAAACGACGCTGGTTGGGTTTTGAGATCCTCTGGAAAATGAAGAGCCCCCTCCCTCGAAATAATCGTATAACGATCCAGGCCTTCGATAACCAGACCTTCACAATTAGCATTTCTGACATCTATTGTAGAATTAAACCGTCTGCCATCATCTAAGGGCTTTATATGCGTATTTCTTAAGTTAGTATGCCTAAGGTCACCTAGCCTGTTCGCAATAATACTGCTCCCCTCAAAATCACTCCCCATAAAATCTACATCCCCTCGAATACCCTTAAGTTCTTTGTTGTTGCTAAAATCCATCCATGCCAATGTTACCCCATTGGAAATCATTGGGGTCTGGCCTAATATCCAATTCTTGATATTAGTTAATGTTTCACCTTCAACCTTTTTCATACGTTTAAAATCAATAAATTTAATGTCTTCAACCTCTCCTTGATCATCGAGTTTGATCAAAATATTCTCAAGGTGTAAATCATGATGGTCAAACCATCGGTTTGGTTCAGAGCGAAAGGTATCTTCCGCAGCTTTGATAATAAGACGTCTATTCTTTTCTAAAAACATCGGATCATTTTGAACAATCTCTCCTAGGGTCTTATATCCATAAGGCTTTAAATCTTGTTCTAAATACATGGTTGTGCTTCCTTGTATGAAAACCATCCCTACTCTTCCAGGCCTATTAAGCTCATCAAACTCTTTAATAACAGAAAGATTATTACGGGTTTCGGAGTCAAACATAGGTTTTTCATAAGCATTAATTCCCTCTTCAAATTTAAAAATCTTCACAGATCTAAAAGTGTTACTAGGCTTGGTGGTTACTGGCAATGAAGTCAGGTCTCCACCTAGGCTGTTAATTTTAGACTCTATGACTTTCCGGTCCCTCTCTAATCTTGCTTGTAGCTTTTTATTGCTCTCTCTGCGGTAAATGACAGGATCTTTATTGTTTCTAGTTTCTCCAGCACCATTGGGTCTACCAATATTCAAAGAAGACGTAATCCTAAACAAAGCTCTGGTAGCTGTACTAGCAGTCGAAAACAAATCCTTAAGCATTGCTTGATTAGCCGTTCGTCCATCAACAATTTCTAATGTAGAAGTTGCAATCATATTTGTTGCATTCATTGCAGGACTAGATAGACCGAGCACCACCCCGCCAGAAAAATACTTCCTCGGTATCACCTCCTGTGTCATGGGATCTTGTTCTTCCTTGATATAGTTATACACGCCTTTTTTGAAGGCTTTGAGGTAGCGTTGATAGATTAGATCGACGTCGTTAACGCCTCCCTCACTCGTGTCATTGCGAGCCGAAGGCGAAGCAATCTTATTAGGATTGGTTGTTCTTTTTAAGATTGCTTCGTCGCTCGTTTCACTCGCTCCTCGCAATGACACATTATTTATCGACGACACATCATTCTGCAATGACACAGGGGGAATAGTTGACGGCTTTGCAATTAAGCTTCTATCATAACCAACCCCCGCGACCTTGTTCCTATCGGCATACACCTGAGCTAGAATGGAATCCTTGATTTTCTTCTTGTACCACGTCGCTAAGATAAGCGAATTGTAGACCTGGCGGAGCTGGGCGAAGTTTTTGCCTTCGTTGACCTCCGTTGTTAATTCTGGGATGACGACTTCGCGGACGATTTGGGAGGCGAGAGAATGTAAATTATTAACCGTAGGGGCAGGTTCATAACCTGCCCTTTCTTGGGCGGGTTGTGAACCCGCCCCTACGTCGGAATGTT
>Ga0118677_10003963_pt1 | contig 27375 bp, 27 predicted proteins | sample AliMusrvi5mmetaG_FD_86154 | JGI IMG/M metagenome (GOLD analysis project Ga0118677, IMG submission 86154) | reverse complement strand
AATGATTATTGTATGGTCGGTTACCGCATCGATAGGACCTTGTCGGACTTCGGATCTGTTTCCAGGGGAATATGCAGCACCAATAAAAACAAGGAACTCACTGATGTGGTTGAAAGGACAAATATCGAAAGGACTGCACAGGGAATAGTTTACAGGGAAGCCAATCAACCTCCTGTTGTTATTTCCCCCGACTCCACTGTTTCGATGAACTGCTGGGGATTCACTCCCTCGTTTTTCGGGTACCTGAAAACCGGGTTTGAAGAATTCATCAAGAATAATTATGAAAATCCCAGGGCCGAATTTTATATCCCTTCGGTGGTGAACAGGCTGATCCAGGCCGGAGAAGCCGGTGTGAAAGTACTTTCCTGCGACGAACAATGGTTCGGAATGACCTACCAGGAAGACAGGGCTTTTGTTGTGGAAAGTATCAGGGCCCTGGTCCGCAAGGGCATTTATCCCCAAAAATTATGGGGCTGAACAATGGATGAGGGAAAAAAGCGTTAATTTTGTTGGATAAATCAATGAATATGAAGTTGCACCGAAATACCTTCCTGGCACTCATTATTGTGACTGCCTCAGTCCTGGTGACCCCAATGACTGCCAAATCACAGATCCTTAATGAAAAAACAAAGAAAAAGATCCATGTGGGAATCGGAATGTTCACCGACATCTACATGAACGTACCGTCCGGGATGAAAACCAGGACTATAAACCAGGGTTTCACAGCGCTTGTCGCTTACAAAGTGCCTTTCGGCAAAAGTAATTTTGGTTTCGGTGTCGGGATCCAGGTGTCGGTACACAACATGTTCGGGAATTTCATAGTAAAGAGCTATGCCGATTCCGCTCATCTCATGAAAATCCCTGATACTGTAAGCTACAAGAGGTCAAAACTGGTCATGCCATACATCGAGCTTCCAATTGAATTCGCTTATGTCAATAAAGCAAAGTTTGCGCTTGGCCTGGGTTTTAAAGTAGGTTATATGTTACCTGCCCATACGAAATATGTTGGGGATGAATACCAGGCTGATCTCCAGCCGGGGAATACCCAGTTAAGGATCAAATACCGCAATGTTCTGAATCTTGACAAGTTTGAATACGGACCGACTCTCAGGATAGGTTATAAGTGGTTCCATGTTTTTGGGTATTACCAGCTCTCATCAATTTTCGTAAAAGGGAAAGGCCCGAATATCTACCCTATCACTGTCGGGTTCTTCATCCGTCCTTTCTGATCACAGCATCATCAGGCTAAAGAGTATACCGGCTCCCAGAAACAGGCCGGTATAAACTTCTTTTGGGGTATGTTGTCCCTCTTCCAGCCTTGCATAGCCAAGCAATCCGCAGAGAAGGAAAAGAAAAGAAAGGAATATCTCATGAGAAGTTCCCTGGCGGATGTTCAGTCCAAGCCAGAACCCCGTTACGCCCCCTATTCCTGCCATATGCAGGCTGATCTTGAAAAAGAAATTAATCAACATGCAGATGATGATCAGCAGGGTTGAACCCAGCATGAAATAACTGAACAGCACCGAAAGACTGATGCCTTTTAAGAGGTAATAGGTCAGGTAATAAAACACCCCTGTTGCCAGAAGAGGCAATATCCTCTCCTCTCGTTTTTCCATAAATAAAGAAGTCACCAGTTTTGTCCTGTAAAGGAAGTAGATTGTCAGGAAAGGGCAGAATACTGTGGTGAGCAGTACAGAGGCCATTAAAACCAGGATCTCCCTCAGCGGCAGGATGCCCGAAAAAAAAGCATGAGACTGAAGCATGAGGATAAGTGTGAAGAATGGCATCAGTACGGGATGAAAAAGGCCGGAAACGATCCTTGCCACGGAGATGTGGTTATTCATGGTATATCTATCAGAGCTCCTTCCTCAGCCTGGCTACCGGTATTCTTAGCTGTTTACGGTATTTGGCTATAGTGCGCCTTGCAATGTTGTAACCTTTTTTCAGCAGGATTTCCTCCAGTTCCTCATCGGTAAGCGGAGTTGATTTATTTTCTGCTTCTATTGTGTCGGAAAGTATTTTCTTGATTTCCCTTGTTGAGATCTCTTCACCCATTGTATTCTGAAGGGATTCTGAAAAGAAACTTTTAAGCAGGAAGGTGCCGAAGGGAGTTTGGACATATTTTGAATTTGCAACCCTTGATACGGTGCTGATATCAAGGCCTACCTTATTCGAAATGTCTTTAAGTATCATTGGTTTAAGCCTTGTCTCATCCCCGGTCTGGAAATACTCCTTCTGGTAGTCCATGATCGCTCTCATAGTCACATACAGCGTTTCCTGCCGCTGCTTGATAGCATCGATGAAACCCCTTGCCGAGTCGATCTTCTGTTTTATGAAAGAGAGGGCAGCTTTCTCGTTGTTGTTGATCTTCTTTTTCTTATGATTATACCCCTGGAGCATGTCGATATACTCCCTGTTTATTGAAAGCTCGGGAGTATTCCTTGAATTCAGGGTAAGCTCAATTTCGCCGTCATTGATAGTAATAAGGAAATCAGGGATTATATACTGGCTGCTTCTGACCTCCTCGCTAATGGTAAAGCCAGGTTTCGGGTTCAGCTTGGTAATCTCTTCAACTGCTTCCTTCAGCTCCTCCTCGGTAATATGAGCTTTCTGAAGGATCTTCTCATAATGCTTCTTTGAGAATTCGTCAAAATAGTAACGTACTATCACCTCGGCAAGGTCGGTGGCATAGGTCCTGTCGGGCTTGCTGATCAATTGCAGGAGAAGGCATTCCTGAAGAGTTCTTGCAGCAATGCCGGGAGGGTCAAACCCCTGAACAAGCTGAAGGGCCTCCAATATTTCAGCTTCACTGGCGTCCAAATTCTGGTTGAATGCCAGGTCATTGATAAGGGCCGGAACCTCGCGAGTAAGATACCCGGTTTCATCAAGGTTCCCGATGATTGTGGAAGCGATGATAAATTGCTTGTCGGGTATCTTCTGGACTCCCATCTGGGCTAGCAGGTATTCCTGGAAACTGGTACCTGAAACCACCGGCGACTCCCAGGCTTCTTCATCGGGACTGCGGTTGTTCGAGACTAATTTGTAATCGGGAATATCATCCAGGTCAAAGTAATCTTCAAAAGAAAATTCATTGTCGACCTTCAGTTCTGCGTGGTCTTCATCCTCTTCAGAGAATGTGTCCTCATCGGCGTCAATAGACTCCGGTTCATTTTCGTCGTCAATTTCGTCTAAATCGTTTATATCGGCAGTCTCTTCAAGAGCAGGATTATCTTCGATTTCCTGTTTGATCCTTTGTTCAAGCGATATCACGGGTTGTTGCAACAGCCGCATCACAAGCACCTGTTGAGGCGAGAGCTTCTGGAGTAGTTTTTGTTGTTGTCGTTGATGAAGCATAAGACAAAAATACAAAAATAATATCCGCTTGTACAGAATGTATGGCTTATCGGCAAATAAACTATAAATATCGATTAATTAAGCTGTTCCGTCTATTATTCAAAATACCTCCCTGCATATTGTATAATTTCGCAGCGATGAAACAAGTATCGTTATGAACACGGATCGTCCTTTCTGGGTTACTGTTCTGATCAATTGCGTGATCTGGGTTTTTCTATTCTTCATTCCGTTCCTCTTACTGGAACCCAGGGATGGGATAACCCCGTATCTGCAAAGAATAACAATGACCTCAGCGCTGACAGTCATCCTTTACTACTTCAACTACCTTTACCTGATACCAAAATACCTGTTTAATCAAAAATTCCTGGCCTACATGCTTGTCATACTTGGAACACTCGTAATTTCATGCATTCTTGTTAACCTGTATTTTTATTTTTACGTATCCGTAGCCCAGAACTGGCACCACCGCCCCGGCATGTTTATTGGCCGGGGTATGTGGGTGCCATTGTTCCCGCTGCTTACAGGAATTGCAATAGGCATCAGTATCAGGCTTGCCAGGGAATGGGCCAGAAATGAGAAGGAACGCAGGGAACTGCAGGCCGAAAAGCTGCTCTCCGAACTGGCATTCCTTAAATCACAGGTCAATCCACATTTTCTATTCAATACACTGAATAATATCTGCTCGCTTGCCAGGAAAAAGTCAGATGATACCGAGCCTGCCATCATAAAGCTCTCCCAGATGATGCGATATATGATAACCGATTCGAGGCAGGATAAAGTGAGTCTGGAAGAAGAAGTGGATTACCTTAATAATTTTATTGAACTTCAGAAGATCAGGCTGGCCGACAGGGTTGATATAAATTTTAAAATTGAAGGGGATCTTTCGGCTATTCATCTGGAACCTTTGCTCCTCATCCCGTTTGTTGAGAATGCGTTTAAGCACGGGATAAGTTATAACGAAAAGTCCAGGATCAGCATCGAATTGACAACAGGTTCCGGGGATTTGTCGTTCAGTGTTGAGAATTCGAAACCTTCGGGGAAAGACAACTTAAAGCTTGAAGAACCTGGCATAGGGCTTAAGAATGTAAGCCGCAGGCTTGAATTACTATATCCGGGGATGCATCAGCTCGAAATACAAGATCTGGACAATCTCTATTCTGTCATGCTAAAAATAAAATCCTGATGATACGGTGTATTGCAATTGATGATGAAGCGCTTGCGCTTGAACTTATTGAGGACAATGTAAGCAAGATCCCGTTTCTTGAGCTTGCCGGCAAATTCACCAATGCATTTGATGCCCTTAATATGATGAATGATCAGACGGTTGACCTGCTGTTCCTCGACATCCAGATGCCTGATATAAACGGTATACAATTCCTGAAAAGCCTGAAGCAGAAACCCATGGTTATTTTCACCACTGCATTCTCCAAATATGCCCTCGAAGGGTTTGAGCTTGATGTAATAGATTACCTGCTAAAGCCATATTCATTTGAGCGTTTCCTGAAGGCTGTCAACAAGGCCCATGAATTTATCGAACTGCAGGGGAGGGCAAAAGAAGGCAGGAAGGATCCCTCGTTCGGCTCCCATTATCTTTTTGTGAGGGCCGATTACAAACTGGTTAAGATAGACCTTAAGGATATCCTTTATATCGAAGGACTGAAGGATTATGTAAAAATTTATTGCGGGGAGAAACCCCTTCTCACGCAAATGAGCATGAAAGCGATAGAAGAAAAGCTGCCCGTTCATGATTTTATACGGGTTCACCGTTCCTTTATCGTTGCATTCGACAAGATAGATTTCATTCACAAGAGTTTCATCTCCGTAAAAGGGAAAGAAATTCCTCTCAGTGACCATTATAAAGACAACTTTCTTTCCGTTGTTCAGAAGAACAAGATCATGGAATAAGAGAAAAAAACTGAAATATGAAGCGTAATATTCTGTTACTGAATTTTCTGATTTACTTCACCTTCGGTGGATGGGCACAGAGCAAGCCATGGACGTTCCAGCAATGCCTCGATACAGCCCTGAGAAGAAACATTTCTGTAAACCAGAGCATGCTGTCAAACGAACTCAACAAGATCAGCCTGGAACAGTCCAGGGCCAACCGTATTCCCAGTGTGAACGCCAACATAGGTGAATCCTTTAACTTCGGGAAGAACATTAATTCCTCGACCAACCAGTTCGTTATCGGATCGTTTCATTCGGGAAGTTACGGATTGAGCCTCAGTTACAATCTGTTCAACGGGCTTCAGAATAACAACACTATCAGGCAATACAAACTGAATATTGATGCCGGGAAATACGATGTCGAAACGGCAAAGAATGCAGTGATACTCAGTGTTACCACAGGTTACCTGCAGATACTTCAGCAATATGAGATCCTGAGGACCGCTTTCAACCAGCTTTCAGCTGATTCCGTTCAGGTAAACCGTACCCGGAAACAACTCGAAGTGGGGAAAGCTGCCGAAGGTGACCTGCTTCAGATCCAGTCACAGCTTGCGACGGATTACCTCCAATATATCAATGCACAGAACCAGCTTGACATTGCCAGGGTTACGCTGATGCAGCTGATGCAGATCCCGGTAATAGATAATTTTGATGTGGAGGTTCCGAAGCTTGTTGAACCCGGGCTTGACTTGCTGCAAGGCAAGGAAGTGATCTACCAGAAAGCACTTGCCGCCATGCCACAGATCCAGTCTGCATCGATCAGGACTTCCAGTTCCATGATGGCCATAAAAATCGCAGCAGGTGCAAGGTGGCCCAGGCTGACTTTTTCGGCCGGGCTTAGTTCAAATTATGCTTCCAGCAGCAGGAATCCTGATGTGAATGCCGAAGGGTATCCCTGGTACTCCCAGGTATGGAATAATGTGGGACAATCGACCAGCCTTGGCCTGAGCATACCTATTTACAGCAACAGGTCTATTCAGAGCAGTATCGAAAGGGCGAAGGTCAATTCAAAAACTGCTGAACTCAATGAACTCAACACCCAGCAGACACTGAGGATGAACATTGAACAGACCTATACCAGTTTTAAAGCTGCAGCAAAATCATTTGAAGCGGTGAAGATCCAGTTAAACTCTACAGAAATGACCTATAAAAATGCTGAAAGGAAATATACCGTAGGGGTTATGAGCGCAACGGATTTTTTAATTCAGAAGAACAACTATGTTTCATCCCAGTCGAATTTAATCCAGGCGAAATACAATTTTATTTTCCAGTCGAAGATCCTTGATTTTTACCAGGGAAAGAATATTACATTTTAAACATTTAACTTTTCAGATACAATGAAAAAGACTTATTGGATCATCCTCGTCATCGTAATCATTGCCCTGGCCACAGGGGCGTATTTCATATTCGGAAAGAAATCGGAAAAGATCATAGAATTCCGTTCCGGGAAGATCGAGAAGGGTGACTTGCAGGTGCTTGTAACAGCAACCGGTATTTTAAGCGCCGATACTACTGTTGCAGTAGGGACACAGGTTTCGGGGATCATTACGAAAATCAATGTGGATTTCAACTCGGTGGTCCGCAAAGGACAGATTATTGCTGTGCTTGACACCACTTTCCTGGCTGCATCGGTTGAAGATGCAAGATCCAGCCTTATGAGGAACCAGGTCCAGACGAGGCTGACTAAAAGAAATTTCGAGCGCAACAAGACCCTGATAGAGGAAAAAGTCATTGCCCAGTCTGATTTTGACCAGAGCCAGACTGACTATGAGACTGCCCAGGCCAACGAAAGGTCTGCCAAATCGGCTCTTGACAGGGCGCTTATCAACCTGCGTTATGCTACTATTGTAGCCCCGGTATCAGGAGTTGTCATTTCAAGGAATGTGGATATAGGTCAGACAGTGGCATCCAGTTTCAGCACCCCGACCCTGTTTTCTATTGCCAATGACCTGACCAAGATGCAGCTCCAGGCAAGTATTGATGAGGCTGATATTGGCAAGATCAAGGTTGGACAGGACGTTACCTTCAAGGTTGATGCTTATATGGACCAGTCTTTCGGAGGTGTTGTAAGGCAGATAAGGCTTCAGCCGACAACGGTACAGAATGTTGTCAATTATACTGTGGTTATTGATGTGCCCAATCCTGACAAGAAGCTGATGCCGGGGATGACAGCCAATCTGACGATTAAAACACAGGAAGCGCTTAATGTATTCAAAACCCCCTCGGCGGCCTTGAGATTCTGGCCACCCCAGGAGTACTTTGACAAACACCTTAAGGAATATCCTGATTCCATCCAGAAGATGATAGAGAGGGCTCTGAAATTCATGGCCCGAAGGCAGTCAGGCCAGAGCGGCAGCGGCGGCCAGCAGGGTTCCGGAATGCAGGCGGGCAGCGGCCAGCAGTCTGCAGGCGGCAGTCAGCAGGCGGTAGGCGGCAGTCAGCAGGCGGTAGGCGGCAGTCGGCAGTCAGAAGCCGGTGGTCAGCAGATGGCAGGAGGCCGTCAGCAGATGGCAGGAGGCAGTCGGCAGTCAGAAGCCGGTGGCCAGCCGGGAGCGGGCCTGGGCCGACAGGGATGGGGAGGCCAGGGAGGCTTTAACCGTCAGAAAATGGGCATGATCTGGATAAAACTTGGGAATCTCATCTATCCACACAGGGTAAAGACAGGAATCTCCGATAACAGCTATACCGAGATTGATGGCTCAGTGAAGGAAGGCGATGAAGTGATCACCAGTATTGTGAATACAAATCCAACACAAACGACTACCCAGCAGCAAAGTCCGTTTGCACCGCAGATGGGCCGTCCCCAGGGCGGTGGATCAGGTGGAAGAGGAGGCCGTTAACATGAAGGAAACAATTATCTCGGTAAAGCATCTCGTGAAGGTCTACAAAATGGGAGACCTTGAGGTGCACGCTTTGAGAGGGATCAGCATGGACGTCCATAAGAGCGACTTCGTTGCCATCATGGGGAAAAGCGGATCAGGCAAATCAACCTTCATGAATATTGTCGGATGCCTTGATATACCTACCAAAGGGGAATACCTGCTCGACGGAGTGGACGTGGGAAAAATGAACAAGGACCAGTTAGCCAACCTGAGAAACAAAAAGATTGGCTTTGTGTTTCAGTCGTTCAACCTTCTTTCCCGTACTTCAGCATTGGAAAACGTGGAGTTGCCCCTGATGTACAACAGCAAGATCAGTTCAAGGGACATGAAAGAGCGTTCAATAAGGGCGCTTGAATCAGTAGGACTGGCAAGTCGTGCACATCATTTTCCCAGCCAGCTTTCGGGAGGTGAACAGCAGAGGGTTGCCATTGCCAGGGCCCTGGTTAATGACCCTGTCGTGATCCTGGCTGATGAACCGACAGGGAACCTCGACACCCGTACCAGCGTGGAGGTGATGAGTATTTTCCAGCAGTTGAACACAAAAGGGATTACCGTGATCATTGTCACCCATGAACCGGATATTGCAGCCTATACCAACAGGAATATATCATTCAGGGATGGACGGATCCAGAAGGATCTCAACGTGGAAAAACCCAGGAATGCAGCGGCAGAACTTTTAACCATGCCGGTTTTTACAGAGGAGGAAACCATATGAAACTTAAAAACCAGTTAAAGGCTGCTCTGAGGTCTTTGGCCAAGAACAAGATGCGAACCTTCCTGACAATGCTGGGGATCATCATCGGCGTCGGGTCTGTCATTGCCATGCTTGCAATAGGCCAGGGTTCAAAGGAAAGCATTCAGAAACAGATCGCCAGCCTGGGCACCAACCTGCTTACTGTCTACCCTTCGGCCAGCATGACGGGAGGGGTGAGGATGGAGGCCGGCTCAAGCATCAAGCTGACGATAGATGACTACAAGGCTGTTGCCAGCCGCTGCCCTGCAGTAATGTATTCAACGCCTACGGTGAGGACCAGCGGGCAGCTTATCGCCGGAGGCCAGAACTGGAGGACTACCGTATGGGGTGTATATCCCGATTATTTCAACATCAGGAACCTTACCATTGACAAAGGTGCCATCTATACCCTGATGGACGACCGTACTGCAAATAAAGTCTGCGTCATAGGGCAGACGGTCAATAAATATTTATTCGGCGAAGGCCAGGACCCAACCGGGAAAATGATCAGGATAAACAAGATCCCTTTCCAGGTTGTAGGGCTTATAGCAGCAAAAGGACAGAATGCATGGGGCCAGGACCAGGATGACATCGTGATCGCCCCCTTCAATACGGTTCAGGTGCGTATGCTCACCGTCCAGTATATCCAGAGTATCATGGTGTCGGCAACATCCGAAACCCAGATCCCTGAGGCAACAGATGAGATCACACAGGTGCTGAAGGAAAGACACAGGCTGGGGCCATCGGAAGAACCCGACTTCTCAATCCGTTCCCAGGCCGATATTGCAAGCACTGCCACTGCCACTTCAGGTATTTTAACCGCACTGCTGGCCAGTATAGCAAGTATTTCTCTGCTCGTTGGAGGTATAGGTATCATGAACATCATGCTCGTCTCGGTAACCGAAAGGACAAGAGAGATCGGGATCCGCATGGGCGTTGGCGCCAGGGGAAGGGATGTTCTGTTACAGTTCCTTATCGAAGCCCTGATGATCAGCCTTATCGGAGGTTTTCTTGGTGTAGGGATTGGAATTGCGGCCTCAGGTATAATCGCCAGCCTGATGAGCTGGCCCGTTACGATCACAACCCAGTCAATAATACTGTCGTTCCTCTTCTCAACTGCAATCGGAATATTTTTCGGATGGTATCCTGCCCGCAAGGCAGCAAGCCTCAACCCTATCGATGCTTTAAGATACGAATAGACTGCTGATCACTTTCTCCCGGTCAGATCGAGTATCCCGTTGATGAACGTCAGGGGATGGGGCGGATTGCCCGGTACATAAAGATCAGGCCTGATAGTCTCAATGAATTTCCTTTGGAGTTCAGGACTGTCACTGAATATTCCACCGCTTATGGCTGCAGTCCCTGCAAGTACCACGATTTTTGGGGAAGGCACCGCATCGTAACAAATCTGAAGGGCTTCAGCCATATTGCCGCTTACCGGACCAGTAATTACAATACCATCTGCATGCCTGGGTGATGCTACGAATTCTATGCCGTAACGTCCCATATCGAAATTCACATTTCCTGCTGCATTGAGTTCCATTTCGCTTGCATTGTCACCTCCTGCAGAGACCTGCCTGAGCTTTAATGCATGCACGAAATACGAGCGTATCTCTTTCCTCACCGCAACCTGGTCAATAACCAGGGCCTTGTCCTCACCTGCATTAATGATGAGATCTTCAGGTTTGCTCACCGAAAGCCTGTGATCATTGGTAAACCTGATCTTTCCATTAACGGCAAAAACACACTCCCCGCAGAATTCGCATTTCCCCAGGTTGAGGCGGAAAGGCCCGGCAAGGATTGCTCCTGTGGGGCAGATTGAAATGGCGGCCTCCTGTTCGGCCTGGGTTATATTTGCAGCAATCACCGGGCGGCCGCGAAAGCCTTCAGGAATAACCGCTTTGCGAAGGTCCTTAATGTACTGCCGGCCGTGGCGGCGGAAGATGCTTATAATACCCAGAGCCATATATTATTCGATATTCATTTTTTACAGATCAAACCCACAATAAGATAAATTATAGCTCTTGTTACATAATGGGAAATCAGAGATCTCCTGGTTGCGAACAGCCAGGGCTAGGGCCATCCAGTTATGAAATGAAGGATCCTTGACTTTATAATTGATGATGTTCCCTTTTTCGTCTGTGACTGCGGATTGCATTATCTCGCCCCTCCATCCCTCGGCCAGGGACAAGGCAAAGCTTGAAGCCGGGAATTTAAAATCATAAACCGGTGCTGATGCTGTTCCTTCAGGACCCAAGGTATCAAGGATATTCCTGATCAGCAGAATTGACTTCTCCACTTCAAGTTTCCTCAGCATGGCCCTTGCCCACACATCTCCCTGGTGGAGGGTCACCGGTTCATAAGGATAAATACTGAAAGCCTGGAAGGGATGAGACCAGCGGATGTCGCGTTTCACCCCGCTGCTTCTTGATGCCATGCCAACAGCGCCTATCATGCCAGCCTGGCGTGCGCTTACTTTTCCTATCCCCTCGAAACGGCCGAGGACACTGGGGTTTGTGAACATCTCGTGCATGATCTGTCCATATCTTTCTTCAACCTCTTTCAGGTTTGACAGGAGGGTCTTGCTTAACCCTGTCGTTAAAGGATAATGGCTGCCCCCGGTCCTTACAAGGCCTTTCCCAAAACGGTTCCCGCACCACGACTGGGTTGTGTTGATCACTATGGTACGAAGAGCTTCATTCACCACCTGCCCGAACTGGTATGCGATGTCGGTGCAAAGGGCTGCCGAATCGCCGATGTGAACTGCAATCCTCTCCAGTTCGAGGGCTATTACACGTTCACATTGCAGGGCAGGAGAAGGTGCATTTCCAGAGAGGGCTTCCATAAGCTGGGCATGAGCAATGGAATGGCTTACAGCGGAATCGCCTGCAATACTTTCGGCGAGAACTGCACGCTGTATTCCCGATTGCTTTTCAATAAAAAGTTTCTCAATACCCCTGTGCTGGAATCCCAGTTGTATTTCAAGATGCAGGACCTTTTCCCCGTTACAGCTGAAACGGAAATACCCGGGTTCAATTACCCCTGCGTGAATAGGGCCTACACCGACCTCATGCACGCCTTCGCCCTCTATGGAATAAAAAGGATAATTCAATAAAGATGAGCTATGACTGGTTATCGGTGATTGTTGACTGCCAACTGCTAACTGCCGACTGCTGACTGCCGACTGTTGACTGCGAACTGGTTTCATCCATGGATGCCCTGTGAATATCACACCATACTGTTCACTGATTTCTCGTTCATACAGATGAAATGAAGGATGGGAAGCAGTAAGTGAGTCGAGAACGGGCAGGGGAGAGGAATTCTGTACATGCGAAAGCAGGATCAATATATGCTCGTTGTCGGAAGCGATGCAGCAGAAAAACCTGAGTGCTGCGCCCAGCGGGACCGCGTGATAGGTAACGCAGTGGCATCCCTCATCCGCCATCAGTAACTTAATCTTATCCATGAATGAAGGATAATCGAGGACAGGAATATCCTTAATCTGAACAATGAAAGGATTGGATTTCATCACGACCATCACGCCATTACGATTATCACGTTCTTCACTCATCTCGGCAGATTTTGAATGATGTCATTGATAAGGTCCCTGAAAAATGCAGGCTGGGTAAAGCAGATTAAGATCACGATCCCGAACAGTACGAACTGTGAAACGGTTTGCCAGGGGTTTACTTTCTCGGGCGGCTTCAGGCTTTGTGTCCTTGGTTGCGAAAAAACAATATGAAGGATTCTTGTGAGCAGGGCATAGAGCACGAAGCAAAGAAGTAATGCAGCAACTGCCATAAAAAAGTAATTGCCGTTTGCGACCATTGCTTTAAACATCAGCAGTTCCGAAATAAACATCCCCGAAGGAGGGATGGCCGTAATGCAGACCAGACCCAGCAAAAGGGCCGTTGCTCCAGCGGGGTAAAGGTTCATGTAATTGCCCGATTCATCCAGGTTATAAGACCCCATGATCTTATACGACTGGCCCATCTGGTAAAACAGCCCGGCTTTTGCAAAAGAATGCAGGATGATATGCAGTATAGCGGCATAATACCCTATGCCTCCAATTCCAAGGGCTATAGCAACAACACCCATGTTCTCAAGACTGGAGTATGCAAGCATGCGTTTGTTGTGCTTGGCTTTGAGCATGTAACCGGCTGAGATCAGGATGGACAGGAAACCCGAGAGAAGCAGCACATGGTTCATAAACTGCAGTATAGGGGTTGCCGAAAACAGGGCATAGATGCGGAAAATAGCCAGGAAGCCGACGTTCATCAGGGTAGTGGAGATGAATGCGCTGATAGGCGGTGGGGCCACGGTATGTGCATCCACAGTCACGGTATGCATTGGGAAGAGCCCCATTTTGGTGCTGTAGCCAACAAGTACAAATACGAAAGCGATCTTCAGGTAGAGGGGGTTGGCCAGCTTTGCGATCTCGGTGACGGATGAAAATGAAAGGTGAAGCAAACGGGCATCGCGAACGGTGAAGCCCAGGAAAAGAATTCCGATGTATGCCAGGGCGATACCCACTGAGCACACAAAGACGTACTTCCAGGTGGCTTCAAGAGCCATAGCCGTGCGGTCATGGTAGATAAGGGCTGCAACCGAAAGAGTCGTGGCTTCCACGAAGATCCAGACTGTGGTCATCCCGTTGGCGAAATATGCACCGGTCATCGATGCGATCAGCGCTATCAATGCCGCATGATAGATTGCATAGGTCCGTGGAGAATTGTTGCTGACGTAAATAAACCCGTGAAAAACCGTGGTTACCGTTAGTATGGAAAGCACCGACTGGAGTAAAAGTCCCAGGGTGTCAAATGTGAAATAATCCAGAACGGTTTCACCCCTGTGAATCCAGCAGTAAACAGTAAATGCTATATGGACGACCACATAAAACGAAGTCAGGGATCTTGCCAGGGACTTGGAATGTATCAGTCCGACCAGCAGTCCCAGCAACAGGGAGGTGGCGAAGAAGAAAACAAATATATTGGTGACGTTGAACATAAGTTAAGTAGCGAAATAATTATTCATGGTTGTCAATCGTCTTTCAGTATTGTTAAATCATCAGTCTGCTGCCTGAGGCGCATCACGAAGATCCCCAGAATGAGCACGCTTACAAAGATATCCAGCAGTATCCCCAGGTTGATAAGCATAGGGATTTCGCTTCCTATGGCCAGTGAGAGTAAAAGGACTGCATTTTCTATCACAAGAAAACCCACCAGGTGCGAAAATATTTTCCTGTGCGAAATGATCATGAACAGGCCTGTATACACAGCAAAAAAGGAAACAATAAAGAACATCAGGTTATAGGGGGTGGTGTTCATCGAAAAGGAGACTACGATGCTGAGCAGAAGGCCGAGGGTCACCATCAGCAGTGAATAAAAGGAAGGCAGCGCTTTCTCATGAACCCTTGCAACACCGGTTTTCCTGATCACGGTAAACAGCAGGTAGGGGACGATGATCACTTTGAACAGCAGGGTTTCTATGGCAACAAACAATACCGTCGCAAGGGTGATTCGGTCGAGTTGCATGAAAGAGATGCCGAAAAGCAAAAGTCCCTGCAGCCCTACCAGCCCTGCATATATCCTGAACCTCTCGGTAACACTGAGGTAGATCAGGCTGATCGCAAAAACGATGATGAGCATCAGGGTCATGTCAGCGGATGAGGTTGCGGGTTAATAACAAAACAAGTATGAATCCTATGAGGGCGATGGAACTCAGGGTCACGATGAACTGGGGATTTTTAGCCAGTTTCTTCCTTGCACGGAATGATTCCATAAGCCCGATGGCGGCAGCGAACGCAGCCTGGACTGCCAGGAAGATAGAAACATTCAGGAGGATTGCCATCAGGTGAATGGTGAATGGTGAACGGTGAATGGTTGCAGTCACTGATAACCAGTCACTGTTGGCCGGCATAAAGAAGTTCGCGATCAGTCCGCCGTATAAGACAAACTTCAGGTTAGTGCCGGTCTGGATCAGGGCAAGGTCGACCCCGCTGTAATCGAGTATCATTACCTCGTGGACCATGGTAAGTTCGAGATGTGTTTTAGGATCATCCACGGGCATGCGGCTGTTTTCTATCATTGCAATCTGCACCAGCAGGTAAATTGCGATAGCGCCGGTGATGAGTGAAAATTCCCCGGCAAACTGGAAATGTGAAAAAATCTCATGCATTGAGAGGTGGTCCGAAAGCAGGGCCAGTGTTCCAAACAGTATGAAGAAAGCCGGTTCGGTGAGCATGGAGTAAAGTGCTTCGCGGTTGGCTCCCATGCCTTCGAAGCTGCTCCCGGTATCCAGGGCGCCAAGAATGAACAGCAGTTTGCCCAGTGCAAGAAGGTAGGCAAAGAGGATGAAGTCTCCTTCAAAGCCCATGACTGAGGGCATGCCAGGGAATGGAAGAAGCATCAGGGCGCAGCAGATAGTGGCAAAATATACTGCAGGCGCAAGCCTGAAAATAAAACTGGTTGTTATGCTGAATACGCTGCTTTTCCTGAAAAGCAGGAAGATATTTTTCCAGGGTTGCAGTATTTCCGGCCCTTTACGTCCGCCGGCAATGCTTTTCACCCTCAGGATAATTCCCGGGAAGAAAATTGCAGATACTATGGCCAGCAGTGCTCCCGTCATATGAGTTTAAGGTATAAAAGTGCAAAAATCAGAAGAATGAAAATAAAGGCATAAAGTATGTAATGGCGGATGTTCCCGGTTTGCAGGCGCGCCAGTTTTTTCAGGACCAGCCATGAGAGATCGGTAAGTATTCCAAGGCCTTTACCGAAAATATCGTTAGTCTGAAGATGCAGTGAACGTTTCTTCGGAAAAATATCTTCGGCGGCAATGGCCCTGAATTCCTCGTGGTTCTGCAGAACAGGCTGGGCCAGTTCCGAAAGGTTGCCGGCAAACGAAGCTCCCGTATATTGCTGTCTGGCCGTTCCTTCGGTATAGCCGCATCCCCAGGTGGGCCCGTATTCGGGCTTGCGATTTTTGAGCAGGCGCATCCTGAGCAGGAGGATCACTGTTACCAGGCTGATGAGGATGAGGCCGAACAGGCTGAGTTTATTGAGGGCATCTGAAAAAAACAGGTTTGAGGGAAGAGCGCCAGTGTGGAAGGTGTTTTCAACCAGGCTGGCGATGGGTGCAATTACTGCCATCGGCATCAGGCCTATTCCCAGGATCATGAAAGCAACCAGGATCTGGGGGAAGATCATATCCCTGGTGATTGTTTCAGGATGCACATGAATTTCCTTGCGGGGGCTTCCAAGGAAACTGATCCCGTAGGCCCTTGAGAAACTGAAGACAGCCATTCCGCCTATCAGCGTAAGAGTGATGATGATCAGCAGGAACAGGATTGAAAGGTATTCATTGCCAGCGCTGAGTCCTTTTATAAAGCCGGCATATAAAAGGAATTCCGAAATAAAACCATTCAGGGGAGGGAGTGCGCAGATTGCGACAGCCCCGAACAGGAACAAACCTGCAGTGCGGGGAAGGGAATGAACAAGCCCGCCCAGTTCTTCAATGTTCCTTGTATGGGTTGCCCTGTAAACCGATCCTGCCCCGTAAAAAAGCAGTGATTTAAACAATGAATGGTTGAGAACATGCAGCAGGCTTCCGGTGAAGCCAAGAACAGTAAGAACCGGGTTGCGAAGGGCCATGCCGATACATCCAAGGCCAATCCCAAGTCCGATGATACCTATATTTTCTATGGTTGAATAAGCCAGGATCTTTTTCAGGTCTTTCTGAACAGTTGAGAATAAAATTCCCAGTATCCCTGTCACAGCCGAAATGATCAGCAGTACCAGTCCGATGGTATACCAGTCGGAGTGAATGGAAGTGAGCACACGGAAGATCCCGTAAATCCCCATTTTGATCATCACTCCCGACATTACACCCGAAACGTGGGAAGGCGCGGCAGGATGGGCTTCGGGAAGCCAGGTGTGAAAAGGCATGAACCCTGCCTTGACAGCAAAGCCCGTGAAGAACAGCAGGAAGAGCCCGATGTTTGAATGGTTTGAGAAATATGCAGGCAGGGCGTCAAAGTTCATCTGCCCGGTCCCTGATTCTGTTATCAGGAAAGCAAAGAGCAGAAGCATAAAACCGATATGCATCTGCACCAGGTAATTGACGGCGGTTTTTAATGTGGCCCTTTTTTCAGCTTCAAACAGTATAAGCATGAAGGACGACACTGCCATGAGTTCCCAGGCAATAAGGAATGAAAGCCCGTCGCGCAAAGTGAGCACTGCAAGCATTGAAAAATGAAGCCAGATGTAGCTGAAATTATGAAGCGCGAACTGGGCAGGATTCTTGATACCGGCATAAGCTTTGAGATATCCTCTTGAATAAAGGATCCCGGTTAGTACCGTGAAGTTGGTGACAAGTATAAAAAAGGAACTCAGGCCGTCGATGGTGAACCTGAGCTCGCCAAGGTAGCCTTTGAAAATCCAGTATGTCGAAGTAAGGCTTGCCGTGAATTCTGAACCCGGCCGGAAATCAGAAACTAAAAATGGGGAAAAAAACTGGATGGCAGCAGGGATTGATGTCACCAGAATTATAAACAGGATAAGGGTAAGGGTATAATAATAACGCACTTTCCCGGGAACCACCAGGATAAGAAATGAACCTAAAACCGCTGCAGGAATAAAAAATTGCTCCATTGCGTATGCAAAATAAAGTTAATACAGCTTCCGATAAATTGTTTCATGAAGAACTTATAAACAGAGGAATAATGAAAACCCTCTTTGACAGGTTTTTCACTATTTTTGAGAATCAAATTTCAAAAAATGTTTCTTAATGCAGAAAGGAGAAAAACTATGTCAGATTTATTAAAGGTCAATATCACATCAGGTCCGTCGGGAGGCATGAAGTCATTCCCGATCGTAAAAAGCCACCTCAGTATCACGGCAATGACGTTACTCTTTGTTTTTGCAGCAATTCTGGGTGGCTGCAAGAAAAGCAGTTCGGATCAACAGAATACAACAGGTGAAACCCTTCGTTTTGTATGGCTGGCCGACAGCCGCGGAGATTCTCTTAAGCATCCGGTGAACACCGGGGTGCTGAATGCCATTATCAGCCAGATCAGCACCTTGTCGCCCAAACCTTCCTTCGTGATCTTCGGCGGCGACGGATCCTACAGGGGCTATATCAAGCCCTCCTACACCTTCCAGGCATTTAAAGACCTGTTCACACCTGTCACCAGCCAGGGAATACCCCTTTACGCCATCGTAGGTAATCATGAGCTGTATTACGAGCACTCCGATTCCGGTTTCATGCTCGGGAACCAGCAGCAGTTCCAGCAAGTGTTTTCTGAAAATCCATCCAACGGCCCGGCAGGCTACGAGCACCTCGCCTATTCCTTCACATCCCCTGGAGGAAGCTCCTTTTTCGCTGTACTGGATGCCTATTACCTGACCCATGACTCCATCCCTGCAAGCCTGGGAGGCAACATTGATGCAGCCCAGATGGCATGGTTAAGAGCACAAGTGGCTCAAACCAAGGCAACACATAAATTCGTTTTCATTCATACGCCCTATTATTATATCTCCAACGACACTTCAGAGCCATCCGTCCCAAACCAGACCTATACCAGGCTCTGGGCTTTCCTTGACTCCAGTAAATTCGACTTTTATGCCTGCGGTCATTCGCATCTTTATTCGCGCAGGACCATCGACGGCAGCGTCGCCCCGAATCCGCAGACTATACCACGCACTCCGACATGGCAGAACAATGTCGTTCAGCTTCTCAACGGAACCTGTGGCGCCGGCCCCGACACTGGGACTATAGACCCGAACATCAAAACCTTATGGAACGTGCACAACGACCATCAGACCTATTACTTCAGCGTTATAGACATTTCGGGTAAGGCCGTAACGGTAAGCAGTTACAGTGGCTACTTGGGGGCCTACAGCGTGTTCGATACCTTCACCGTTAACAAGTAAAAACGCAACACTTGCCGGGGGGCGAGAGCAAGCCCGCACGGGATAATTCAGAATTTTCTATACCTGTTATGTTTCCCAAAAAAACTAAAGGCTTGTAATCATATTGATTTACAAGCCTTTTTGGTAGCCTCGGCAGGAATCGAACCTGCATCTAAAGTTTAGGAAACTTCCATTCTATCCATTGAACTACGAGGCCAATGGGGGTGCAAAGGTAAAAAAAATATTTGATGATGAATACTGGTAATGAAACCCTGTATGCATTCTTACCCCGGGAATTAACCGGGAATGTATAGTGAAATGATAGACCTTCAGATTACGGAGGAACAATAAAAGGAAAAGAAGAACGATAGTGATGAAAATCGTTTAAAAAATCACTTTCATTTATTTACCCTTTCCCGACAGCTACCTTCGCGCTTACATTGCTTGCAAAATCCCTGGCCGGTTTGAACTTAGGAGTAAAGTGAGCCGGGAGTACCAATGGTTTTTTCAAGGATAAATTCCTTGCAGTTTTCTGTGCGCGTTTTTTAACGATAAAACTTCCGAAACCACGGAGATAAACATTATTACCTTCAGCCAGTGAACCTGAAACTGTATCCATAAATGCTTCAACTGCTTTTTGAACGGTAAGTTTCTCAATACCGGTGCTCTTAGAAATCTCGTTTACGATATCTGCTTTAGTCATTGTTCTAATTTTAAATGATTTAACTATATATTTTATATAACTCTAATTTCGTACTGCTTTATCATTATTTTTGGTGCACAAATATATAGCTTTTGAATTAACTAATATCATATTAGCCAATAATTTTTGTGCTTAGTTGAATTTTATTACAAAATTGTTTCGAATTGGACGAATATCGTAAAGCATTGACAGTTTGGTACAACCATTCTAAACGGGAACTCCCCTGGCGTGACAGCCATGATCCATACAATATTTGGGTGTCAGAAGTCATTTTGCAGCAAACACGAGTGCGTCAGGGATTGGAATATTATCATAATTTTCTGAAAAAATTTCCCAATGTAAGAATACTTGCAGAAGCAAAAGAAGAAGAAGTACTGAAAGTATGGCAGGGGCTTGGGTATTATTCTCGTGCCCGTAACATGCATCATGCTGCAAAAACAATCCTTGCCCAATATGAAGGTGAATTTCCTGAAGATTATATTTCCATCAGAAACCTAAAAGGAATTGGGGATTATACCGCTGCAGCAATCGCCTCCATTGCCTTCAGCCTGCCCTATGCCGTTGTAGATGGAAATGTTTTCAGGGTCCTTTCCCGTCTATTCGGAATCCCAACCACTATTGACTCCTCTGCAGGCAAAAAAGAGTTTTATTCCATCGCTCAAATGATGCTTGACACAAGTCGTCCGGGAGAATCCAATCAGGCACTTATGGAACTGGGTGCAATTTTGTGTCTTCCGGATCAGCCCTCTTGTCTTAATTGTCCGCTCATGAAAAAATGTTATGCTTTTGCCAATCAATCTGTTTCAGAATTTCCAGTCAGATCGAAGCAGGCAAAACAAAAAGGGAGATACCTCAATTATTTGTATTTGTACAACGAAGAACATATTTTTCTGGAAAAGAGGGAAGACAAGGATATCTGGCGAAATATGTACCAATTTCCACTGATAGAAACATCAGATCCGTTTTCCGCTGAAGAAGTTGCGAATAGTGATGCATGGATTACTCTGTTGGCTAATTTGAATTTCACCCTGGAAATAATTTCTCCTGAAATAATCCATTTACTTTCCCATCAGCGATTGCATATCCGGTTTTTCACCATAAGGTTGAATGATGCAAAACATCCGGATCATCTCCTGGTTGCAGGGAAAGCTGAAATATCAAGGTATCCGGTTCCAAAGCCAATCGAGAATTTTTTGATTCAGATGGGTCACTAAGCCGGATTGTTTTCATTCGGTCCTGAATAATTTTTATCTTTGATCAGTTTTGAAATGTCACTATTTTTCCGTAACTTACAATATACAATATAATTATTTGCACTATGTCAGTCAACAAAGTCATTTTAATCGGGAATGTCGGTAAGGATCCTGAAATCCGGCATTTAGACAGCAACGTTTCAGTTGCTTCCTTTTCCTTGGCAACATCCGAGGTCTACACCAACAAAGCAGGTGAAAAGGTCACTCAGACAGAGTGGCACAACATCGTTTGCTGGCGCAATCTGGCTAACCTTGCAGAAAAATTTATTCACAAAGGAAGTCAGGTCTACATTGAAGGTCGCATTCGTTCAAGAACTTACGACACCAACGATGGTGTGAAGAAAACTGCTTATGAAATTTATGCGGATGAGGTCAGGCTACTTGACAAAAAAACAGGGACTAATCACATCTCCGAACAGCCATCGGCCGAAGCCAGGAAAGCAGTCAGTGAACCTCAGTCATCACCAGGTTATTCCGACACAGCCGGGGCACCTGATGACTTACCATTTTGATCACCAAATTATCTGATTTGGAAACAAACTTCTTTTCATCTGTTGGAGCCTTGTTTGGGAAGATTGAATTTCTGCCTTTTACAATCAATACCCTTGCAGGGCTTCTGGCGTTGGTGTTCTTTCTGGGTCTCTCAGCCATGATTTCAGGCTCTGAGGTTGCCCTTTTTTCGCTCGAACCTAAGGATGTAGAATCGCTTAAGTCCAACAAGAAACGTTCGGCTCAACTAATTATTAAACTTCTCTCAGAACCTGAACAACTGCTTGCCTCCATTCTTGTAGGAAATAATTTTGCCAATATTGCCATTGTCCTTTTGGCATCCAACATATCTGATTCATTGATTAGTTTCGGAGATGCCAAAACTTTTGAATTTATTTTCCAAATTGTCATCATCACTTTTTTACTGCTCCTGGTCGGGGAGATTATTCCAAAAGTATATGCAGCCAATTATCCTAAAAATTTCGCGTTAAATCTCGCTGGATTCATCGATATTCTTGGAAAAATCACCAGGCCTGTTAATTATTTATTGATTCATTCTACCTCCTTTGTCAACAAAAGAATGAACAGACACCCCCGAAACCTTTCCATCGATGAGATTTCCAAAGCGCTGAAACTGGCTAAGCATGAAGATCTCACTGAAGACAAGGATATTCTTGAAGGTATTGTCAAATTTGGCTCAAAGAGCGTGAGCGAGATTATGCACTCCCGAATGGATATGTCGGTTATCGACTTTAAATCCAACTTCAACGAAGTACTTGAGATTATCAGGAATGCCGGGTATTCACGGATTCCCGTCTATACAGGGACCTTAGACCAGATCAATGGAATTTTGTATCTGAAGGACCTTCTCCCCCATATTTCCAAAGGTGTCTCTTTTAAATGGCAACAATTGATCAGACCACCTTTCTTCATTCCCGAGACGAAAAAAATTGATGACTTGCTTGAAGAATTCCAAAAATCAAAGGTACATCTGGCCATTGTTGTGGATGAATTCGGTGGCACTTCAGGTTTGGTCACTCTGGAAGATATCCTGGAAGAAATAGTCGGCGACATAGCCGATGAATTTGACGTGGAAGAAAAATTTTACACCCAACTTGGACCCAATGAATACTTGTTTGATGGCAAGACATTGCTCAACGATTTTTACAAGGTCATTGATTGCGAAGACGAAATTTTCGATGAGTTCAAGGGCGATGCTGATACCCTTGCGGGTTTGATTCTTGAACTTACCGGCGAATTTCCGGAATTGCATGAAAAAGTACAGTGCAAAAATTTCACCTTCCATGTCGAAGCAATCGACATGAGAAGAATTAAGGAAATCAAGGTTATTGTCAATGTAAAATCAGAAAAAAAATAATTTGATGATGACAGGAAGCCGTTACAATATAATGATTTGCCTAATTCTTGTCATGGTAAGTTTTTCAGCATGCAGAAAGGAACCAACAACTCCCAAGCCACGGGGATATTACCGCATTTCATTTCCTCAAAAAGAGTATAGGCCACTTGACAAGGATTTGCCATACAATTTTAGGATTCCTGTTTATTCAATGGTCACCCCTGATCTTCTGAATCCTGATCAGAAAGAGTGGATTACAGTTGAAATCCCTGGAAATCATGCCCAGATCCATATCAGTTACAAAAAGATTGATCATAATCTCTCCCAGTTGATTGAGGAATCAAGAAGCCTGGTCTACAAACATTCCCAAAAAGCAAGTTCAATTGATGAACAGATTTTTGGCCATCCGGCGAAGAATACCTTTGGGACCCTTTATACGCTTAAGGGCAATGCGGCATCTCCCATGCAGTTTTACCTGACAGATAGCACAACGCATTTCCTGCGTGGAGCCCTGTATATCAAAGAGATACCCAACTACGACAGTCTTCGGCCTGTAATCAATTTTTTATCGGAAGATGTGATTCAGCTGATCGAAACCACTGAATGGAAAACCTCGAATGGCCGTTAAATTTATACAGAACAGCAACAATGGCCTTCTGGGATGCTGGGAAATATCGGAGGAAACAGAGGAACTTTTCTCTCTTTTCAATCCGATGAAAGAAGAACTGGAAAATTATTTCCTGTTCAGAAACGAATCCCGGAAGAGAGAGTGGTTGGCGGCAAGGTTGCTGCTGCGAGAAATGATTCACGGCACATCAAAAATCGTCTATGATGCTTCCGGGAAGCCGATGCTTGTCAATTTCCCCGGGCATATCTCCATCTCACATTCATACAACTCGGTCGTCATTTATTACCATCCTGAAAATCAACCTGGAATAGATATCGAATTATTTTCCCGGGATGTCGGACGTATAGCAAAGAGATTTCTTTCACCCAAAGAACTGGCTGATTGTACATTTGATGGCCTGCTCTCCAACAAGGATCTGATGTTGAGGTGGTGCGCCAAGGAGGCTGTATTCAAGATGGTTCCCTATTCAAACATTGAATTTGCAAGCCAGATCTACTGCATAGCAGAACCTCTGCATGCCAAAGAGGGTGAACTGTCTGCCATTTTTTAGCACTACCGGTGTAAACCTGACCATCCCACTGAAATTCCGATGCATCGGCGACCTGCTGATGGTGTGGGGTTTTCTGGAAACCTAATCAAATTCATTGCACTCTTTGCGTTTTCCTTGCGTTTTCAATTTGCGATTTTTGTGAGTAATAACAATTTATCATGACCGAAAATAGCTTATCCTACGAGATTATTGGCTCTGCATTAGAATTGCATAAGACCATCGGACCAGGATTACTTGAATCTGCATATGAAAATGCATTAGCTTATGAATTGAGAAAGAAAGGATTGGATGTCAAACAACAGGTACCAATGCCATTTATTTACAAGGATGTAAAACAAGATGTCGGATATAGAATAGATCTTATTATCGAAAACTATGTAATTATTGAAGTCAAATCTGTGGAAGCACTTGCTCCTGTCCACTACTCGCAAACTCTGACTTACTTAAAATTATCCGGATTGAAACTGGGTCTCCTTATCAATTTTAATTGCCATTTGATAAAAGAAAACATCCATAGAATCGTAAACAATCTTTAAGAAATTTCACGCAAAGAGCGCAAAGGAAGAACCGCAGAGGACGCAAAAATAGATTATTCAACTTTGCGTGTTTATTTGCGTCTCACTCTTTGCGCTCTTTGCGTGAAATAATTTTTAAAATTATGATCGACCAGCTATTTTACCAGTACATCAAACATCTTCTTCTCACCAATATAGCCTTCAAGGCGGTCGCCGATGGCCACCGGGCCAACGCCAGCAGGAGTGCCGGTATAGATCAGGTCTCCAATTTTAAGTGTTACGTATTTTGAAACATGCTCGATGATGGTGTCGAATGGAAATATCATCAATTGTGAGTCACCTGATTGAACTACTTCCCCGTTTCTTTTCAGCGAAAAAAGGATGTGCCCCAAATCACCCAGCTCACTTGTTGTCATGAACTTACCCAGGACGGCAGAAGAATCAAATGCCTTGGCTTTTTCCCATGGCAGCCCTTTTTCAATCAACTGGCGCTGCAGGTCACGGGCGGTAAAGTCAATTCCCAGACCGATCTCTTCATAATAGCGCTGTGCGAACCTGGCTTCGATATTTTTACCCAATCTGCTGATTTTGATGACGAGTTCGATCTCATGGTGGATCTCCTTGGAGAAATCGGGTAAAAAGAATGGTTTGTTGTCCTTTAGGAGAGCGGAATCGGGTTTCATGAAAAATACCGGTTCTGCAGGGACATCGTGGTTAAGTTCCTGGGCATGTTTGACGTAATTACGGCCGATGCAAATTATTTTCATGTCGATATAATGTTTAGTTGTTCATTTATGTGCAAGCGCCTAAAGTGAGCTAAAGTGAACTAAAGTGCCTAAAGTACTTCGCAATTGTCATATTTATCACGAATAACGGGAGTTCCCAACTTTAGGCATTTTAGACACTCTAGGCACTCTAGGCACTTCTTCAAACTTTTCTGTTCAGCGATCGTAGTTTGATGGCTGTCAAAACTTTCTTCGTGTACAGGGGAAACTCTCCGTTCATCATCCAGCTGTAATAGGAAGGTTCTTCTGCAAGGACTTTTTCTACAGGTTTCCCTTTATGTTTGCCGAAATTTATGACTTCAACGTTATTTTCGTCATATACAATCCGTCCGGCATAGTCCACGTTCCTGTCGAAAGAGGAAAATGCCGAAAGCTGGCTTATTTCGTTCACAACAGGTACAGAAACTTTGCCGCCCTCCTCAAAGGTGGCTCCTTCGTACCGCTCGAGTTGCGCCTGAAGTACTTCGTAGGTTGCTTTGGTATCTGCCATGGCGCTATGGGCATTTTCCAGCTCTTTTTGGAGGTAGAATTTGCAGGCCGCTGCCAGCGTTCGTTTTTCCATCCTGTGAAAAATAGTTTGAACATCGACAAATTTTCTTCTTTTGAGATCAATGTCCAAATCCGCGCGAAGGAATTCTTCGGTCAGAAGCGGAATATCGAAACGATTTGAATTGAAGCCGGCGAGATCGCAGCCCTCAATGAAACGTGCCAGGTTTTTAGCCTCCTCCTTAAATAGCGGTGCATCCTTCACATCTTCATCAGAAATCCCGTGGATGGCAGTCGTTTGGGGTGGAATAGGCATACCCGGATTGATCAGCAGCAATTTTTCTTCTTCCCTCCCGTCAGGATAGATTTTCAGGAAGGCAATCTCCACGATCCGGTCTGTTACCACGTTGATCCCTGTGGTTTCCAGATCCAGAAAAACCAGTGGATTTTTTAAATTGAGCTTCATAAAATGTTTATTAACGATATAAAAAAACCCGGCCATGATTTCCGCCGGGTTCTTTTATCATTTATTTTAAAATTACGAATTGATCATCATCGGCATCAGGAGCATCAGTACATCTTCCTGTTCAAATTCCTTTTCTGCCGGCAAAAGTAACCCAGCCCTCGAAGGATCTGAAAGCATCATCTTCACATCCGATGAGGTCAGATTGGAGAGAATTTCAATCAGGAAGGTTGATTTGAAACCAATCTCCATCTCTTGTCCATCGAAATCACACTTAATCTTCTCAACAGCCGAAATTGCAAAATCGATGTCCTGGGCCGAAACAACCAATTCAGTGGCTGTCAACTTAAGACGAACAAGGTTGCTTGCCTGGTTGGCAAAAACGGAGACCCTGCGCAATGTATTGTAAAACTCAACCCGGTCTATCAAAAGTTTGTTCGGATTATTGACTGGGATCACAGAATTGTAGGCAGGATATCTACCCTCAACAAGCCTGCAAACCATTTTGAATCCGGTTAACTGAAAGACGGCATTTTTTTCGTCGAACTCCAGAATCACGTCAAAATCCTCTTTTGGAAGAAGATTTTTAAGCAGGGATGCTGGCTTCTTCGGAAGAATAAAGGAGGCTTCATGCTCTGAAACGGCATCCATTCGTTTGTAGCGAACCAGTTTATGCGCATCGGAAGCGACGAAGGTCATCTCAACAGGAGAAATTTCGATGTTTATACCGTTCATAACCGGACGAAGCTCATCGTCAGCAGTTGCAAAAAGAGTTTTAGTGATCCCGTTCAGCATTACATCATGCGGAACATTGATGGTATAATGCTCGGGATTGAGTGTCGGCAGATTCGGAAATTCATCCCCGTTCTGACCAGGAATAGAGAATTTCCCATTGCTTGACAGGATACTCATTCCCATGGTATCGGCGTCGAGCTGAAACGTAAGCGGTTGTTCAGGGAATTCCTTCAGCGTATCCAGCAGGATCTTCGCAGGGAGCGCAACCAAACCATCCTCATCCGACTGATCAAGATCCATCGTGGTGATGAGCGTCGTTTCCAGATCGGACGCGGTTACAGAAAGTGATTTCCCATCTGTCTTAAAGAGAAAATTATCCAGGATTGGAAGAGTATTCTTACTGCTGATCACCCTGCTGATTGCATTGAGGTGCTTGAGTAATTCGGTACTTGAGACCTTAAATTTCATGTCTTTATGATTGAATTAATTGTTTATTTTTAACGATATCTTTCTGTCTTCAAGACAAGTTTTTCAGACAATTCATGTCGATTATTCATCTGGCGTCAAAGTTACGGAGATACAAACAT
>Ga0118677_10003961_pt1 | contig 27383 bp, 23 predicted proteins | sample AliMusrvi5mmetaG_FD_86154 | JGI IMG/M metagenome (GOLD analysis project Ga0118677, IMG submission 86154) | reverse complement strand
GGCCGGGGGCAGGGCCGGTGGGGGTGAAATCCCGGCTAATTCCCTATCTGCGCACCAGTATTGTGGTGAAGCGTGCGGACGGTTCTTATGCGTTGGAATACGATCGGCCGAAGAGTATTGGCTATATTTCGTCATTCTATGGAAACTTTTCCATTATTTTGCGGGCGTATGCCTATATGTTGCTGTTGGGGCGGGAAGGGATGCGGCGGGTAAGTGAAAATGCCGTCTTGAATGCCAATTATATTCAGGCCCGATTGAAGGGACGCTATGCCTTGGCAGTAAATCGACTCTGTATGCATGAATGTGTTTTTAGTGCCTCGCGCCAGGTGGAGAAGGGGGTGCATGCGCTGGATGTGGCCAAGGCCTTGATTGAACGGGGGCTGCACGCGCCCACCATTTATTTTCCGATGGTGGTCAAGGAGGCGTTGATGATTGAACCGACGGAAACCGAATCCAAGGAACAGATCGATGAATTGATTGACGCCCTGATAGAAATTGCTGAGCTCGCAGAACACGATCCAGCTCAGTTCCCGGCCATGCCACGCAACACCCCAGTGGGGCGGTTGGATGAAGTCAAAGCCGCGAAAGATATGTGTTTTAAGGCATAATCATGAATAAACCGGTGAATCCCGATGAGACCTTGAGCCTGGCGGGAGTTCGAATTCTGGTGGTGGATGATGATGAAGTCATTCGCCTTCTCTCGCAACGTGTTCTCATGTCCCGCCATGCTGCCGTCGAAGTGGCCGAAAATGGCCGTTCGGCTTTACAGATTTTGCTTCGACAGGATTTTGACCTGGTGCTGGTGGATCTGCGGATGCAGGAGATGGACGGCATTACTTTTATCCAGGAAGCCCGTAATATTTGGCCTTGGCTTGGTTTTGTGATTATGACGGGTTTTATGGATGATGTGTCTTCTGATCTTTCCTCTAAACTGGGGGTTACACGTATTCTTGCCAAACCGGTTCGCCCAGGACAGCTCTGTCAGGTCTTGTGGGAAGAATTTAAAGAACGGCAACTTGGTTTGGGGGCGGCGGCACCCGGGTTGGAGCAGCATCAACGTCAGTTAAGAATGTTGGGGCACCTGGGCGAAACAGCGCTGGCGTCGGGGACATTTGTTGAGGCTTTGCAGGACTTGAGCGAAGGGCTTGGCGAATTGTTGACTTGTGATATTGCCGGTTTGTTAGGCTTTTCTGAAGGGCAGAATGTGGTGGTGCTGACGGCCCAGAATGCGGTGGCGGAAACGTTTCTTTCCACATGTCGCCAGGAAATGGTGTCGCGTTATGAGGCATTGACCGGGCAGAACACAGGAAATATCGAATGGCGTGTGCAAATTGAAGGGGTTCCCAGTTCTTCTGAAGGGCCTGCACAGCCAGGACGGCTCATGACGATTCCGTTGTTGGTGAATAATGAGATTCAGGGGATTTTGTTGCTGGGGGCGGTTGAGGAAGAAAAAATTGCTGCGATTGATGTTTCTTTTGTCTACCACATTGCGAACGTTCTCTCGTCCATTCTGGCTGCGGTAACCCGTATTCGGCAGTTGGCGGCTCACGATTCGTTGACGGGTCTTTTTAATCGTGAATATTTTAAGGAGCAGGCAGAGCGGGCCTGGCAGTTAGCGCGACGCTATGGGCACCAAATGGCGGTGGCGATTATGGATTTGGATAATTTCAAAGGCGTCAATGACGCCTTTGGACATCTGGTTGGTGATCAGGTTCTTCGGGAATTTTCCGATATCATCCGGAAGGCGGCGCGCAGTTCGGATGTGGTGGCACGCTATGGGGGAGACGAGTTTGTGGTGATGTTGCCGCAGGCCGATTTGGCGTCTGGCATGGTCTTGGTGAATCGTATCCGCAGTGCCGTGGAGGAAAATGTGTTTTGCGCTAAAACACTGAGCCTAAAATTAACCACTTCCATCGGGTTGGCTACCAGCATGGGCATGGATCCGGCGGCACCGGTGACGGATATTTTGAGTCTAGCGGATGCCGGGTTATATATGGCCAAACGGGAAGGTCGTAACCGGGTTCGCCTGGTGACGAAAGGTCCGGGTAAAGCAGGTGAAACGACAGATGAATCGGAGGTCGCCGCTTCCACGGACCACTTCTCAGGAGTGAAGCAGCAGTCGTGTATTCTGATCGTGGATGACGATCCTTTGATTCTAAAGACATTACAGGCGATATTACGAGGCGGTGGTTATGTGACGGAGGCCGTCAATTCGCCCAAAGACGCCTTGTGTAAAGCGCAGGCGAATCCTGGGGTGTATGACGTGGCCGTGCTTGATTTGAATATGCCCGATGTCAGCGGATTGGAACTGTTGGCGGCACTTCGACAGACGGATAGTTTTATCATGCCAGTGGTGATGACGGGGTATGCGACGAAAGAGAATGCTGTGCAGTCCCTGCGCCAAGGGGCTTTTGAATTCATTGAGAAACCGGTAATGCCGGAGGAATTGCTGGCGGTCATAGAAAAAGCTTTAGATCATCGCCGGCTGAGTGTTGAGAATGAGCGTTACCGGCTCCGCCTTGAGGAAATGGTCCGGCAGAAGAGTGCAGACCTGATCAAAGCCATGGAGGAGTTGAAACAAACGCATGAATTTACCTTGCAGGCCATGGTGCGGATGCTTGACGAACGTGAACATGCCACCGGGCAGCACAGTAATCGAGTTCGTGCGCTAAGCTTTATATTGGGCAAGGCGATGAGTCTGCCGCGAAAGGAATTGGATATATTGGCACATGGGGCGTTATTGCATGATATCGGCAAAGTGGCTATTCCGGATCGCATTCTGTTGAAAGCAGGCCCGCTGGACGACGCGGAGCTTGAAATCATGCGCACGCATACGGAAATCGGGCGTAACATTCTGAGTTCCAGCAACTACATGAAAGAAATTGCGGAGCTCGTTTATTCCCATCAGGAACGTTATGACGGCTCCGGATATCCCCGTGGATTGAAAGGGGATGATATTTGTTTGGGAGCGCGCATTTTCGCTGTGGTGGATGCATATGATGCGTTGCGCTCGGACCGGCCCTATCGGAAAGCCATTTCCGCGGAGATGGCGCGTGATGAAATTGTACGGTGCAATGGTACGCATTTTGATCCGGCCGTTGTGGACGCGTTTTTACGCCATCAAAATGCGCTTGAATCTGTTGGCTGCTGGGGTACGCCGCCCGCTCAGTAACTGACAGGGACGAGTAAATTGTTCTCGTACAGTTTTCGGACCATGACCACGTCCAGCGTGTGGCCGGCTTTGTAGGAGCATACATTCCCGACAAAGCGTCCCGTGTCAATGAGCGCCAGTGCCGCTACCAGATCAAGAATTACCCGGTGCCAGACGGGTTCCAGTGATTTTCCGTTATGGAACATGGTGGGGGTATTGTAGTACCCGCGGCGTCCTGCCACGAGAATGTTCTTGTTGGTATATCCCAGGTTCCTGACGTCAGCAAAAAGTTTACCGATGGTTTTGGTAAATAACATCTGGGTGAATGAGCAGTTGGTGCGGGCGAGTGCACCGTAGCGTCCGGTTTCAGGAGTCAACCGGATCTTCAACCGCTGCTGGCCAATAGCCGTGGCAAAATTTACGGCAACGTCCAGATTGAGTTGCGGAAAAGGATCCGTGCAGGGCGTGAAAATCAAAAAACTTCCGTTCGGGGCCAGAATGGAAACGGGTTCTTTTACGGTGACATAGTGCACCGGTTGATTAGTAGGTTTGATGCCGGCTTTTTCAATGGCTTCCACAAGATCCATGCTGCCCCGATCAAAGAGGGGCGGGTCTCCGGAATCCATGCGGATCAGCAGATTGTCCACATTCAATGCCAGTCGGAGTGCCACGATGTGTTCCACCATGCGCATGTAATTATGTGGCGAACCACTACATAGCACGATGTTGCGCTGGGTGGTCCAAACGTTATTGGCCGATACTCGGATGGGCAGGTCGTTTGGGCGATCGGTACGGTCAAACCACCAGCCTTCTGTTAGAGTGGGCTGCAGGTGCAGGGTCCGTTGAGCGCGTCCGAAAAATGTGCCGGGACCCGTGACGGAGACCGGGTTGACGATGGTGGTTTGAAACCGGTCAGCTTCCTTGATGATGGGAGTCCATTCCTGATCCACAGACTGACTCCGGAACGCCTCAAACTGGCGATCCATTACTGCCGCATCTCCCTGTATCAAATGTCCATATGATGTTGTTGCCATCGCTGATGTTCCCCTAAAAGACCCCATACAAGACAAACATTGCCCGAAAGTCAAGAAGGGGTAAAATCTCCCCCAATGAAACGACGCATTCAATTTATTTTGCGACCGGGACAGGGCGGGATTTTGCTTCTCGAATATCTTGCTGGCCGCTTTACCTACCATTCCCGGGAGGAATGGCTGGCGCATATTCTTGAATCGCGCGTTCAGGTGAATGGCGAGGCCGCTTCCCGCGACTACCCGCTTGCGGTGGGGGATCGGGTGGAGTTTATTGCTCGCGACTGCCCCGAGCCCCCCGTCTGTTTCGATGTCGAAATTGTATTTGACGATGATGATGTGATGGTAATCAACAAACCGCCGAATTTGCCCTGTCATCCCGCCGGCCGCTATTTCAACCACACACTTTGGGCTTGGCTGAAGACGCACCATGGTATGGAATCGCCTGCGCTGGTCAACCGGTTGGATCGTGAAACCTCCGGCTTATTGGTGGTGGCCAAGAACGCAAAGGCGGAATCAAAATGTCGGGCGCAGTTTTTGAAGCGGTCGGTTGTGAAGCGTTATGTGGTGTTGGTGGAAGGGAACTTCCCGGAGAGGTTAGGGGCGGAAGGGTGGATGCTGCCCGATCCTGGATCCGGGGTCCATAAACGCCGGCGTTTTGAGCGTGACGATTCAAGGAGTGGGACCTTGATGCCGCCACCGGAACCTGTGGCAGGGAAGGAATGGGCTCACACTGATTTTCGGCGACTTCGTGCCGCCAATGGAATCAGTGTCGTGGAGGCGGTTCTACACACAGGGCGGCTCCATCAGATCCGGGCAACGCTGCATTCGCTGGGCTTTCCTGTGGTGGGCGATAAGATCTATGGGCTCGACCCTATGATCTTTGTGCGGTTCTGCACTGATACGATAACGGAGGAGGATTGGTGTCGTCTGCGAATGCCGCGCCAGGCCTTACACTCCACGGAGTTGGAGTTTATTCATCCCGCGACAAATCAGTCACTTCACTTTGAGGCTCCCATGCCTGCAGATATGGCTGAGCTAGTGAAGGCATAATAGCCTAAAGCATAACTTCAGACCGGAAAATCCTGAGCGTAGGCTGCGATCCATTCGACGGCCGCTTCTTCGCCCGTTATCACCCTGCCTTCTTTTTCCAAAACTTCGTGTTTGTAGTGTTCAATATAGCAGATTTGTTCTGCCATGCGGACACCACGTTCGGTGCGGGTATCGATGAATTTTACGCCGACTTCAAAGTGGTTGTTAACAGGGTTACACCAGGTTACGGCCCCCTTGACTTCAAAGACAGGCTGTCGCAGAGGGATTTGAATTAGTATCTCGGCGCCAATAGGAACACTCTGATTACTGGTAAAGCAAAGGCCTCCACTACTGATGTTGCGAAGATACTCGTGTAGGTGATTGGCCAGATCAGTCAGGCGGTATTCGATGGGCACATCGGTAGGATGTCGAATGAATTGACGCATAGTAACTCCTCCTGACCGGAAAAATACCTAAATTATTCAGCGTTGTCACGAACAGGCTGGGTCTGCTTATGCTTTTTACACCCAGTGCGATACCACCTGCTAAGCGGCTGATACTGGTGCTTCTTAAGAAGGCACGTGCTTTAGGGGCGGGTGGGGAGAATCGTTTGTCTAAAGTGGGCGTTCATGATCCATCAGGGGTCCGCCCATGATGGCGGCACCGCCATCCACGGCCAGAATCTGGCCCGTAATTTTGGTGGCCAGCGGACTAAGTAAAAACGTGGTGGCATTGGCGACCGCTTGTCGGTCGGCAACGGGATCCCAAGGGATGGGACTGGATTGCGCCCAGATATTTCCAATGATTTCGAAATCCGGAATTTTGCTGGCGGCTGTCGTGGCAACGGGACCGGAAGAGATGGCATTGACGCGAATTCTGTCCCGGCCATGACGGCGGGCTAGGGCGCGTACCAGGGCTTCGAGGGCTGCCTTGTGTACGCCCATCCAGTTGTATTGCGGATAGACGTGGTGGGTATCAAATGAAAGGGCAACGATGCCGCCACCGTTCTTGAGATGCGGCGCGGAGAATTGGCTGATGGTCGCGAGAGAGGCGCAGCTAATTTGGTAAGATTTGAGAACATCCGCCATGGACCGGGTATGAAACTCGTTACCCATGCAGGTTTTGGGGTTGGCGTAAGCGATGGAATGAACGACGCCGGCAAGAGTGTCGAGTCCTGCGAAGAGGGCCTCGATTTGGGCTTCGTCAGACACATCGCAGAAACGTAGGTCAAGGTTGTTTTTTTCCTGAACGGTCAAAATCTTGTTGGCATCGAGATAACGTTTTTTAACAATTTCATTTTGAACGGAATAAATTACTTTTCCGCCGAACTGGGTAATAGTTTTACCAATAAAATAAGCAATGGAGTTTGGGTCAAGCAACCCCATAACCAAGTAAGTTTTTCCTTGTTCTATCATAAAGTGGGCCTTTTTTTCATTCTTGATAGCAACTGATTGCGGATGGGTCAAGGCACAGTATTGACATGGGGTGCTTTTGAATAGTTTGCGAGATCCAACCTGCCGGGCGAGGACTAGTCACCGCCCGAACATGAGTCGAAAAAATCTCTGCGGTAAAAAGTGTGGATCGTTGGGAGACTATGGCAATGTGGTTATTGCGCATGGATGGGAAAGTCTCTAAAACCTTGGCAATACTGATAGCCTTTGCCTCATTTCGGGATCACCGAAGGTATCTCTCAGATCAATTAGAGCCGTGGACTCAGGATTATGGCATGGTTGACCAGCCCCAAGGCCCCTCAAGGGTGATATTGCCTTTACCAACCTATCCGAAAATGGTTGACGGGAGGAAATATTCTGTAATCAATGGACATGTTATTTCAGGATCATGCCCGCCAGACATATCGCTCCACCGATTAAAAACAATATGGGACCAACCGCCCACTTGACAATGGGGACTAAAGTTAGGCATGTGCCACTGAGGATCATCAAGCAGCCACTTATCTGTATGAAATGCATAGATACGTCTCCAGAAGAAAAGTCAACGGGAGGTGGTGAGGATGCAAAGCCTTGTCTTGCGGACGGCTGACTCATCTACCAAGGGGGGTTCGGTATCGGGGGGGACACACCACCGCACCCGTTGACTTGCTGTATAATCGCAATAATTATCTTTTCCCGCAATCAGTATAATCCTGATTCGCTATCAGGGTTTTGCTGATACCGCATTTTCAAGCTCTGGTGATCTGGAAGCCATTTTTAGAGGCGGCAACCAACGGTTCCACAATTTCAGCAGTCGCTCAATGGTTAGGCTGTTGTGGCTCCAAATTATCGGGTGGGACAGCAAAAGAAGCTTCGTACCATATGTCCTGAACTGGATCAGATTTTGAAAGGTAACAAGGAAAGCTTATTCACCGTATGTTCTGTCATGAAGGGAAAACTTTCCCCAAACGACATCCCTGATGATAATCCAGATCGGCTTGGGTCCGATATGCCGTGATCTTCAGCCAAGGATCCAGCTTTCAAACCAAGATTGAGCTGATTGAGAAGAAGGTGGCTACGCCCATCTCTCGCCTGAATTCAAGAATAGTGAGGTGACCAAGCTTCAACTTGGATTGATGAATGGCCATGGGGGAAATGTTCCGCAAGGAATGATCAGCAAAGAATCGAGTCACAACGTTGAAAAAAATATTGATTCTGAAGGGGCGTAATGTATTGTATGCCGACTCGTTTCCAAAGGCCTGTCGGGGTGCTAAGCGTCACGGTGGCGTCGCGGAAGGTTTTCGGAACAGAGAGATTGATTTTTAAATAAGTTGCAACTTGTTCTAATAGAATTACTTGCAGTCAGTATGGCGGGGTAGCTCAGTGGTAGAGCAGAGGACTCATAAGCCTTTGGTCGTGGGTTCAACTCCCACTTCCGCCACCAAATTTTATTCAAGAAAATGGTCATGAACGCTAGATTTTTCTGGCAACAGGTCGGATGGCTGTTATATCATTCAGCCTTTGTTAATTTTAAGGAAGGAACATACCATGTTGAAAAAGATGATGCTGGTTTGTGTGTGTGGTGGGGTTGTGATGGCGTTGAGCTCCGGGTGCAATAAGTCAGCCGATGAGGGAACCAAGGGACTTCCTCCCAAGGTTGAGAAAGCGGCCGTTGAAATGAAGAATTTGGGTGATAAGCCTGCGGCTCCTGCACTGGATCCTGCTCTGGTTTTGGTTGATGTGGGTGGTGCCAAGTTGACGGTCGCAGAGGCGGATCGTCAGGTGATGGCCATGTTGGGTTCCAAGGCGGGCCAGATTCCGCCTGCCCAGATGGAGTCGCTGATGGGGCGTTTCCGCCAGCAGGCTGTGCAGGGTTTTGTGGTGCGCACGCTATTGAGTCAGGAAGCGGACAAACGTAAATTGGCTGTTTCGGAACAAGATATTGATGCCGAACTGGCTCTGATTAAGACACGTCTGCCGGAAGGAAAGACACTGGAAGATATCCTGAAGTCGGAAGGTATGACGTTGGCACAGCTTCGTTCTGATCTGGCCGCCAAGCTTCGTATCGATATGCTGTTGCGGACAGAAGTACCGACCAATGGCGTTGTTTCGGATGAGGAGGTTGCTAAGTTTTATAACGAGCAGAAGGATCGCTTTTTGCAGCCCGAAACCGTTCAGGCGCGGCATATCCTGATCAAAGTTGATGCTACGGATGACGCTAAAGCGAAGGCCGGCAAAAAGGCCAAGATTGAAGATATTCGGAAGCAGTTGGTCGCAGGTGGTGATTTTGCCAAGTTAGCGCTGGCGAATTCAGATTGCCCCAGCAAAGAGCGTGGTGGTGATCTCGGTGCCTTTCCGCGAGGACAGATGGTCAAGGAATTTGAAGATGCGGCCTTTAGTCAGGCCACCAATGCGATCGGGCCGGTGGTGGAGACTCAGTTCGGGTTCCATATCATTCAGGTAATGGATCATCAGGCGGCTAAGACCAATTCGCTGGAGGAAGTGAAGCCCCGTCTGGCAGAGCACCTGAAACAGAAACAGCAGATGGAGGTTTTTGAGAAGCTGATTGAGAGGCTCAAGAAGGAGACCAAGATTACCCAGTCTGATGTCCTGAAGCAGGTTCCTGAAATGCCGATGATGGACGCGCAATAAAAGTCCTGATTCCGTGAAATAAAGACAAGCCCGCCGAAAGGCGGGCTTTTTGTTTCCAACAGGCAGGCTATCCAATTATGCCTGTGACCGTTTTCAGGAGATCGGCCGGGTTATTTGAGGCCACGAACCGGTCGACATTAATGAATTTGTCGCCTTGTTGATATACACCGCTACCATCAAACAGAATGACAGGGATTCCTCTGGCTCCTGGAAAATCAGCCAGAGCAGCGGCAATCGTGTTGCCTGTGATTCCGCTGAGGATCGCCTTGATAAGGATAACAGAGGGGTGGTGAGTGGTAAGGGTTTCTATCAGAAGGCGGCTGTCCGAAATGGCGAAAGCCTTGTATCCAGCCGTAATGAAAAAAGTTTCGATGCGTTTGCTTAGGAGAGGGTCATCTTCAAGAATGACGATTGATTTTTTCTTTCCCGGTACTGTGGGGATGTCAATTCGTAGCGTTTTTTTTGTTTTCAGCAGAATACGTTTTACTTCGGAGATCAGGAGAGACGGATCGCTGGTTTTGGCTAGGAATCCCTCTACGTTCATGGTGTTGAAAAAGGGTTCCATATTAGTCCGTGCAGTAAAAATCAGAATCGGGTAGTGGGGTTTTCCGTCGGGGCCCGATAATCTTTTAAGCAGCGACAGGCCTGACATACCCGGCATGCGAATATCCAGAATGATGAGATCGGGCGGCGTTTGGCGTAATAATTGGAGTGCTTCATCACCCGAGATGGCGCTGATTACTTCATATCCCTCCATGCGTAATTGGTCGCCTACGGTGAGCTGCAGGGCGGGTTCGTCATCAATTAGAAGAATGCGTTCAGGGGTCATGGGCGGGTCCCTTTGGGTTGTGTCGTTTGAAAGGCCGTTAGGCCGAGTAAGGCGGTCTCAATAATGTTCATTAGCTCCCCCGTGTCCCAGGGTTTCGCCACGGTGGGGATCGAGAAGCGGGTCAGGACCTCGGTAGTGGCTTCGTCAAGTGTGGCCCCGGTTACGGCGATAATGGGCGTGTAGGGGATGGTGTGCAAGCTCTTCAGGGCCAGAATGACCGTGGTTCCGTGAATATCTTCCATGATGAGGTCGAGCAGGACAAGATCAGGGTGATGGGCTTCTGTCATGAGGATGGCTTCTTGTCCGCTTTCGGCGGAAATAACCCGATACCCCTGGCTGGTAAGGTGTTGTCTTAGAAGTGTTTGAATCGAAACATCGTTGTCGGCGACCAGTATGGTGGGAGGCTCGGCGAGGGGGAGGCTGATGGATACCGCCGTACCTTTGGTCTGATTCGGAGGGGGGCTGGTGATGATGAGCGTGCCACCATGGAGGATAATGATATCCTTCGAAATGGCGAGTCCCAGTCCTGATCCGGACGATTGGTTACTGGCTTTGAAATAGCGTTCGGTGATGTGCGTCATGGCTTCGGGCGGGATTCCGATCCCCGTATCTGTTACCGTGATTCTGGCGAAGTGTTCCAGGGAGGGATCCGGCGCCACTTCCACGAGAATAGCACCCCCCCCAGGGGTGAATTTAATGGCATTCCCGAGAATATTGTGAAGGACCCGCTGGATCATGCCGACATCACAGTGGATGAAAAGGCAGGAAGGGTCGCATCGCATTTTTATAGAAATTCGTGCGGCTTCAGCCTGTGGGTGGAAGGTAGCGATGCAGCGCGAAATCAAATGGCCGACAGGGGCTGTGATGGGCGATAAGACTAGACTCTGGTTGTCTAGTTTGCCGAGGTCAAGGATATCGTTAATGGTGGTGACGAGGCGCTGGCATTCGGTGTCAAAAAGCTTGAGATAGCGGATCGCATGATCCGGAAGGGGGCCGGCGAACCCCTTAAGCAGGTTCCGGACGCCGTACATCATGGAGGTGATGGGAGTCCTGAGTTCATGCGAAACGTTAGCAATGAATTCGGATTTCGCCTGACTGTGCTTTTCCAGGCGGATGACAGCCGCGCGTAAATCGTTCTCCATTTGTTTACGCTCGGTGTAGTCGTGGAAGAAAGCCAGCAGGAATTTATTCCCGCTCAGCAGAATGGGGCGTGCGCTGACGAGGATGTTTCGAAGCTCGCCGGATTTGGTTTTTTGGATGGTTTCGAACCTTTCAGAACCATGCGCCAGAAGCCGGTTGATATGGTCGGCAAGTTGAACGCGGTTTTCCTGGACATCGATGTCAAATAGGTTCATGCGGCCAAATTCCTCAGGCGTATAACCGAGTTGGTGGCAGGCTTGACTATTGAATTGTAAAAAAGCCGCCGAGGAGGGATCCATCAGAACGATGGCATCCATGGCTTGTTCAAAAATGATCCGGTAACGCTCCTCAGCTTCGTGGAGTTGTTGGTCGACGATTTCGCGTTGGTCGATCTCGTTTTGGAGGGCCGAGAGGGCATCGTAGAACTCCGTGGGGTGGAGTTTCTTAAGATTATTAGCGTTGTCGTGCGTGGGCAGCATTTGATAATCCGCCTTCGTATGTAATATTAAACCTGCATGAATCCTCAAATAACTTTATGTTGTCAAGAAATCAAGAATAAATGATTTTTGTGTTTTTGTTTTGACGTTAATCCGATGCGCTCTATACTGCCCAACATTATGACTTAATCCGGATCGTGGGATGACGCAAAGAGCACAAGGAGCAGCCTGATGAAATACGAATACGCGATTGGGAAAATGGCGGTATGTGTGGCGATCATTCTGATGTTGGGGACTGTCGTTGCGTTGGCGCAGGGACGTGTGCGAGAGGGGGATGGGCGATCTGTTTTAAGAGTACGTGAGCTAACCGGTTATGGTCCCCGAGCTTTGATCAGAAGCTCCGATTCAGGATCTTCTAAACGAGCGAGTTCCCGTGAATGGGCTGAACTTTCCGTCCTATTTGACACTGAGCCAGAGTGGTTGGATGAGGTGGCTTTCCAGTATTACGTTCTATTGCGTAACCAGACGGGAGCGGAGTATACCTTACTCAAAGGCGTTGTGACTTATGTGGATGTGGATCGTGGCCGTGCCCATCAGGGGGTTGCGTATGTTCGGCCGGCTGCGCTGGTTCGGTATGGCGAAATTGTGGGCGTGGCCGTGGAGGCCAAGGTGAAAGGCGAAATCGTAAGCGTTCTTTCTGAGGGACGTCTTGGAGCGAGCAAACCCCTGCCTCAGGAATGGTGGAAAAACCCTAATTTAACTCCGAAAGAGGGGTATATTGTGGATAAATCGAAATCCCCGTTTTCATTGATCAATTTTGATAATTACGAGGCTCTCAAGTAGGTAGCAATTTATGTTTGGATCAGACCGTATTTTGGCGTTAGACATTGGAAACAGCAAGATTGTGCTTGCTGAATTCAAGATTACCGGGGCGCAAAACCTCGAGTTAATAAATTATGCCGTTTCCCCTTTGGGGATTGATCCAGAGAATACAACGGATGTTTCGGCCTATATCGTATCGGGAATTCGGGATGCGCTGCGGGTGAGTAATATCCGTCCCGGGCCAGTGAGTGTTTCGGTGTCGGGGCAAATGGTTTTTCCGCGTTATGTCAAGTTGCCGCCGGTGACCCCCGACAAAATTTCGCAGATTGTGAAGTATGAGGCGCAGCAGAATGTCCCATTTCCCATGGACGAAGTGGTTTGGGACTATCAGCTGGTTGGCCAAGATACTGGCGAACTGAGCGTTTTGCTGGTGGCTGTGAAGGGGGATTTCGTCAAGAATATTACGGATTGTGTTGAAGCTGCAGGATTGGATCCGATACTGGTGGATGTGTCTCCACTCGCGCTTTATAATGCCGTCCGTTACAATTATTCGGATTTGCCAGGTTGCACCATGATTCTGGACATGGGGGCGCGCTCCACGAATGTGGTTTTTGTTGAGGGAACCAAAATCTTCAGTCGCAGTATTCCGGTGGCGGGTATGGCCATTACGCGCGATGTGATGAAGGAATTCGAACTCTCGTTTGAAGAGGCGGAGCAACTCAAGATTGCGCATGCTTTTGTGGGGTTTGGTGGCGTTTATGAAGGGCATGAGGTTGGGGTGGCGGACCGCACTTCAAAGATTGCTCGAAACATTATGACGCGACTCCATGCCGAAGTCATTCGAACCATCAATTTTTATCGCAGTCAGCAGGGAGGGGCTCAACCGGAAATGGTGCTGTTGACTGGTGGCTGTTCGATGATTCCTCAAGCCAATGTGTTTTTGAAAGAAAAACTAAAAATTGAGGTGGATTACCTTAATCCATTTCGTAATGTTGCGGTCAGTGCCAACATTTCCTCTGACAAAGTGGCGGAAAACTTACACTTGTTGGGCGAGGTGGTAGGGTTAGCGTTGCGTCGCACCTTGTCTTGCCCTGTGGAGATTAATCTTCTGCCGCATGAGTTGGCGGCGCGACGGATATTACAGCGCCGGATGCCGTTTTTCGGGTTGGCGGCAATTGGGCTGGTGCTGATTGTCTTTGTGTTTGGCTTGTTCTTGTATCAGATGAAGTCCATGGCGCAAGAACGTTTAATAAAGGTGCAGTCCCGCATTGATGATCTGTCTGCTCCCAATGCCACCTTGGGGCAACTGGCAAAACAGAAGTCTCAATTGTATGCTCGCGCAGCGGATTTAGGGTCTTTGTTGCAGGATCGGGTTCGGTGGTTGACGATTCTTGACGATTTGCATCAGCGTCTGGTTCCGGGAATGTGGCTGACGTCTGTCCGGGTATTGCCGACAAAAGATGAAAAAGCGCCTGCGAAATTCGAAATTAAGGGGATGGCGTTTACTGATGAGGTCAATAATCAGGCAATTACCGAATACGTAGCAAGATTGAAGGGGATTGGATATTTCACGGATGATCTCCAGATTAAGCGTATTAAGCCGGTCGAGAGCACGGATTATGCCACTGAATTTACTGTGGAGATCGGGTTGAATAACGCTCCGGCACCAGCGGTTAAGATGGTACGACCGATGTCTGAAGAAAAGCGCGTCTTCAGTGAGAATAATGGCAGCAAAACCATCAGCAAGGGGAATCCGTAACCTATGCAGTCCCGTCGAAAATTTCTTGTAATTATTGTGGCGAGTATATTGGTTCTGCTCTTTGGGGCGGCGGCAACCATTCTGGTTCGGGGGTTTTTCCAATTACAAGAGGTTGAACAAAATCTGCAAAGTGCCAGTGAAACCCTGACCTCCCTTTATGCGCAAAATCCGTTTCCTTCTGGTGGAAACCTGCGGCTGGAACGTGAGAATATCAAAAGCATTGGTGAGGAATTGATGGGGCTGCAAATGGCCATGGGGGTTGGGCAGGTGGAGCCGGTTGCGCAGAGTCCCGCCAAATGTATCACGCAGTTTTGGGAAACGCGAAACTCGCTTTTGGCGCGAGCCGGAAGTGCCGTAAAGGTGGATAAGAGTTTCGATTTTGGTTTTAGCCGGCATATGAAGGGGGATCTGCCCTCGATTCAGGATGTGCCCCGTATTACCCAGCAACTTAAGATTTTGGAGACATTGTGCGGCATTTTGTATACCTCGAAAATCAGCACACTTAATGGGCTTGCCCGGCAGGAATTTGAGTCGGATGCCGCTACGGGTGTGGCGTCTGGAAAGCCTGGTGGCGCGCAGGCCAGTACGAGAATAGGGACTGATATTATTGTTAAAAACAGTGTGGATGCAACGGCGGGTATAATTCCTCCAGGGGAGTTGTATGGGCGATGGCATTTTGTGCTTCAGTTTACAACTCGCGAAAGCGCCTTGATGAGAGTATTGAATGGGTTTTCGAGTTGCCCTGTATTTGTTGTTGTGACCCGCATGGAAATCAAAGGGGATGAAAAGGTGTTTGATCGGAAAGAGGCTGAGGCTATCGCGGCCAAATCGGTTGAGATTCGCGAAGGCGTTGGCTCCAAAGAGGCGGTAGCGCCACGAGATGCCCGAGTGGTTTGCGGTCGGGATGCCTTGGTGAATGTGAAAATGGAACTGGATGTGTATCAGTTCGCAAAACCTCAAATCAATGTGGCGCCAGCAAAGCTGGAGGGGGCAAAATGACGGGATCCGGCATTAACTCTTTCTTACAGAAAAATTATGACCGTCTTATGGCCGCCGTGGTGCTCGTCGCGTTGTTGTCATCTTTGATTTGGTTGATCGTTCAGATAAAAATTCAGAAAACCGGTCAGCAGGAGTTTGATCGTAAGCTTGCAGGGCTCACACCTAAATTCGAAAAGGCTGATTCCGCTGATAAAACCATTTTTCAGAATGCTTTAATAGCGATAGCCAGTCCTTTTCAGGCAGAGGAGTGGAAACAGGGATTACTGTTGACGCCTGAGCTGCGCGTCCGTTGTGTGGTTTGTGAGCGGCCTATTCCCTATGCGGCGACCAACTGTACCTTCAAGGCTTGTGGCGTTGAGCAGCCTAATGTGCAGGATAAAACGGTGGATTCCAACAACAATGGGATTCCTGATGAGTGGGAGAAGAAATTCAATATTTTTGCTGCGTCACCCGAAGAAGTGGATGTCGATCATGACAATGATGGGTTTACTTCGAGAGAAGAATATGAGTGGAAAACAGATCCGCGTGATCCATCGAGTCATCCCCCTTATCTGGCGAAAGTGCGGGTTGCCGGGATCAGGCCGATTCCGTTTAGTATGATATTCAAGGCGGTCAATCGGGCTGGCGGCAAATTGATATTCCAGATCAATTTACAGGTCAATGGACGTTCGTTCTACAAGAGTCTTGGAGAAGATGCAGAAGGTTTCAAGTTGGACTCCTATGAGGAAAAAACGGCAGAGGGGCCCACGTTAACGCTAAGTCGCAATGGGAAGCAAATTCCTCTGATCAAGGGACATCCAGTGCCTCGTGACGACTATGAGGTTAAGTTGGTCTCGTTGATGGATGGGTCGGTATTTAGTGTGCGTCCGGATATTGATTTTGAGTTTAAGGGTGCCCGGTACAGGGTTAAAAAAGTTGACACAGAGAAGGGTCGTGTACTAATAACCGACCCTTTACGTAATGTGGATGTTTGGATTGAGCGGCAGGTGATGGATCAACCCTCGTCAAAATCGAATTTAAAATGAACCGCAAGGCTGTGATATAAGAATGCAAGGAGAACGCTTTATGAGATTTCAGTACACGCTCCGTCTTAGTGTGATTTTGCTGGTTGGAGCCATCGTCGGTATCACCGCTTATTCTCAGGAAATAAAGGCTGTCGTTGAGGAACTTAAGCCTGAGGTCATTGCGGTTACGGGAACCAATGTGCCGGAGATGGCGAAGCCGGTTGAGGCACCGAAAGAAGTGGTTACTGCGCCTGTGATTGAAGAACTTCTCCCCGCTTCGGCACCCAAAGCGGAATCTCCTGTTGCTAAACCAGTAACAGAAGCGATTCCCGCTGTGGAGCCTGCCAAAGAAGTTGTGGAAGTTAAGGCTGCTGTTGTTGAGCCTGTGAAAGAAGCGGTGGACGTTAAGCCTGCTGCACAAGCCCCCTTGATTGAAGAATTGATGCCGGTTCCGGCTCCAAAGCCAGTTCACGGCGTAGAGGAGCTTGCTCCAGCTGCGCCGCCGCAAGCGGCGTTACCCGTTGCGGTTGAGACTGTTAAGCTGCCGGTGCAAGCGATTCCCGCTGAGGCGGCACCTGTATCTGTGGTTGCTGTGCCGGATGCTGCGACTAAGCAGGCGCTGGAGGCGGCTATGCAGGGATCGGGCACTGAAGACCGGAGTAAATTTTCGATGGCAGTCTCGCAACAGGAGGAAGTCCGACGTAAGGCGCGTGAAATTGATGGGCGTAAGGCGATGGAGTTGGCGGATCAGGCTTGGAAAATGGAGAACTTTTTGGCGGCTGCCGAATCCTATAAGGTCGCACTCAACAAGCTGCCGCAAGTCGAACGCTGCATGCTGTTGCGTAATCGTGCTAATCAAAGATTGGTCGAATGCGACTATGAGATTGTGCGTGGCATGTATCGGGATGGTTTGGATAAAGAAGCCATTGCTAAGGGTGAGGAATTTCTGAAGGTTCGCCCCTATAACATGCCTTTGAGGAAGCTGGTCGATAAAATTGCAAAGAAATCTGTGGGGGGAATTACTGAGGGGCCCATTGTAAAATCAACAACAGAGAGCGATCCGGAGGTCGAAAAGCAGATGCGTCTGGGGCGTGAGGCGATGGCTAACCGTGATTATGCCGAAGCGCGTCGACGGTTTGAGTCGGTGCTGGGTGTTGAGCCTGACCACCGGGAGGCCATGCGGTATTTAAAAGTGTTGGGTGACCGCGAATACATGAATAAATCAGTTGAACGTGATGCTACCGCTCGCAAAATGACGGCAGATGTAAGGGATGCTTGGAATTCCAAATATAAGGTCATTAAGGGCCGTCCGCAGGCTGCTTATGCGACTAATGCCCCGGCCATTTCGGCCATTGAAGATAAGATGAAGAAAATCGTGCTTGAAAAGGTGGAGTTCCGGCAGGCGAACATGCACGATGTTGTCGAATTTCTTAATGAACAAAGTCGTATTTGTGACAAATCCACTGACGTTGAATCTAAGAAGGGCATAAACTTTGTCCTAAATCTTAATCCTGGTGGGGCATCGGTGTCCCCTGTCGCGGCTAAGCCAGCTACGGATGACCCGTTTGGGCCAGTTGAAGGCGGGAAAAGTGGGGGCGGTTCGGGTGTCCCTGAAGTGACGTTTGCGGCTAGGTTTATCAGCATTTTTGATGTGTTAAAGACCATCGGGAATATTTACGGGTTGAAGTGGCGAGTGGATGGCGAAGTAGTGATGATTGTCCCTTTCGATTGGGATCCTGCCACTATCGAAATTCGTATGTATCCTGTTGAGCCGACTTTTATCGAACGGGTTAAGTTAACAAGTCAATCCATGCCTGCGGTTTCCACGGCCGGTGGACATGAAAAAGTTGATTTGGCCACCAGCGGAGCCAATGACACGGTGGCAGACTTAAAGACGAGTTTTGAGGCAATGGGAGTAAAATTTCCTAAAGGTTCATCCATCAACTATAATGCAGGAATTGGGAAAGTTATCGTCGGCAATACTTCTGATAATTTGGCCACGTTTGAAAAACTCCTCAGCGAGTTGAATGTAGTGCCCATGCAGGTTGAGATTGAAGCCAAGTTTGTGGAGGTCAATGAAACCGATTTATATGAAGCCGGTTTGGAATGGCTGCTGACGGATAATTGGGAAATATTGACGAAGAAGAATAGCAACCCTTATGCCCCCATGACTTCGAATCCGCGCATTCAGATGAATGCCAATAGTACGGACGGTGGGTTGACGAAGGGGCTCAACTTCTTGGGTACTTCTGACGGTAAAACGACGGCGATGTCAGGCGGGAAAGGGACTTTAGGTAGCATTGCCTCCATTTCAGGGATACTGACTAATCCCGATCTTACCGCTATTCTTCACGCTCTGGAACAGAATGGAAATGCCGATCTACTGTCTGCGCCCAAAGTGACGGCGCGGTCGGGTGAAGCGGCGTTAATTAAGGTTGTGACTGAGTATATCTATCCAACTACTTTTGAGGTTCAGGGTGGGCAAATTGGCAACAATACTACTAGTAGCGGCGGTAATAATGCTAATGTCATTCAGGAAACCACTGTTGTTCCGCAAGATTTCGCTACACGTGAGGTCGGTGTGATTTTGGAGGTGACTCCGGAAGTGAGCCAGGATGGGAATATGATCAGCTTGACCATGAAACCGAAGGTGGTGACGGATCCCATTTGGTATCAGTATGGCTCAACCGTTCGGCGTGCTGATGGTTCGGAACAGGTGTTGAATATGCCGCAACCGTTCTTTCAGGTTCGTGCGATTGAGACCAAAATTTCAATTTATGATGGAGCCACCGTGGCGATGGGGGGGTTGATTACTGAGTCAGTGGATAAGGTGAACGACAAGATCCCTGTTCTCGGTGATATTCCCTTCCTTGGGGCATTGTTCCGGTCTAAGTCTGAAAAAAGCGTTAAGCGCAACCTGTTGATTTTTGTCACCGCCAAACTGGTTGATCCTGCCGGACATTTGATCCGGAATCAAACAGCTGAGGCGGGGGCAGTTACATCTGGTGCCTTGGCTCCTGCGGCTTCACGATAAGGCTCTTATGATCAATCGGCGGCTGTTGTTAGTTGATGGGACACAGCTGTTCTATCGTTCGTTCTTTGGGATCAAAGCACTAACAACACGCGAGGGGTTCCCTTCCAATGCTGTTTTCGGTTTCGTAAGGGGGATCCATCAGTTGATTGATGTGAGGTCTCCCTCCCATCTTGTCGTGGTTTGGGATGGGGGGATTCCTGCCGTGCGACGCAATCTGCTGCCTGAATATAAAGCCCAACGCCCTCCAATGCCGGATGCCTTGCGAGTTCAATATGCCTCTATCGTTGAATTCTTGGAATGTGCGGAGATCCCCCTCATACGCATTGACCAGGAGGAGGCGGACGACATCCTTGCCTCCCTTGTGCGTTGGGCTGAACCGGAGGCCGATCAAGTTATGGTGGTGACCTGTGATAAGGATCTCTATCAGATGGTGTCGGATAAGACGGTGATGGTGGGGTGGGGGAAGGAAGATAAACCCGCTGGTCGTTTGGAGGTCTTTGAGAAAACGGGGGTTTATCCAGAACAAATTATGGATTGGTTGGCCTTAACAGGTGACACCGTGGACAATATTACCGGGGTCGATGGTGTCGGCTCCAAGACGGCGGCCAAGCTTCTTGCTCAATTCGGAACAGTGGCGGGAATTTTCAATGATATCGATGCCGTACAGCCGGATCGTATTCGTGAACGTCTGATTGCGGGGCGGAAAAAGGTTGATCGTAATCTAGCATTAGTCAGGTTGAACACTGCCATCAATTGTTCCCCGGGTTGGGATCATTTGATGATTCGCCCAGAGAGCCCCAATAAAATGCGGCCTTTTTATGCCCGTATGGAATTCCACTCTTTGATCAAAGGTTGTGACCAAGGCGAATTATTCTGATTTTGGATCCGGTCCCTGAATTCTGAACTGTTGTATTTTCCCTTCTGAAAACGTTGACTCTGATTCTGCATCCGATATTCTTCCCCCTCATGAAAGTATTAGTTGTAGGCGGTGGTGGGCGTGAACACGCTTTGGTTTGGAAGCTCGCGAGTGACAGCTGTCGTCCGGCGCTTTTCTGTGCTCCAGGGAATGCGGGGACGGCGGAGTTGGCAACCAACATTGCTATTGCGGCCGATAATATTCCGGCCTTAGTGGCATGGGCCATGGAACATCATCCTGATCTTGTAGTGGTGGGGCCTGAAGCCCCTTTGTGCGCAGGGCTGGCCGATGCGCTTGAGGCGTGTGGAATTCGGGTGTTTGGCCCCTCTAAGGCGGCCGCTCGATTGGAAGGCAGTAAGGTGTTTGCCAAAGATGTGATGGTGGCGGCCGGAGTTCCGGCGGCACAGTCCAGTACTTTTTCGGATGTGCAAAAGGCTCTTGATTTCATCAACGACATTGGCATTCCCATTGTGATTAAGGCGGAAGGTTTGGCTGCCGGAAAAGGCGTCACGGTATGTATCACCCGCGAGGAAGCGGAACGGGCGGTTAAGGAAGCCTTGGTGGATAGGGCCTTTGGGGATGCGGGGCGGCGTATTTTGGTGGAAGAATTTCTTGAGGGTGAAGAAGTGTCTGTTTTGGCGCTTTGCGATGGGGAGCATGTTGTTTTGTTGTCTTCTGCGCAGGATCACAAACGTGTGTTTGATGGGGATCGAGGCCCCAATACCGGAGGGATGGGAGCCTATTCACCGGCGCCTGTACTTAAGGTGGAGCAGCTTCCTGAAATTGAACGTGAAGTCTTTGGCCGAACTCTGGCCGAGTTGAAAAGTCGGGGTATTATCTACAAGGGAGTGCTGTATGCCGGCCTGATGATGACGAAGAATGGCCCTATGGTGCTTGAATTCAATTGCCGGTTTGGTGATCCCGAGACGCAGGTGATTCTGCCGCGCATCAAAGGCGATTTAATTCCGGCGCTGGAAGCCTGCATCGATGGAACTTTATCGCCTGAAATGGTTCAGTACAAGGCGGAGGCTTGTGTTTGTGTGGTGATGGCTGCAGGGGGATATCCCGGTCCCTATCAAAAAGGGAAGAAGATCAGGGGGCTGAAAGTTGCCGCCGGGCTTTCGGAGACGATTGTTTTCCATGCGGGAACGCGATTGCAAGAGGGTGATATTTTGACTTCAGGGGGCCGTGTATTGGGGGTGACTGCGTTGGGTGATGACTTGAAGGCGGCGGTTGACCGAGCCTATGTGGCGGTGAAAAAAATCAGCTTTGATGGTGCTCTTTTTCGGCGTGATATTGCGTTCAAGGCTTTTAGAAAGGGGTAAGGAGTTGCCATGAAGAGGAAATCATTAAGAATCAGTAAACCCGAAGTGGCCATTGTCATGGGGAGCGATTCCGACTGGCCTCTGTTGCAGGAGACCGTCAAGACCTTGACGGGGTTTGGGGTTGGTTGTGAGGTACGTGTTATGTCAGCGCATCGAACGCCGGACCTTGCTGCCACCTACGCGCGCAAAGCTTCAGGAAATGGCTTGAAGGTGATTATTGCCGCTGCAGGTGGCGCCGCTCATCTGGCAGGAGTTTTATGCGCATACACCACGTTGCCTGTGATTGGGATTCCAGTCACAAGCGGCTTTCTCAATGGGCTGGACTCGTTGTTGTCGACCGTTCAGATGCCAGCGGGAGTCCCGGTGGCGACTGTTGCAACGGGCAAAGCGGGTGCGGTGAATGCCGCCATCCTGGCTGTGCAGATTCTCGCCCTTAGCCGTCCGGAGCTGGCTCAGAAATTGGTTGTGCATAAGAATGCTCTGATTGACAAGGTGAATGCGGGGAATGACTGCATTCAAAATGAGCTCAAAAGTTTGAGCAAGAGTTGAGGCCAAGCGGATTAGGGGGCTACGATTGAAGTTCGGATGGCAGATTCTTCCTCGTTGGTTACTGCGGAGAGGTGGGCTTTGGCTTGTTGTAAGTTGTCTCACCTTACCCACGGCCGGTGCCGATAGTCTGGATGAAATCTTGTCCTGCCTCGAGACCAATGGTGTTTTGGTGGATCGGTCAGAAGCTGTATCAGGAGGTCTTAAAGGCATCCTTCGCTCCATTGATCCAGAGGCAGTTATTGGTGAGGCAAAACCCCAGGAGACCGGGTCGACAGCGGGAGGTAGGCCCGTCTCGGTTGTGCAGGCAGTTGAATTATGGCCTGAAAACCTTGCCTATCTCAAAGTATCCGGTCTGGAGTCTGGCAGTGGCGAAGAGATTCTGTCCCATTTAAAATCAATGAGTGCCAGATGGGGCGTATTGTTTGATTTGAGGGGAGGGCGAGGCGAAGATTTAGAGTCAGCATGCGTTCTTGCCGGTATGGTGCGCCACCAGCACGAGCCGTTATTCATTATCACCGATAATCGGGGGGGGGTGCTGGCAACGAATACGGCCATAGGGACTTTTACAAGGGTTCCGTTACTCATGATTCTGATTGATGGGGAAACCGGTGGCGCCTCCGAAGCGCTGGTATCGGTATTAAAAGGGGGGCCCGGGGTGATATTGGTTGGAACTGCGACAGGGGGAGACCCTTATCTCCGTCATTGGCTTTCCCTGCCGGGGGGACGGATGGCAAGGCTTGCCATGCGGAAATGGGTTCCCTTTTCCGGGGAAAAGTTTGAGAAAGTGGGGGTCAGTCCGGATATAGTGGCGACGGCTGTCTCCGGTATTGGAAATGAGGGGTTGGCCAGTACTAATAGGACTGACCGCACCTTGAGTCTCAAGTCAGATGCCGACAGGGAACTTATGATGCGGGTTGCCGGCGATGCCGCGATGCAGCGCGCAACCGATATCCTATTGGGTCTTCAAGCATTGGGTGGCTATGGACGAGAATAAGCCGAGAATCATTACGGTCAAACCGGATAAAATCGACCAGAAGGCCATCCGCGCGGCCGTAGAGGCCCTGAAGGCTGGTGCCTTGATCATTCTGCCTACCGAAACCGTGTACGGGGTGGCGGCCGATCCTGAAGTGTCGGGGGCTGAGGAGCGCATTTATGAGGCCAAGAGGCGTGAACGGGGCAAGCCGCTCCCGCTGATGGCCTCTTCCTTAGCCGCAGTTGAGTTGGCGGGAGCCCGTTTATCTCCTGCGGCCAGACGGTTGGCGTGCCGCTATTGGCCTGGTCCGTTGACGTTGGTGGTAAAATGCGGTGCGCGGGTCGAAGGCTTTCGGGTTCCGGATCATCCGGTGGCATTGGCTGTTTTGAAAGCGATAGGCGGTCTGTTGCGTGTGACCAGCGCTAATAGAAGTGGTGAGCCTTCTGCGCTCACTGCGGAATCTGCGGTGAAGGCGCTGGGTTCGCAGGTGGCGCTGGTTTTCGATGCCGGTTCCGCCTCGCTTGGATTGGAAAGTACGGTGGTGGAAGCGATGGGTGAAACATTGACGATTCTCCGGCAAGGGGCGTTACCAGCCAAGGCCGTTCTGTCACATCCAAAAGTGTGGCTGGTATGCACCGGGAATACTTGTCGCAGCCCTATGGCCGAACAATTGTTACGTTGGTGGTTGGGGCCCGCGACTCGGTGGGAGGTGGCTTCCGCGGGTTTGTCGGCCTTGGATGGGCAGCGGGCCAGTGATGGCGCTTTGCAGGTAATGAATGAAAAAAAACTCGATTTGACTTCGCACCGGAGCCGGACGCTGACGGGAGACCACATTGACGATGCGGATCTCATTGTGGTAATGACGGAGGCGCATAAGCGGGCAATCCTGCATCGTTTCCCGCGGGTGGATGGGCGGGTGGTCTTATTGAATGGGTTCAGCCCCGTACACCCGGGAGAGGATGTCCCGGACCCGTTTGGAATGTCCTTGGACGTTTATCGTTCGATTCGGGATGAAATAGATGCGGCGATGCCAGATCTGGTGTTGCATTTGCATCGGTTGTATCAAAAATGATGTGGGATGAAATGTTGGGAAAGGGTTAAGATGAAAATAGCTATTGGCGCAGATCATGGTGGATTTGAACTTAAGGAAACACTTAAGACGGAATTGAAAAAGAGAGGGGTTGCCATTGAGGATGTGGGGTGTTACAGCTTGGAAGCCGTTGACTATCCTGACTATGCTCGAGCTGTTGCCGTCATGGTTTCTGAAGGGCTTGCCGACCAGGGGATTCTGATTTGCCGAACGGGTCTTGGTATGAGTATGGCCGCCAACAAATTCCCCCGCGTCCGAGCGGCGTTGTGCCTCAATCCCGCGATGGCGAATGCCGCGCGCTCGCATAATGATGCAAATGTTCTCGTGTTCGGCAGTGATTTGGAGTCTCCGGGCGTGGCCTTGGCGATATTAGATGCATGGAGTAAGGGGGTTTTTGCCGGAGAGGATCGTCATCAGCGGCGTGTAGATAAGATTGGCTCTGCGAGTGGGGTAGCGGTAGAGGCGGCTTCAGTGGCGGCCACGGATAGTGAAGTCTATTTCGCTATAAAAAATGAAGAAGAAAGAGAACTCAAAACTCTGGATTTGATTGCCTCTGAAAACTATGCCAGTCGTGCGGTGCGGGAAGCACAGGGTTCGGTGATGACCAACAAGTATGCCGAAGGGTATCCTGGCAAGCGTTACTACAACGGGTGTGAGTTTGTTGATGTGGTTGAGCGACTGGCGATTGAACGCGCTAAAATCCTGTTTGGTGCGGATCATGTCAATGTTCAGCCCCACTGTGGAAGTTCGGCCAACATGGCGGTCTATTTTTCTGTTCTGCAGCCGGGGGATACCGTCATGGCGATGAGTTTGGCTCATGGGGGGCATTTAACTCATGGTTATAAAATCAATTTCTCGGGTCGGTTTTTCAACTTTATCCCCTATGGTGTCAATCAAAAGACTGAGATGATTGATTATGATGAAATCGCTGAACTTGCGCTCAAGCATAAGCCGAAAATGGTGGTCGCAGGCGCTAGTGCTTATTCACGGGTGTTGGACTACAAGCGGCTTCGTGAAATTGCGGATAGTGTGGGGGCCATGCTCATGGTCGATATGGCGCATATCGCGGGGTTGGTTGCAGCCGGAGTTCACCCCAGTCCCGTTCCGTTTGCAGACTTTGTTACCACGACTACCCATAAGACCCTTCGAGGTCCCCGTAGTGGTATGGTGTTGTGCCGGGCGAAGTATGCTTCCGAGGTAGATAAACAGGTCTTTCCTGGTCTGCAAGGAGGGCCCTTGATGCATACCATTGCTGCCAAGGCGGTTTGTTTCAAGGAGGCGATGTCATCGGACTTCACGCAGTACCAGAAGCAGGTAGTTCAAAATGCCAAGACGCTTTCCGCGTATCTGGCGAAGCATGCGTTACGAATTGTGTCGGGTGGGACAGATAACCATCTGATGCTGGTGGATTTGACTGCCAGTGGCATTACGGGGAAGGATGCCTCGATTGCCCTCGAGAAGGCGGGTATGATTGTGAATAAAAATGCCATTCCTTTTGACGTGCGGCCTCCGGCTGTGACCTCCGGCATTCGCATTGGTACGCCTGCCATTACTACCCGGGGTATGAAGGAACCCGATATGGAACGATTAGGAAGCTGGATTGTGGACGCAATTACGCATCAGACCGAAGAGCGTGTTTTGGCGCGGATTAGAGCAGAAGTGGTGGCTGCAGCGGTGAAGTTTCCAGTCCCGTAAAGGGATCTGGGTGGGGGCGGATATGATCCTGAATGACCTGAATGCGGACGAAATGGTGGCGGTTGAGTCCGTTGGTGTGGTGAGAATGTTCGCCTTGGGTGACGCAATTATTCGTGAGGGCGAAGCCGGATCCTCCTTCTATTTAATTCTGGATGGCCGGGTGGAGGTTCGGAAGAGTATTGGGTTAGATAAGCATAAGAAATTGGTTGAGCTTGGCGCCCTTGATATTTTTGGGGAAGTTTGTTTTCTGGGGGTCGAGTCCCGTTCGGCCAGTGTACTGGCCTTGGAACCGACGCATGTTCTCGAATTTTCACGAGATGCTTTTGAGAAATTGATTGCGGAAAAACCGGCCATCGGACTGAAGCTGTATCGTGGCATTGCCTGTGAGTTGGCGCGACGCCTTGCTGGTGTCGATGGGGAACTCCGGGACGCGCTTATCTGGGCTTTGGGGGATATGAAAACTTCGCTGGATCCCACGGTTGTCACGCAACGGAAATTATCTCTCACCCCTCGTCGAAGAACAAGCCCCACCGCGAAAATTGTGGTTGTGTGACGTAGCTATTTAATCAGACGGCGCCTCATGATGTGGAGAGCCACGGGGAATAATAGGCCGATGCTAATGGCGAGATAACTGCCGGAAATCAAAATCTGCCCCCAGGTAATTGTGCCCAAACATAAATTTCGCGCCAATGCGACCAGATGGGACAGGGGCAGTAGCCAGGCGATTACCCGTGCCCAGTCGGGCAGGTTCTCTAGCGGGAAGAACGTGCCACTGAAAAGATACATGGGCGTAATGAATAGGAAGATTGGTAAATTAAACATTTCGATGCTTTTAACGATGCCGGTGAATATCATGCCGATACATCCAAACAGCAGCCCGCCCAAAAAGGCTAATGGAATGATCCCGAGGCCAGTTGGATAACGGACCAGGCCAAAGCCGCTCAGGACGGCTGTCATAATGGTGGCCGTCATGAGCGATTTGGTGGCGCCCCAGACAATTTCGCCGGCAATAATTTCATCCACGGAGAGCGGGGTCGCCATAATGGCATCATAGGTCTTCTGGTAGTACATCCGTACGAAGGATGAAAAAGAGTTTTCCATAAAGGCGGTATACATGATGTTGGTGGCGATGATGGCGGGTGCCATAAACACTACATAGGTTAAAGTCTGTCCCTCATATTGGACCTCAGGAATCAACAGGCGAAAACCAAATCCCAGAGAGGCGATGTAGAGAACGGGCTCAAGCAGGGGGGTGAGAAATCCGATGAGCCAAGAGCGACGGGTGACCAGCCAGTCGCGACGCCAAACCCGCAGGAGCCGCCAGGATAAGGATGAGGTAGGATTGCTCATTCGCGCAACTCCCGTCCGGTTAGCCGGACTTTCGCTATTCGCGGCGAAAAACGACTATTTTCACCCTCTCAGCCACTGAAAACCCCAATGATATTGGGGTTTTCGAGTTGAACAAAGTGTTGGCTACAGACCTACCCCCTTTCGGCACTTTTGAAAACCGGATATTGT
>Ga0118677_10003960_pt1 | contig 27384 bp, 21 predicted proteins | sample AliMusrvi5mmetaG_FD_86154 | JGI IMG/M metagenome (GOLD analysis project Ga0118677, IMG submission 86154) | reverse complement strand
AGACACGAAACGCCGGTCACAACGCCGCAATTCGGCTGTAACTCGTTGATGAATGGTCAGCTGCAAAGAATCATGTCCAGAAGGTGGGCCTGTTTCGTGTCTATTTATGTCTATTTATGTCTACTTCATCCCCCCCCAAGGCGGGCGCGAGCCCGCAACTCCATCGGTGTCTGGATCGGTATCGACAACGCAATCGATACCTATCCGGTACCTGCGCATGATCGAGTCCATGAGCACGGCCGCCAGTGTGAAACCGGAGGACTGGGAACAATTGCGCGAGTTGTGCCGCTACCTCGTCGCGCTGCGCAAGGGTGACCACACCGCCGAACACCTGAAGCTCGACCGCAGTCGGATGGTGGGACTGACGATGGCCGCTGAATCAAGCCAAATCAAGGTTAATCAAGGTGGATCAAGCCTCTCCAACACATTAGCGGCCTGGTTGCTGGCATTCTTTTGCCTAAGGCCATGCCACCTAATCGGTTACGGGCAAGACAGGCCCGAATATGGAGGCGATGGGATTGCTCCTCTGGGCGCAGCTGGGGTATATTCTGGCTGCCGCCCCCGTTCAGGCTCGTCACGCTGCTGAATACGCCTGGTAGGCGGGATTCGTACGGCAATGTACGGGGATGACATTCGCATCAACATGAATCGGTAACAGACAGGGGCCCCTCATGATGGCAGGAAAGATTGGCATCGGCATGCTGGCCGCGATGATGACAGGACTGACGACAGCGGCGGACTGGCCTCAATGGCGCGGCCCGGACCGCGACGGCATTTCGAAAGAAAAGGGGATTCTAGCCGACTGGTCTACGCCGCCAAAACGGCTGTGGCTGGTGACGATTGCCGGCATGGGCTACAACGGCCCTGCCGTTGCCGGTGGCGTGATCTACCTGACCGGGTCAAAAGGGGAGCCCAAGGCGCGCATCGGCGTGCTCGAGGCGCGCAATGCGTCGGACGGATCCCTGAAATGGGAGTACGAGTACGGCAAGGAGTGGAGCGGTGGTTATGATGCTGCCCGCACGACGCCGACCGTGGCGAATGGCCATGTTTACCTGGTCAGCGGCATGGACCGCGTCGTCTGCGTGAATGCCGCGGACGGCAATAAAATCTGGGACGTGAACCTGTTCGAGCGATTTCACGGAAAGAATATTACGTGGGGAATTGCCGAGTCGCCACTGCTGGTGGATAACAAGATGCTGATCTGCCACCCCGGCGGTCCAGATGCGGCCGTGGCCGCGCTGGATGTCAACACTGGCGCGACAATCTGGGCGACCAAGGGGCTTTCTGACGCCAGCGCCTACTGCTCGCCGTCGCTGCTCACGCTGAACGGCAAACGGCAGATCGTGACCCAGACCGCCGAGAATGTGGTGGGGATCGATCCCGACACCGGCGCTGTGCTCTGGAAGCACCCGCACAAGAACAAGTGGGCTGTGCATCCCAACACGCCGGTGGTGGTCGGGCCCGACCGCGTGGTGGTCTCCTCCGGCTATGGCTACGGCACGGAGTGCCTGCAGATTGGCGCGGATGGCGCCACGCTGGCCTGGCAGTTGAAGGACGCGGACAATCACTTCCACGGCATGTTGCTGATCGACAAGCGCCTCTACCTGGCAGGCAGCAAAGGCCCGCTCTTCTGCCTGGATCCGCAGACGGGCAAAGTGCTTTCCCGCATCGAGGGGGTGTCGCGCACAGCCATCATCGGCACCGAGGCCGGGCTGATTGGCTACGACGAGGTCGGCAAGATGATCGCGCTGATCCGCATCGAAGGCGACAAGGGGCGGTTGGCCGGCTCCCTTCCGGTGGATTTTGGCAGCAAGATGAAAGAGCACTGGGGCCAGCCGGTACTGGCCGGCGGCGTGCTCTATCTGCGCCACGGCGACGCCTTGGTCGCCTACGATCTCAAGTCCAAGCCGTAACGCACCTGGACCTCGCTTCCTGACATGAACCTCCGCCTTCTTTTTCTGGGATTTCGCGGGAGTTGCCGCTGCCGCATGGCCGGCGCGTTTGTGCAGGGGCGCGAAGTTTCCGGCGTGAGCGTCTCCTTTGCGACGATCGCACCGGAGGCGGCGGACTCGCTTGCGGACGAGGTCATGGCGGAGATTGGCCTGCAGCCGCGGACCGAGCTGTGCCTTTCGCTGGCCGAGGCGGCAAAGAACGAGTACGACATCGTCATCGTCGTCTGCCCGCAGGCGGCGGAGCAGTTGCCGCTGCTGCCGGGGCGGCCCACGGTGGTGCGTTGGACCTTGCCCGACCCCGCGGGCTTCAGCTCGGATCCTGAGGCGCGCCGCGCGGAATTCCGACGCCTGCGCGATACCATCGGCCGCCTGGTGGCGGATCTTTTTGAGCAGGGGTATCTGGATGCCATCGCCGCGACGCGCGCCAGCAGCGCCATGATCGCGGACAGCATCTCCGACGGCCTGCTCGTGCACGACATGCAGCGGCGCATCGTCGTTTTCAACCGTGCCGCGGAGGAAATCACCGGCCGGTGCCGTCAGGACGTGATCGGCCGCGACTGCCACGCGATCTTCGGCTGCGGCTTTTGCGGCGGCAAATGCGTGCTGGAGCGCGCCCGCGGCGGTGCGCCGGACTTTACCGAGAAACAGGAGCGGATCGAGCTCGCCACGCGCGACGGCGAGCGCCGGACGCTCGACGCGCGTCTGTGGCCGTTGCGCGACAATGAGGGCCGGTGGGTCGGTCTGATCTCCGTGTTCCACGACATCACCCGCGAGTGCTCGCTGGTGCGGCGCGTGGGCGAACTGCAGTCCTTCGCCGGCATCGTCGGCCGCGATGCCAGGATGCTGGAGGTGTTTGATCTCATCCGCGACGTGGCAGACAGCACGGTTCCGATCCTGATCCGCGGCGAAAGCGGCACAGGCAAGGAACTGGTGGCCGCCGCCATCCACCATGAAGGGCCGCGCGCCTCCAAGCCGTTTATCGCCGTCAACTGCGGGGCGCTGCCGGAGGGCCTGCTCGAAAGCGAGATCTTCGGGCATGTGCGCGGCTCCTTCACCGGCGCAATCCGAGACAAGAAGGGGCGCTTCGAGCTGTCCGACGGCGGCACGATCTTCCTCGACGAGATCGGCGACATCACGCCGGCTATGCAGGTGCGCCTGCTGCGCGTGCTGCAGGAGGGCGTGATGCAGCGTGTCGGCAGCGAAACATCCATCCGGGTGAACGTGCGCGTGATCAGCGCTACCCACCGCGACCTCCAGAAGGAAATCGCCGCCGGCCGTTTCCGCGAAGACCTGTATTACCGGCTGAATGTCGTGCCAATCTGGATCCCTCCACTGCGCGAACGACTGGCGGATATTCCGCTGCTGGTGAATCATCTGCTGGCGCAATTTTGTGACACGAAGACCGGTGCTGTGCGCGTCAGCCCGGAGGCGATGGATGCGCTGCTGAATTATGCGTGGCCGGGGAACGTGCGGGAACTCCAGAATTGGTTGCAATACGCGCTGGTTAAGTGCCACGGCGATGAAATCCGACCCGAACACCTGCCGCCCGCGCGGCAGACGGCGCCGCAGACCGCGTCGGCAGCAGGGCGAGCCGATGCGCGCGCGCCCCTGTCCATCGAGCGGGTGCGCGACGCCCTGACTAGGGCGCAGGGCAATCGCCGTGATGCCGCCCGCATACTGGGCGTGGCCCGCGCCACGCTCTACCGGTTTTTTGACGCGCATCCGGAATTGATGCACAAACCGGCAGAGAAAGCATGACGGGACTCTTCGGTGGATAGGTAACGTCATTTGTCACTGGTCATTGGGGAATCGAGACATTTGGCACCGTCGGTTGGAATATTTATGGTGCGCATTTCCTGCTCTCCGCCAATGACGAATGACCAATGACTAATGCCTTTCCCGTTATTGCGTCCGTTGCCGGTCGGCGGTACTATGACGCGCACGGTGTCCTGATGCGAATCTGCCTTGCTCAAATGGATGTGCAGGCCGGCTATCCGGAGGCGAATGCCGCCCGGATGATCGGCTTTATCGAGCGCGCCCGCGCCGCGGGTTGCGATCTGATCGTTTTTCCGGAGCTGGCGATTCCCGGCTACTTTGTCGGCGACGAGTGGGACCGCCCCTCGTTTCTGCGCGCCTGCGAGGCTGCGGGCGAATTGATCTGCGCGGCCAGCCAGGGGATCGCCGTGGCCTTTGGCAACGTGGGAATCGACTGGCAGCGCCGCAACGAGGATGGCCGCGTCCGGCGCTACAACGCCTGCTTCCTCGCGCAGGACGGTGCGTTTCTCCCCTCGTGCGGCGGCCGCTACCCGTTTGCAATCAAGACGCTCGCGCCCAACTACCGCATCTTTGAGGAGAGCCGCTACTTTTACGATGCCCGCAAGCTGGCCATGGAACTGCACGTGTCCGTGGCGGAACTGCTGACGCCGTTCGTCTGCCGCGGCATCGCCATCGGCGGCATGGTCTGCGAGGATGTCTGGGATTCGGATTACAGCCTGTCGCCGGCCGAACTCCTGACACAGGCCGGCGCGCACCTGCTCCTGACCATCAGCGCCTCGCCGTTTACCTGGAACAAGCAGAACAAGCGTCTGCGCGTTCTTTCGGCGCTGGCCGCGCGCCTGCATACGCCGATCGCCTATGTCAACTACGCCGGCGTGCAGAACAACGGCAAGAACGTCTTCACCTTTGACGGTGGCGCTGGCATCTATGACGCGCAGGGGCATTTTGCCGGCAGTGCCGTGAGGTTTGGAGAGGATGCGTTTATTGCGGAGATCGGCGCGGACGGCGCCGTGGCTGGCGGTAAACCGGTGGATTTGACGGATGACGATGCGAATGTGGCAACCCAGGCCCTGCTATATGGTGCCGGCCGCTTTCTGACAGACCGGAAAATCAGTCGGGTTGTGGTCGGCATCTCCGGCGGCATCGACTCCGCCGTGGTGGCAGCTCTGCACGCGCGGCTGGTGCCGCCCGAAAACCTGCTGCTGGCGAACCTGCCTGCGCGCTTCAACTCTGCCACCACCCGGAATCTGGCCGCCGAATTGGCGCGCAACCTGGGGTGCCTGTACGCCGAAGTGCCGATCGATGACGCCGTTGGCCTGACCCGCCGGCAGCTCGACGGCTTTGTCGCCCGCGACGCCGCCGGACGCGAACACCGGCTGCAGGTCACCGGCCCTGTTATGGAGAACGTGCAGGCCCGCGACCGTGGCGCGCGTGTTCTGGCCGCGGTAGCCGCAGCTTTTGGCGGTGCCTTCACCTGCAATGCCAACAAGACCGAGATGGCCACGGGCTACGGCACGCTCTACGGAGACATTGCCGGCTACCTGGCGCCGATCGGCGACCTCTGGAAGGGGCAGGTGTATGACGTGGCGCGCTGCCTGAACCGCGGCGTGTTCGGCCGCGAGGCGATCCCGCGCGGTATTTTTACCCTTACCCCGTCGGCCGAGCTGAGCAAGGATCAGGCCGTGGACGAAGGGAAGGGCGATCCATTCGTCTATCCGTACCACGATGCGCTGCTGCGCGCCTGGGTGGAGCGATGGGAGCGCCCGTCGCCCGAGGAGATTCTTTCCTGGTACATGGACGGCACCCTCGAGAAACAAATCGGCTATGAAGGCCAAGTGGCCACTATTTTAAAGAACCCCGTAGTCTTCATAGCCGATTTGGAGCGCTGCTGGAACCTCTATCAGGGGCTGGCAGTCGCCAAGCGCATCCAGGCCCCGCCCGTGCTGGTGGTCAGCCGCCGCGCCTTCGGCTTCGACCACCGCGAAGCCCAGCTCGGCCCGCGCTACACCCCGCGCTATCAGGAATTGCGCAAGCAATGCCTCGGCCGCGCGTAGGGCCAACCACGGAGGCACGGAGTTTTTTTTCTGTATAGCGACCAGCCCCGAAAGTGGCAGCGGCGTCTCGCCGCTGCACATAGCATCTATCTTGGGCTGTGAAACCATGATTGTGAATCAAAGCCCCGACAGTTTTGTCTGGCCTATGAATTCATGTTCGAGAGGAGCGATATGAACTACAGAACGGCAAAAATGAGTCTGTCCATTAAGATACTGACGGCAATCATCCTTGCGATGGTGGTCGGGTTTATCATTGGCGGTCTCCATGACAGGAATTTGATGGTTGGCGGTGTCATACTCGGGATCATCGCTCTGGTTTGCTACCTGCTGGCCCCCGCATCATACGAGGTTTCCAATGGTTGCCTGACCGTGGTTCGTCATGCGGGTAGAAGCACCTTCGGGCAGATTGTCCGATGCGTGAGGATAACCGAGCGTCTGCCTTTCACGGTCCGTCTCTTCGGCAACAGCGGCATATTTGCTGGCACCGGCATCTTCTGGAACAAGCGAGACGGCATTTTTCACGTCCACGCCACAAGCGCAAGACGCCAGGACGCGGTTCTGGTTCAGACCGAGAACAAGGTCCTGCTGACGCCGGAGGATCCACAGGCCTTCCTGGAATCTGCAACGACTCTCGAACCAGCCAAGCCATCGGATTCGAAGTCCGCTGCGCGGGCTCCTCAAGGATGATTGGCTGCGGTATCGCGGAAAGTAACCCCATTTCTTCTGAACCCTGAATGCCCTCTCCAACAATCCAAGGACACTTCATTCCATGAGCATCATCAGCATGACCGGCTTTGGTCGGGGCGAGGCGCGGGGCGAGGGGATCAAGGTGGTGGCAGAACTGGGGTCTGTCAACCGCAAGCAGTTCGACTGCCACCTGAACCTGCCGCGCGAGCTGTCTGCTTGCGAAGCGCGCATCCAGGGGCTGGTGCATGCCGCGATCCGGCGCGGGTATGTCAAGGGCTCGATTGAGATTGCGCGGGCGAAGACAGGTTCGCGCGGTCTGACCGTGGACCTCGAACTGGCACGTGCCCGTTTAAGCGCACTTCGGCAGGTGGCCAAGGCGCTGAAACTTCCGGACGACCTGACAGCCAGCAAGGTGCTGGACTGCGTGCTGCGCATCGAGAGCGAAACCGTGGCATGGGACACGGAACAGGCCTGGCCGCTGGTGGAACGCGCGGTCACGCAGGCGCTGGAGCGGCTGGTCGCCATGCGGCAGCGCGAGGGCAAGGCGCTGTCCAAGGATCTGACAGCGCGTTTCGCCCGCCTGCGCAAGGAAGTGGAAAACATCCGGCGGAGCGCCCCCGGCGTCGTGATTGGTTATCGCAAGGCGCTGGCAGACCGCATTGCCGCAGCCAACAACGGCCTGATGCTGGACCAGACCACGCTTGTGCGCGAACTGGCGCTTTTTGCCGATCGCTGCGATGTGAGCGAGGAGCTGACGCGCCTGGAGAGCCACTTCACGCAGGCGGAACATTTTCTGGCAGCTCCGGAACCCGGGGGGCGCCCCCTGGACTTCCTTTGCCAGGAGTTCTTCCGCGAGATCAACACCATCGGCTCCAAGGCCAACGATGCCGGTATTGCGCGTCTGGTGGTCGGCTGCAAGGCGGAACTGGAGGCGATCCGGGAACAGGTGCAGAATGTGGAGTAAGCGGTCGGCAGGACACGAAGGAAGAAGGAGCGGAAGCGCACGAAGGATTTGCTTGCGCGCTGTCGCGCGCAGAATTAATGCCTTCGCCTCCTTTGCGCCCTCTTCTGCTTGCTTCGTGTCCGAATCGCAATAACCCGCTTGCATTGCCGAGCGCGGTGCGGGGATAATACCGCCATCTAAGGAGGAGACGCCTGTTGAAACCGCTGATGATCGTAATTTCCGCACCATCCGGAGCCGGCAAGACGACGCTCTGTGAGCGTCTGCTGCAGGACTACCCCGAGATCACCTATTCGATCTCCTGCACGACGCGCGAGCCACGCGGCGTCGAGGAGGACGGCGAAGACTACTATTTCCTGACACCGGAGGAGTTTGCGCGGCACGAGGCAGCCGGCGATTTCCTCGAGCACGCCACGGTGCACGGTTCTTCCTACGGCACACTCAAGGCGCCGATCTACGAGGCAATCTCCGAAGGACAGTGCGTGCTGATGGACATCGACGTAGCAGGCGCGGCGCAGATCCGGTCGTATGTCGCCGCGCTGCCGGCAACAGACCCCATGCGCGCCGGGTTTGTGGACATCTTTATCCGACCTCCGTCGCTGGAGGTCCTGCATGAGCGCCTGGAGGCGCGCGGCGAGGACAGCGCGGCGACCATTGCGCGGCGCGTGAAGAACGCGGAAAAGGAACTCGCCCGGGCCGGCGAATTCCGCTACCACGTGTTGAACGACAATCTGGAGATTGCGTACAAGGAGTTGTGCGGCATCATCGAGACGACCAGCGGAATGCACGGGTAAAAGCGGTTTTTGATCTGCAGGAATTGACCTGCCGTGGAGAATCATGAAAACGACAAACAGTAAACCAACTCCGGAAATTGTTCTGGGCGTGACCGGTTCCATCGCGGCCTACAAGGCGGCGGAGTTGGCGCGGTTGATGGTCAAGTCCGGCTGGGACGTCTCCGTGGTCATGACGCGCGGCGCAATCCGCTTTGTTGCACCGCTGACCTTCCAGACCCTCTCGCGCCGGCCGGTGACCGTGGACATGTTTTCCGAGCCGGAGGAGTGGGTGCCCGGGCACATCTCCCTGGCAGACCGCGCTGCGGTCCTGGTGGTGGCGCCCTGCACAGCCAACGTGATCGCCAAGCTGGCGCACGGTCTGGCGGACGACATGCTGACCGCCACGGCGCTGGCCTGCCCGGCGCCGCTGCTTGTGGCGCCGGCCATGAACTGCCGGATGTGGGAACATCAGGCCACGCAGGAGAATCTGGCCTTGCTGCGGAAACACGGCGCGACGATCCTGGACGTTGGCACAGGCGATCTAGCCTGTGGCTGCGAGGGTCAGGGGCGGATGGCGGAGCCAGAGGAGATTCACAAGGCCATCGCGGCACTCCTGCGCAAGACGAAATAGGCCGGCTGCGCCTATGAAGTGTATTTTTTTACGAAAAGAAAGCGGTTATAATAGTCGGTAAAGCTATGCATTGTGCCGACGCGTGCGTCGGTGGAAAGGAACCTCATGAACGCCAGTATTCGCATGTTCCTGTTCTCGTTTCTGTTTGCCGCTGCAGCCATGGCTGCGCCCGAGGTGAAGTGGTTGGACGATTTTTCCGCTGCCAAGGCTGCTGCCCAGAAGGAAGGGAAGCCCATCCTGGTGGATTTCTCCGGTTCAGACTGGTGTGGCTGGTGCATAAAACTGGACAAGGAGGTTTTCTCGCAGAAGGCGTTTCTTGACTATGCCGGCGAGAACCTCATCCTGTTTCTTGCCGATTACCCGCGCCACAAGCAACTGTCCGCACAAGTCAAAAAGCAGAACGACGAACTTCAAAACAAATACCGGATTGAGGGCTTTCCTACTGTCCTGCTGCTGAACGCTGATGGTAAGGTGCTGGCACAGACCGGATACCAGCCGGGTGGCGCAGAGGTGTACGTGAAGAGCCTGCGGGACCTTCTGACAAAGGCGGGTTGGAAGGCGGCTCCGGTGGCCAATCCGGCAGCAAAGGCCCCTGCCGCCAAGTAAGCTTTTCATGAACACACAGCTTTCCCAACACGTGCGCTGGGTCGGTTACATCGATTGGTCTGTGCGCGATTTTCACGGCTACCGCACCGAGCGTGGCTCGACCTACAATGCGTATCTGGTTTCCGGCCGCCAGCATGCGCTGATCGACACCGTCAAGGCACCGTATGCAGCCGACCTGCTGGCACATGCCGGCGCCTGCGTGCCGCTGGAGCAGATCGAATACATTGTCTGCAACCATGCCGAGCCGGATCACGCCGGCGGTCTGGCGCAGGTTGTGGCAGCCTGTCAGCAAGCCACGGTGGTTTGCAACACGAAGTGTGCTGAGGCGCTGCGCCTGTATTTCGACACGGCCGGCTGGAAGTTTCGTATCGTGGCGGATGGCGAAAAGCTGGACTTGGGTGGCTGCACCCTGCAGTTTTTCGACACGCCCATGGTGCACTGGCCGGAATCCATGGCCACCTACCTGGTCGAGGAGCAGATCCTGTTTTCTATGGATGCCTTCGGGCAGCACTATGCCACGGCCGGACGGTTCGACGACGAGGTGCTGCTGGATGTTGCGTTGGCAGAGGCCAAGACCTATTACGCCAATATCGTGATGCCGTACGGCCGTCCCGTGGCCACGGCATTGGCCAAGCTGGGCTCCCTTCCGCTGCGCATGATCGCCCCCAGTCACGGTGTGATCTGGCGCGCGAATGTGGAGAAAATCCTTGCGTGCTACCGGGAATGGATGGTTTGTAAGTCCGTGCGCAAGGTGGTGATCGCCTATGCCAGCATGTGGAACAGCACGCGGGTAATGGCGCAGGCCATGGCCGACGGCGCGCTGGAGTCGGACGTTGAGGTGAGGTTGATCGACATCGACACCGTGCACGACACCGACTTGGTCAGTGAGGCGTTGGATTGCGCCTGCCTGGCAATCGGATCGCCCACGCTCAATCAGGGAATCATGCCGCGCATGGCTGCGGCGCTGACCTACCTGCGCGGACTGCGGCCAACCGGCAAGTACGGGCTGGCATTCGGTTCCTACGGTTGGGCGCCGCGCGGGGTCGACGAACTGACTCAATACCTGCAGACCATGCAGATTGCGCCGCTGTGCGAGCCGATCATCTGCCGTTTTCGTCCCGATGCCGCGACACTGGAAAAGTGCCGTGCGGCCGGGCGTTTGTTGGCGAAGAAATCGTTGGACTACTAGCGACAAGGCCGGGCGGGTCCGCCCGAAACAAAAGGAAGACTCCCATGATCAGCGACAGGACGACGAAAGAGATCAACGCGCAAATCAACCGCGAGCTGTATTCTGCCTACCTCTACCTGGCGATGTCTTCCGACGCCATGTACAAGGGGTTTAAGGGTGCAGCCGCCTGGTTTGCGGTGCAGTTCCAGGAGGAGCAGGGGCACGCGCTGCGCTTTGTGAAATACCTCCAGGATCAAAATGCGAAAGTCGAATTGGGCGCGATCGCTGCGCCGAAGAAGGAGTGGAAGGACCTGCTGGACATGTTTCAGGCCACATTGGCGCACGAGAAGGGGATTACGGCCAGTCTGGGCAAATTGATGGTGCTGGCTGCGGCCGAGAAGGATTTCGCTACGCAGGGTTTGCTGCAGTGGTTCATCAACGAGCAGGTCGAGGAAGAAGCCAACGACGCCGAAGTCATCTGGATGCTGGAGATGGCCTCCGGATCCAAAGGTGCGCTGTTCATGGCGGACAAAAAGCTCGGCGACCGGAAGTAATTTCCGCATCGGCAGGCAGAGCGGTGACACCATGCGCGTCAGTTGCTTACTGGCAGTCATTTTTTCTGCCGTGCTGCTGCGCGCCGAAGACCCCTACACGGTCACGGCGCGGCTGGAGCGCGCAGGCGTAGCGTGGCAGGTGGTGGTGGTGGTCGATTCGCTGCCGCCGTGGCACGTGTATGCGGACAACCGGTTTGCCGTCTCGATCGACGACCACGCAGTCAAAGGCCGCTGCACACCTCCGCCGGTTTCGATTCCTGATCCGCTGGGCGGTCAGGATCTGGTTTTTACCGGCCGCGTGACCGGCACCTATGCGCTGGCCACGGACGGCTTTCCGGTGCGCGTGCGCATCAAGCACCAAGCGTGCTCGGACACCTCCTGCCTGCCGGCTCGCACGTCTATCTTCCTGCTTTCGCCGGGCGGTACGCTGCTGGCCACGGCACCCACGCCTGCGACCGCCGCAACAGCCATTCCCTGGCTGGCAGGTGTCCAAGTGAAGGCCACTGCTGCCGGCTATCTTGGTTCCAGCGATTTCCTGACTTTCCTGATGCGTGCCCGTGGCGAGACAACGGCAGTGCCACCGGACCAATTTCGCCAGTTCCTGGACAATCCGAAGGCCTTTTTGGTTCGCCAGGGGTTTATCTGGACCCTGCTGCTGGTGCTGCTGGGTGGCCTGCTGCTGAACCTGACGCCGTGTGTGCTGCCGATGATTCCGATCAACCTGGCGATCATCGGCGCTGGCGCGCGGGCCGGATCGCGGCGGCGCGGGCTGGCGCTGGGCGCGGCCTATGGCGCCGGAATTGCCGTGATCTATGGCGCACTTGGCATGGCGGTGGTTCTGACCGGTCGCGTGTTTGGCGCACTCCAATCCTCACCCATCTTTAACGGGGCGCTGGCCGCGCTGTTTGTTGTGCTGGCGCTGGCGATGTTCGACCTGATCCCGATCGATCTCTCGCGCTTCCAGCGCGGCGGCGGGAAGGGCGGGTTCTGGGCCGCGGGCGCGGCAGGCGGGATCTCCGCCCTGCTGGCCGGTGCGTGTGTGGCACCTGTGGTGGCGGCTGTGCTGCTGCTGGCCGGTTCGCTCTACCAGGACGGCAACACGGCTGCCGCGCTGCTGCCGTTTCTGCTGGGCATCGGCATGGCGTTTCCCTGGCCGCTGGCGGGCGCCGGACTGGCTGTGCTGCCCAAGCCCGGCGCCTGGATGCTCTGGGTGAAGTATGGGTTCGGCGTGTTGATTGCGGCGATGGCGGTGTATTACGGCTGGCTGGCCTACGATGGTGTTACGGATCGGATGTCACCCGCCGCGGGAGGCAACGAACTCGCTGCCGGAGATGTTGCCGAATGGACAAAACGGCTTGCGGAGGCGAAAGCCTCCGGCAAGCCGTTGATGCTCGATTTTCACGCCAGCTGGTGCAAGAGCTGCCATGTCATGGACCGCATTACGTTCCAAGACCCGGCGGTGCGCAAGGCGTTGGAATCCATGCTCCTGGTCCGCGTTTCCGCCGAACACCCTGAACAGGAGCTGGCCGCCGGCATGCTCCGGGCATTCGGTGTCTCCGGACTCCCGGCGTTTGCCGTGGTGACGGCACAATAAGCGCGCCCCTGTCGGGATTCTCCTTGCTCCCGCGCGTGGTGTGCAGTTTAATACGAACTGACGATTGCGCCGGTCGTCGGTGTCTACGGAGGTTCACATGAACCAGTGGGGGATGTGGTTGGTTCTCGGCCTCGTTCTGATTGTGATCGAGGTCATGGTGCCGGCATTTGTGGCGCTCTTCTTCGGGCTGTCGGCATTGATCGTTGCGCTGCTGTGCTGGATTGTCGGGCCCAATCTGCAGCCATGGGTGTCCAGCACCATTTTTGCCGGGCTGGCCGTGGTTCTGCTGCTGGGGTTGCGCGGCGTGTGCACAAAGGCCTTTGTCGGCAAGAAGTCCCCGGATCGCGATGGGTTGGCAAACGATCTGGTTGGGCATCGCGCGGTGGTCACGGCGCGCATCGAGCCGGGCGGGCAGGGCAAAGTGGAATTTCGCGGGGCGAACTGGCAGGCGGAATCCGGCGAAACGCTGGAGCCCGGCGTGCCGGTGCGCATTGTCAAACAGGAAAGCATTGTGCTCACGGTTGAGCGCATGCCGTAGGTTCGGTCACGGGAAGCTGAGAGGCTGCATCATGGAACAATTCATTATTGGCGTGCTGGTCTTCGCCGTGTTTATCACGTTGATGAAGAGCATCCGGGTCGTGCCGCAGAAGACGGCGTTCATCATTCAGCGGTTCGGGAAATACCACACTACGCTCGATGCCGGGTTGCATGTGCTGGTGCCGTTCATGGACCAGGTCGCCTACCGGCACACGCTCAAGGAGCAGGCTATCGACGTGCCGCCGCAGCAGTGCATCACCAAGGATAACATCACGGTCGAGGTGGACGGGATCCTCTACCTGATGGTCATTGATCCGGTGCGCGCCTCGTATGGCATCAGCAACTACATGTTTGCCACGGTGCAGCTCTCGCAGACCACCATGCGCAGCGAGATCGGCAAGCTTGAGCTGGATCGCACGTTCGAGGAGCGCGAGCGCATCAACGGCGCCATCGTGGACGCGGTGGACAAGGCCTCCGAGCCGTGGGGAATCAAGGTTACGCGCTACGAGGTGAAGAACATCTCGCCGCCGCAGACAATCCGCGACGCCATGGAAAAGCAGATGCGCGCGGAACGCGAAAAGCGCGCGTTAATCGCGGAGTCCGAGGGCGACCGGCAGGCCAAGATCAACCGCGCCGAGGGCGAGAAGCAGCAGGCCATTGCGATCTCCGAGGGCGAGAAGCAGAAGCGCATCAACGAGGCCCAGGGGCGCGCGCAGGAAATCATGCTGGTGGCGAACGCCACAGCCACTGGTCTGCGCGAGATCTCGAAGGCCTCCATGGAGCCCGGCGGCACGAATGCCATCAACCTGCGCCTGGCCGAGCAATACATCACAGAGTTCGGCCGCCTGGCCAAGACCAACAACTCGGTGATCATCCCGACTGATCTGGCCAACGTGGCCGGGTTTATCAAGACCGCGGTGAGCGTGGTCAAGGATCTGCCGGCCAGCGCCGCGGTTCAGCCGCCGAAGCTGGGGTAGAGCCTCCGTAGTTCAGTAAATGAAAAACGACGCGCCTGCTGGGCGCGTCGTTTTTGTTTTGTGCGGCAGGTCTTGTAGTCCCGCGTGGCCGTATCGCCGCCCAGCAGAGGTGCCGCTCACATCGCCAGCTGCGTCCACTTCTCGGTATTTTCCGGCCGCGTGTTGCGTACCACGGCGTCCACGAACGCCACGACGCGGACCCCTTCGGCCAGGGACGGATAGATGGGCGCTGGGTCACGCTTGCCATCGAAGGCCAGGATGCCGTCGGCAAACTGGTTGTAGATGTAGGCCAGCGCGTCGCAGAGGCAGTCCGTGCGGCCGGCGGGCGGCGTGGCAGTCAGCGCCGTGACCGGTTCGGTGAAGCGAAGCACCTCGGATGAGCCGTCGAGCGCGTGGACGGTCAGCGTGTTGGGATTGTCGAGTTCCCAGAGCAGGCCGCCCTTGTCGCCGAAGATGCGGATGCGTACACCGCCGTTCTCGCCCACGCTGACCTGGCTGGCCCAGAGCACGCCCTGGGCGCCGTTCGAAAGGCGGAACAGCACGGCGCCGTCGTCCTCCAGCTGGCGACCCGCCACGCAGGCGCGCATGTCGGCGCTGACCGCGCTGATCTGCAGACCGGTAAGCAGTTCGGTGAGGTAGGCGCCGTGCGCGCCGACATCCGCCATGCAGCCGCTGGGGCCGGCGCGGCGGGGATCGGCGCGCCAGCCAGCCTGGCGATTGCCGGCCGTCTCCAGGCGCAAAGCCAGCCACCCCTGCGGGCATTCGGCAACCACGCGCCGGATGTTGCCCAGCCGCCCGTCACGGATCAGCTTCTGGGCCTGGCGGATCATCGGGTAGCCGGTGTAGGTGTAGGCCACGGCGATCAGGCGCTGCTTGTCGTCGAGCTTGCGGCCGAGGTTCTGCACTTCGTCCACGCTGGTGGTCAGCGGTTTCTCGCAGAGCACATGGAAGCCGGCGTCCAGCGCGGCCATGGCTACTGGGTAGTGGAGGTTGTTCGGCGCGGTGATGACTACAAAATCGGGCCTCACGTCGTCTGGCAGCGAGGCCTCCTTGCGTAGCATGTCCCGATAGGCGCCATAAATCCGCTCGCGCGCCAGGAACAGGTCCTCGCCCCCTTCAAACGAACGGTGGCGGGTGCTGCCGAATGCGCCGCAAACCAACTCGATGCGGCCGGTGATCTGGGCGGCCCGGCGGTGAAAGGGACCGATAAAGGACTCCTTGCCGCCCCCCACCATCGCCATCCGGAGTTTTCGGCTCATACCGCCTCCTCATGCCATATCATGATCTCGCCGTGCATAGTGCTTATTATGCTAGCAGGAGGCCGGGCTAGGGGCAAGTGTTTGATCGGCCGATGTCCTGGTCGGCGTGCCCTGGACGCAGGATGTACCACCAGATCCTGACTATGCTGCGCAGGGGTCGGCGTGGATCAAACAGGCGCGTGCGAAGATCGCGATATGTCCGGCCGTTCTCGGGCAGGCGGAGGATGAGCGTCGAGGCCAGCAGCATCAGCAGCGCGTAGCCGATCGCCACCAGCGCGAACGGCATGGCATCGCCGCTGCGCACGAGCCAGCCCACCAGCACCGATGAACATCCGCCGGCGACGGCCCCGCCTGCCGCCCAGATCGCGTTGTAGGTGTGGCGGTTCTGCGGGTCCATGCGCAGCATGTAGGCGCGCGTGGCAGCCACGTAGAAGCCGGTTTCCGACACGGGGATCAGCAGGCAGAGCAGCAGTACGCAGGCGATGGGCATGCCGCCAAAGCAGAACGGCGCCATGGCTGCCAGACAGAGCGACAGCAGCAGGGTAGTGGCTGCAATGGTCGTGGGGCTGCTGTGCGAATCGGCCACGCGGCGCCATCGCATGGATGTCACGACGGTCAGGAGGCTACCGAGCGAGGTCAGCAGCAGGATCGGCCCCGGTCCGAGCCCGAGTCGCTCGCGCAGCAGCAACGTGAACAGCAGCGTCTGCCCGGACAGGACAAATGTGCCGATCATGATGCAGCCGACAAATGGCAGGAGACCGGTATCGCGCAGTGCCGTGGCAAAGCCAGCGGGGCGCTCGGCTTTGTCTGCGAGGGGAGTCGGACCTCCGCCCGGCACGCGCGCCAGCAGTCGAATGCTTAGCAGGCCGGCCAGAACGCCGATTGCGGCAATGGCGGCGAACTTCCACAGGCGTGGACTGGCGCCCAGGAAGAAAAAGGACAGGATACCGAACGCCACGTACAGGACTCGTGTCAGGATGGTCTCCAGTGTATAGAAACGTGCCAGGTTGTCTGCTGGTACGATCTCGTGTAGCCAGCTGGACCAGGCAATGCCCGCAAACGCGCGCGTGAGGCAGAACAGCCCGGTGGTCACGCTGAGCAGAATCATGGCACCGTGCGCGCCCCAGCGGGTATAGACCCACGGCGCGAACACAATGGGCGCAACCAGGATGTTGCGCATGGCCCAGCCGGTCATCAGCAGTCGCTTGGAACCGATGCGTTCGGCCAGATATTTGGTCAGCAGCCCCAATGCGCCGGCAAAGTACATGAAGGAGTTCAGGACGCCGACGTAGGCGGTATCGATCTGCAGCGCGCGGGCGTGCAGCACCAGCACGGTGCCGATGACCGACTGCCAGGAGATGATGTTCAGGAAAAGAAACGCCAGGAACCGTTTCGGCGCGTCGCCTAGGGGGCCCAGCAGCTCATCCAGGTACGCATTGACCTTGGCAATGGGGTGTTTCACGCGGGACGACCTTCCGCGCCGGGTTCGAACATCCGCGCCAGATCCTGCTCGGTGATCTGCGGCGTCTTCAGCTCCTGCGCCTTGCGAAACTTCGCGCCGCCGGCATCTTCGCCGGCCAGCAGGAAGGAGGTGGCCTTGGTGACGGCGTCTGCCACCTTGCCGCCTGCCTGTCGGATGCGCGCGGACATCTCTTCGCGGGAGATGCTCAGGGTGCCGGTCAGCACGAAGATTTTGCCGCGCAGCGGGCCGTCGGCAGAAGCGGCGGACGGCGTGACCGGCGGGCGAATTCCCAGTTCTTCCAGGCGGGCAAGGGTTCGCCGCCCGTAGTCGCCGGCAAAAAACTCCAGAATGGCGCGCGCGGCCTCCAGCTTGACCGGGCAGGTGGCCGGTGGTGCGTCAGGTGTTGCCACCACCTGTTGCAGAAGTTCAGAATGGGCGAGCTCGGCAAAGCTCTGGTGGCACGCGGCAGCCTGCGTTGCCACGGTCGTGCCGATGCGCGGGATGCCCAGCGCGAAGATCCAGCGGTCGAACGGTTTCGCGCGGGCTTTTTCGATGGCCTGCAGGATCTTGGCGGCGTTCCGTGCGCCGAGCTGCACTGCGCGGCCGGTGGATGATTGCCGCATCACCAGCCCGGCCAGCGCGTCGGCGGAAAGCGCAAACAAGTCGAGTGGATCGTGTACCAGGCCGGCGCTGACCAGCGCGTCGGCTACCACGCCGCCCAGCCCCTCGATCTCCAGCGCATTGCGGGAGGCAAAGTGCTCCAGCCGGGCGGCGCACTGGGCGGGGCAGAACGGGTTGACGCAGCGCAGGGCGACTTCATCCTCGCGCCGTGCCACGCCGCACTTGCAAACGGGACAGGCGGCGGGCATGACGAACGCGTGTTCGTTGCCGGTGCGCTTTTCGGTGATGACGCTTTCGATGGCGGGGATGACGTCGCCCGCCTTGGCGATCCAGACATGGTCGCCCACGCGGATGTCCTTGCGCGCAACTTCGTCGGCGTTGTGCAGCGTGGCGCGGGAGATGACGGAACCGGCCAGCCGAACCGGCTCCAGTTCGGCCACAGGGGTCAGCACACCGGTGCGGCCGACTTGCACGGTAATGTCGCGCAGCACGGTCTCGGCGCGCTCTGGCACGAACTTGAAGGCCCGGGCCCAGCGCGGGCTTTTTGCGGTTGTGCCGATGCCCGGGGCCTTGTAGAGCGAGCGGTCATCCAGTTTGACCACCGCGCCGTCCATTTCGAAGGGGAAGTCGTGGCGTCGCGTTTCCAGTTTTGCAATGGCGGACAGCACGGCGTCGATAGTTGCGCAGCGGGTGTAGGCGGGTGTGCGGAACCCCCAGGCCACGAGCTGATCCAGAAGCGCGGCATGGGTGGCGAAGGCCATCCCCTCGAGCGCGCCGGCGGCGTAGAGTAATGTGTCGAGCGGACGTTGGGCCACCTCGCGCGAATCGAGCAGTTTGAGGGATCCAGCAGCGGCGTTGCGCGGATTGGCAAACGGCGCCTCGCCGGCAGCTTCCTGCTGCTGCACGAGCCGCAGGAACGCTTCCTTGGGGAGAAACACCTCGCCGCGCAGTTCGACGCGCGCGGCATCTGTGGCGATGCGTAGGGGAATGGTGCGGATGGTGCGGACGTTCCGGGTGATGTCGTCGCCGACTTCACCATTGCCGCGTGTGGCAGCGCGGATCAGAAGGCCGCATTCGTACAGAAGGCTGAATGCCACGCCGTCCACCTTGGGCTCCACGACGTAGGCGAGGGGGGTGTCCCCGAGGTTCTTGCGCAGGAAGTGGTCGAAGTCGAGCAGGTCGTCGCGCGAGTGCGTCTTGTCGAGGCTCAGCATCGGGGGGACGTGGCGCACCTCGGCGAACGCCGCCAGCGGCGCGCCGCCGACGCGCTGCGTGGGCGAGTCCGGCGCCGCCAGTTCCGGGTGGGCGCGCTCCAGCGACTCCAGTTCGCGGTAGAGTGCGTCGTAGTCGGCGTCGCCGATCTCCGGGCGCGCTTCGACGTAGTATAGACGGTCGTGATGCGCGATCTTGCAGCGGAGAAACGCAACCCGTTCAGCTGGTGACGGCAAAGTCATGTAATTCTTTTTATATCATGTCAGATGCAGGGCGGAAAGAATGATGGCTGGGCCATGTGAAGACGCCATCCTGGACATCTGTGCGCCGGCAATCGTGCCTCTGCGCTTCCGCTTCGACTTCTACGTGTCCGCTCACCCATTTCCGCGCGGCTGCCAGCGGCGTTCCGGGCGGCGTTTCAGGCAGATGTCCCGACGGGCCAGAAAGCGCAGACCGTTGCTGCCGACGCTTTTCTCGGCCTCGGCCAGGAAGTCGGGCGAAGGATCGATCGCCAGCGATTGCGCACTCTCGATCAGGACCAGTCGTCCGTCCGGGTACGCCAGCCGAACTAGGGTGGGGACACGGCCGGGGAAGCGGCCCGCAACCTCGCGGAATTTTTGCAGGCGTCCGGCGCCCGTATCGTCTGCGCTGACGTTGACCACCAGTGCCTCCGCAAAGCTGCGCGGCGCTTCGGCCAGCGGGTAGATCTCGCGGGCAATCAGCTTGGCGCCCTTTTCGTCCTTCTTGTCGACCATGGCGCAGACCAGCACCGGTTGGTCCGGCAGCAGGGCGCCGGAATAGGTGCGGAACGCCTCGGGGAAAACCAGCGTCTCGGCAACGGTCTCGCCGTCATCCAGCGTAACGACCGCCCAGGGCTCCTTCTTCTCCTTGGTCAGGCGGTTGACCACGCTGGTGGTCAGCCCTGCGATGCGCACCTCCTTGCCGTCCGGGCAGTCGGCAATGCCGCTGAGCCGGACAGTCTGGAATTCGCGCATCAGGCGGCGGAATCGGTCGAGGGGGTGCCCGCTGATGTAGATGCCGAGCAATTCGCGCTCAACAGTTAGCAGTTCGCGGTCGGCCCACTTCGGACAGTCCGGGAGCGTGTCAGTCACTGCGCCGCCGGCGTTGCCCAGCGCCTCGAACAGGTTTCCCTGGCCGGTCTTCCGCTCGTGCGCGTCCTCCGCGGCGCGGGCCAGCGCGAAGTCGAGTCCGCTGTAGACCCGTGCCCGGTGGAGACCGAAGAGGTCGAAGGCACCGCAGCGCGCCAGCGCCTCGAGCGCGCGCTTGTTCACAGCGGTCAGATCCACGCGTCGGCAAAAGTCCACCAGCCCTTGGAACGGGCCGTTGGCCTTGTGTTCGCGCACGATCGCCTCGGCCGCCGCGACGCCGACGTTCTTGATCCCGGCCAGACCGTAGCGGATGCCGTTGCCTTCCGGCAGGAAGCGCGCGCCGCTGCGGTTGACGTCTGGCGGCAGGACCGTAAGCCCCATGTTGGAGGCTTCAGACACGAATCCCGGCAGCTTGTCAAAATTGCCGATTTCCGAGGAGATCTGCGCGCACATGAATTCGGCCGGGTAGTTGGCCTTCATGTAGGCGGTCTGGTACGACACCACGGCGTAGCCGGCGGAGTGCGCCTTGTTGAAGCCGTAGCCGGCGAACGCGGCGATGTGATCGAAAATCTCTTCCGCCAGTCGGGCGGGAATTTTATTGGTCGTGGCGCAGCCGGCCACGAAACTGGCCCGCTCCTTGGCCATGACCTCGGGCTTTTTCTTGCCCATGGCGCGGCGCAGCATGTCGGCCTTGGCCAGTGAGTAACCGGCCAGGACGTTAGCCGCCTGCTGCACCTGCTCCTGGTAGACCATCACGCCGTAGGTTTCTTTGAGGATCGGCTCAAGCAACGGATGGTCGTAGACGACCTTCTCCTTGCCGGTCTTGCGGCGGATGTAGCTGGGGAGCATCTCCATGGGGCCCGGCCGGTAGAGCGCGATGACGGCGATCAGGTCCTCGATGTTGTTCACGCCGATGTCGCGCATGAGTTGGCGCATACCGTTGGATTCGACCTGGAACACGCCCACCGTCTCTGCGCGGCTCAGCAGTTCGAATGTCTTGCGGTCATCGAACGGCAGGGCGGCGAGATCGATCGTCACACTGCGTCCCCGGCGTACGAGGTCGACCGACTCCTGCAGCACAGTCAGCGTCTTGAGTCCGAGGAAGTCCATCTTCAGCAGGCCGCACTCCTCGATCGGTTCCTTGGCGTACTGGGTGACGGGCAGGCCGTCCTTGTCGCGGCCGAGGGGTACGATGCCGATCAGCGGCTTGTCGCCGATGACCACGCCGGCCGCGTGCACGCCGGCATTGCGGTAGAGCCCCTCGATGATCTCGGCGTACAGCAGGATGCGGCGGAGGTCTGGATCGGTCGTGCAGGCGGCGCCGAATGCGGGGTTGGCCTCCTTGACCTTGGCCAGCGTGACCTTCTGGGCCTTCCCCTCGCTGTCCGGCGGGAGCATGTCCGGGATCATCTTGGCCAGCGCGTTGACCTTGTCCAGCGGGATCTCCAGCACGCGGCCTACGTCGCGGATAACGGTCTTGGCGCCTTCCTGGCCAAAGGTGACGATCTGGGCGACGCGGTCGCTGCCGTATTTGCGCCGGACGTAGGCTATAACCTCCTCGCGGCGGTCCTGGCAAAAGTCGATGTCGAAGTCCGGCGGCGAGACGCGTTCGGGGTTGAGAAAGCGTTCGAAGATCAGGTTGAAGCGGATCGGATCGAGGTCCGTGATCCCTGTGGCGTATGCCACCAGGCTGCCGCCGCCCGAGCCGCGGCCGGGGCCCACGGGAATCCCCTGCGCGCGGGCGTAGTTCACGAAGTCAGCCACTACGAGGAAGTAATCGACGAAGCCGGTCTTTTTGATGATAGAGATTTCGTAATCCAGCCGCGCGCGCAGCCGGCGTTCGAGTTCCGTGGCCGGGTTGCGGATATCGCGGACGTCGTAGCGTCGCGGCAACCCCTCTTCGGCCAGGCGCACGAGGTGCTCGTGGGGCGCGACCCCGGCAGGCACGTCGAAGGAGGGGAAGTGGAGCTTGTTAAGCTCAATGGTGGCGCGGCAGCGCGCGGCGATCTCGCCCGTGCAGTCGAGGGCCTCGGTCGCGTCCGGGAAAAGCGCCGCCATCTCCTCGCGCGACTTAAAGTAGAACTGGTCTCCCTGGTAGCGCATGCGCTTGGGGTCGCTCATGACTGTGCCGGTCTGGATCGCCAGCATGACCTCGTGTGCGGCGGCGTGGCTGCGGTGGAGATAGTGCACGTCGTTGGTGACCACGGCGCGGAACTGGTGGCAACGGCAGAGCTCGCGCACGCCGTCGTTGACGCGCTTCTGCTCCGCGATGCCGTGGTCCTGCATCTCGAGGAAGAAATTGTCGCGGCCGAGGATCTCGGCGTACTCGGCCGCTGCCTGCGCGGCACGGTCGAGGTTGCCGCCGGCGAGCAGGTCGTTGACCTCGCCATGCAGGCAGGCGCTGAGGCCGATCAGCCCCTTGGCGTGCTGCCGCAGCGCCTCCTTATCGATGCGCGGCTTGTAGTAGAACCCCTCGATGTGGGCGATGGAGGAGAGGTGCGCGAGGTTGCGGTACCCTTCGTCCGTCTCGGCCAGCAGAACGAGGTGGTGGTAGGGCGTCTCCCGGTTGCGGTCGGTGCGCGGCGCGCGGGCGTTGATGTACATTTCGCAGCCGAGAATCGGCCGGATGTTCTGAGCCTGGCAGGCCTTGATGAAGTCGATCATGCCGTACATGACGCCATGATCGGTCATGGCCAGCGCCGGCATGCCGAGCTCCGCAGCGCGCTTGCAGAGCGGCTCCAGGTGACAGGCACCATCCAGCATGCTGTACTTGGTGTGGACGTGGAGATGGACAAAGGGCGTGGACATGCGGAGCCTGCTGATCTGGTAATTGGCGTCATTATACCGTGCGATGACATGGCGGGTAAGCGCAAACGCAGGGGGGCGCAGCGGATTTCTTTCTTGCAGAATCGCAACCTGGCTGTCATTACCTCCGCAATTCCCACTCTCCGGCGATTCTGTTATCCTGTTGTCATCATGTCACAGGAATGGAACATTCGCTCGCGCGGCAACGCCTGCTGCATCTGCGGGCAGATGTTCGAAGACAAGCAGCCCTGCGTTTCGGTCCTGCGGGAGCTTCCGGACGTCTTCGAGCGACGCGACTACCACACACTCTGCTGGCGTGACGAGACGCGCGATTGGCAGGCATACAGCGTTTGGGACGGGGAATATGCGGCGCCGCCGGCGATCGTGAAGGATGAGCCGGTCAAGAAGGAGGCTGCCGAGACCCTGCTGCGGCGGCTGATCCTCCTGGAAGACCCGGCCATGCGCAATGTGGTCTATGTGCTGGCCGTGATGCTGGAACGCGGCAAGCAACTGGTCGAGCGCGATGCCCAGCCCCACGAGAGCGGCGGCATCCTGCGCGTCTACGAGCACAAGAAGACCGGCGACGCCTTTACCGTGCTCGATCCGCGCCTGCGCATGGATGAGATCGGCACAGTGCAGCAGCAGGTCGTGTCGCTGCTGAGCGGCACGGCACAGTTGCAGGCGGAAGCAACGGCTTTTCCGGCAGGCGGGACGCCTGCACCACAAGCCAATGGATGAGCGCTTCGACACCTTGATCCGCAGTGCCACCGTGCTGGACGGCACTGGCGCGCCGGCGCAGCAGGTGGATGTTGGCGTGTGCGGCGAGGCGATTGTCGCATTGGGCGATCTTGCCAACGCCAGGGCTGGACAGGTCGTGGAGGCAGCCGGGCTGGTCCTGGCTCCCGGCTTCATCGACGCACACTCCCATTCCGACGCCTACCTGCTGATCGAGCCGGACGCGCCCAGCAAGATAACTCAGGGCGTCACCACGGAAATCGTGGGGCAATGCGGCGCCTCTGCCGCGCCAATCTTCGGGCAGGGGCGCCTGCCGGCCGACTGGGCGGCGCTGGTCTATCCCGAATGCGGAACGCAGAGTTCAGCGCGTGAAAATTCTTCTCGGACCCCCGGCGCTACGTGGTCCACGGTGGCGGAGTATCGCCGGCTCTTCGAGCAGATGCGTCCGTCGGTGAATGCCGTGATGCTGATCGGGCACAACAATCTGCGTGCCGGCGTCATGGGGTACGAACCGCGTGAGGCCACGGCGGACGATGTGCGCGCCATGCAGCGCCGACTGGAGCAGGCCCTGGACGAGGGCGGCAGCGGTATAAGTACCGGGTTGATCTATCACCCCGGCCGGCATGCGTCTCCGGAGGAACTGGCGGCCCTGGCGCGGACCGCGGCAGCGCGCGGCGGATTCTATGCCTCGCACATGCGCAACGAAGGGGACCGGTTGCTCGAGGCGCTGGACGAGACGCTGAACCTCGGCCGCGCCACGGGCATCCGCCTGCAAATTTCCCACCTCAAGACATCCCACGAGCGGAACTGGGGAAAAATCGATGCCGCCCTGGCGCGCATCGAGGCGGCGCAGCGCGAGGGGGTGCGCGTGCATGCCGACCGCTATCCGTACGTGGCAAGCGGCACCGATCTGGATGTGGTGCTGCCGGACTGGGCGGCGGAAGGCGGGCGCGAAGCGGTCTTGGCGCGTCTGGCGGATGCGGCGCAAAGCCGGCGGATCATCGCGGAACTCGATGCCAGCCGTCCGGCAGAATTCTGGCAGGGTGCCATGATCGGGGGCACGCGCCATCCGGATCTGCATGCGCTGCGCGGGCGGACCGTGGCAGAGGCTGCCCGGGCGCAGGGCGAGACAGCCGGCGCCATGATCGTGCGCATCCTGCGGCTGGATCAGTTGCGCACCAGCGCGTTCTTCTTTGGCATGAGCGAGGCCAACCTGCGGCGCATCTATGCGCAGCCATGGGTGATGGTCGGCTCGGACGCCTCGATCCGCGCGTTGCAGGGGCCGCTGGCCGCCGACCACCCGCACCCCCGCGCCTACGGCACGTTCCCGCGATTCCTGCGTCTGGTGCAGGATGAGAACCTCATGTCTTTGCCAGAGGCGGTTCGCCGCATTACCAGCCTGCCGGCCGACGCATTTGGGTTGCGGGGCAGGGGACGGATTACAACCGGCGCCTGCGCGGATCTGGTGCTGTTCGACCCGGCCGCCATTCGTGACCAGGCCACCTTTGCCCAACCACACGCGTTTTCCATCGGGATACGGCATGTGTGGGTCAACGGCGTCCGATGCTATGACAACGGGCGCTTCACCGGCCACCGCGGCGGCCGCCTGCTGCAGAGCCGTTTTGACTAACGCAATACAAGAAACGTGCAACTGCAGAGGAATCGGCCACGAAGGCGAGAAAGCTCATGGAAGAGCACGAAGAGAATCATAGGCGCCGCCTTACGGCGGAAGAATATCGACAACATGCCTTCGCGTTCTTCGTGCTCGCTTCTTCCGCTTCGCGCCCGCATTTGCCCAATCTTGCGGCCTGCAAGAGCTGAACTTGCCCTAGAGCCATCATGATGACTGTACTGACCAATCTTTCCGATTTGCGCGCCTGGCTCACGGTTAAGCGACGCCGCACCAGCTGGCACGACTGGCAATGGCAGGTGCGAAATTCGTTGGAGGCGGACGACCTGTCGCGACTGGGCCTGATTTCTGCGGCTGCCGCGCGGGCGGCACGCAGGTTTCCGGCACGGGTGACGCCGTACTATTTCGATCTGGCTGATCCTGTCGACCCGAATGATCCGATTTTGCGCCAATGCCTTCCGGACGCGGCAGAACTGCGCAACGGTGCCGGCCAGGCCGACCCCTTTTCCGAGGCGCGCCACACGCCCGTTCCCGGTGTGGTGCAGCGGTTTCCCGACCGTGTGCTGGTCCATGCCAGCGCGTTTTGCGCCACCAACTGCCGGCACTGCACGCGCCGCCATATGCTGGGCAGGCAGCCGATCGTGCTGCCGGGCATGCGGCTGGCACGGGTAGTGGCATTTGTGCGCGCCTCGCCGCGGGTGCGCGAAGTCATCCTTTCTGGCGGCGATCCGCTGTTGCTGTCAGACGCCGCGCTGCTGCGATTGGTGCGCGCTTTTGCCGCGCTGCCGCAACTCGACGCCATTCGCATCGGCACTCGCGTCCCGGTGGTCCTGCCCATGCGTGTGACGCCGGCGCTGGCGCGCGCGCTGGGGCAGATCGGCCGGGTCTGGGTGAACACGCAGTTTAACCACGTCTGCGAAATCACTCCGGAAGCGGCTGCAGCCTGCCGGCGGTTGGTCGAGGCCGGTGTGCCCGTCTCCAACCAGAGCGTGCTGCTGCGCGGTGTGAACGACTCCGTGGAGGCGCTAACCGTGCTATGTGCAGGGTTGCAACGAATTCGTGTCCGGCCGTATTATGTCTTTGTATGCGACCCGGTGACAGGAACAGGCCACTTCCGCACCAGCCGGTCCTTTGCGCGTACCCTGGCACGCGGCGTGGCCACCCGGCTGGGTGGATTGGCGGTGCCGCGTTTCGTGGTCGATCTTCCCGGCGCACCGGGGAAAGTGGATGTGTAGCGGCGCAACAGGCGCGACACAAGGAGGTTGCCCATGAGCCGGATTATCGAAGCCTTGCAGATATACCTGACACGGAAACAGGATCTGGACCAACCACAGGGCAACCAGCCGTTCGTCACGCTGACGCGGCTGGACGGCGTGAACAGCCATGAGGTGGCGCGTGCGATCATCGCCCATCTGGACGACCTCCCCGACAAGGGATGGAACCACGGATGGGAACTTCTCGACCAGCAGTTATGCGCGTGGATGATCAAGACCGGCCATGCTCCGGCCACCCTAGAGGAGATGGTGGCCGAACATTACGGCGAGGGAAAACTGCGGCAGATGATGTACGAGATGCTGGTCGGCAAAGCCGAACAGCACGATCTCTGCCGTCAGGTGGGGGACGTTGTGCGGTTCCTGCTGAAGTCCGGCCGCACGGTGGTGGTGGGGTCTGCCGCGGCAATCGAGGCCGCGGCTGTGAAGGGCCCCGGCGTGCGGATCCGCCTGATGGCTTCGGATGCGGCGCGTGTGGCGCATTTTTCGGCAAGCGAGAAGATTACGACCGAGGAAGCCCGCAAACTGATCCACGAGCAGGATGCGAACCGGACAAAACTGGTGCGCGAGTATTACCGACGCGAACTGGACGACCAGACGCTATACGACGCGACCATCCTGACGGATCGGTTCACCCCTCGGGAGATCGCCCGGATCGTGACGGAAATGCTGCGCGTGCGCATGGACGCACATCGCCGGACGGTGCCGCTTTCCGCGACACAAATGGTGTAAGGCGGGGCGCGGCCTCTGAACCCACCCCCAGCATGCTACGCCAGCGAGGTAGGGCGCCCCGCTCCGCGGGCGCCAAAGCTATCGCTCGTTTTTGTGGGCGACAGCGGAGCGCTGTCGCTACCACGATGCGCAGCCTGCGCGAGCGGCGATGGCGTTTCTGAAACTGCCTAGCAGCCTGTCGGACTTAGATTTTGCGCCTGCACGAACTTCGTGCCGACAAGGCTGCTAGTTTGCAGCCCGTGGTCTTTCCTCGCGCCCCCACACAGGCAGTCCTGGTA
>Ga0118677_10003959_pt1 | contig 27385 bp, 26 predicted proteins | sample AliMusrvi5mmetaG_FD_86154 | JGI IMG/M metagenome (GOLD analysis project Ga0118677, IMG submission 86154) | reverse complement strand
AACTATTCTTATCATCATTACGCCTGCTCCGATTATTATAAAATTGATCCCCGCTTAGGCAAAAATGAAGATTATCTGAGGCTTTCAGAGACCTGCCATAAAAACGGACTAAAACTCATTATTGACGTTGTGCCAAATCATTGTGGTTCGTCGCATTGGTGGATGAACGATTTGCCGGCAAAAGACTGGTTAAACGTTTGGCCAAGTTACACTTCGTCAAACTACCGCATGACAGCCTGGACTGACCCACATGCATCAGAAGCCGATTTATATAAGTTGACACACGGTTGGTTTGCACCCAATATGCCCGATTTGAATCTTCAAAATCCCTTGCTTTTCGACTATTTGCGACAGGTTTATACCTTCTGGATTGAATCAGCCAATATCGATGGAATGCCAAGCACCGGGAATGGCACCAGCACCAGCCGGAGGTTCCGATTGGCGCGTACCAGTTCGTCGATATCGGCCGACGCCTTGCGGCAATATGGGCAGTTGAGATCCAGATTTTCTGTCCATTGACGATGTAGTCGCCTGAGTCTGGTTCAAGGATCGCCATGGTGCGAAGATTTGAAAGGTCGTTGCCCGCTTGAGGCTCGGAGAATCCTTGGCACCAGTGATCATCTGCTTCGAGAATGCTCGGAAGCCAACGGTCTTTTTGCTCGTCAGTTCCCCACGTAATGATCATCGGGCCGATTTGCCACAAGCCGTTTGTATTAAACATTCCCGGCGTTCGGTACTCGGCCATGATCTGTGATGCCAAAACTCGCTGCGACGCTGTGGCGGCCCTGCCTCCGAATTCTTCAGGCCAGTGAATAGCCGCCCATCGATCGGTGTTGAGTTCACGTTGCCAAGCTGCCCGACGTTTCTGAGAGGCATCTCCGGAGAGTCGAGCCTCATCGTCAATCACTTCTTTCTCGAGGAAAGGAGGGAGGTGGGAATCAAGCCAGGCTCTGAGCTCGTCAGCGAATTTCTGATCTTCAGGTGCAAGGGCAAAGTCCATAAATCGACAATAACCCACGGCTTTGCGTGAGTGTCAACTTGAGTGCTTGACTCCACCTAGGGGAAGACCCTTTTCAGGGCCTGAGAGATAGGGAGGAGAGGCAATGAACTTCACCTTTAATGAAGAGCAAACCGCACTCCAAGAGATTGCGCAACGTTCGATTGAAAGCTCAATCGACCACAACCTGCTCGCTGAATTAGCTGACAGTGAAACAGGTCACTCAGAGTCATTGTGGAAGCGATTCGTTGATCTCGGATGGACGGGGCTTTTGGTGCCAGAAGACGAGGGTGGCGCCGGCGCTGGACTTTTAGAAACCTGCATCGTCCTTGAACAGATGGGACGCATCCCGGTCCCGGGACCATTTTTCTCTTCTGCAGTGATGGCAACGTTGGCAGCGCGCACGCTTGGTGCTGATCACTTACTTCGGGACTTGGCAACTGGTGCTCGACGTGGCACGGTTGCAATAGCGGAGATGGGCTCTGGTGATCTCTTAGGTACAGTGAGAACGCGGGCTCGTCGCAAGGATGCGAACTGGGTCGTGAGTGGTCTCAAGCCCCTTGTCGTCGATGGCCACACTGCGGACTGGGTCATTGTGGTCGCTCGAAGCGAAGAGGGAATCAAGTCATTCATTCTCGAAACGGCTGATCATCCTCTTGAGTACGTCCCAACCCTTGACCCAACTCGCAAGGCCGCACGCTTAGTGCTTGATGAGACCCACGTCACACCTATTGGACCCTCCGGGTCGCACGCTGCGTTGTGGCAGCGCATATTGGATGACGTCGCTATCGGTCTCGCCGCAGAGTCGGTAGGAGCCTCTGATCGAGCATTGGTTGAAGCTATTGAATATGCGAAGGTACGAACCGTCTTCGATAAAGAAATTGCGTCGTTTCAAGTGGCCAAGCACAAGATCGTTGATATGTTCCAAGCACTCGAAATGGCAAGAGTGGGATGGCAGTTCGCAGCTTGGGCGTCAGATGCGGAAGCTCCTGAGAGGGAGACCTCCGCAGCGATGGCGGCGTCCTATGCGTCAGAAGCTGGCGTGCTGGTGACGGGTGGCAACATTCAACTTCACGGAGGGGTTGGATTTACTTGGGATAACAATGCCCACTATCTCTTTAAGCGAGTCAAGCAAAACGAGATTCTCTGGGGTGGCTCTGGCCATGAGCGACAACGTCTCTCTCGCCAATTAATTGAATCTGCATAAGCAAAAAAAACCAGACTCAACCGGTCGAAGCAACACCCGCTTGTTGAAGGGAGCTTAGGTGGTCATCAAGGGCCTCGGCGGGTGTCTTCCAACCGAGGATCTTCCTCGGTCGTGAATTGATGGCAGCGGCGACCGCTTCGAGTTCATGGCGATTCCATCGCGATAGGTCGGTGCCCTTTGGGAAGTACTGGCGAAGCACGCCGTTGGTGTTCTCGTTCGTGCCGCGCTGCCAAGGACTGTGCGGGTCTGCGAAGTAGACGGGGATGCCGGTTTGTTGTGTGAACTCAGCATGCGCTGAGAGCTCCTTGCCTCGATCCCACGTGAGCGACCGACGTATCTGTTCGGGTATCACTGCGAAGCTGTCAACAAGGGCAGCACGCATCGATTCGGCCCCGTAGCCGCCAAGGGCCGGTCCATTCTTGACCGGCGGTCGTTCACGCCAGCCGACCTGACGCGGCAGGTGCACAAGGATTGTGAACCTGCTCGTTCGTTCCACAACGGTGCCGATCGCGGATCGTTCGGTCCCGATGATCAGGTCGCCTTCCCAATGGCCGGGGACGACTCGGTCCTCGGCCTCGGAAGGTCGCTCGCCAATCACCACCTCGGGCGTTACGTGACCGGTTGCGCGCTGCTGTGAGCGAGCCCGGGGAACGCGCAAGGCTCGACCGGTGCGAAGGCAGGCCACCAGTTCACGCTTCAGTGCGCCCCGGCTCTGGATGTAGAGCGCCTGATAGATGGCCTCGTGTGAGATCCTCATCGTGATGTCACCGGGGAAATCGACCTGCAGACGTTTCGAGATCTGCTCAGGGCTCCACGCAGTCGCCCACACGCGGTCTTGTCGGCGCGGTCGATTCCGCCCCTTCCAAGTCGCCGTCGGGGGACCGAGCACAGAACCGTCGGCAGAGTGAACCTTGCCGGCGAGACGATCCTGGACGTATCCGCAGAGTTGCTCGTTGGCAACCAGCTTTGGAGTCTTTGGGCGCCGCGCCGCCAGCTCGGCTTTCCACTGAGCGACACCCGCCCGATACTTCAACTTGCCATGGCGAGTCGCTGCGTTCCGGCGAAGTTCTCGCGAAATCGTTGATGGTGACCGACCGATCTTTCGCGCGATCGCTCTTACCCCGAGATTCTGAACGTGCAGTAGAGCGATCTCCTCGCGTTCAGCAAAGGACAGATACCTGCCCGTCGACGGGCTCAGTTCGATGCATGGCATGCCTCCACGTTCGCGGAACCAACGGCTGCCGACCGGGCCCGACACACCGCATGCGATCGCAGCTTCCTCGCTTGGTAGTCCTTCTGCGATCTTGACCCAGAACGCCCGTTCCACATCGCGACGAACTGGCGGACGTCCCGGCGATCGCATCGCTGGCCTTCCAGTCTGCGTGACTATCCATCCAGGCTGTCTGCTCATCCCTCACCTCCACGTCGAGGTGTTGCGACGACCGATTGAATCCGCCAAATCTCTTCTCGTCAAAAAGGGTAAGAGATTAGGCACGAGCGACACAATTCAGTATCTCGATTGGTCATCTTGAAGACCCGAAGATTATCGTTCGCAAAAGAGCCATATGGTCGAAGACACGACCACAATGGCGTTTGAATCCCTGGGGGGGAATGACATGGCAGCACAGCGTGAAGCAATCAATGGAATTTTACCGTTTGACCCAAATGAGTTAAAAGACACCGTCTCAGGCAATATCGTCAATCCCTATCCCCGCTATGAGGAACTTCGTCGAGAGTCACCAGTGCACGTCGGGGCTGTTGACTTTGGCGAGGGAGCGAGTGATCTCAACCCTGATGTCCCTCTTCCTATAACAGTCGTCGGATTTGATGAGACAGTGGCGGTGCTGCGTGACAATGGGTTGTACTCATCGTGCGTCTATGAAATTGTGACCGAAGCCGTGATGGGCCGAACAATCTTGCAGATGGATGAACCTGAGCATCGTGAACATCGAGCGTTAGTCTCTCCCACGTTTCGGTCAAAAGTTCTTGCTCGTTGGGAAGAAGAACTCGTGCGAGGTATCGTCGACGACCTTATTGACTCTTTCATCGACAAAGGCCATGTTGACCTGGTACAAGCCATTACGTTTAATTTTCCCGTACAAGTCATTGCTCGCATTCTTGGACTTCCCCAACAGGACTATCCAAGTTTCCAACGGTGGGCCATTGAACTCAACTCGGTGGCGGCGAATTGGGAACGCGGTATGGCCGCCTCAGCAGCCCTTCGAGATTATTTTGCTGCAGTTTTAGACGAGCGTCGGAAAAATCCTGCTGATGATCTGATCAGTGAACTTGTCCACGTTGAACTTGATGGACAGCGGCTTGACGATGAGGAGATCTACTCTTTTCTTCGTCTCTTGCTTCCCGCTGGCGTAGAAACAACGTATCGAGCGTCGGGGAATCTTCTCTTTGGCCTGTTGACGCATCCCGATCAGTTGAATGCTGTCAGAGAGGACCGTTCGCTCATCCCTCAAGCATTTGAAGAGTCACTGCGATGGGAGCCGCCTGTTGCAGTCGTCCTGCGACGTGCCATGGAGTCAACCGAGTTGGCCGGTGTGCCAATAGAAGGTGGGGCTGATGTTGCCCTGATGCTTGGTGGGGCGAATCGAGACCACCGAAAGTATGAGAATCCCGATGAGTTCAATATCTTCCGGAAAGAACGCCAACATGTTGGCTTTGGCTTTGGAGTCCACGTTTGCATGGGCATGCATCTCGCTCGTATGGAGACCCGGATCGCACTCGAAGCGATTCTCGATCGTTTGGACGACCTCAAACTTGATCCTGCTCCCGGTCAAGACATTCGCATCGAAGGTCTGGCCTTTCGCTCGCCAGTGTCGCTTCCCGTGAGTTTTACCGCTCGGTGAGGAAGCCCCGATTGGTATTGTTGGGAACGCAAGAATGAGGCTCTCTCGATGAGACAATCTCTCAGGAGAGGCACAGTACTTCGAAGTAGACGTATGAGGACATCGTGGCTGAGATCCGAATAGACCGAGAAAAATGCATGGGATCAGGAAACTGCTCGTATTGGGCCCCTGGTTCCTTTGACCTTGATGATGACGGCAAGGTCCTCGTCCGTGATCCTGCAACCGATGAAGAGAGCAGACTTGTCATGGCCGCAGAGGGATGTCCCGTAGGGGCGATCTCGATATGGCATGGTGAGAGAAGAATTGACCAAGGAGCCCCCTAATGCCACTCGCAGTATCTGAAGACCACGATGAACTTCAGCGAACGATCCGTCGTTGGCTCGAGACCTATTGTCAGCCAGACATCCCTCGTGCTGTTGTCGAGGGAGACGCGGGCGGCGTGCCCGGAATCTGGAAACAGATAGCGGACCAAGGGTGGCTCGGGCTTCACGTCGACGAAGCATTTGGCGGGCAAGGCTTTGGCTTCCCAGAGCTCGCCATTGTTCTCGAGGAGTTTGGTGCGTCGCTTGTGCCAGGGCCGGTCCTTTCGACGGTTGTCGTCTCGAGCGTTGTGCAACGAGTTCTTCGTGCACATCCAGATCGCACCGAACTCACTGCACTCTTAGAAGGGCTCAGCGATGGGTCATTACCCGCGGGGCTTAGTTTTGGATCTGAATCCCTTCGTCTTGAGAGTGGATCAATGGAGGCAGGTGTCAGCGTCTCTGGAACGATTGCACCCGTCCTTGGTGCCCCGAGTGCGTCTATCTATTTGGTGCCCGTAGCTGACCTTGGTTGGATCCTGGTTTCGCCAGGAGATGGAGTGAGCGTAGAGACACGTCCCGCATTGGACGCGACGAGAACTCTTGGTGCACTCACGCTCGACAACGTTTCGATTCCAGCTCAGCGCTGCTTTGGGGATATAACAAGAAGTGACGTCACCGACATCGCCCTCGTGTTGAGTGCTGCAGAGTCGACGGGAAGTGCTCGATGGTGTTTAGAGACCACGTCGGCCTATGCCACGACGAGAGTGCAGTTCGGACGACCTATCGGCCAGTTTCAAGCAGTGAAACACCGATTGGCAGACATGTTGGTTCAAGTGGAACAGTCAACGGCAGTTGCATGGGATGGTGCGCGTTCCGAAGATGATCGGCTCGATGAGCGACAACTCGTTGCAGCAATTACAGGAAGCATCGTGATTGACGGGTTTGTTGAATGTGCCAAAAGTTGTGTTCAACTCCATGGAGGCATTGGATTCACGTGGGAGCATGATGCACATCTGTATTTCAGACGGGCATTAGCCACACAAGCACTTCTTGGATCGTCTGACATCCATAGCGTTCGTGTTGAACAACTCGTGAGTTCAGGAGTGCGACGCTCGTTGAGTTCGGATCTCCCCGCAGAGGCAGAAGAGATTCGTGGCGAGATCGAGCCGCTCGTTGCTCAAGCAAAAGGATTGAAAGAAGAAGAACGGCGGGATTTCCTGATCGAAACCGGCCTCTCTGTGCCGCACTGGCCTCGACCGTGGGGACGAGAAGCATCGCCGCTCGAACAGATCGTTATTCAAGAAGAAATGACCAAGGCACATGTTGCTGGTCCACACCTCAGTATTGGTGGCTGGGCCTTGCCGACAATCATTACTCATGGCACATCGGAGCAACAAGAACGTTGGGTTCGCCCCACCCTGCGAGGAGAGATGGCGTGGTGCCAGCTCTTTAGCGAGCCAGGCGCAGGTTCAGATCTCGCATCGTTGTCGATGAAAGCTGAAAAAGTTGAAGGTGGCTACTCGCTAACCGGCCAGAAGGTATGGACATCGATGGCCAGGCAAGCAGACGTCGGAATCTGCTTGGCCCGGACCGATAGTTCAGGAAAGCGACATGACGGAATTACCTACTTCATCGTCGACATGAAGAGCGAAGGGATTGAGATCCGGCCGCTTCGAGAGTTGACGGGTGATGCGATGTTCAATGAAGTGTTCTTCACTAACGTCTTCGTCCCTGATGACACGGTCATTGGTGCGGTGGGCGATGGTTGGAAAATCGCTCGAACAACGCTTGACAATGAGCGAGTCTTTATGTCGACAGGTTCATCGTTTGGTATTGGTGTCGAACAAGTCGTCGATGCACTTGGGAAAAAGGGAGAGCAGGCGAGTGTCCTCGAAAAGCTTGCCGTTGGTGGACTACTCGCCGAAGCACAATCGATCGCCATCATGGGTCAGCGAGCGACGTTGCTCTCACTCTCTGGACTTGAAGTTGGAGCAAATGCCAGCGTTCGAAAGTTGCTTGGCGCCGAACACGAACAACGCGTCCAGCAGTTAGGACTCGGCCTCACCGGAGCTATGGGGGCAGTCGCAGATGGGGAAGCCGCCGCGTGGTCCAGAGGAACGCTGTTTACGCGATGTTTGACGATTGCGGGTGGCACGAGTGAGGTGCAGCGCAACGTGATTGCAGAGCGACTCTTGTGCCAACCAAAAGACCCTGAGCCAGGAGAGTAAGGACCCAATGCCGATCTGGTTGAGCGAGTCAGAATTTGCGACGCTGCAATCAGTCTGCGATCGAATGGTTCCGAAGAGTGACGCCACCCCCGGGGCCGTTCAATCTGGAGCACCGGAGTACATCGACACATTACTTGGGGCATTCAGTTTTGACCCCCCTCGGATCTGGGCGGGTGGTCCAAGCTCAGGACGAGCCGGGGGAGTAGCTGCTTTCAAGAACTTTCATAGCCTCACTGCGATGGACGAACTGGCATGGCGAACTCGCATTGAAGGGTCGCAAGGAATTCCAGAGCGAGAGTTCAACGGTCCAGTTATAGGACTCCAGCAGGCCTATCGAGACGGACTCGCAGCATTAGGGAGCGATTTTGATGCGCTCACCCCTGAGGAGCAGAGTGAGCGACTGCACGCCACCCCTGATTTTGCCGAGATGGTATTTACCCATGTGTGCGAGGGAATGTACGGCGCACCAGAGTACGGAGGAAATCGAGAGACACGAGCCTGGGCTGCCATTGGATTTGCTGGTGACGTGCAACCCCGTGGGTGGACCGACCAAGAAGTCAGTGCCCCATGAGCGTCGATGCAGTCATCATTGGGTCGGGTCCTGGTGGCTCAACTGCTGCAGACGTCCTGACACAAGCAGGGTGGAATGTGGTGATCATTGAGAAGGGTCGCAATCATCTTTTAGACCCCCAAGATCTCTCGAAACCAGCATCAGACTTCTCCAACGATGAGGTGAAGTTCATGGATCGCTACTTCCTTGGACCTGACCCTTTCCTTGAGCCTCGAACATTTCGAGTCAGTGTTGAAGAAGGCGACCGCAGCCATGTTGGAGAAGTGAACTCGATTCCTTCCACTGTGGGCGGGGGAGGCACGCACGCCGACGGAAAGACACCCCGCTTTCGAGAGGTCGACTTTGCCATGCTCTCAGAGTTTGGACCTCAGCCTGATGCACAGATGGCGGACTGGCCACTGAGCTACGACGATCTTGAGCCCTGGTATGCGCACGTGGAAAATGCCATCGGGGTAGCGGGAACAGAAGGAGCGAATCCATTCGCAGCTCCTCGCTCGGGCCCGTTCCCTATGCCCTCTGGCGCACCTATGTACGCTTCGACAATTTCAAGTGCGGCTGCTGAGAAACTTGGCTTTCACCCCTATGCGGCGCCAACAGCGGCCAACAGCGTTCCTTACGGTGGGCGCCCGGCCTGCAACAACTGTGGCTTCTGTGCGTTCCTTGGATGTCCTATTCACGCCAAAGGCGACCCCGTCGCCCTCTTGACCCGCACCATGGCAACGGGTCGAGCCGAACTGTGGTCAGAGACTTATGTATCTCGGATTCGTACACAAGGCCGCCGAGCTACGGGCGTTGACTACATCGGGCCCGACGGGGTAGAGCGATCCATGGATGCCAAGCACGTCATCGTTGCGGGAGGTGCATTTGAAACACCACGATTGTTGCTGCTGTCAGGAATAGGAAACGAACTTGTTGGCCGCAATCTCATGTGTCACTACCAGAGCATCATCGTCGGGATGATGCCGTTTGACGTCCACGGTGATCGTGGGCGAGCAGTGACCCACGTCCATGATGACGCCATGATCCCCGACGAGCGTTCGATCCAGGCGGCAAAAGATGCAGGTCTCCCCTGGATCCGCGGAGGACTCGTTGAACACAGCGGCGGTGGCATGCCGGCACGTGAAGCAAAGATCTATCCCTGGGGGGCAAATCATGGGGAGTTGATGAAGAACTCACCCATGCGCCGGCATCTGTTTGCTTTCATCATGCAAGGAGAAGATCTTCCGTACGCAACCAATACCGTGGATCTTGACCCACACATTAAAGACGTGCGTGGATTTCCTGTTGCTCGCATTACCTATAGGCCAGGACGCCATGAGTTGGTCGCCTCGCAGCATTATGGACCACAGTTAGAAGAGATATTGCTTGAGATGGGCGCGACGTGGACGACAAAAACAAGTTCTCCGGGGACGAGTTACAACGGGCCACATGCAACCCCTGTTCCAGAAAGTCGCCATATCATCGGGACAGCCCGTATGGGTGTTGACCCTGCCACGTCGGTGGTTGATGAATGGGGGAGAGTTCACGGCCTTGACAACGTCATCGTCGCAGATTCCTCGGTATTCCCAACATCGGCTGGCTACGGCCCCACCTTGACCTTGGTGGCGTTGTCGGCCCGAGCTGCAGGCCATCTTGCGGGGGTCACCCCTGCAAGTCTGAGTTAATGCATCGTCGCCCATTCACTAATCCATTCACCAGTGGGGTGTGATCATGAGAATGAACTTGGTCCCCTCGACAAACTTCAACGACTATCAGTTCACGCACCAACTTCGAACTCGCTTTGCCGAGACCGATGCGATGGGCATTATTCACCATGCGTCATATCTGGCCTACCTAGAAGAAACTCGGGTTGAGTTCCTTCGCCACAGTGACCATCCCTACGCCAAGATTCGAGAAGACGGCATCGACCTCGCCGTGCTTGAGGTATTTGTTCAGTATCGAAAGCCACTTAAATTTGATGAGGTCGTCGATGTGGCCATGGTCATTGGTGGGCAATCACGAGCAACCTTCCAGGTTGCGTACTTACTCAGTGTCGACGGTGACGTTCGGGCAACAGCCGTGACGGTTCATGGTGCCGTTGATCAGTCTGGACGAGCGGTTCGACTTCCAGAGTCCCTGCCAACGAACTCAAAAGAACAGCGTTAACTCAGCACCTCAGGGTTCACAATGTGGAGTGGCCGAGCACCTGCAAAAAGTCGACAGAGGTCCTCGGCGATGATCGCCGTGTGATTGGCCTCTGTGTCGTAGGTTGCTCCACCAATATGAGGAGTCAAGACAACATTTTGGAATGTCGTTAGCGGATGAGCAGGATCAAGGATCTCGCCTTCAAAGTGATCCAGCCCGGCAGCTCCGACTTTTCCTGATGCCAATGCGTCAACGAGTGCATCAGTGTCGTGAATTTTTGCTCGTGCAGAGTTGATAAAGACAACGCCATCTTTCATCTGCGCAAATTCTGCGGTTCCAATCATGCCGCTGGTCTCGTCTGTGACTGGTGCGTGGATGGAAATCACATCGGATCGCTCAAGGACTTCGTCCAGGGTTGAGGTGGCATCGGGTGCGTAGGGGTCGTAGGCGATGACGTTCATCCCGAGTCCCCGTGCACGCCATCGAAACGCTCGACCGACGGCACCAAGTCCAACAAGGCCGACGGTTTTGCCGGCGAGCTCCCACGCCCGAAAGCGTTGGTAAGGAATTGTTCCGTCTTTGTAAAAATCACCAGCTCGAACGTCGGCATCTGCGCCGATGACTCCTCGAGTCGCAGCGAAGAGGAGGGCAACAGTGATCTCCGCAACGGCATCAGCATTTCGACCAGGTGCTCGCAACACGGGGACACCAGCAGCTGTTGCTGCGGCAATGTTCACGTTTGTCGGATCGCCTCGAGTACTGGCCACTACACGAAGTGGTTGTTCAAAAAGAGCAGGGCCACAGTTGTCTGTTTCGACGATGACGACCGTGGCACCCTCAGCGACAACACGCTCAGCAAGTTGTTCGTCGCTCAAAATCCGCAACGTAGGTTGGTCAAGCCATGAATCGAGCACCAGGTCTGCGAGTTCATGAAGGAGTTCGAGGCCAGGGCCGCGAACAGCGGCTGTCACCAGTGCTGTAGCTCGAGGTTCCACGTTTATCTCACTTTCTCGTCTGTCTCTGTGGCACCATCATGCCAAGGAAGTGGCCTTCTGCGCACATCGAGAACTGAGCACCTAGGGATTCCCCTCGATTGTTCTTTTCTCTGAGCATTTCGCTAGAGTTGGCCTTGCTACGCGGGGGTGGGGGCATTGAGAATTCCTATGAGTCACAAAAGGGCATGTGGTGGCGATGCAAGGTAACGGCGTCACCGTAGGTGTAGACGTAGGGACGACCTCGGTCAAAGCAGTAGCGGTGGATGCGGACGGCCAGATTATTTCCCGCTCAAGAATCCCGCACTCGATTGTCACGACCCAAGCTGGGCGTCTCGAACATGATGCGCGTAGAGCGTGGCGAGATGGAACGAAGAAGGCCTACCGAGCAGTGACTGAGAATCTCAATTTCCCAATTGCTGGCGTGACGACTGCGTCAATGATTCCCTCGATGACTGCGGTGAATAAGCGTGGTATCCCTATTCTCCCCGGGGTGCTTTATGGCGATGAACGAGGCCAACCTCGCCATGAAGATAGTGAGAGCCAAGGGGCACAAGATCTGTCATTCAATGGTGAGTGGTTTCTCCGGTGGGCAAAAACAGAAGCACCAGATGCCTACGGCTATTGGCCATGCCAAGCGGTTGCAACCCATGCACTCGCCGGCGTCCCAGCAATGGACTCTGCAGCTTCGTCGTCGCTTGGGACGTTGTTAGGTCGAGACGGATGGAACCAACCGCTTCTCGACGACATTGGTGTTTCTGATGCAGCGTTGCCGAAGATTGTCCCTATGTGTGCCCCTGGTGGAACATTGCCAGGATCAGACACTGTGTTTGGTGGAGGAACAATCGACGCACTGGCTGACCAAATCGTTTCTGGGGCAACCCAACCCGGTGACGTCTTGGCAATCTTTGGTGCGACTGTCGTGATTTGGATTGTGACCGATGCCTATGTTGAACATCCTCCAGAAGGACTCTTCTCAGTTCCACATCTGGTAGCTGGAAGAGGTCTCCTCGGAGGCCCGAGTAATGCTGGCGCACTCTTTGTTGATTGGGCACGTGAACTCTCAGGGATGTCGGCTCGTCACGCCCGGGAACTCGAGCAGCAAGAACGGCCAGAGAACCCCGCCCAGGTGCCAGTCTGGCTGCCGTATCTGCGAGGAGAGCGAACGCCATTTAATGACCGCTCACTTCGAGCGATGTTGGTTGATGCCGACATCACTCATGGACCAGAGGCCATTCGACGGGCGGCCTATGAGGCAAGTGGCTTTGTGATTCGCCGTATGGTCGAAATGTCTGGCGTTCCTGCGACGCGTGTGGTGGCGAGTGGCGGGGGATCCCGTTCGAGCGCGTGGATGAGAGGGGTTGCTGACGCGACAGGTATTCCCGTGGAATCAGTAGCAGTCTCAGAAGGAGCGGCCTACGGAGCGGCCTACCTGGCTCGTATGGCTGCGGGGCTCGAGACATCACTCGATGATGCGCAACGTTGGACTGCAACAGGAGAGCGATACGAGCCAGATCCTGGTTGGGAGTCAGCGATACAAGGTCGCTACGATCGATTTCATTCACTTGGAACAGGTGTCTAATACGGGGGGAACTCTATGAGGGAAGGTGTCGAAATGATGATGACAACACAGAAACGAGGTGAGCGATGAAGGCCTTAGTCTTCGGAGTAAAGCCTGATCGCTACGAGGTTCCAGATGACGCCAATGCGTTGATGCAGGGGCTTGCTCGAACACCTGTCAAATTGATGGACGTTGATGATCCGGTTCATATTCATCCCGACTGGGTGGTCACAAAACCATTGTTAACTGGAATCTGTGGCTCAGATTCAAAACAGTTCTTGTTAGATTTTGGTGACAACGAATTAGATAACGCGATGTCAAGTTTTTGTTCGTTCCCTCAGATCATGGGACACGAGGTTGTCGCGGAAGTGGTCTCGATGGGGCCAAAGGCTCGAGGCCTCGAGATCGGACAGCGTGTGGTGTTGAATCCGTGGCTGAGCTGCGGGCCTCGTGGTATCTCGCCGGTCTGCCCCGCATGTCAAGAAGGAGACTTCAGCCTCTGTTGGAACTTCACGAACGGTGACATCTCTGTTGGCATTCACACTGGAGTGGCAGCAGACGCAACGGGTGGGTACGCCGAATTGATGCCCGCACACGATTCGATGCTCTTCCCCGTTCCCGACGACATTACGGATGAACAAGCCGTGCTTGCCGACCCGTTTTCAGTGTCACTTCACTCGATCACGCGCCACCCACCACCACCGGGCGGGAAAGTTTTGGTGTACGGAGCAGGATCACTCGGAAGTTGTGCCGTAGCAATCTTGCGAGCGCTGTACCCGAGCGTTGAAATTGCGGTGGTTGCTCGATTTGATGCACAAGTTGCACTCGCAAAGAAGTTTGGAGCATCCCTTGTGGTCAGAGATGAACCCCGCCTTGAGATCATCGAACAAGTGGCTGCGTGGTCTGGAGGAGTGCTCCATATGCCAATGGACGGTCTTCCAATGGCGTATCCCGGTGGGATTGATGTGGTCTACGACACCATCGGAAAGCCTGAGACGTTTGAGGTGGGTGTTCGTGTCCTGAAGGCGAGAGGCACCTTGGTCAAATCTGGGGTGCACGCGTCTGCGAGATGGGAGTGGAGTCCCCTCTATTTCAAAGAGATCTCCCTCGTAGGGTCGAACGCATTTGCAACAGAAGACGTCGAAGGAGTGCGCAAACACGCAATCGAGCACTATCTTGACATGGTGGGACAAGGGCGCATCGAGCTCACCGATATGTTGACGCACTCGTATCGCCTTGATGAGTGGCGAGAAGCATTCTCGACGATCGCCACTCAGGGCGAGACTGGTGCTATCAAAGTCACGATTGATCTGCGATAGCCACCTTCAGAGTGTCGCGTAGCTCGATGAATGCTCAAAGGAAGTCCAGAAAGGGAACTAAAGGAGTTCTTGAAGGCTGTTCGATTGGAGTTTGAGGGAGAAGGCCAAGTACTCTACGAACTGGGGAGAAAGAGGGGCGTTGTGGATTCAGAGTCAAAGTTGGCGCCGGCGCCCATTGTGGAATGCCGTGACTTAGTGAAGCGGTTTGACTCATTTGCTGCGGTTGATGGGATCAGCGTTACCGTGAACCAAGGCGAGTCGTTTGGATTTTTAGGGCCGAACGGTGCGGGGAAGACCTCGACGATGAGGATGATCTCGTGCATGTCGCCAGCGAGCGAGGGGTATCTTCGTGTTCTTGGCCAAGATCCAGAGACACATGGGCCCGAGATCAGATCTCGCCTTGGTCTCGTTCCTCAAGAAGACACGCTCGAGCTCGAGCTTTCCTTGCTCGACAACTTGTTGATTTACGGTCGCTACTTTGATCTTCCAAAAAAGGAGATTCTTCAGCGGGCGGATCGTCTGTTGGACTTTGCTCAGCTGACCGATCGTAAACACGACAAGGTTGACCTTCTCTCTGGAGGAATGCGTCGTCGACTCACGATTGCTCGAGCCCTTATCTCTGAGCCAGACCTGTTGATCTTGGACGAACCGACGACGGGTCTCGATCCTCAGGCTCGGCACTTGTTGTGGGATCGTCTCTATCGATTAAAGAGCGATGGCGTGACGTTGATCATCACCACTCACTACATGGATGAGGCAGAACAACTCTGCGATCGGTTGGTAGTCATGGATCATGGCCACATTGTCGCTGAAGGAGCGCCTCGACAGCTCATCGAAGACCATTCGACCCCGGAAGTCTTGGAACTTCGTTTTGGAAACGTCGGTCACGAAGAGTATTCGGCAGGTTTTGAAGACTTGGCCGAGAGAATCGAAGTTTTGCCTGATCGCTTGTTGCTCTATGTCCATGACGGCGATGAAGTCTTGAGTGCAGTGCACAGCAGAGGTCACACGCCTGAGCGTTCGCTGGTTCGGCGCTCCACACTTGAAGATGTCTTTTTGGTTTTGACTGGGCGAACGTTGGTCGATTAGTGACACTCGGCACGCTCAGCACTCGAGGAAGTTCTCAACCACGCATTGGCTGGCCCACGTGGGTTCGAGCACTGTGGCATAACGCATTCGTCTACTCAAAGACATGGCGCTCTTCAATTGTGACGGGGTTTCTCGAGCCATTTATGTATCTGGTAGCGATGGGAGTTGGGATTGGCTCGCTCGTCAACAAAGGAAGCGGTGGCGTCGATGGTGTCCCGTATCTCAACTTCGTCGCTCCTGGCCTGTTGGCTGCGACCATGTTGCAGATCGGCGTCAGCGACTCTTCGTTTTCAGTGCTGGGTGGATTGAAGTGGGCCCGAACCTATTTTGCAGCCATTGCAACGCCCTTGAACTATCACGATGTCCTGATTGGCCACTTGGCTTGGATCGCAATTCGCTGTAGCGCGGTGGCAACGGCATTTGTTGCAGTGATGGGAGTCTTTGGGCTGTTGGCAAGTCCCTTGGCGATTCTGGCGATCCCCGCCGCTGCACTTTCAGCTCTGGCCATCTCGTCGCCAACAACAGCAATCGCTACTCGTCAAGATGACCATCTCTCGATGACGGTGGTCTTTCGCCTTGGGGTGTTGCCAATGTTTTTGTTTGCAGGAGTATTTTTCCCACTCAGTCGGCTTCCATACTGGCTTGAAGTCATTGTTCAGATCCTTCCGTTGACGTCTGGAGTAACGCTCTGTCGAGCGCTTACCTTGCATCAAGGTCTCCATCCGAGCCTGTTCTTGAATATCGGCTACATGTTGCTGTGGTTTGGTGTTGGGTATTACTTCTCGCTGACCGGATTCCGAAAGAGGCTGGTGATATGAGTTCGCTGACACTGCGGCCACATCGGCCAATTCCTCGCAGCACAGTCAGGGTTGTGCTCTTGGTTCGAGCCAACATGCAGCGCTATTTCAAACATCGGCTGCTCTTCGTTACTGGGTTCCTTGAGCCGTTTCTCTTCCTCCTCTCTATCGGCGTTGGAGTGGGAGGTCTTGTCGGTGGGATTCACGTTGAAGGCGAGACGATTCCCTACGCCGTCTTTGTGGCCCCCGGCCTGATGGCGACATCGGCCATGAATGGGGCCATGATCGACTCGATCTTTAATGTCTATTTCAAGCTGAGAATTAGCCACAGCTATGACGCAGTGTTAGCAACTCCCATGAGCCCAACGGACTTGGCGCTTGGAGAGATTGGTTGGTCGATAGTGCGTGTCGGCATCTACTCGGTGGCGTTCCTCATTGTCATGGCCGGACTCGGTGACGTGCATTCCTGGATGGTGATCTTCTGCCTTCCCGCGGCGATGCTGGTAAGTGCTTCATTCTCGGCTGTTGGTATTGCTGCGACCACCTACATGCGCACGTGGCAGGACTTTGATCTCGTCATGATGATCCAGATGCCAATGTTTTTGTTCTCGGGCGTGTTCTTCCCCTTGACTGTTTACCCAGGATGGCTCCAGTTGGTCGTCTCACTCACGCCGCTCTATCAAGGCGTGGCCCTCTGTCGAGACTTTGCCTTAGGCCACCTCCACCTCTGGATGCTCTTCAACGTGGCCTACCTCTTGATAATGGGAGCGATTGGGCTGCGGATTACTATTCGCCGTTTGGCGATTCTCTTGCTTCCCTAGCGGATCCCTTGGCCAGAAGGCTCCAAGCCAGGGAGTTTTTATTCTTAGATATCTCTTACTCCCACCTTGTGATCCCCTTGAGTTGGCCGAGCAATCTAGAACTTGTCGCCAGTGAAATACATTGGTGGAGAAGCCACCGCAAGGAGGAGAATGAAATGTCAACACATTCCGTTCGCAATGTAGTGAGAAATGTTGGAGTGTCAACCGCAGTTGTTGCTGGCCTTGTTGCTGGTGGCGTGAGTGCTGCAGGAGCTGCCACGACTACCACCCAGCCAGCAGGTTCTTCGAATCAGCACGTTGAAAAAGGGATGCCAGGCGTACCTGGACATCACGCACCAGGTGGAAAAGTGACCGCCATCTCTGATACGTCGATCACTGTTTCAAACCCGAAGGGCGATTCCAAGACCTTTACGATCAACAGCGATACCAAATTCATGAAGGGGAGCGAGACAGCGACTTCTTCTGACGTCACGGTTGGATCACTCGTTCGGATCATGCCAACGGCCAAGGGATCAAACACCGCCGCAAAAATCATGGTTGGTGTCCCTCATGTTGCTGGAAAAGTCACCGCCGTTAATGGAAGTTCTGTGAGCATCACGAATCGAGAAGGGAAATCTTTCACGGTCGTTGAAAGTGACTCGACAAAATTCACAAAGAATGGCGCCGCTGCCACATCAGCTGATGTTGTGGTTGGCCAAGTCATTGTTGCTCAAGGTTCCTTTGCGTCTGGGAGCACGACCACATTGAATGCCACAAGCATCATGGTTGGACTTCCTGGACCAGGCGCTAGCGGCATGCAGCATGGACCTGACGGCGGACCTCATGGAGGACCTGATGGTGGTCCACACGGAGGACCTGACGGTGCTCCTCAAGGTGCCGACCAAACTCCACCTCAGTAACGAAGTTCTGTCCCTCGGGGCAGACCAACGTATCGGCAAAGCGCTGGTCTCGTGAAGTTCTGCTTCTTCGAGACCAGCGCTTTGTGCGTTCTCGCCCCCTCTTGAGAACTGTGAATTTTGGGAAGCGCCGGGAATTGAGCGATGGGCTCGGGATCGAGCGGCCACCCTTGAAAGGACGTGAGCGGGCGGATCGTTTTTCATGCCCATCTCAAACCCTCTGCGAACTTGTCTCTCAGAAAGGGATTCGCCTCTGGCGCAGCCGTTTCGGCACCGGAGTACGCCTTTTTCGAAGGGCTCCTTTCCCATGAGGTGGGCCAAATTCTGCCCCCGCAGCCTTTTTTTGGCAAAACCCGGTGGCCACAGGCCCCATGGTGGCAAAGCGACACGACAATTCTTGACATGAGTGCTAGGAATAGGGTCAAGAATCAGGCGTAAAGCCTGACGTCAAGAGGGGGATTTTCAATGGCACAGGAATTTGATCGTCGTTCATTTCTCGCACGCTCTGCGCTGACCGCTTCGGGTATCGCTGTCGCCGGTGGAGCGACAGGACTGCTCGGTGAAGGAATTGCTGGAGCGGTCCAGACAAATGGTCCTGGACGAAATGGTGTTTCCACCCAGAAGCCAAAGCGCGGTGGGTCGCTGACAATTGGTCTCAATGCCGAAGAGCAAGGTTTCAATCCCACCACCGGACGTTTCGATACTGCCGGCTTTGTGATTGCTCGCACCGTCTTCGATCCACTGATGATCATCGATGGAAGCGGAAAAGCCGTCCCCTACTTGGCTGAGTCCATCACCTCAAACACCGACTTCACGAAGTGGACAGTGACCCTTCGACCCAATCTTTTATTCCAAGACGGAACACCTTGTGATGGAGCAGCGCTCCTCCAAAACTTTGAAGCACAGTTCAACAGCGCGTTGGTCGGCCTCGCCATCAAGCCACTGATCGACAGCTTTGATCAGACCGGACCACTCTCCGTTGTCATCAATACGAAGAACCCATGGTCGACGCTGCCAGTATCACTCGCCGAACAGCAAATCTGTTTTATCGCTGCTCCCTCAATGTTGAATGCGCCAAATGGTGGGACAGACCACCCAATTGGAACGGGACCGTTCACGTTTAAAGAGTGGGTGCCAAACTCCCACTACACCGGTGTGGCAAATGAGAAGTACTGGCGAGCTGGCTTGCCCTATTTAAGCCAAATCACGTTTAAGCCAATTCCGGACGACCAGGCTCGTGCCCAAGCACTTCAGGCTGGAACAATCGACATGATGCACACCACTGACCCAACGAGCATCAAGAGCTTTAAGGGCAATCGCCAGTGGGGCTACACCAACAACGTTGGCAAGATGGTGGGGTCTCCGAGCTTGAACCTCATCATGTTGAACACGGCAGAAGCCCCCTTTGATGATCTCCTCGCTCGCCAAGTTCTAGCGACGGGGACAAATGCTCAGCAGTACAGCACCGTGATTGACCAAGGAGTTTGTGCGCCGGTCAATGGGATCTATCAGCCCGGTTCGCCCTACTACTCAAGCGTTCCGTATCCAAAGTACAACCAGTCCAAAGCCAAGAGCTTGGCCCAGCAGTACGCCAAGAAGCACGGTTCAGCGCTGTCATTCACGTCAAACATTGTTGCGGCCCCTCAGTCAGTGCGACAAGGTGAGTGGTTCCAGCAAGTCATGAAAAATATTGGGGTCAAGGTTTCCCTGAAGCAGGTTCAACAGAACACGCTCATCAATGACGCGCTCTTTGGAACCTTCCAAGCCACGGCCTGGAGCCAGTTTGGTGGCATGGTCCCTGATCTCAACTATCCATGGATGTCGGCAGCCACTGTTGGTAAGTCTGGGATTTCAATCAACATGGCACGAAATGACGACCCACAGATCCAAGATGACTTCTTGAAGGGGATGGCAAACCCTCCTTCATCATCAGCTTCGATCGCAGCATTTAAGAACATCAACCAACGCCTTGCCGTTGACCTGCCTTACATCTGGCTTGATCGCACGACGTGGGCGTTGGTGGCGAACAGTAAAGTCCAGAACTGGGCAAACCCAAAGACGCCTTCTGGGACACACGCACTCGGCCAAGACCAAGGAACGTGGTGGATCACTCAAGCCTGGATTAGTTAGGTCTCTTCCGCTGAGCGGACGTAGGTAACTCACTTCTCTAACCTGTTGACATCATGGTTCATGAGGCGGCATTCACTGAGATCGATCATTACTTTCACCAGGGCTATCTCACTGCCCAACAAGCAGAGAACGACGCCGCAGAAGCACTTGCCATCCTCGGGATCTCTCCTGGGGCTCGCATCCTTGACGCAGGATGTGGAGATGGCCGGCTCGCAGTTCGATTGGCTGCCTTGGGCTTTCGGGTCACCGGTGTTGACAGAGACGCCGCTCAGTTAGAGCGCGCGCGAGCGGCAGCAGACCAAAGCGGGATCTCCCTTGCGTTTGTGAATGCCCCGCTCGAAGAGATGGGCGATATTGGAATCTTTGATGCCGCTCTCTTGTGGTTCACGACCTGGGGATTCAGTGACGACAGCAGGAACGCACGGGTGCTTCGATCCATTGCCACGCGTCTGGTGCCTGGCGGATCTCTCGCTCTTGACACGCTGAATCCAATTGGAGTTCAGAGCTATCTCTCAAAGCACCCAGCGCCGGTTGTCACTCGACAAGGTGAGGATGAACAGATTGATGCGTACTCATTTGATCTCGTCTCTTCTCGGCTCTGGACGAATCGAACCGTGAGGAAAGACGGAGTGGAGTCTTCTCGGCTCCTGAAGCTTTCGCTCCCCACGATCCCGCAATGGGAACAGGTATTGAAAGAAGCAGGACTCATTCTTGACTCGGTCCATGGAAAAGAGGGGAGCGAGTTCACGCCAGACTCGTGGGGGATGGTTCTTGTCGCACGGGCTCTCTGAATAAGCGGGCTCGCACGTGACAGAAGAGTCATCAGGTGCGAAGATGAGTTGTATGGCAAGAACTGACTACGGATTCCCTGATGTTCGATGGGGGAAGAGTGATACTGGCATCGCTCGGGCCGGTCAGTATTTCGTCAGCACAAAACCTGGTTCGTGGGTCGTGCGCCAGATGGTCCCAGTGGACCGATGGGTACTAGAGAAATCAAATGGGCGCTACACCGCTCTTGGACCCTTTGGCTCCCCACTCCTCCTTTTGACCTCAACGGGTTCTCAATCGGGGCTCCCCAGGACAACGCCACTGGTTTATCTCTTAGCGGGTGAGGAAATCTTGGTCGTTGGCTCAAACTTTGGGCAAGCGAGACATCCCGCATGGAGTACAAACTTGCTCAAACACCCCGACGCAACGGTCACGATTGCAGGTGAGGCCTATCCAGTCCACGCTGAACTGCTCGAAGGTGAAGCTCGCCAACGGGGATGGGAGCAGTTTGAAGAAGCAGCTCGGCCCTACCAAGTCTATGGAACGCGCACCGATCGTACAATGCGAGTCTTCTCACTTCGTCATGCGACGGCGAAATCCATTTGACTCGTGAGCACGCAAGAATTTCGTTCCCTTGAGGTTCCCTCGAAAGAGATTATTGATGAAGCGAGGGCGTTTGTCGCTTCGATTCTGCCCCCCACGCCGTTAGTCGAGTGTGAGATTCATGGCCTGCGACTCTGGCTGAAACTTGAATCGCTTCAACCCACGGGAGCGTTCAAAGTTCGTGGCGCACTGGCCGCAATCCATCATGTCGCCGAAAACGAACCGGGGCGGCGGGTCGTGACGTGTTCTGCGGGAAATCACGGTCTCGGCATCGCGTGGGCGGCATAGCGCCTCGGTGTCGCAGCGACCGTTGTCGTGCCTCGAACGGCCTCACCGGCAAAGATCTCAAAACTGAAGGACTTCTCGATCGATCTACGCCTCCTTGGCGAGAGTTATGACGAAGCCGAAGAAGCGGCACTGGAGTTCGCCCAAGAACAAGGTGCTCGTTTTATCTCGCCGTATAACGACACCTACGTCATTGCCGGGCAAGCAACGCTGGCCCACGAGGTCACCGAGCAACTCCCACATGCTGCGCACCTTGTAGTGGCGGTTGGTGGCGGTGGCTTGGCCTCTGGTGCTGCACTGGCCTTAGAGGGACACGCCTGTCAGCTGCATGGGGCCCAGATAGAGCAGAATGCGGCATTCTCCGAAATCTTCGAGGGTCGAGACGTGGACTTTGGACGACTCGAGCCAACAATTGCAGACGGGATTGCCGGAGGCTTTGAAATCGATGCAGTGACCCTTTCGATTCTTCATGCACACCCTTTTGATCTCACCTTGGTGAGCGAGGCTGCCACGAAGGAAGCCATGGCGAGAGCATCTGCTGATGCTGGAATTGTGATGGAAGGATCAGCGGGCGTCGCTCTCGCGGCAGCCTTCCAACGAGCAGATGCGTGGGATGGCGAAATCGTTGTGGCGGTAACGGGGCAAAATATTTCTCAGTCTGAGTTTCGAGAGGTCCTCAACGCTTACGCGCTGTAGCCCCCGTCAACGCTGATGTGCTGACCGCTAATGAATGCAGCGCGATTGCTCGCCAAGAAACAGACGAGTTCGGCGATATCTCCCGCAGTCCCAAAGCGATTGAGGGGGATATTCGCTCGAGCCGCATCAAGTGCTTGATCATCTAATTCCCCTGAGGCGATAAGTCTCGCCGCCATACCATCGCTCAACATGCCTGGTCCCACACAGTTCGCACGCACGCCGTAGCGGCCTTCCTCAACGGCGAGTGCCGCGATGACTTGTTCGATCGCTCCCTTGGCACCAGAACTGAGACCATCTCGTACTGGGAATCGTTTCGTGGCAGCCGTCGTGACGGCCACGATTGAACCATTCGATGCTCGAAGGTGTGTGAGTGCTGGTTGCACGATATTAAAAAATGCTGCCGCTTCTCCAAGGAGTGCGTCTCGGTACTGTTCGGGAGTCACCGTCGAGAGATACTGCTGAGCAACGTGAGGACCCGCAGCATGGACCAGTGTGTGGATCCCACCAAACTCTTGGACGGCATCGCTGACCGCACGGCCTGCTTGAGTAACGTCGTTTAAATCTGCGTGAAGAGCGAGAGAGCGTTGGCCCATGCTCGAGATCTCTTCAACGAGAGTCTGTGCAGTGTCGGCATTGGAGTGATAGATAAAGGCCACGTCGCTTCCTCGCTCAGCGAAGAGTCGAGCAATGGAACTCCCAAGTCCGCCGGTTCCCCCAGTGATCAACGCACAGCCCGTGCGAGCCCCGAAGTCGCTCACGAGGTGTTCCCAAACGCTCCAGATTCTCGAGCAGTATTGATTTTCTCAGGGCTCCAGCCCAAGAGATCTTTCAACACGTCGTCAGTATGTTGTCCGACGCTTGGAGCTTTCGAGGGGGTAGGGAGGGTTTCGCCAATGAACTTAAGTGGGGTGGGGAGTTGTTCAGCGCCAAGTTGTTCCACAGAGAAAAGTGGGAAGCGATCTTTGAACTGAGGATCATCGAGAAGTGTGCGAGGTGAATTGATCGGGGCGATAGGGGTGTTGACACGATTACCGAATTCGAGCCACTCGGTAGCGGTCTTCGTTAAGAAGATCGCCTGTAGTTCACGTTGCATTTCCCGGTTGCCTCGTGCGTGGTCGGCGTACTTACTCCCAGGCCAGCGTTCAAAGAGATCAAGCCGCTCGACCCCTTCGCAGAAGTTTTTCCAGAACTCTTGTTCTGAAGCCATGAAGAGGACAAACAAACCGTCGTTGGCTTCGTAGACCTGGTACCGCACCCCTTCTTGCATACCTGCTGTCCCAGGGGCTCGACGCTCAAAGTTATCTGCCTTATTCCCGGTCACTTCTGAGTCAGGTCGTTCATAAGCACGCCACGTTTCTGATCGCAGCCAGTCCATCGATGCCGAGGCGTCAGATTGTGCGATCTCAAAAAATGAACCTTCGCCGGTGGTGCGGGCACGAATAATCGCAGCCAACAGCCCCAGTGCCCCAAAGAGGGGGCCTGCGTGAATTCCGGTGGAAGGATGCTCTGGCAAGTAGGCGAATCCCTCGTCGTCTCGAGCCACGTTGACGAGACCAGCCCACACGTCGTAGGCCACACCGTGACTCGGCATGTCTTTATACGGGCCCGTCATGCCGTAGCCAGAGATTGAACAGAAAACAATTTTAGGGTTGTCGACTTTGAGATCGTCGTAGCCAACTCCTCGGCGAGCCAAACCGCCTGGACGCATTGCTTCGACGACGGCATCGGCTCCATGACAGAGTTCCTTCAAGATCCCAACGCCTTCTGGAGTTTTCAGATCCAAGGTGATTGAGCGTTTGCCTCGATTGACGTGAAGGTGCATCAGCGAGACTCCTTCGACGATCGGCCACGTCATCTCTCGGATGTAGTCACCTTGTGGCGGTTCAACCTTGATGACGTCGGCACCAAGATCAATTAACGGAGCGGTGATCTCGGCTGGTCCTAGAGCTGAGCATTCGATAATGCGCACTCCTGAAAGTGGGGCTGGTGTTGACACGGAGTCTCCTTTGGTGATCGCACCAAGGCTAGTTGAAGCGAATCTTTGACTCTCTCTTCAAGAGAGAGTGCGTCCATGGAAGGATAGTGAGATGGAACTCCCCGACAACCTCGAACCCCAGCCCGTCGATGAGCGGCGCCGCACCTTGCTGGCGCTTGCAGCGCTGGCGGTCCTTCAGCGAGATGACGCCACGCCGCTCGAGCATCAGTGGGCCCGTGAGGTCTATGACTTGTGCATGGCTCTCGGCGAAGAGCGAGAGACGAATCACTAAGACCCCTTTGATTTAGGGCATTGTGCTCCTAATCCACCATTTCAGCGAATCAGTGGAGAAAAATGTTAGAGGCCCAACACCCACGGCACAGTCAAAGGAGACGACGTCATTATGTTCAATCCACGAAAGTTATTTGCTGAGTTTCTCGGAACCGCCATCTTGGTCTTCATTGCTGTAGGTGCAGCGACGCTGGCCTTCGGCTTCCATCTCACTGGTCTGAGCTTCGCCGCGGGGGTCACGATGACCGCACTGGCTTTCGGATTGGTGTTGATTGCGCTGGTCTATGCCATCGGTCCGATCTCGGGTTGTCACATTAACCCTGCGGTGACTATTGGTTTTGTGGCCGCTGGTCGAATGAAGATTCAAGAAGCCATTGGCTACTGGATCGCACAGTTTCTTGGTGCAATTGCTGGGGCCTTTGCGCTCTGGGGCGTCTTTACAAGTTCGCCGTACTACTCCAAGTCACAAGTGGGCCTTGGAGCTGACGGCTACGGCGATGCGTCAAAGCTGCACGTCAGCCTTGGTGGCGCATTCGCCATCGAAGTTATCTTGACCTTCATCTTTGTCATGGTGGTGTTGTTCGCCACGTCAAAGATTGCTCGAGAAGCTATGGCTGGTCTCGCGATCGGTGTTGCACTGGTCTTTGTCCACATCGTTGGCATTGCATTGACCGGAACGTCAGTGAACCCTGCGAGAAGCCTTGGGCCAGCGTTGGTCCTCGGTGGCACTGCCTTAAGCCAGGTATGGCTCTTTATCGTGGCGCCACTTGTTGGTGGCATCATCGCTGCGCTGGCCTACATGGTGCTCGTGAACAAAGCGGACGTTGACGCTCCAGGCGACGCAGTCGCAGCCGACCTCTAACAGGGGAGCACCTCAGCGCCAATAGACGCGTTCAATAACTGGGCGACGCTGCCCACTGGCTCTGAGGCAATCGAGCCCTTGCGTTACCCAGTGGCTTCGAGATGCTGCCGTTGGTGCCACTGCGAGAAGTGCCTCCAAAATTGGTGCATCGCTATCATAGGTAGTATCAACTGTCAGGGAGTCTTCTCCTTGTACGACTGAGAAAGGTTCCATGGCATCGTCAATTCGCGCAGTGCTGCACGGTCGGCGCCGCTGGGTTGCGCTCATCGTCGTTTGTTTTGCGATGCTGATGAATACCTTGGATCAAACCATCGTCAATGTGGCCTTGCCGACGATTCAGCATGATCTGCACTTCACGCAGGCAGCGCTTGCGTGGGTCATTGATGCCTATCTCATTACCTTTGCTGGAGCGCTGCTCTTGGCGGGCCGACTCGGTGATCTGATCGGTCGAAAGAAAGTCTTTCTCTTTGGTGTTGGGCTCTTCACAATGGCGTCGGCTGCGTGTGGTGCGGCAAATTCGCAAGGTCTTCTCGTTGGGGCCCGGTTCGCTCAGGGTCTCGGGGCGGCGTTGTCGTCGTCGGTGATCTTGGCCATCATCGTCGCCGACTTTCCCATCCCCGCCCAACGGGCCAAGGCCATGAGTTCGTACATCATTGTGGCCGTTGGCGGCGGCTCCCTCGGCCTCTTAGTTGGAGGCTACGTCACCCAAGCGCTGAGCTGGCATTGGATCTTCTTTATCAATATCCCAATCGGGATTGCCACCTTCGTGGTTGGCACGGTATTGATTGAAGAGAACACAGGAATAGGTATACGAGAAGGGCTCGACGTGGGTGGTGCCGTGCTGAGCACGGTGGGCCTGATGCTGACGGTCTACGTCATCGTGAGCTCGAATCGGTATGGGTGGACCTCGCCGCACACCTTGGTGATCGGCGCAGTCGCCCTCGTCATCCTGACGGGGTTCGTCGTTTTAGAGCGTCAACTCTCCCATCCCATGATGCCGATGAGCGTGTTGAAATCGCCCGGGTTATTGAGCTCGAGCGTGATTCGTGGACTCATCGTCGTCGGGATGTACAGCACGTTTTTTATTGGCGTGCTCTATTTCCAACACGTCTTGAACTTCAGTCCCACTCTCACCGGGATGGCGTTCCTGCCTCAAACGTTGATGGTGGCCGTGATGTCGGTGGGGATCACTAACCGAATCATAAGGAGATTTGGCCCCAAACTCACGGCAATTTCGGGCATGACATTGATAGGAGTTGGGCTCGTTCTGTTTGTGCTCGGTGGCTATCACACGGCATATTTCCCCCAGATCTTTCTCGCCGTCTTGTTGATCGGCTTTGGTGCCGCCACCGCATTCACACCGTTATTGTCGATCGCGTTAGCCAGTGTCCCCTCGAAGGACGCGGGCATTGGTTCTGGAATCGTGAACGTCTCTCAGCAAGTTGCGGGAGTCCTCTCAGTGGCGGTTCTTGGCGCAGTTTCCTCGAATCGCACTGCGTCGCTGTTGGCGTCGGGCGACTCATCAGTTTCTGCCCTCTACGGTGGCTACCACGTGTCCTTCATCGTGGCACTTGCCAGTGTGGTGGTGGCAATCATCGTTGCGTCCCTTCTCCTGAAGCGGGGGCGTGAAATGCCCGCGATGGTTGCTGCTCGTGGAGCCACCTTCGACGCCGAAGCCGAGACACTCATTGTTGAGATTATGTAATTGTTGGCTGTGGTCCCCGAGACGCCCTATAACAAGGTCTCTCGGGGAGCCGGGTCGAGAAGTTCAGGTCCATCGTTCCTCACGTTCCCAACGGCTCGATCGACTGCATGGTGCACGAGCGTCCCTTGAGGAGCTGGCTTCAGGAGTGACGCGATGGCGTCGAGTTCTGTTTCGTCGTCGCTGAGCCACAGGTCAAAGGTTTCCTGTTCAAGGACGACCGGCATCCGATGGTGGATCTCGTCCATGTCGTCTCCTGCAGAGGTCGTAAGAATGGTCGCCGACGAGAGTGGTGGTGCATCTGGCGT
>Ga0118677_10003958_pt1 | contig 27387 bp, 13 predicted proteins | sample AliMusrvi5mmetaG_FD_86154 | JGI IMG/M metagenome (GOLD analysis project Ga0118677, IMG submission 86154) | reverse complement strand
GGCTTCATGCCCAGAGTAGAACAAATAAGCCCGCGCATGTCCCGCCTTTTCTTCTATCCCGCTCTCCTCTCGCTTCTTATGCCTCCAGCCGCATCCGCCCTACCCGACAGCGCAGCGCCCTCCAAGACGCATCATCTGGAGGGCGCCGCGTTGTCGGCGCCGTGCCGGTTAACGGCAAACGCATGTTCGCGTATCGCCCAGAGGGTTTCAGGCGAGAATCTTCAGCGAGAGGGTGAACCGGTTACGGTGAAATGCGTTCAACCCGGATTGAATAGAAGCTCGCGTTATCCGAGGCGTGCACCGTGTCCGTGTAGGCATTTTCGGGGGGCGTGGCGGGAAGTCGGACGGCCATATCGCTGAATCCTGCGACAATGTTGCTTGATTGCGCGACCGTGTAGAGGCGGTTCGACACGCTGGGCCATTGAACGACGAACCCCTGACCGGCCGAGTACGGCGTCATGGTCGGCAGGACGCGAACCAGGCTTGCGGGATTCGTCGGATCGCTGCCGGCGATGAACTCCTGGTAGTTGCTCATCCCGTCGTTATCCGCGTCGCCGTCGCGCGACGCGTTCCGCCCCGACCAGTTGATGCCCGCCGCCCAGAGCTCGTACCCGATGTCCCCCTGCAGCGTGGCGACGCTGCCGGGCGGCAGGAGCACCGTGCCATTGGTGACGTTGGGCTTGCTTTCGAAGCTGCGGTTTAGCGACGAAAGCCGGGCGCGCCACGACGACGGGAAGACCGCTCCATCCAGTTTCACGGCGAGGGAATTTGTTCCCTTGTTGATCAACACCACCGTGGCCAGGTCGCCCCCGTGATACGCGCTGGCCAGCAAATCCTGGTTGGTGGCAGCGCAGGCGATTCGTTTCCAGCCGGGTTGGATGAACCCGTAGTAGTGGTGGGCGGTGTCAAACGCCGGCGTTCGCAGACCGCCCTTCAGCAAGGTCCCCTCGATATCCCAGAGGGTCCAGAAACTCACATTGCCCGCCGTCAGCGCGCCATGCATGGCGCCCGCCAGGGAGAGCGCTTGCGTCCAGGTGTCGCACGGCGGGGATGTTTCGGTCATCCACAGCTCCTTCGGATGAGGCGCCGCCACGGCATTGGTCCACATCGCGCCCCATTGGCTGTAGTCGGGCTGTCCAGGTTGGATGCCGTCCTCCGCGTAGCCATGCGTGGCGACAATGCCGCACAGGCTGTCGGCGGTGCTGTCGGCCTGCACCGAGTCGATATATTGCTGCATGCTGTAAGACCCCTGACTGAAGACCTGTTCGGGCATGTACAGCTTCGTAGCAATGCCTTCCCGCGCGAAACGGCTTCCCGCCGCCTTGATGAGGTCGACGAAGTGGGAGGGATCGAGGATCGCGGAACCGTAGGGCTCGCAAAATGCCGGTTCGTTTTGCATGCCAATGGCGTAGAGGTCGATATCCGCCTCTTCCTTGAGGACGCGCACGGCGGCCACCATGCTTTCGGCGAACTCGTCATACAGGCTGGTGGCGAGCCGGTTGTCGGTGTTGGACCACGTGAGCGTCGATGCCTGCGCGTAATCGCAACTCAGGTTGTCCTTCATCCAGGCGGGCGGGGTCCAGGAGGTCAGGATGAAGGTTTTCACGCCTGCGGCCTTGAGCTTGCGCAGATGATCGAAGTCAAAGGCGCTGTAGTCGAGGGCGGCGCGATTCAGCACGTTCGGGTCATTGTTGTCGTTGTCCGGTTCGAGTTGGTTGCCGATGAGTCCGATCCGGACGGCGGTCGCGCCCAGTTCGCCCGCATAGGTGTCCACGTACTGGGGGCGGTCCGGGAACTGATACGTGCCGAAACCGCGGATCGTCTGGTATTCCTGGCTGACGTTGACATGGACCGGTTCCAACAGGGTCTGGTTTGAGGACAGGACGTCGACGGTGAAGGTCTGGTTCGTGCTGACCGAACCCGACGCCTGAACGGTTACCGTGATCGACGCGCGCCCTGTGCCGGCGGCGGGGGCATAGGTGAGTGTTGCCGTGCCGTCCGGTGCCGCGCCCGAAAGGAGCGGCTGAGGCACCAGGTTGGTATTGCTGCTGATCGCGCCGAGTGCCACGGCCACGCCATTGGTTCCGGAGGAAATACCATGGAGCTGGATCGATTGTGGCGCGACGCCCTGAACGTGGACTTGGTCCGGAATGCCCGCCAGCGCGCAACGGGGCAGACCCAGTTCCGCGGCGGAACCGACCCGCAGGTTACGGATATAATAGGTTCCCGTATAATTGGCGGGCAGTGGCCACGCCGACACCTGATCGTGGACATTGAACAGGATGCTGGTAATGCGCCCGGAATTGATCGGAATCCCGGTGCTGTCTGACATCTGGCCCGTCCCGCTGAAATCGAAAATCATGTGGGTCCACTGTCCGGCGGGCGCCCACTGAGCTTTGTCCATGGCGCCGACGTTGATGTTGCGCGCTCCCGCGTCGTCATAGAACCAGAGCCAGTGGAGCGTGGCCTTGCTGTCGGAATAAACATCCATGGAAACGTAGGGATGTGCGGACAGGTCGAGGTTGGGATCAAAGAAGACTTGATACCCGTCCCAATACCACTTATTGGCGCAGGCCACCTTGAAGCAATTTGTTCCTCCGAATGTGGAAGCAGAGGGTGCATAGGTGCCGCTGAACGCCCAGCCCGTCAGGTCCGTGAAGTCCTCGATGTAGGCCGTCGGGAGGTTGGGAAGCACCTGGAGGGTGAAGGAGTTGCTCGTCTGGGCCGGGCCATTGTCGCCGCCGTTGCCGTCATCCCGCAGGGTGATGGTCAGCGTTGTCTGGCCTTCGGCCAGCGGGGTAACCAGGACGGTGCCGGCGTGGCCGCCGCTGTATTGGACCACGACATTCGAGTCGGGGACCACGGCGGGATTGCTGCTGGAAACCTGGAAAGAAAGTCCCTGCGAGCCGCCCTCGCCGTCGGTGATTCCCGTAAGGGCGAACGCGGTTGCTCCGCCGGACAGTTTGACCGTCTGAGCGAGCAGGGGATCCAGGGTGGGAGCATGGTTGAAGTGGCGATAGGCATTCACCAGGAAGGTGACCGATGTGGTGTGGTTGAGGGCTTGCCCGTCATCGACCGTCAGCGTCACGCCGACGTTCGTACCGGCGGTGGCGGCGTTCAGGGTGAGGGTGGCGTACGGATTGCCGGGATCATGCGTAACGGAGAGGGCCGAATCCGGCAGGACGGTCGGGTTGTCGCTATGCGCAGTGAACGACAGCGGCTGCTCGGCCGTGGTGTCACCGTCGCTGATTCCCGACAACCGGATGGGCAGCGGAACGCCCACTTCGGCATTCTGGTTGGACACACTGTTGAGGGTGGGCGGGGCGTTGCTGTGAACCGTCAGCGTGAACGTCTGGGATTGATCGGCGAACGCGCCCGCGCCGTGGGCGGTCAACGTCAACGCTTCGCTGCCCGCGGCGCCGGGGCGGCAGTTAAAGGAGAGCAGGGATTGACCGGAACTGACGGGCGCCAGGATCACGTTGGTGAGCAGGCTGGAGGCGGACAAAGTGAGCGACGTGGCGTTCTCAATATCGGTGACCAGGAAGGAGAGGTTGGTGGCGCCGGTGTAGTAATGCAGGTCAGGCACGGACCGGGCATTGGCAAAGCGCGTAGCCGTGGATCCCACCTTGAGGTCATCGAGCCACAGGTTGCCGGAGAGGGATTTGGCATTGCCGTTCGGGGTGAAGATCATGGCCGTGATGGCCGTCATGTCGAACCCGCTGGGCGGGGTCACGGTGGACAGGTCGTAGCAGACGTTTTGCAGCCGTCCGACTTCATGGATGCGTTTCCCGAGCAGGATGTTCTTGTTGTTCTTATCCACGAAATAGACATACAAGATGAATGGCACATCACCCCGCACCTTGAGATTGACCACAGGGTTGTTGGAGAAGTTGTACTGGCCGCCGAGGCTGAAATACAGGCCCTGCCAACGGTCGTTCTTATTCATCGCGACCCGCATGGCGCCCGTATCCCAGGCAACGGTGTAGTTGGCGCTGGAAGCCCAGCGCGAGTTCAAGCCCGGACCATCGAAGGTATCGGTGTAGGAAGTCTGGGCCGACAGCGAATACGGCATCGTGAACAGCCACAGGCAAGCAAGCATCCCGATGGCGATCGACCGAATCTGGCCGTGCGGCATGTCCAAGGTTGGACGGAAAGTCACGGCGCCATGCAGGTCCACAAGTTTCCCTTTTTCTGTTCCGAAGGATTGCGTCACGCTCACTCTTGAAGCTAACAGACGCGATGGATCGCGTCGCTCCTTATCTTCCCGGAACGCCGGACGTGGGGGCTCGTCAGAGGCCTTTGGGGACGCGACTCGGCGGGTCACCATACGGGCCCTGCGGCAACGCGATAACGATACCCGCCGCCGCAAATTTGTCTCGACGCGGTGGTTCGGTGTGACTGTAGGGCTGGAACGACGTGTGACGGTTTTCAAGAATGCACTGCACGTCCCGGCCGTCGAACGCCTGGAGCACGATGCTCATCGTGGGATAGGTCCAGAACCAGCCGTAGTCCTCGTCGTCCAATCGCGCTTCGCGGAAGTCCACGTAGCCGGTGTGATCGCGAAGGGCCCGGTCGAACGACAAGGTGAAGGAGCGCCAGTGCCGCGTATGCTCAACATGGGCGGCTGCGGTGACCGGCGTGACCGACGCCAGCAGGGAGGCAAGGACGAAGGCATCACACTTCCTCATCCTGAACGTTTCGATAACCAGCAGCATGACGACGATGACGGCAGGGATAAGCAGGTTCCATCCCCGCAAAAGATACCCTTGTACGGGCGGAGGCAGAGGGGGAATCACATCCGCGAGCATGCCCAGCGCCAGCAGCAGGCACCCACAGAGGCCCGCGATAATCAAATCTTTGGGAATCCGGCGCCAGAAAGAAACGATCAGGATGGCGGCCGTGACGAGTGCGGGAAAGCAGTTCCACCGGTTGAGCGACAGCGATTTCGTCAGTTCGTCACGATTGGCCGACAGCCGCGAGTATAGGATCGAGTGGCCCGCATAGAAGATCGAGGCAACGTAGACGGCGGCAAGCACGCCGACCAGTGTCAGCAAGATCCTGTTTGTGGTCAACCCACGCCACCGCAAGATCAACGTCACGAGCAGGATGGCGGCGAACCCGACGTTGCTCTCATACACCTTGGTATTCAGCAGGGCGAGACCCAGCAATGCCGGCAGGTAGACCCGGGGCGCGTTGTCCCCAACCAGAATGAGGGCGAATTGAAGTAGAAACAGCGCGGCGCACAGGTGGCCTTCGCCCACGATGAACATGTGGGTGAACAGATTCATGAGGACGTAGGCGAGCAACAGCCAGGCGGCGTCATGGCAGCGGTTCCGGCGCAGAAGCAGCAACACGGCCCCGACGACGGCCGCGAACGGAAAGTAAAAGAGCGCCGCCCCGTACAATCGGCTGAGGACTTGGGGGTGACCGGACAACCCCATCGCGGCGGCGGCGGCAGCCGGTGCCTGCACGAGTATATGTTGGTAGCACCGACACGCAACCCAGGCATTCGCGGACTTCGATACGATTACTGACAGGAGAAAGGCGGATCCATCGGCATAGAGTTGGCGGTGAGCCGCAATACTGTATGGGAGAACGACGAGCCCGAAGAGAAGGATCGTTGATAGAATAACCAACTTCAGCCACCGGACGTCGCCGCCGTGGGCTGTCACCGAGCCAACGCCTGACTCTCCTTGTTTCCTCGTGACACTCCCACAACTCACGCTCCACATCCTCTCCGCACAGCGTCAACGGTTAGCCCTCAGACAGTTGGGAATCGTTACACTCAAGGGTACGTCGTAACAAGTCGCAAACGTGACCTTGGCCTATCTTGTCGAATGACAACGGTGCGTGGGACGCTGGCTTATGGCCGTCTTCGAAAACAGGGGGCAGCGGCACCGAGTGTCGCGCCCCGATCGCACTGGCCCTCACAATTCACTATTCATTGACTTCGTTCGGGGTGTCACGCGGAGGCGCGGAGGACGCGGAGAAGAAGAAAGCAGGGGATTGGCCGCAAAGGAACACAAGGAGTACAAACAGGACGCATCATTTGGTGGGCGCCGCGCCTGCCCTGAGCCCGCCGAAGTGGCTGTCGGCGCCGTGCCCTTGCGGTTCGAACGCACGTTCATGCGTGGACCGAAGGGTATCAGGCGAGGATCAGAGGCATCTTCCTGGTTTGTGCAGATTGCGTTCCTTCGCGACGGTAACCGGGCAAGTCAGAATGCGAGAGTCATGGGCGATGTATTCGAGTTTCCAAGTCTAACCATAAGCCCGCCACATACCGTGTAGCAAAAAGAGAAACCGCGGCCGAAGCCGCGGTTGCGTTTCGAGGAAGTGCCTCCTCTGGGCTCCCCAGTCGGCCAGCAGTTCGAATCCTGTATGCACCCTTGAGTGCGATTCCTTTTCCAGCCAGCCTCAGGTCACGATACATATTGAGCAGGGCGCATGCCGGGACACCACTCGGCGTCGGGTTTGACAATCACTTCACACCAGCGCGCACGGATTCCTGACAACGGTTTGCTTGTAGGGCGTGGATGAGCGCTCGGACGGCCCTTTGTCGGCAAGGCGCGTGTGTCATTTTCTCTCCTGGAACATGTATCACATGTATTTCCAGTGTTGCGCCCAGTCTACAACGGTCAACTACGGTCATCGCCGCCATCAAGACGACAGTCGCACAATTTCGACGGATGGTAAGACAATTCGGCGATTGCGGATACTGGAAAGAAGCAACGGGATGAGGGCGCGTCTGCGATCCTTGGCAACCAATGTGTAACCGCGCACGTTGGGCGCGGGGGAGACGGGCGCGTACGTGGGACAACGCGGTCAACGCCCGCGTCTACAGCAAAACCAACCAAGAAATCGGAGATGCGCCCGGGGCGTGACGGGCGCTAACCGAGTCGTGGTGTTTTGCCATTGGGTGAGCGAAGCGCGATGTGGGGCGGCCGTCCCCGGCCGCCTGAGAGGCAGAGGCGGATGAGGACATCCGCCCCACATGTGGAAACGCCATGCCTTGGGCCTCTGAAAGCGAACAGGGTCACGGCTTCACCTTCACACTGCGCCGACGCCTCAGTCAATACCATTGCGGTCCTCAGTTTGCCGACTTTCGAGGACGAGGGACGTGGACGATTGGAAGGGGGACGGGAGAGTGGCGGGAGAGGGAATCGAACCCACGACCCAGGGCTTATGAGTCCCTTGCTCTGCCAACTGAGCTATCCCGCCGTGAAAAGCGCCGATAACCTAATGGAAACACGGGGGTGTGTCAATCTTCTCGCGACGGGTTGCTAGCCTTTGAACACAAAGGTCTTACGCACCACGAAGTTGATCAGCAGCGAGACGATCACGTTGATGCCGAACGCGAGCGTCGTGGAAATGCCGAACCCGTGGATCATGGAGCCGGTCAGGAGCGTGCCGACCACCGCGCTGATGCCTGACACCCCGTAGAAGTAGGCGATCTCCAGGAGCCAGTGGTGCCGGCCGCGATGGAACACCCAGTAGATGTTGATCACGTAGGCCACCAGGTTGGAGACCAGAAACGCAATCGTGTAATCGATCATGTAGTTGCGGGCGCGCAGGGCGTTCGAGGCCGGCGTCCGCGACAGGTTGAGCAGATTCGCGATCAGATCGTCCGGATTGAGCGCCGGCAGGAGCTTGAGCGCCAGAAGGTAAAAGAACGCCATGTGCACCAGCGTGGCCAGGGCTCCGCCGATACCGTATTTCACGAACTGGATCAGGGGGGTGTGTTCGCGACCTTTGAACTGCTTGATCAACGACTTCATCGTGTTACTTCTCGATCACAACCCGGCGTCGGATGAACGTCGGGATATCCATGTCGACGCCATCGATGGCGGTGCTCTCGACATCTTTGAACATGCCCTTGGCCACGCTGTTTTCAAGCCCGAGCGAGGGCTGCAAGGCCGAGGTACGCTTCTTCCGTGAACCGGGTTTTGCCGGCGGCGGCTCGGCCGCCTTGCCGCCCGCCGGTTCCGCGGGGGCGACGGCGACGGGCTCCTCGGCCGTCCAGCGCTGTGAAACGACGAGGGTCACGGCCACGGCTCCGGCCCAGGCCAGGTCGATGGCCGCGCCCATGAAAAGATTCGTATTCTTGCGCGCCGCCCCGCGCACGGTGCTCATCACGCTCTCGATCTCGCGCAACGCCAGATCCGGGCCGCCCAGAATGCTGACGATCACGGCTTCGGCCTCGGCCACGGCTTTGCCGCCGCCCACCAGCGGACTGCGCAACGCCGTCTGGACAGCATCCGCGGCCCGATCCGAACCCTTGCCTTCGCCGTAACTGAAGAGACAGGCCTCGTCGCTGCAGTTCGCCACCTGGCGCAGTGTGGCGAAATCCAGGTTGATCACCCCGCGCGTGACGAGCAGTTTCCAAATCGCGAAAACACCCATACCGAGGTGATAGTCGGCCAGGCGGAAGGCCTCTTCCGCCGGCAGGTTGGAACCGGCCGCCGCAAAGAGATCCTGGTTGGGCACCACGACGACGATGTCGGCCTGGTCGCGCAATTTGGCCAGACCCTGCCGCGCCTGGGACAGGCGGTGTTCGCCTTCGAATTCGAAGGGCAGGGTGGCAAAGGCGATCGTCAGGGCGCCGGCCTCCTGGGCGGCCCGGGCCACGAGGGGCGCGGCGCCGGTGCCGGTGCCGCCGCCCAGCGTCGTGACGATGAAGGCGAGATCGATGCCGGTGAAGAGTGCGCGGAGCGGGCCGTTGTCGTCCTCGGCCGCGAGCCGGCCGACATCCATATCGCCGCCGGTCCCGAGGCCGTTGGTAATCTTGCGGCCGATGACCAGCGGGCGCGCCTGGCGCAGGCCTTCGAGCGATTGGGCGTCCGTATTGACGGCCACGAGGGCGGGCGCGTTCGTCCACTCGGCGGCCATGGCGTCGACGGCGTTGCAGCCGCCGCCGCCCACGCCCACCACGACGATGCGGCCAACGGTCAGGGGTGTCTCGGGCGAGGTCATGATTTCCTCCCGACGGCCGACTTGAGCATATCGGTCAGGCCCTTGAGCGGCGAGGCGCGCCGTTGGCTGGCGGCATTGCGGGCCGCGTACCGCAGCAGTCCGGCGGCGGTCGAGAACTCCGGGTTTTCGTAGGACTGCGACTGGCCGGTGAATCCGATCGGGATCCCGAGCGCACAGGGGACGCCGAATGTCCGTTCGGCCAGGGTGCGGATACCCTTCATGCGGGCGCCGCCGCCGGTCAGGATCACGCCCGCACTGATCTGGTGGCGGATGCCGTGCCGGTCGATGTCGCGCAGCACAAGGTTCAGCAGCTCGCCCAGGCGCAGGTGGATCACCGTGTGCAAGGCGGTCATGCTGACCGTGCGACCCGGGTAACCCAGTTCGGGCGGCAGACTCACGCGCGTGGTCCGCGCCGCGTCATCGGTCATCGCGCTACCGGCTTCCTTCTTGAGGCGTTCCGCCTGACTTCGCGGAATGTTGAAGGCTTGTGCGATGTCGTTCGTGACGTGATCGCCGCCCAGGCCCAGGGCGCCCGCGGCGGCGAGCGTGCCGGCCGCATAGGCGACGTAGGTGGTCGTGCCGCCGCCGAGGTCGATGACCAGCACGCCGCCTTCCTTCTGTTCCGGCGTGACGACCGCCAGGGCCGAACACAGGCCGCTAAAGGCGACGTCGGCCACGTCCTGCTGGATGTTCCGGAGCAGCCGGACAAAGGTCCGCACGTGGGTGTTCTTGGCGTGAAGGATGAGCATGTCGAGCGCCAGTTGGGCGCCTTCGAATCCCAGCGGGTTGCCCACGCGCTCGCCGTCCACGTGGAAGATCTGGCCGATCGAATGGAGGATCTTCCGTTCCGCCGGGAGATTGACGGCCCGGGCCAGTTCCGTGACTTCGGCCACGTCGTCCTCGGTCACCACGCGGTTGGCCGAGTGCACGGGGATGGAGCCCCGGTTGGCTGTCGCTTCGATGTGGCCGCCCGACAGCGCCAGATAGACCTGATGGATGGTGACCTGTCCGGTTTCTTCGGCGGCGCCCAGGGCGGCGCGAACGCAAGCCTCGGCGTGGTTGACGTCCGTCACCTCGCCTTTGCGGATACCGGAGGACGGCTGTTCGCCGATCCCCACGATCACGATGTGGCCGTCCTCGCGGACATCGCCCACCAGGGCCACCACTTTCGAAGTTCCGATTTCCACTGCCACCACGGGTGACACAGCCATACTCACCTGCTTTCGATCGTTGTCAGTACTCCTGCGCCGGGGCGTACTGATCGTGAAACGTCAGATCCAGATTGACCAGGCGGTGTCCGCGTTCTTCGGACACGCGCAGGGCGGAGGCCAGTTGCGCCAGTTTGCGGTCGAGCGCCGCCCTTGCCTCGGGGGCCGGCGTGCCCATGCCGGGCCAGGAGAGGCGGATGCGTTCGCCGCCGGCCAGGTACAATTCCACGTAGCCGCGTTGTTCGGTGCCGCTCTTGCCCGCCGCGCTCACGTCGATCGAGGCGATGTGCACGCGCTCGCCGACGTGGCTGCGGGTGCAGGCTTCGAGCGCGTCGATGGCGTCGAGGACGGCCTGATCGGCGCGCGCGCCGGGGCGCAAGCTGGATTCGCTGCACCCGCTGACCACGGGCAGTTCGCGGCCGCCGGGCTTGATGGGAAACACCCAGCCGTCGTGGTCAACACCAAAGGACCCCCAGCGTCCGAGGCGGGCCACTGTCGTGCGCTCGGCCACGTCAATGGTCATGGCGTCGGGCAGTTTGCGTTGCAGGGAAATCGATTTGACCTCGGGCTTTTTCTTGAGAAAGCGGGTGGCGGCCTCGGCGAGGCCGACCGCGAAGAGGTTGGTTCCCTCGGAGATGCCGGTCAAGTCGCGCACGGTCTGGGGGTTGATCGACTGGCCGTCGATGTGAATCGACAGCGTCTTCAACGCGTAGTCCGGATTCTCCCAGAAGAGCCAGGCTGTCGTTCGCCAGACGAGAATGACCAGCAGGGCGATTCCCAACGCCGCCGCCACGGCAAGCACGGCGGCCGGCGGAACGGGAAAGCGGCGCCGGCCCGCCTTGCCGACGCGCGGCGCGGACTTATACAGGCCGTCCTTGTCGTCGGTCTTCTGCTTTTTCTTCCCAAACATGACGTGTTTCCGTAGGTGCCCGCGCCTCAGTCCAGCGTGGCCATCTCCATGATGCGGGCACACAAGGCGGGGAATTCGATGCCGGCGGCTTGCGCGGCCTCGGGAAGCAGGCTCGTGTCGGTGAAGCCCGGAATGTTATTCAGTTCGAGCACGAAGAGTTCGCCAGCGGGAGAAAGCCGGAAATCAACCCGGCCGAGCCCGCGGCACCCCAGCACCTTGAAGACGCGCAGGGCGATCTCCTGGCAGCGGCGGGTCGTTGCCTCGTCCAGCGGTGCCCGACAGAGATGGCGGGACTGTCCTTTTTTGTACTTGGCCTCAAAGTCATACCAGCCGCCGGGCGCCACGATTTCCGTGACCGGCAGAACCTGGTCGCCCACCACGCCGCAGGTGAGTTCGCGGCCGGGGATGAATGTTTCCACGAGCACCTCGCCGCCATACCGCAGCGCGTCGGCAAACGCCGCCGGCCACTCGGCCTCGGTGCTCACGCGGTGGATGCCGTAGGTGGACCCTTCGCAGGGCGGCTTGACGACCACCGGCAGGGGCAGGGTGCGGCGGCCTCGGGGCCCGAGCACTTCGTAGGTGGCGGTCGGGATGCCGGCCTTTATGAACGCTGCCTTGCTCAGGCGCTTGTCGATGGACGTCCGGCTGGCCGCGGGACCGGACCCCGTATAGGGAATCCGTCGCTGTTCCAGCAATGACTGGACCTGTCCGTCCTCGCCGAACTCGCCGTGCAGGGCCACGAACACGCCCTCGATGCCGGGCGGCAGTTCCAACGCCCGGTCGGTGACATCAATCTCGGTAACGACATAGCCAGCCAGCGTCAGCCCGCGCGCAACAGCGGCGCCCGACAAGAGCGAGATGCTCCGTTCGCTCGACGGCCCGCCTTTGAGTACGGCGACTTTATGAAAACGTTTCATGCTCGAGTTCCATGGCGTTCGATCCCTGCTTTGCGGGCGTTAAACGGTGGGACACTTCATACCGGCGAGGGTGCAATGGCACAAGGAAAAAGCGCGGCTGGGCCGCAACGCGTCGCTCACACTCACGTGGCGATACAATAATGAAGTAGAGGCGTTGCTGGCATGCATTTATGTACTTCAGATAAGGTGCTGTATCTGTTGTTTCGCTACCGAAATCTATCCTAACGCTATTGATATTAATGTTTTACAAATAAACTTGTTAATTGCTGCGGATACTTGGCACATGCCTTGCATATAGATCCGGCAGCGGTATAGCAACCAAAACGAGGAGGAATGACGATGAAGCGGATAGTGAAGATGGGTTGGATAGCAATGGTGGTGGGCAGCGTGTCACTGGGTGGGGCATTGGTGGCGCTGGCGACGCCGTCGACGCAGGTCTGGATTCCGTCCACGGACATTCAGCCGTTCAACGTATGGCACCTGGGATTGGATAACTATCTCAGAACGGCGTCTCAGGGGGACATCACGGCCGGGCAGCGGGATCCCAATGTCTATGACGCGGGCCTGACGGTCGGCGTGCTGCCGTTCGAGAAGGTTAATGCGGAAGTCGGGGTGGATTACATCGCGAATGGCACGCCGTACGACGATTATCCGGTTTACTTCAACGCCAAGGTCGGCGTCGCCGAGGGCACGCTCGTGACGAATGCGCCTGCACTGGCGGTGGGTGGATTCGGCTTCGGCACCAACGGCAAGAGTGACAGCGCCGTGCGTACGGATCAGGACATCGTGTACGGGATGGTGGCCAAGACGATACCGGGCTTCGGCGGCGTGCCGTCCCTGGGCCGGTTGTCGGCGGGCTACTACGTCGGTAACGACAAGGTGCTGCTCGGGACGGATGGCAAGAAGGCCAATGACGGCGTGTTGCTCTCGTGGGACCGCACCATCAGCGAGATCTCGGACAAGCTGTGGCTGGCCGTCGACTACATGGGCGGAGGGAATTCCCTCAGCGCCTTGAGCTTTGGCGCCGCCTGGTCGTTCTCCAAGAACGTGTCGGTGATCTTCGGATACGACATCTACGAGGAGAAGAGCCTGGCGGGTGGCAACACCTTCACGACGCAGGTGGACATCAACTTCCCGTAAGATTCGGGAACAAATAGGGGCGGCGTGAGAAGCCGGCCCGTCACAAAAAAAAGCGGCCCCGGCCCGTGCGTTAATCCGCACGGCCGGGGCCGTTCCGTTTTCCTGCAGCGGCTTCGACAAAGCGCTTGCTTTTGCTGTGCGCGACGGGTAACCTCCGCCGCCACTTCTGAGGGAGAAACACACATATGAATACGGTACCGACGACGAATCGCAAGCTGATCGCCTGGGTGGACGAGATGGTGAAACTGTGCAAGCCGGCGCGCGTGCACTGGTGCGACGGCTCGCAGGCCGAGTACGATACGCTCTGCCGCGAGATGGTGCAGCACGGCACGTTCACTCCCTTGAACGCCAAGATACGCCCGGGAAGTTTCCTGGCGCGTTCGCACGCCAGCGACGTGGCCCGCGTCGAAGACCGCACCTACATCTGTTCGGCAACCAAGGAAGAGGCCGGCCCCACGAATAACTGGGCCGATCCGGCCGAGATGCGTAAGACGATGCGCACGTTGTTCGACGGCTGCATGCAGGGCCGCACGATGTATATCATCCCGTTCTCCATGGGTCCGTTGGCCTCGCCGATTCGCAAGATTGGCGTCGAGATCACCGACTCGGCCTACGTGGTCGTGAACATGCGCCTCATGACCCGCATGGGCAAGGCGGCTCTCGAATCGCTCGGCGACGGCGAGTTCGTCAAGTGCCACCACTCAGTCGGCGCGCCGCTCAAGCCCGGCCAGGCCGACGTGTCGTGGCCGTGCGAGCCCGATCCGGGCAAGAAGTACATCTGCCATTTCCCGGATGACTTCTCGATCTGGTCCTACGGCTCGGGTTACGGCGGCAATGCCCTGCTCGGCAAGAAATGCCTGGCCCTGCGCATCGCCTCCATGGTCGCCCGCAAGGAGGGCTGGATGGCCGAACACATGGTCATCCTGGCGCTCACCTCGCCGGCCGGCAAGAAGCACTACGTCTGCGCGGCGTTCCCGAGCGCGTGCGGCAAGACCAACCTAGCCATGATGCAGCCCTCGCTGCCCGGTTGGACCGTGCGCTGCCTCGGCGATGATATCGCCTGGATCCGCGTGGGCGAGGACGGTCGCCTGTACGCGATGAACCCCGAGTCCGGTTTCTTCGGTGTGGCCCCGGGCACGTCGATGAAGTCGAACCCGAACGCGATGCTCACGGTCATGAAGAACACCATCTTCACGAACGTGCTGCTGACGCCTGACCAGGATATCTGGTGGGAAGATATGGGCGTGGCCGCTCCGGCCAAGGGCATTGACTGGGAAGGCAAGGACTGGACCCCGGACTGCGGTCGCAAGGGCGCCCATCCGAACGCGCGCTTCACGGCCCCGGCCGCGCAGTGCCCCGTCATCGATCCGGATTGGGAGAATCCCAAGGGCGTGCCGATCTCGGCCTTCCTCTTCGGCGGCCGCCGTCCCTCGACGATCCCGCTGGTGAACGAAGCGTTCAGTTGGGAACACGGCGTGTTCATGGGCTCGGCCGCGGGCTCCGAGACCACGGCGGCGGCCCTGGGCAAGGCCGGCGTCCTGCGCCGCGACCCCTTCGCCATGCTGCCGTTCTGCGGCTACCACATGGGCGACTACCTCGGGCACTGGCTGTCGATGGCCAAGCGCACCGATCGCAGCAAGCTTCCGAAGGTATTCTTTGTGAATTGGTTCCGGAAGAATGCCGACGGCAAGTGGCTGTGGCCGGGCTATGGCGACAACAGTCGCGTGCTGAAGTGGATTTGCGAGCGCGTCGAAGGTACGGGCAAGGCCGTCAAGACGCCGATCGGCAATCTGCCGACGGAGGATGCGATCGACATCAGCGGGCTCGCCATGGACAAGAACGACATGAAGGCCTTGTTGGCGGTCGACCCGGCTGGTTGGAAAGCCGAAGCCGACGACATTGGCGGGTACTACGCGAAACTCGGCGACCGTCTGCCCGAGGCGCTCAAGCAGGAACTCGCCTCGCTTAAGCAGCGGCTGGGCGGCGGCTGAGCACCGTCACCGCAGGAACTGCTGGAATAGCCGCAAAGGAACACAAAGAACACGAAAGAAATGCTCTTTCTTGCGATCTTTGTGTTCTTTCGCGGCTATTCTGCCTGAACCTTTTCTACTCGACCTTCACCGGGATGGCGATTTCGGGCATGGCCGGCGAGTCGGTGTGAACCCGGATCACGCCGCCGGTCAGTCCGGCCGTGCTGATCGGTCCCACGCGCAGGCGCGTCCAGATGGATTTGACGCTCTGGATGCTGACGGGCAGGCCGGGCGGCGCGGTTTCGATGGAGGTGACCGTGAACGGTTGCTCCCTCGTTGAGCGCAGCATGACGTAGCGCGCCTCCGCGTTTCCGCCGTTCCCGCGGTTCAGTACCAGCCTCGGGGGCAGGGCAGCGATTTCCGTCTGTACGGTGATCGACACCGGAATTTCAAGACGCCGATAACCGGGGTGGTCGGTCGTGAGCACCAGCACTCCGTTGGCGCCGGGCGGTTCGACGCCGGCCGCCAGGCGCACGGTTATGGTGTAAGCCCGGCCTGCCGTGTTGGTCGTCACCTCCGCTGTGAAGAAGGTCCCCGTCTCCATTCCCGTAATGTGTAACAGCGCATCGGATCGGTTGACGATCGCCACGCGTTGCTCGACGGGCGGGCTGCCCGATGTGGCGGTAACCGTGACTTGGGCTGGCGCGATGTCCAGCTCGGTCACTGCCGTTCCGGTGAAGTAGCCGGTCCAGACCGGGGTCTGCGGGTCGTTGGAGTGCACGTAGACGCTGGCCCGCTTGGCGCCGACGATACCCCGCAGTGAGAGTCTGGAATTGAGCGAGGCCGTCCCGCCCGGCGGTATCGTGTTCGTGGTGATGGAAACGGTCGTGCAGCCGCACCCGGCGCGGACCTGGCTGACGACCAGCGGCAGATTTCCTTCGTTCCGCAACACGAACGTATGCTCTACGTCCTTCTTATTGTCGCACACGCCATAGTCAAAGACCGGTTGCGCGCACGTCAGGTGCGGTCCGTTCGTCTGCGCGCTCGCAGTCAAGCCAATCGCAGCCACGATCGCCAGACTGACGGTTATCGCTCGTCTTGTCATTGTTCTGGATTAGAGGAGATCGCTGATGCGGTAGACTGGTGAATGATAGCCGGCCGCGATCATAGCCTCAAGGATTGTATCAGCGTCAGGAAGGGACAGCGTCTTGTCCATGCAGCACGCCTTCAAGATACCGATCGTGCCGGTGAAGTGGACGCCTTGCTCGGCGCAACACTGTCGGGCCGCCCGGTCATCAGTGACGACAATGCCTCCTCGCAACTTGGCGCAGGCGATGCAGGAGGCTTCTCCTGGCGCGAGGCGGCGGATCAACTGACGGTAGAGGTCCCGCTCGTCCGGCGTCAGCGGTGCGGCCGTGCCGAGTTGGCGCGAGGTTACCGCCCGCTCGAGTTCTGCTAGCGCGGTGTAGCCGGCCACGAGTCCGTCACTCACTTCGTCCAGAACCTCGCGCGTCACCTTTGCCCGAGTGCCGTAGCGTGCGATCAGCACGTCCAACCGTTGTGCCAGGACGAAGTTGCTCAGGGTGACAGTGTCGAAGTAGCGATCCCGGCTGGGGTCAGGCATGAACGCTGTCCTCGTCCTTGTAGGCGCCGGATTGGGGTACGTCGTGTTCTTCAAGCCAGCGCCTGAGCGCCAGCGCGTGCAGGCCCATGACCCTGGCCAGCTTGCCGAGGCTGATGTAGCCGCCTTGGTACGCAGCGACAGCCTGTCGCTGGGGCAGGGGCAACTCGTCGAGCGACGTCTGGTAGCAGGCCGCAATCGCCTCGCGTACCAACTGCCCCTTGCTCGTATGCCGGACATAGGCCAGGCGTTTGAGTTTGCCGTCCGTTCCGGCGTCGAGCTTTACGTGCAACGTTGAGGTCTGCGCCATGGGTGTCTCCATCTTCGAATCACAACTACATAGGTACAACAACTTGGCCATAGGTACAAGAATATCATCGAACGCGGCCTGCCCCGAATTCGGCTCCTTGCCTGGTTTGCTTCTCACGACACGAGGGCGTCCGCCTCGTCATTGTGTTTCCTGAGATTGTTCTCTACCGCCTTGCAGGACGTGTTGGCGTAGCAGTATGCGCAAACGTGGCGGCAGGTGTCGTACATGCCGATGTCCTTGCTGACAATGCAACCGCATTCCTTGCGCTGGCCCTTGTCTTTGAAGTACGGCCGGGAAGGGTTGGCGAAGAAGTCCTCTTCGTGGCCCAGAAACTGCATGAGTTTCCGGTCTTGGCCGAACGCCTCGATCATGAGACGGTCGTCGATGCAGCGGTTATGCTCAATGCCGTAAGATTCGAGGTCGATACCTTCGGCACACGTGGCGATTCTTAGGCCCCATTCCCTGTTGAGAGCCTGCAAACGGCCCGCGACTTCGATCATGAGGTCCGGGGTGAACTCGCGGTAATTAACGTGTTCTCGGACCAGATTGTTGCGAACCTTAGTGTAGACGGCGATGTCGGCGAAACTGATGACCAGTTTCTCCGTGTACGCGCGCACCTGCGCGGCCACGCCTGCGATACGCTCCACGAGTCGATCGACGGTCAGTTCGCCGGTCAAGATCAGGGGATCAAAACGCCAGATAACGCGTTTCCTGCCGACCTTCTCGGACAGGGCGCGGAAGGTGTCGATGCGTTGGGACAAAGGCGGGACGTGTGGTTCAAGGTGTTCGCGCTCGTAGTCGTTGACGGTGAATTGGAAGTAGTAGTTGATTCCTTTCGCGTCCAGTTCCGGCAGGTACTGGAGCATTGGTTTGGGATTCTTGCTCCAGAAAACAATCACGCGGGTCTCAGCGAATGAAACATATTCCGATGCCCGGTTGAAGGGGTTCACCCATCGAACATACCCGCGGCGCAACCGGTTCATGAACCACCGGGAGAAGAAGGCCGGGATGTCGGTAGAGCGACTGACCGAGATGATCACGGGTGCTTTCCCCATTGCTTCAGTTCCGTCATCCCTACAGATCACCACTTCTTCCCATCCGTTGAATTTCACATCAGCCTCCTAACCGATGCGGGGGCGCCCCCGATGCCGATGCGGTGCCGGTCACAGTAAATTTTGACATGCTTCCGGCTGTTCTGGTAGTTTCTTTCTCCATTCGAGGGGGCGGACATGGCGGAGCGGTCTCTGTGACAGTCACAGGCACTTCCCATTCCGACGGCGGGACGAACAAACTTTTTTGCTTATCCAAAGGGGCACCACCATGCACATCGGAATCCGTATTCCATTGCGACATGCCGGTCGGCCCACTTCATGGAGCGTTGATCTATGCGGGGGATTCAGGGGAATTCTGCCGCCGAGGGAGTCCCTCGTGCGGCATCAGTGGCGAGATTCGATTCGAAGGCCGTAGACCGGTCGCGTCTCCTGCCTTTTCTTTTGCTCTGCATGGGATTGTCTTCCCCGGTCATTCAGGCCGGGACGAACGTCACATTAACGGCTCCCGCCAATATCTCCCTTTGCGATACCCTCGTTCTGACCAACCGCATCGTCAGCGGCGGAGACGCCCTGGCGCACCTGATGGTGACCAACACGCTGCCTTCCCCGGGTTACACCTACATTCCGGGCCAGACCGTCATCACGCTCCCGGATTCGACCGTGACCTCCAATGCCGCTGACCCGACGTCAATCATCGGCGGGACCAACCTGGTGTGGGATTTCAGTTCTGTGGCTTCGGCAAGCAAAGTCGGCCACATCCTCATCAGTGAGGTGTTCTACAACTCCACGAACACTCTGTTCCCTGACCGGTACCAGTGGATCGAATTGGTCAACCCAACCCCCTCTGCGATTTCCCTGACCAACTGGAGCATTCGCGATGCAGTTCCCGGCAAGGTCGATGCGTTGCCTCCGATGACAATCGCGCCGGGCGAGTTTGTCATCGTCGCGGCCTCCAACGACTACTTCCGCGCCATGTACCCGGCCTACAGCGGTCAACTGTTTCAGGTTTCCGACGGCAACCTGGGGAGCGGCCTAAACGGCTTTGGTGACGGCATGTCGCTGCTGGACGCTTCCTCGAACGTGGTTGACGCGGTTTCGTATGGCTCCTCGACGGCTGCGTTTTCCCCGGCGGTCCGACTGGTGTCGGCCCCGGGCCACTCGCTGGCGCGCGATCCGGCCAACCAGGACACTGACTCTGCGGCGGATTGGGCTGACCAGACCGTGCCCGATCCGGGAACCGGCACGATCCCCAGCGGTATGCAGGCCGGCGGCGCCGTGCAGATCGAGTACCGGGTGGCGGTCGCGTGCGGCGCCGTGGGCGCGCAGTTCCTCTCGCGGGCGGGGTTCGAGCAACCGCCGGGGACGCCGAACTCGGCGCAGGCTTCCGCCTACGTTACCGTAAATCCCGGCACGCTTACGGTCACGGAAGCGCCGCTGTCCCAGTCCGCCGGCGTCGGCGACCTGGTCACCTGGACCATCACCGTGAATAACGCCGGTTACGGCGATGCCCGTCACGCGGTCATCAGCGAGACCCTCGGCAGCGGGCTGAACTTTGTCTCTTTCAGCATGCCGCCTGTATCGACCAACGCCACCGTGACCAACACCGTGGCCGTATGGGATGAGAGCGTCGTTCCGGCGCTCACGAATCTGGCGGCGGGCGCCTCGGTATCGCTGGTGGTGACTGCCCGGGTCGTGGCTTGCGCCGACCTCTATAGCAAGGCAGACGCGCGCTGGGGCTGCACGACCAATGCGCCTTGCCAGGATACGGTGCCGGCAGGACTGACGGTGGTGGCCGGGATCGACCTGTTCGATAGGTCGCCCCAGATCGTAGCATCACTCGCATCCACCGGCACGATCCCCGTCCCGTATTGCCAGGGCAGCAACCTGGTGCTCACCGTGTCCAATGGCGTGGGACCGATGGTTTGCACGGCCTACGACATGGTCATCAGCAACACCATTCCGGACGGCTGGACCTTGACCGGCCCGGCAGTCGACACCAACGGCTTCATCCGCGTGGGTGACCTGCCGCCGGGAGGCGTGACGAACCTATCCTTCACATTGCGACCGGGCGGCAACTGCCCGCTGTCGGCGGCTGTGCAGCCGTTCTTTTTTGAGTTCGGTTATCGGGACGCCTGCAATCATCCGTTCACTATGCCGGTCGTGAGAGGCCTGGCCCAGGCAACCGATTTCCCGGGCGCCTCAATCCTGAAGATCGTGCCGGACTATGTGTCGGGTTCGGCCGGCAGTTTTCCGGTCACCATCCTGCTGACCTATTCCAACTTCGTGGGCTCGGAACGGATCGCCATTTCCGATTACTACCCGATCAGCACCAATCTCACGCCCGTCAACATTGGCGTGCCGGGCGTCCTGCAAGGCAATGCGATCGTCTGGTCCAACGTCTCGCTGACAGGCAGCGGCGTGTACACGCAGCGGTTTGACATGGCGATCGGCACCCCGTGCGGCGGGCCGGTCGGGCAGATCGTCAACCGCCTTGTGGCTGACGATTACACGGACTGCCAGGGCTGTCCGCGCAGCGTGGCCGGCAGCGGGCTGACCTACGGCACGCACATGACTTGGGGCAGCGGCTGTTACTCGCCGGGCGGCTCGGGCACGTGTTACTACGCCAGCGCGAAGACGGTTTCGACGCCGCTTGCCGAAGTGTGCCAACCGGTCGTGATCACGCACACCTTCACCAACTTCGGCGGGGCTTTGCCGGATTGGACCGGCCTGACCTTCTTTTCCGATGTCAGCGGGAACGACGGCTATCTGGAGAGCACCAGTTTGGTGGTCGTGACGGTCAACGGCTCCAATGTGACGCCGTACGTGACAGTCAACTATGCGTCGCTGTCGAATTTGACGATCGATCTCAGCGGCTTGAACGCCAGCGTCTTCTCCAACCTGGCGACGGTCACCCAGGGGTTGACCATTCAGTGGCAAGTGGGGCGGTTTGAGCCCGGCCAAGCGACCGACACCTCCTGGTTGAACGTTCCTGCTTGCGGCACTGCCATGGCGACCGTGAACTGGAACGTGGGCGGCAGCGCCCTCGCCATCGATCTCAGTCCCGTTTATCAGGCCGAAGCGTGCGGCATGGTCAACGGACGCATTGACCTGACGGCACTGGCGAGCCCGGGTGCGGTGACCGGCAGCAACGGAACTTTCGCCGCCTACGACGTGACGGTTACACTCGACCTCGACGCCGATCGCGACGGGAATACCATTTTCACTTATCAGTCGGGCAGCACGACGTTTACAAACATGCTGGCTGGCGGCAGCCCCACCAACGGGTTCGACCCGATCGTGACCGGCACGCAACTCGTCTGGAACATCGGGAATATCGACGCAGGCGCCGGTTCGATTCTTTACCGGCTGCGCGTGGGCTGTACGGCCCCGAGTGCCGAGAAGCACGTGGCCCATGTCTCCTACAACAACAAGTGCGAGCAGGGGGTGATCCCGCCGCGGCGCGTGGCGACCTCGGCCACGAACAGCGTCCCGTCGGTATACCCGCGCGGCTATCTGGTCACCGACATCCAGCCGTCGGTGACGTTCCTGACCGACACACAACTTGTCGTGCGACTGCACCTGATGAACACCGGCGGCGGCACGGCCTACAATGTCGTCGGGGTGATGGGCCTGCCGACAAACGTGATCTACGGGGGCGCCAGCGTGCCCGAGACGAGCGTGACGTCCACGACCGTTGTGTGGGCGTTCCAGACCGGCATTGGGGCCGGCGGTTTGATCGACGCCGATGGTGATGGGGCCGCGGATGACCTGCCGCCGGGCGGCGAGTTGGATATCCTCGTCACAAACTATGTCGCCTCGTGCCAGACGCCGTCCGTCACGTTCTTCGCGAGCCACGGCTGCCTCGGTGTGCCGTGCCAGGTGACGGCTCAGAACACCGCCCTGTTCCAACCGGGCATGGGGTCCATTGTCGCGCGCACGACGCTCCCGAACTACGGCGATCTGTGCGCCCCGATGACGCTCACCCTGGGCATCCGCAACGGCAGCCTGGCGACCGTGTTCAACGGGCATGCCAAGGAAGAACTGCCCGCGGGCATCACCTACGTGAGCGGCAGCGCCCGCGTGTCGGTGAACGGCGGTCCCACGAACACGGTCACCGATCCGTCCGGTTTCGGCACAGCCGGCGACCCCCTGGTTTGGACGGAGTCGCAGATCCCCCGCCTGACCCGGCTCCTGCCGAACGATGACGTCGCGATCACCTACCAGGTACTCGTCGGGTCCCTGGTCGCCTCGGGTGGTAATCCATTTCTGGCGTATTCCGAGTACACGGACGCCTGTGGCGCCTCGCACCAGACGGTGCCGTCCAGCAGCGTGCTCACCGTCAAGCCGCCGAGTCTGCGCCTGACGAAGACGGCGGCGCGCACGGTGCTGGACCGGAACGACACGAACACCTACACGATCACCATCGCGCACAATGCCGATTCTGTGGCTGTTCCGGCCATGCGCCTGCAGGATACGCTGCCGGCCGGTTTCACCTACCTGGGCGCCTCGCCGGCTCCGGACGCAATTTCCGGTTCCAGCAACGTGCTGGTTTGGAGCAACGCCACGTTGATGACGCGCGCCAGGGGCGACGGCGTGGCCCCCTTCGCAACCAGCGAAGGCCCCATCGTCCTTACGGTGAGCGGCGTGGTCGCCACGTGTGACGGCAACCTGGCCAATTCGGTCGAACTGGCCTACGGGTGCGACGACACGCTTCGGTTTCTCACGAACACGACGACGCAGACCTCGCGGTCGACGCCGTCACTCGTGGCCGTCGTCCAGGGCGGCATGGCCCTCACGCCGGGTGGCGGCACGCTCACCGTGGCGGTCATGAATACCGGCGCCACGGCCACGGGCATTGTCCTGACCAACGTGGCACCGTCCGGCTATGTCTTCCGAAGCGCCTCGATCTCGGGGGCGTTCACCGGCGCGAACGTTCCGCTGTCGCTGGGCGGCTCGCCGTCCGGCAGCGTGGCCGTCGTGGACTTGCGGACCGCGGCCGCCAGCGGTGCGACCGATCTCACGGATAACGCGGGCGATGGGCTTGATAACCTTGATCTGGGCACCGGGGATGGGTTCACGATTGTGTTCACGCTGGACGGCACGGGCTCGCGGCTGGACGCGATGGCCGATCCGACCGACGTTGATTTTGAGGATCCCGAGCCGACACCGACACTGCCGGTGTCGGCCTCTTCCACCGTCACTTACGGTAGCCTGTGCGGCGGAAGCCTGAGCCTGACGGTCCCGGCCACGGCCCTTCCGGAGCAACCCAACGCGGATATCGACATCCAGCCGAATAATCTGTTCATCGCCGACGGGCAGGCCACGACGGTCACCGTGACGGTCGTCAACAACGGCGAGGTCGGGCTCGCCTCCAATCTTCATGTGCGGCTGGAGTTCGGCTCGGGCTGGACCAACATCGCTTTCCTGACCAACACGCTCGTGCAGCACGGTTCGGGTTCGGTGACCGTGGAGGTGGCCAATGTCACCAATGTGCTGATCGATCTGCCCGGCGTGGTGTTGGATCCGCTGAACGATAAGGCGACGTTCACCTTCACGGCCCAGGGCCGCATGGGCGCGGGTCCGCTTTACATTTTGGGCGAAGTCGTCGGCGACACCGGCAATGCCAACATCACGGGTTATGCGCCCACGAATGTCTTCGGCCGCGCGCCACTGGCCGATACGATGCAGGGCAACACGCTGGGACCGGTCAACGGCCGTTACTACAGTTTCGACCAGGACGCCACCTATGGCGTCGGCTACACGCTGAGCAAGACCGTCCGCTACGACGGTGAGCCGCTCGGTGCCGGCGGTGCATCACGAATATGCCGCATCGGTGAGCCGTTGATCTATCATCTGGACGCGCTCTACTTCGGCGCGACCTTCTCCAATGTGGCGGTCGCCGAGGATTTTCCGACCAACCTGATTTTCGGAACGCCCACGAATTACGTGTTTCTGGGTGTCACGGGCGCCGTCTATAACGCCGCGACCGGCGTCTTCGCCCTGCAGCCGACCATCCTGACGGCCAATCCCTGCCGGTTCGCCGTGGACATCCCGGCTACGGTTCGCAATGCCGGCGTGAACCAGGACGGTGTGGTCGCGACCAATACAGCGACCGCCCAGTTCGACGTGGCCGGAGTCACCAATCCGCCGCCGTCCGCCAGTGCCACGGTCAATATCGTTGAGCCGCAACTTCAGGTCGTCAAGCTGTCGAGCGTCGGCACCAACACGGCGCAAGCCGGCGATGTGATTGTGTTCACCAATGTCATCTCACACACATCGCTCAGTTCGACGACCGCTTGCGACGTGGTGTTTTCGGACACGCTGCCCGCGGGGCTGACGTTCGACCTGTCCGGCACGACGCTCGCCAACGACGGCCTCGACAACGATGGCGACGGACTGACGGACGCGGCCGACACGAACGGCGAGGGCGTCATCGTTGGCAATACCATCACGGTCACCGCCTCGAATAACCCGGCGCTGGCGGCCCTGGGCACCGGTTCAACGGTTGTCGTGACGTTCAAGGCGCGCGTGCTCAACCAGGCACTTGGATCGCGCATCGACAATACCGCGATGGTCGTTTACCGCTCGCTGCCGGGGGCAACCAACGAAGTGCGGGACGGCAGCGACGGCGTCGGCACCAACCTGAACAACTACGCCGCCACCAGCACCGTCGAGCTCGTGTCGCGAAATGTCACGGCCGTGAACAAGACCCTGTTCTGGACCAGTCAGACCAACACGGTGGATCCCGACCTGACGATTGGCGAACGGGTCGTTTACAAGATCAGCGTGGCGATCCCGCGCGGGGTTGTGACGAACCTGACGATTACCGACCGTGTGCCGGCCGGGTTGGACTGGGTGGGCTCCAACACGGATGCGGCGCTCACTTTTCCGTCGACCGGGTACCGGTTCGACATCCCCGCGGATGGGCCCGCGCTCGCGACCAACGCGGCGATGGGCTTACAGATTACCGACACCGATCCGACACCCACATCCTCATCCACGGCCGATGGATCGGGCATCAGCCCGGTTTTCGCGTTCCCCGCGTTTACAAATGCGGATGGCGTGGGCGGCTGCGATGCGTTCGATCTGTACCTGGAGTTCGTGGTGCTCGACGCCGTCACCAACAACGGGCTCGGCAGTTTCCGCACGACAGCCTCCAACGGCGTCACAGTCGCGAACGGCGGCGCGAGCCATACGGCGTACGCCGCTCCCTACGCGATCGCCGAACCGAAGCCTGTGCTCTTGAAGACGGTGTCGCCCCATGTCGTGGACGCGGGGGACATCGTTACCAACACGCTGATCGTCACCAACCGGGCGGATGCGTCAGCGAACGCCTACGATCTCGTGGTGGTCGATATCCTGACGAATACGGCTTATGACATCGGGTCGCTCTCGAATCTGGTCGTGCCGTCTGGTTGGACGTGGTCCACCAGCGCGGTCAGCGGCGGCCTGCAGTATCAGTTGGCCTCGGGCAGCGGCGTGCCGCTGGCGCCGGGCCAGGCCGTCACCAACGTGTTCACGATTCGAGTCGCGGACACGATTCCCCCGGGAATGGCTTGGACGAATATCGCCCGAATCACCACCAGTGACTGCATTGACGGGACACAGCCCGGCGGCATGCCGGACCGCATTTACCGCTGGACCAACGATACGACGCAGAGCGGACTTAGTGTCACGAATGTGACGATCACGAAGGCGTTGGTAGGTACGAGCGAGACGAATGTCACCGACTCTACGGGGCGGAATGTGCAGATCGGCGAGGTCGTGACGTACGGACTGACGGTCACCATGCCGGAGAGCACGATCACGAACCTGACGGTAACGGACCTGATTCCCCGGGGCATGCAGTATGTAACCAATCGTGTGGATGCGGGCGGGTTCACGGGAGCGCTGCCGTTGCCGCCGTTGGTGACGGGCGGAACGACGAATGATGGCGCAGTCACGCTGACGTTCGCCGGCAATACGGTCGTGACGGGGAACAACGTCGCGACCGACAACGCGTTCGTGGTGTACGTGGACGCAGTGGTGTTGGACACGAACACGAACGTGGGCCTGCCAGGGCAGCAAACCACGCACACGAATAGCGCGCGGGTGACCTTCGCCGGCGGCCCGACGAATGTGTCGGGGACGGTAATCACGACCAATGTGGAGCCGCGGATCTGGCTGAAGAAGAGCTTCAGCAAGACCCGGGTGGATGCCGGCGATGCGGTGACGGTGAGTCTGGTCGTGAGCAACAACGGCACGGCGACGGCGTACGATTTGCTGATGACCGACCGGCTGGACAACGTGTTCTTCGATGTCAATTCTGTGACGAACTTCCTCATCAACGGGCTGGCGCCGACGGGGTACGTGATGAGCGTGGCGGGATCGACGGTGTCGATAGCGTCGGACCCCGGACAAGTGCCGCCAGCCAACAGTTTGGAAACCAACGAGGTGCTGACGTTCAGCTTTGACGTCATAGCGGCGCAGACGGTGACGCCCGGGATGGCGCTCACTAATGTGGCAGCGGTGACGGCGGACACGATTTGGGGATCGGCGCCGCAACAGCGCTATTTGCGGGCGCAGGGCTCGAACACGTTGTCGGTGACGAACATCACGATTGCGAAGGTGCTGGTGGGGACGAGCGAAACTAACGTGACGGACTCGACAGGGCGCAATGTGCAGATTGGCGAAGTGGTGACATACGGACTCACGGTGACGATGCCGGAGAGCACGATTACGAACCTGACGGTGACGGATCTGATTCCTCGTGGCCTGCAGTACCTGACGAACCGTGTGGATGCGAGCGGGTTCACGGGGACGCTGTCCCTGCCGCCGGCGGTGACGGGCGGTGGCGCGGTGACGCTGACGTTCGCGGGCAACACGGTGGTAACGGGCAACAACATTACGACCGATAACGCCTTCGTCGTGTACGTTGACGCGCTGGTGTTGGATACGAACACAAACGTGGGCTTGCCCGGCCAGCAGACGACGCACACGAACAGCGCCACCGTGACATTCGCGGGTGGTCCGACCATTGTGTCGGGCACGGTGATTACGACCAATGTGGAACCGCGGATCGGGATTGCGAAACGCATGACCGGTCCTGTGAGCGGCGTTGTGACCATCGATTTGACCGTGACCAACTCCGGGACGGCGTCGGCCTATGACGTGGCGATTGAGGACGTGCTGTCGGCGGCGTACTTCCAGGCCGGCACGGCGGCCAGCACCCTGGTGCCGACAGGCTTTGTGTTCGGCGTCACGGCGGGCGCCGGCGGTGATGTCGCCGCCTTCCGGAGCGATCCGACCC
>Ga0118677_10003957_pt1 | contig 27399 bp, 31 predicted proteins | sample AliMusrvi5mmetaG_FD_86154 | JGI IMG/M metagenome (GOLD analysis project Ga0118677, IMG submission 86154) | reverse complement strand
CATTAAGCCTAAGACGGTTATCTATGCTAACAAATGGGATATTGAGTTATGAGTATAAAACTAAGACTGGCTAAACTCGAAGCGGCTTTAATGCCAGAAACAACGAACCATCACATCATTCGAATGATTATTGATACTGACGATAGAAAGGTTATTGGATATCGATGCCAAGATACAGAGGTTTATAAAAGGGATGATGAGTCTAGCACTCAATTTAGAGCGCGATTACATGAATCGGTTGAATGGGATATTGGTAAAACATCAAGAATGATATTTGAGCCGATATATTCTGATTTATGCCAAAAATAGCGGCAAGTGTTGCGGATGTTTTATTCAATAAGATTCAATGTGAACCAGTGCTAAGGTTAGGGCTAGGGTTAGGGCTAGCAGACATAAAAAAACCGATTGCCTTTTAAAAACAATCGGTTATCTTTAATCTATGGCGGAGAGGCAGGGATTCGAACCCTGGGAGGGGATCAACCCTCAACGGTTTTCAAGACCGCCGCTTTCGGCCGCTCAGCCACCTCTCCACAAGCCGCATATAATAACCTATTGATATTTTAAATCAACTGATTTATTCATTTTTTTGATTTTAATCGTTCAGATTATCAAAATATATTCATTCCTCTAACTTGGCAGCAAAACTATGAACCCAAACCAGACTGTCTGGATTCCAGGTCATGCCTGCGTGCATACTTAAAATAATCTGTTTATAGACTTCCAGGTTGGGATAGCCCTCCGCATGAGCATGTTCATCGGTCATATCTCCAATGCGTTGACGAGTTAAATCTGTCACTACAAAAGTTTCACCTTCCAGATTAAACGTTTCACCCGGAAAACCATAAATGCCATCACGACGTTGCTGGGTTTTAGTGCCTGCTTTAGTTGCTGCCACTAATTTTGGATGGGTGACTAAACGCTCTATAGAGCAGGTTCTTTCGGGATAAGTTGTAGCCACAGTAAACTCCATCTAAAGAAAAAATGCTTATTGTACACTACTAAAAACCCTAAAGACCCTGCCACAGTGCAAACAAACTAAAAAGCTTAAATAGATTTGTGATCGAGTAACGCTTCAGGCAATAGCTTGACTAACTTAACAGCAATCAAGCCGATTAATCCGTAAATCAACACGACGCCCACATAAGAAAAATAATATGACTCAATGGATGCAACATAATTAAAGAACGTCATTGCATCGAATTTACCCGAAAATAAATAAAAACTGACATTTGAGATAACAAAAGCCATAGAAGATGCTAATGTTAATACACCTGTAGCCTTTACCATCTCTAGTAACTGCAGAGACTTAAAAGTCGCCACATACCGCCCGGCTAACCACATCACCCCATAAGTGGGAATCAAAAACACATAAGCAGGAGAAACACACCAATCGCTGGTTCCGGTATTAATCGCAACAGCATCTATCAAAGCAGCCAAAACCAATAAAAACCCTAACAACGCTTTTTTACGGTAAAAGCCGGCAAAGAAAAAGACAGCTAATGAAGCATCCGGTAGATGAAATAAATCACCAAAATGATGAAAACGGGTTAATACCATTGATGCAATAAGAATGATAGGCAAAGACTCCGCTTGTAACCATCGTTTAATATTCATTTTTTCTCCTAAATAAAATATAAATAAAGTATAGAATTCATGCAGTTTATTATAATCGACTATCACATAAAACAAGTAAACTCTTAATAGTTCACTTTTACACCACCATAACCGGCCACACCTGAAGTGCCGTAACCATACACTTCTTCGTACTGTTTATTAAGTACATTATCAATCCGCGCAAAAAGCTGCACATTTTTATGGACATCATAACTCCCTGCAAAGTTAAGCATCGCGTAACCCGCTACCGTACTGGCGTAATCTGATTTTTTTCCCACCATCAGCAGGTTGACATGAAAATGGGCTTTTTCAAGAAACCGATAATCCGTATCAAAACTGGCTTTATCTCTGGGCCTACGTAACAATTGTGTGCCCGTATCCAGGTTTTGGGTTTGTTGATAGGTATAACTCCCTCTCAAAGTTAAATCGGTCATAGGACGCACTTCTACAAATGACTCTATGCCATTGGCTTTAGCCTTACTCACATTTTGATTCACATACGGGGCAACATTGGCCACTATCAGATTATTAAAGGCATTATCAAAATAACTAATCCCTAGGGTACTGAGTTTTTTGAATACATCCTGCTCAACCCCCACATCCCAACCGTGACTCGTTTCAGGTTTTAAATTAACATTACCTGTTCCATAAATGGTGTCATACAATTGGTTTAACGTCGGCGCTTTAAATCCAGTGCCATAACTGCCCCTTAAACGGGTGCCCGTCTCTTTAATGGTATAAAGTTCATTGGCTCGCCAGGTTTCATGACCACCGAACCGATTGTTATCATCATATCTAACACCCAGGGTTGTAAATGACCGATCAAATAAGTTAATCTGATCCTGTAAATAATAGCCTAGGGTATTCATAGTCTTTAACGGAATTGAAGCACTCGACGAATAACTCCAGGCTGGATAATCCGAACTTGCAGAGCTACTTAAGCTGTCAGCTTCTTCTTCAACACCCACCAGGACAGTATTGGATTTATGTACATGAAATATATTCTGATAATCCAGCTTTACTTTTTGGCCTAAATTAGTGGCCGCCGAACTAAAATTATTGAGCGAATCAACGCCATTCACATTATTTCGATCGGTACGACTGTAAGCAACACCGACTGTTTGCTCCCAAAACCCGTCAAACAGCTTAAGATGTCCAAAACCACGCGTAAACAACTCATTAAACGTCCCATAGAAATTCGGATCATCAGCACCCTTGCCGCCGCCATTATCTAATGATGATTTTCCTTCACCATATCGCAAGGTGACGCCAAAGTCTAAAGCCTCATTCACCTTAAAGCCCGTGCGACCACTGATTGTGGTATTTCTATAGCCATTGGGCATCAAGTTACCAAGATTCTTATCCGCCGCTGAAAAACCAGCCGTCTCTAAGCGTGAGGCATCAAAACTATAATTGATCCGTTCAGTGCCCCCTGAAATATTACCCCCTGTTTTCCAGGTCCCATAAGATCCCCCTTCTGCGACGCCCGTCAACTTGAGCTTACCGGCTCCTTTTTTGGTAATGACATTAATCACCCCACCAATGGCATCAGAACCAAACGCGGCACTGGCTGCACCACGCACTACTTCTATCCGTTCAATATTATCGGTTTGTAAGAAAGCGAAATCAAAAGCTCCAGTAGGACTGGAGGGATCGTTCATTTCCACGCCATCAACCAGAACCAAGGTATGATTTGAATTGGCTCCCCGCAGAAAAATCGACGTTTGTTGCCCTAAACCGCCTGTACGCACCACATCTAATCCGGGCACTGTACGCAAAGCATCTGCGACATTGCTGATGTGTCTGTCGGCAATATCCTTCGCCGTAATGACGGTCATAGCACTTGCTACTTCATTTTCAGGGGTCTCCGTTCGAGTGGCTGTCACCACCATATTAGGAAGTTCTAAGGTATTATCGGATGAGTTAACTTGAGCTTGTAACGGGTTACTAAAACCCACAAGCAATAGTGAGCTAGTGATTATTTTTTGCATGCTGTCCTCTGCGCCGCCCGCGCATAGAGTTTAAGTAATAACAGCAGAGGACACTAGAAGATGAAACGCACGAGCGCACGCAAACACACCGCCAAACAGCCCTCCGCTGTTGCGAATATGCTGACGGGCCGGTCTCCGGGCTTATAAGTGGCGTTAACCTGAATCATCACCTTCCCATGTTTAAAACACAGTGGCGTAACGATGATCCTTTACTTATATACCGTTGCGGGGGCAGCGTCGGAATTGGTATTAACCTTACCGACTTCCCGTTTAACCATTAGATTTAACTATCTGATGGAACCTGAAAGCAGCCCACAATTATAGGGCCATAGAATGATAAAGCAAGTAAGAATAAACCACTGAACAGGCGCTTATTCTTAACCCGTTGTTTAACTGACTAATTTTTTCTGCAATGGCCAATCGCGATAATTAAAAACCTGACCAGTTTCTCTGACCGTTTGACACGATTCAGGGGAGATTTCTGCAAACACCCATTGCACTGCATTAAGTTCACCGACCGTCAGAATACCATCACTTGGAAATCCTCTATCAACCGGGGTGTAAACACCCGCCGCACCCACGTTGATGTCAACCGCTTCGGACCATTCCGCATTACCCACCAAGGAAGATTGCACCACATAACACTGGTTTTCTAAAGCTCTCGCCTGACAGCCAATCTTAACCCGATTGTAACCCGCAACACCGTCTGTACAACTAGGCACTAAAATCAATACACAACCGTCTTCAACCTGTTTTCTGGCCAGCAACGGAAATTCACTGTCATAACAAATATTGATAGCGATTTTTCCGTACTCTGTATCGAAGCACTTTAATTCATTACCCGCTGTAATCAGCCATTGTTCATTCTCAAAACGGGTCATCATCAGCTTCTCCTGATAGTCATAACGCCCATCCGGCATAAAGAGATAGGCCCGATTCTTATAGACATCGGCTTCGGTTAAAACCGGAAACGTTCCCGCTTGAATAATACAGTGATGCTGAATAGCCAAGCGCTTAAACAACGCCAGAAAGTCAGCATACAGCGATTGCATGGCCTCTAATTGTTTACTTAAACAGGAATAAACCGGCTGACCAAACAACGAGGCCAACTCCATGCTGAAGTATTCAGGAAATACCAGAATCCTGGCTTGCTGTGCTGCCGCTTCTGCTACCCAACGTTCAATCTTTTGTTCATAACTCTGCCAATTATCCAGAAAACTAATATCATACTGGGCAGATGCAATTTTAACGGTCATTCTTTCAGCCAAAAGGTCATGGGTTTAGGAGTTTCATCAGTGTCATCAAGATCTTTCCAGGAGAAACTGGTATGAAGCTCTGGATGTTTAACATAACCACGCTTATTCCAGAACTGATCTAAGGGCACATAACTGGCCGGTCTGCGTGGATGATCTATGGGCCGTTCTACACAACAGAAAGTAATATGTTTAAAGCCTCCAAGATAATCCGCATGCGCTTCTCTTTGCTCAAAAAACTTCACACCTAAACCTAATCCTCGATATTCCTTATTCAAAACAGATTCGCTGCAATAAAAAACATCATCCAGATGGTAACCCTGCTCAATAAAAGGGCGCTTAAGCTCTTCCGTTTCAAACGTCATCGGCAATGCAGTAGAAGCCCCCACCACTTTATCGCCATCCAATGCTAAAACGATTACACTTTCGGGCGTATTGACATAGGTCTGAAGGTATTTTTCTTCATAATGATAATCCCCATCATACAAATAGGGAAAGTCACGAAATACTTCTATTCTAAGACGTGCAAGCTCTGGAATATATTGCACGAGCGCAGCACCACTGCATCTTTCAATGCGAATTTCTTTGGACATGGATTTATATCGGGCTAAATTAAAATGATCATTTTAGTTTAAGTGATAAATGAGACACAAGGCAAAATATACCTAAAAGGTTTATATTAACTCTTTCTTCTTAGTTATCCTGCTCAGGAAAGTAAGAAACAGCATAGCCAATGTTGCCCCCACAGTATCTGCAACCCAATCAAGAATATCTGGACTACGACCAACAACAAACGTTTGGTGCCATTCATCAGATAGGCCATATAAACTGCAAAAAATAATACTGGCAAAAACGACTATAATAGGCGTTCTAAAATAATGCCTAATAGCACGCCATATTAACAAAGCCATGATGAAATAAGCGCCAGCATGATAAAGCTTATCCTGATATTCAAACCATATTGGAGCAGGTAATGATGATTGATCAGAAAGAAAAAAAATAAACAAAAAATAGAGTCCCAGTATTAGAAAGTCTAGTGCTTTAATCATAGTGTAAGTCATGAAAAATATATTTGAATTCGCCGAAGCGTGTTTACATAATCCTGGTATTAACGAAAAACTAATCTGGACTCATCAAGCTTGGCAAGCAATGACGACAGGCAATTTAAATTTGCTATCAGAACACCCCGTGGCACCGATTGATCAAGTCTGCTTTCCTGACCTGCCGATTCTCTTAGCCCCGCGTGACATGCCAAAACGCAAGCTTGGCAGTCCTGAAGGCGTTGCCGCTTTCTTCCATGCGATTGCCCACGTCGAGTTTGTAGCCATTTACTTAGCTTGGGATATACTTTATCGATTTAGAAAAATGCCGAATCAATTTTATCAGGATTGGCTACAAATTGCTGATGAAGAAGCGCAGCATTTTGAATTAATTAGACGGCATTTACAAACAATGGGCGTAAACTATGGAGACTTACCCGCTCATAATGGCTTGTGGGATCATGCTAAAGATACCTCAGAGAATTTATTAGCTCGCTTAGCTATGGTGCCCCGCTGCATGGAAGCACGTGGACTGGATGTTACTCCAGCCATTATTAAAAAATTTGAGAACATCAATGACACCGCGAGTGTCGCGCTATTAACCCGAATTCTTACTGATGAAATTGGGCATGTAGAACGCGGTTCTTACTGGTTTAAAAACCTCTGTATCCAGCAAGGTATTGAGCCTGAAGCTAAGTACCGTGATTTAATCAAACAATTTTATCTGGGTGGCAAGCCAAAAGGCCCTTTTAATAGAGAAATGCGTATAATTGCAGGCTTTTCTGCTGCTGAGTTAGACTGGTTGGAAAACACACACTTATGAACACACAAAAAATATTTAATACGCCTCTTTTCAACTTGGGTTTCAGAGTTTTCTTTTCTTTAGCCGGATTATCTGCGCTGATTTTAATAGTACTCTGGAATGCTATCTTTAAAGGTAATTTAACTGTCGATCATTATTATGATGCAACTTATTGGCATGCCCATGAAATGCTACTGGGCTATGCTGCCGCTGTTATTGCAGGTTTTTTATTAACGGCGGTTAAAAACTGGACAAACCAACCCACCTTAAGTGGTGATAAATTAGGCGGACTGGCGCTCTTATGGTTGTATGGTCGTATCTTACCTTTTTATTCCGGTTTATTGCCTGATGCACTGATTGCGTTAGTTGACTTTGCCTTTTTACCTGTATTGGCTTATCAAATCAGTAAACCGATTATCCAGACCCGACACACAAAAAGTTTTATTTTCATAGGACTGTTAGCCGTGTTAAGCATTGGTAATGGTTTAATTCATGCGCAATTATTGGGGCTGTATGAAAACACCGCATGGACGGGTGTTCAACTTGTTGTAGCTACGATCATCCTCATGATTCTTGTGCTTGCTGGGCGCTTATTACCCTTTTTTATAGAACGCGGTTTGTCCGGCGTACTTATCATCAAAAATCCGTTACTCGATACTTTGTCCATTGGCTCTGCTACGATTGTCTTTGCTTTACAGATTGGCTCACTCTCAGGGACATTCTTAGCACTTATGGCTATCTTTGCTGCGGTCATTAACGGCGCCCGACTATTAGGATGGTATGTGCAACGAATTTGGTACGTGCCTTTATTGTGGATACTGTATGTGGGTTACGGCTGGATTATCCTTGGCTTTGTACTCACCGCCTTATCAGCGTTCCACTTATTATCAAGCGTTTTGGCGATACATGCCTTTACGGTTGGGGGTATGGGTGTATTAACCTTAGGGATGATGGCTAGAGTCTCATTAGGCCATACCGGCAGACCCCTAAAAGCCTCTAACGCGATCGCCATTGCCTTTGTGTTAATTAATATCACTGCTTTAATCAGGGTACTGATGCCCTTAGCCTTGCCTAATGGGTACGACACCTTAATCTACGCCTCTACATTAACCTGGCTGGCAGCCTTCGCGCTATTCATGTTTGTTTATGCACCTATTTTGACCCGCCCAAGGATTGATGGACAAGAAGGCTAGGATCAGCATGAGTAGTTACAATTAATCTAATTTAACCACCTTGCCACTTGCAGCGGATTCAAGTGCTGCAACAATCAAGCGGCAATTTTCTTTAGCATCGTCTAAGGATAACAAAGGCAATTTCTTATTAAGCACACAGTCACTGAAATGCTCTATTTCAAGTTTAAAATGATTATGGGGCAACAACTGCTCTTGATAATGCAGTCCTTCTTCAGTCCACCATGAAATCACCGGCACATTTTCCGGTAATTGCCATACAGTATGACATTTGATGCCGCCTTTAGTCCCTATAATTTCATACTCACAACGCCTTGCATGTTCAAAACTAAAATCAAACTGCGCATACTTACCTAAGCCAAAATCAATAACACCACTCGTGGTAATATCCGCCCCACTCTCAACATATTTTGCTAAGGCTGTTACTGCGACTGGCTTTTCATCAAAGAATAGTCGAGCTGAATGGATGGCATAACACCCAATATCCCACATGGCACCACCACCTCGCTCAACACTTTCTGATAAGCGATAAATGCGAGCCGGTTTCATCATGAAAGAATAGCTAGCACGAACAGACCTTACTTCACCAATCACACCTAAGCGAATCAATTCTTGCACTCGCAAATGTTGAGGATGAAAGCGATACATAAAGCCTTCCATAACCACGACATTATGTTTTACAGACGCTTCTTTAATGGCGTCAATGTCAGCAGTGGTTAAAGCCATCGGCTTTTCGCACAACACATGCTTGCCACTTTTAATAGCGCGTAATACCCATTCCGCATGTTCATGGTTAGCTAGAGGCACATAAACAGCATCGACATCCGTATCATCTAACAAAGCATCAAGACTGTCATAGGTTTTTACATTATCTTGCTGAGGGGCAAATTGCTTAAGCGTTTTTTCTGCGGCGCCAGCACGACGACTGGCAATAGCAACTAACTGCGCATTGTCAGCAGCAACAATTGCGGGTAGCAAACGCTCATTAATACGTGCCGCGCCCAAAATACCCCAGCGTAATTTCGAATGTGTAGATACCATAATGCCTTATACCTTCTAATGTTGTAACGTAATAGTCAATCAATTCGATCGGCATTTAATTTTGCATACAAGGCGGCTCCAACTATGCCGGCTTGATTTAAGAACGCGGCTGGTTTAACGGGCGTTTCTACTGTTAATTGTGCTTTAAACTTGTCGAAATGTTTACTGGTACCCCCGCCAATAACGATCAAGTCAGGCCAAAATAAAGCGTCCATTTGAGTCAGATAGGTATTAAAGCGTTTACCCCATCGCTTCCAGCCTAAGCCTTTTGTTTGACGAACTAAATCGGATGCATAATGTTCGGCTTTTTTTCCATTCTTCAAATATAAATGCCCTAACTCGGTATTGGGCAATAAGGTTCCATCCGTAAATAAAACCGTACCTAATCCCGTTCCAATAGTAATTAATAAAACAACACCGTCTTGACCCACACCCTCACCAAAATACATTTCAGCCAAACCAGCCGCATCGGCATCATTAAGACAATAACAAGGACATTGCGTCGCTTGAGAGAATAGTTGATTAATATTAGTGCCGATAAAAATCGGCGATATATTCGAAGCAGTCCGGGACACACCGTGTTGAATGGCAGCAGGAAACCCACAACCCACTAACCCAGTCCAGTTAAAATGATTAACCATTTCTGTCAAAACAAAGGCAACTGAAGTCGGTGTTGCTGGTTGTGGAGTCTCAATACGATAACGTTCTGTAACTAGAGAACCATTGGTAGTATCAACAATCGCCCCCTTAATACCAGAACCGCCAATATCTACGCCAAGAATCAACATAAGATTTCCTTAAAAAATAGAGTTATTATGTATGCATTGTAAGCAAAGTACTTTTAAATGCAACACTTAAAACGCCTGCCTCCCAAACAATAATACAGGCTAATCGTTTATAATTTAGTCTAAAAGAAAACAGCCTGAAGCATCAGGTTTGGTATCATAAAGCACTCAATCAATCTGGAAACAACATGCAACAGCCAATAGACACTGAACGATTATCTAATGACCTTATCATTCCGCGAATCATTCAGATCCTGATGATAGTCCTAATAATAGCTCTGGTTATCATCTGTCTATCACTCGGTGAACAATTACAAAGCCCCTTAGCAGAAACTCAGCGAATATTCATTAGATCTACTCTCTATCTGCTTGCTATCGTCGCCTTTCCTATGACCAATTTGATTCGCCATATCCAATTAAGATTAAATGAAACCATGCCATTTACAGAATTAACCGTAAGATTGATTGCAAAAAAACGCTACCGATGGACAACCACGGTGTCTATGTGTTTAATTGGAATTGTCGATATCTTTGGATTTACGCTGTTTATTTTGGGTGATGGTTATAACACTCTGTATATATTTTCAGGATTATCTGCATTGGGGATGATCTTATATAGACCCAAACTGAGTGAATACATCAGAATTATTGATAGGCTTGAATCTAAAGAAGAACATCGCGCTTAATGAGATAGCCATTAAATCTCGATGACTTCAAAATCGTGAGTAATCTCTACACCTGCTTTACCCAACATAATTGAAGCAGAACAATATTTCTCTGCCGACAATTTCACTGCACGCTCAACAACTGATTCTTTTAATCCTTTGCCACTGACAATGAAATGCAAATGAATTTTGCTAAACACACTCGGCACGGCGTCTACACGCTCGGCTGCAATCTCAGTCACACAGTTAACAATATCATTTCTGCCTTTTTGTAAAATCTGTACCACATCGAAGGATGAACAGCCTCCTAAGCCTATTAGAATCATTTCCATAGGACGAGGCCCCATATTACGTCCACCATGATCAGGTGACCCATCCATAACGACTGTATGACCGCTACCCGATTCTCCAACAAACATGACACCGTCAACCCATTTGATTGTTGCTTGCATTTTTCCTCCTAATTAAAAGTAAGGCTAGATTAACATAAAAAGCTCAGTCTAAGCCTTACCTGACATGATGCTCTTGACATATTTTTTCGCTATCGCTTACGATTAGTGGTTCCTTAGTTAATCCACAACTAAAACCCAATGCAGATTGATTAAAATAATGACAGGTTCTACAAAGGCCGAACGAATAGCTTTTATTGGCTTTTTGTAATGTTCTCAATACACTAACAAAAACGTCCTCACAATGCCCCACCTCGTCTTCAAATAATACCCTTGCCTGTGTAAATATATCATTTGCTCGGGATGCTTCCAAAAGCGCTAAACCCGCCTCCAACAAACTGAGATGTAACTTACGCCGATCAATCAAATCAACATTTTTTCTTATAAATCCCTTTTTCTCTAACAATAAAACGGTCTGTGAAACCGTTCCTCGCGTCATCCCCAAATAATTAGTTAATGCGGCAGGTGTATCACTATAACGATTACAACGCGATAAATAATCCAGCACTTGCAAATGCACAGACTGTATCCCAAGTTCACTACATTTTTTACGTTCCTCTGAACGAATTAGCGCAGACATCCTCTCTATCAAATCAAAAATATCAGTTTCTTTAGTAATACCCATCGGTAACAACCAGTTGGTCAATTGACAACGGATATTATAGTATCATACAGATCAAAGACCTGCTCAAGCCAGTAGGAATGATTAGTATTGTATATTGAAAAAAGTGTATGGTAGCTTCACTACCATACACTTTTCACTTAAATTATAGAGACCAAAATTAATTAAACGACATAAAAAATACGTGAGCATTACGCGATGGATATTTAAGTGTGTTTGGCGGCATATTAAGACTCATTGACGTGTGTGGTTTCCGAATTTGACAACAGCACATTATGTTTTTCATCTTCAATAACAGCCATTTCAATCTTTTGCCACCTTAATAGCTCCAATTCACCATTAAAATGCTCAACAATAGCGGTACAGCTTTCTACAAAATCCCCAGTATTTACATATAAAAAGCCGTTTATATCTTTTATTTCAGCGTGATGTATATGCCCGCAAATGACTCCATCCAAGCGCTGATCTTTTAAGGTGCTAACAATACTTTCTTCATAATCAGAAATAAATTGAACGACATTCTTGACTTTAAACTTAACGAAAGCAGCTAACGAAAAATTGGATTGCAATCCGAACCAACGCCTGACCGTCCTTATAATGCGATTAACCCAAATCAAAAAGTCGTATCCCTCACTACCAATTTTGGCTAGCCATTTGTGGCATTTAGCAATCGTGTCATATTCATCGCCATGCACAACCAAAAATTTCTTTCCATCAACTGTATTATGAATATCAGAGTTTCTAACAATAATGTCTCCAAAAACATAGTTATCATATTCCCTCACATTCTCGTCATGATTACCTGGCACATAAATAACTTGAGTGCCATGCCTGGCCTTTCTTAAGACTTTTTGAATAACGGTATTATGATCTCTTGGCCAATACATTTTCTTGGAGAGTGACCAAAAATCAATAATATCGCCCACCAAATAGAGCTTCTCACTGTCGTTATACTTTAAGAAATCCAGTAAAACATCACCTTGACATTGAGTAGACCCCAAATGTAAATCTGAAATCCAGATAGTTCGATAGGTTTTATTCATAATCAAACGTTAACCTTAGGTTACGAGCAACGGATAAAATGGTAGCAGAAGAACGTGAAAATAATGTTACAACCGGGTAAAATCCAAAAACAGTGACTTTTTTACTTTACCCTAAGACTTTAACATGAAAGTGACCGGCCCATCGTTAAGTAACGACACTTTCATATCGGCACCAAAGCGTCCAAATTCCACCGTGTCATAGGTCTCCTTCGCTAAGCTTTGCAAATAGCTAAAGAGCTGAAGTCCTTTTTCCGGCGGCGCTGCCGAAATAAAACTGGGGCGATTCCCCTTTTGAGTATCTGCTGCCAAAGTAAATTGAGGAATCAATAACAGTCCACCCTTAATATTCTTCAAGCTTAAATTCATTCTATCATTCTCATCGGCAAAAATCCGATAATTAAGAATGCGTTCCAATAAGCGCTCTGCGTCTTTCTGAGTATCTGCTTTTTCGACCGCGACTAAGGCGACAATACCGAGATTTATCTGTCCGACAGTCTCATTATCAATAACTACGTTGGCGTGAGTCACCCGCTGAATAACTGTAATCATAAATAAAATTAATGGTGTTATTGTAACTCTGGATGTCGCATCAGTTCCAGCCATAATTCGCTATACGCTTCCATAGAACGGCTTTTATGGGCAAACCCACCTAAAGGCATACGCTCTAAACCCATACGCTCTATATCACTCGCATAAGGAATAAGAGATTTTAAAATCTCAGGGTAATTTTCAGCCAATATATCCATAAACTCTTTATGCATTTTCTTTCGGCGATCAACCATCGAAAAAAATGGAATGAATCCAAGATGATGTAATTCGTGATCTTTTATAAATAATTTTAACTGCTCCAGTGTCCTTAATGACAGCGTCGTTGGAATAACAGGCGATAGTAAAACATCAGACGCTTCAAACACCGCCTCGGATAATAAGGAAATATTAGGCGGACAATCCAGAAAAACGAAATCGTATTCTTCTGCTAAAGGCCTGAGTAATTTTTTAAGTTGCTGAGTCGGCTTCTTTTTAGTGTCCAGAACGAGATCCATGTTTCTAAATGAAAAATCTGAGGGTAACAAGTCCAGGTTTTCAAAATCTGTCCCTTTTATTAAACCATCAAGCTCACGCTTACCTGCAATCAAATCTTTACTGCCACCTTTTAACCTAGGCTTGATGCGAAAATAATAGCTGCTAGCTCCCTGAGGGTCTAAATCCCAGATTAAAGTACGATACCCTTTACTAGCCGCAATAAAAGCTAAATTCACTGCACTTGACGTTTTTCCAACCCCTCCCTTGATGCTATATAAAGCAATAATCTTCATCAACTACTCCGGTAAAATCAATCTGTTTTTAAACCTTAGACTGATTATAATATACAACATAGAATACATTTTATAAGCGTTAATCTGCTTAGAAATATAACCTACTAAAATAAAAAATAATAAAAGATAATAAAAGATTGAAATTTTCAATTAAATTCCCTATCCTTAGGCAGTTTAACTGGATTTCATTTTCCACCAAGAGAACAATGTTCTCTTTTTTAACACCTAAAGAGGTCACTATGAAAAAATCACTTGCTACAGCAGCCGGTATCGTTTTAATCGCATTAAGCGGCTCAGCTTTCGCTGATGAACAAATTGAAGTAGGTCAAAAAATCTATGAGCGTGCTTTCGGTCGTGGTTGTGGTACTTGCCATGATATCGCATCAAACCCACAATTACCTGCAAACATCAAAGCAGGTACTTTAACGAGAGCCAGCTTTGAAAAGATTTTAAAAGAAGGCAAAGGCGGCATGCCAGTAGCTATCGCTGAAATCATGAAAAACAAAGCCGTTGAAAAAGCGGGCTACGGTGAAGATCAAGCGGTTGACGCTTTATTCGCTTACATCAGCAGCAAATAATAATAAAAAACACAGATCAGACACAAAAAAGCCGCATCTTCCTAACGGAGGGGCGGCTTTTTAATTAGAATAGCATTCAGGCTGTTATTTCTTATTCAAATATTGAATAATCACTTCTTTATAAGGCAATCGAAAACGATTTCTAAGCCAAACACCACCGACTGCTGCTAGCATCAAACCGCAAGAAGCCAGCGTTAAATAGACGAGATGCTTTAAGTGAGACATTTCCTTAACTAATTGCTCATTCTGGACAACAGTCGCTACTTCTTTTTTAACGGGTTCCGAATAAGATTTAAGCACTTGAACATCATTTTTCAAATCCTCAAGTGTACCCAATGAATTTGAAACCGCTCCTAGCCGGATACTCTCTTCCAGAACACGTAGTTTACTTTCAATCGATCCACTGACCAAGCCAACAAACTGTCCCTTTAACGTGTTAACCTCTGCTGACAACACAGGGTTAATTTCGGCATTATTAACTTCTGAGACTTTAAGCTTATTAGAAGGGACAATGAAAAAGCCAGCAATAATAATTACAGCCATCAGGAAAACAACCGTGGCCGTCAACCATCGATTAACTTTCATCAAATTTTGATGAGAAGGGATTCTTGCTAGAACCACAACCTCATTTTTCTGCTCATGCAACTCACTCATCACTCAGTTCCCCTCAAACCAGGCATCGAAAGCACCCCGGCAGGACAATGTTATTATTTATTATAGTTGTGGTAATTATTCCACTTAGGGTGATAATTATACTAGTTAAATAACAATTGTCCTGAGTTTTTATTCAGCTTATTTACGTAATTGTTTAGCAGCAGCGATACGCATTCTTAACGCATTGAGCTTAATAAAGCCTTCCGCATCTTTTTGATTATAAGCGCCGCCATCATCTTCGAAAGTAGCAATACTTTCATCAAACAGACTATCTGTTTTAGAATGCCTGCCCACGACAACCACATTTCCTTTGTATAGTTTAAGACGTACTTTACCGTTGACTGACAACTGCGAAGCATCAATCATTGTTTGCAATAGCTTACGTTCAGGACTCCACCAGTATCCGTTATAAATTAACGAGGCATACCGAGGCATTAACTCATCCTTTAAATGCGCCACTTCTCTATCCAAGGTTAAAGACTCAATCGCACGATGAGCTTTTAACATAATAGTACCCGCTGGGGTTTCATAACAACCGCGTGACTTCATGCCTACGTAACGGTTTTCAACAATATCCAGACGACCGATACCATTTTCGCCGGCTACCTTGTTCAATTGTTCGAGAACCGTGGCAGGTGAAACCGGTACATCATCAATGGCGACGATATCACCTTTTTCATAAGTCAATTCAATATAAGTGACTTTATCAGGCGCTGCTTCAGGTGATACCGTCCAGCGCCACATATCTTCTTCTGGCTCTGCCCAGGGATCTTCAAGGATACGACCTTCATAAGAGATGTGCAGCAAATTAGCATCCATTGAATAAGGCGAACTCTTACCTTTTTTCTCAACTGAAATACCGTGCTTTTCAGCATAATCCAATAAGGCTTGCCTAGACGTTAACTCCCACTCACGCCAGGGGGCAATTACCTGAATATCAGGCCGTAATGCATAAGCACCTAACTCAAAACGTACCTGGTCATTCCCTTTGCCGGTCGCGCCATGAGAAATAGCATCAGCGCCGGTTTCATTGGCAATCTCAATTAAACGTTTAGCAATTAATGGCCGTGCAATAGAAGTCCCTAACAGATATTCTCCCTCGTAAATGGTATTGGCACGGAACATTGGAAACACGTAATCACGTGCAAATTCTTCACGTAAATCTTCAATAAAAATATCTTTAATACCAGCAGCCTGTGCTTTAGCACGTGCGGGTTCTACTTCTTCACCTTGCCCTAAATCAGCTGTAAAGGTGACTACTTCACATTGATAAACATCCTGCAACCATCTAAGAATAATGGAAGTGTCTAAACCCCCAGAATAAGCCAATACAACTTTATTGATTTTTGACATAATATGTTCTTACTCAAAGTTAAAAAATTCTGCAAATTATACCCGAAAACTACTTGAACCATACATAACGGAACCGAAACACCTTTGGAACGGGTTCAGGTAAATGGACTGACGCTATCAACCCTATTAATTTCATTCCTCTTAAGACAATTCACAATGAACGCATCCAACAACCAAACAGTTCAGATTACTCCGAAAAAAGCCGAAAAGACCACCTTATCAGCGGCGCAGAAACGCTTTAATAGCCTAACAAAAAAAATTGATACTGAGCGCAATCGACTCATTGGATGGCAAGAAATCACCCAGACATATAACCAAAAACTCAGTAGTGAATATGAGCCCCAATTAAACAAATTTATCGACATTAAAAGTCAATTGATATTTCTACTGGATGAAGCCTACGATAGCCGTGCATTTAACAAAACAGATAAACAAAAAATTCACTATATTATCTGTGAACACACACAGAAGTTAATTGCAGAGTTTGATCGTGAAGAACTTAAACCGATATTCAACAAGTACAATGATTTTGGTTATGATGAAATGCGTGATGAGTCTGAATCTGAGATGTCGGATTTAATGAAAGAATTAGTAGAAAATATGTTTAATATAGAACTGGATGAGGATATTGATTTTAACTCGCCTGAAGAGCTGCATGCTCATTTACAAGACAAACTGCGCGAAAAAATGGACTCTGATCCGAAGGCTCAATCACAAGAACCCGCTAAAGAACATAAAAAAACCAAGAAGCAATTGGAAAAGGAATTGCGCCAACAGGAAGAAGATGCTTTAGCACTGCAATCAGTCCGTGAAGTCTATCGCAAGTTGGCTGCAGCACTGCATCCTGACCGTGAACAGGATCTTGATGAACGCCTTCGCAAAACTGAATTAATGCAACGTGTTAATGCTGCTTATGGTAAAAAGGATCTATTGAAACTACTGGAGCTTCAATTAGAAATTGAACAGATTGATGCTAAGCATTTAACTCAAATTGCTGACAGCAGACTTAAATATTTTAATAAAATACTTAAGGAACAACTGGAAGAACTCAATCATGAAGTCTATCAAATAGAAGGCCGATTTAGGGTCATGTTAAATATGCCTTACTATGCGTCATTGTCATCACCCAAGCAAGTCATCCAATATTTAAACCGTGATATCAATTCCGTAAAAAAGGAATCAATGTTACTCAAAATCCAGCTTGAATCATTTCAGGATCCATCGGCACTTAAGGCCTGGCTAAAGAAGTTCAAAATACCTAAAAAGCAGATCGAGGATGATATCTTCTTTGGTGACTTCTCTCCTTTTGATTTTAGATAAATCAACAACAAATATCTGTCTTAATTTCTTTTCGGCTCAATGAAACATCTGCCAGTTTTAATACTACTGCTCAGTACCCCTTTCAACACTCATGCTAAAGGGAAAGGGAAAGGGAAAGCCAAGATTAAATTGCGCACCAATCCAAACCAGATTGAGGAGGTCTGAACAGTCAGTAATGAACTCAAATTAATCTGAATACGCAAGCCGATTATAATGACGTATTTTTCTTTAAGACTAAATATATCCTGTTTTGAATGTATTGATACGGCAAGGTATAAAATAAACGATAACTGTTTCTATGCTTTACCAAAAAAATTTTATTAAGGAGTCCTTCGGACAATCATTTTGTTAAAGGGTTCCGAGTGTTTAATTAAAACAGGGAACCTTAGTGATAATGCAACCCAACTTTCAACATCACTGGCTGCATAGCGTCCCTCTGGATAAAACAATCACTCAACCCCGGATTAACTTAACGTTTCGTAAAGTGATTCCATTGAATAGCCGGTAAGTTATGACTCACTCTAAACCGTCTGATGCTGCAATAAAGAATTTATCCTGGACTAACCCTTGGCTACAATTACCCGATGCGTTTTATCAACGCATACAGCTAACGCCATTGGATACCCCCTATTTTATTCATTGCAACACTCACACCGCAGAATTACTGGGTTTATCAGCAGAGCAATTACAGAATGAAGCCACATTGCATTTTTTTAATGGTCAGCAATTACCGCCGGAAGTACAGCCAACAGCCAGTGTCTACGCTGGACATCAATTCGGTATTTTTACAGCGCAATTGGGAGATGGTCGGGTGCTGTCCTTAGGTGAAGTGGTAGGCCATAATGATCGTCGCTATGAAATTCAATTAAAAGGCGCGGGCTTAACCCTTTATTCTCGAACGCTGGATGGTCGTTGTCCATTAGGTTCTGCCATTCGTGAATATCTGGGTAGCGAAGCCTTAGCCGGTTTAAATATTCCCACTTCGCGAGCACTGTGTCTGCTGGGTAGTGAAACAAAAGTACAGCGAGAATACCTTACAACGGGTGCACTGTTAGTCAGAATGGCACGCTCTCACATCCGCTTCGGACATTTTGAGTATTTTCATCATAAAGGTGATTTTGAGAATGTAAAGAATCTCACCACGTTTGTCATCGAACAACACTTTCCTGACGTGTTAAATGAACCCATTGAGTTACGGCCATTACGATTATTAGAAGCTATTGTTGAGCGGACGGCCTGTTTAATAGCGGCTTGGCAAAGCGAAGGCTTTACACATGGCGTTATTAATACCGATAACATGTCGGTGCTGGGTGATACGCTAGATTTTGGCCCTTTTGGTTTTATGGAGACCTATCACCCTGAGTTTTTAGCCAATGCTAGCGATGATTTAGGTCGTTATCAATTTGATCAACAACCTGAAATAGGACGTTGGAACTGTTTAGCGTTGGCGGAAGCAATGTCCTCCTTGTTGCCGTCCCGTACTATCCCTGCCAAACTACTGCGACTATATCGACAACATTATCATCAGCATTATCTGCAACGCCTACGTTTAAAGCTCGGCTTAAGCACACCACATCCTGACGATGCCAAGTTGATAGAAGTCTTATTAACCACCCTACAACAGGGTAACATTGATTACGCCCTATTCTTTCGGAATTTAGCAGATTTTATTAATGTACAAGAGAAGAATCCAGCGCTTTACACTTTAACAACAGACTCCGCTAACTTAATGCAGTGGCTAAGCCTTTACCAAGATCGCTTGCGTTTAGAGACTATTTCCTCGCAAGAGCGCCAAAAACAAATGAATCAAGTCAATCCTTGTTATGTACTGCGCAGTCATTTATTAAAGCAGTCGATTACTGACGCAGAGCACGGTGATTTAACCGAGTTTTATCGTTTGTTAACCTTATTACAAAACCCTTTTGAAGAACAAACCGGTATGGACTTTTATGCACAACCCTATAATCCAGAAGCAGGCTAAACATCCTAAGCTCACAAACTAATATCTAAGTTAAAGAATAGGTTATCTATATTCTATGCGCGAACATTGGGACTGTAATTTATGCTGAATTTATAGATAAAAGGTCTGTAAAAGTAAAGCCTACTAACTTTGCCGCAGTTATTTCAAAATCTCATCACCCTCAACCGATGAAACGCTTAACTCAACCGATTAAACCCTTCTTCCGCCCGAAGATACATTGAACCCGTCCGAATCAACCCTTCTTCCACCGGACGGGACCCTTAGTCCGACCGACACAAGCCTTCATCCGACGACTCTGGATATTATTGCAACTTGGAGAATAATCAAGGCACAACCAACAGCGGGAAAGTTCGATAGGTCGCCCATTAAATGGCTACTCGGTATGAAATAACTTGCTCAGAAACCCGGTATCATTGTGTAGCTGTTCAATCCGCTTTTTTGCGGCGATACTGAATTGGGAATCCGGTTCTTCATTACTGAGTCGTTCAAGCACTGACAGGCTTTTTTTGTCCAATAACTCAATGGCATGAAGTCGGACTGCTGGATAATAAGCCCGCAGGGCAGCAAGTTCTCTAAGATAGGCATTCGCTCCATGTAATTGTTTGAGCATGACTCGCTCAGGATTATCAGTAAAAAGATCGCGTAACAGATTACCGTAAGCCAATCAGGATATTAGCAATCGTGGGATTAATTTGGGTAAACAGATAATGAGCCATTTCATCTAAATAACCCAAAAAGTTCAAAGCACCTACAATCATCATGGCACCATAGAAAAACAATAGCGTATCCCAGTCAACCCCTGCAATACATTTAAAAACATCAAAGCCCTTTTGTGAATCAATCGCCTCTTGGGTTTCAGACAGTAAAAAGTGACCCAGTTTCTCTGATTTAGTTAAATAATAGGCGAAAAATTGTAATATCGCCAAGCCTAGCATCATCCCGGCAATGGCAGGCATATCAAGAAAGACATTCGATAAAATAGTCATACTGAAGGTCAGTACAAAGATGAATATAATCCGCTTACTACCGCGCTTTAAAATCGGCGTTGCTTTAACAAATGCGGGCGTTGCTTTAGAAACTGAAAAACTCATAATAAAGGCTGGCACCAGAAAGTTAACAATACATGGCAGCGTTAAGGTAAAAAACTCCGTGAAATGCAACATATTTTGTTGCCACACGAAAAAGGTAGAAATCCCCCCTAACGGACTCATTGTGCCCCCGGCATTCGCGGCAACTACGGCATTTAATCCCGCCAGACCGACGAACTTAGAATCTGCTTTTCCTATAACCAGTATAATGTAACCCATTAACAAGCCCACTGTTAAACTGCTAATCACAGTAGATAACACAAAAGCCAGCACACCTGTAATCCAAAATAGTTTTCGATAGCTGTATTGTCTATTAGACAAGACAATACGCAAGGCATCAAAAATACTCCGCTCTGTCATAGCATTTAAAAATGTCATCGACACGGTAATAAATAAAAATAACTCTGCATAAGCCGTTAAATTACTTTGAAAAACGACAGCTACATTTTTGGCTGACCCAAACTCCACGCTATAGTAAACAAAAATTGAGAGCCAAATTAATGCCGAACCCAAGACCATCGGTTTTGCTTTACTCAATTGGTGTAAATCTTCTGTCATGGCAATGGCATACGCCAAAACAGTAATGGCAATCCCTAGATAGCCAATAAAATGATGCTTTAAATCTAATTGTGTTGCCGATTGGATTTCTTCAGCAAAACTCACCGATGGTAAAAGAAATGCGGCTATTATTAAGCATCCCCACCGGCTACTCCTTAAAACCCTGTTACCACTACTACGATCTAAGCGGAAAGCAAAAAATGCTAATAATAAAATTAGAGAGGTACTGTCCATCGGTTAAACCTTTCAAGCTAGTTTCAACAATGGGTTATGGTAGTGTTTTTAGCATCAAGATTTCGTAAGAATGCGAATACCTGACAGAAACAGAATGTTTCTTTATTGGGTACTAATAACGATTAGTCAACTAAAACAGAAAAGGATGGTGATTTACGCTTGATACTCCCAAAAGTTACTACAATGAAGTTTCACAACCACTGAGTTTAGCTTTTATTAAATATCTTGAGTACCAAGTCATAAAACCACCGTGGCCGAAACAATAAAATCCAAATTAAAAATAACGGGGTAATAGGAACGGAACGGGGCCAATTTCAATTATAGAAATAAACAAAAGTACGAGAATACAAAGAAAGCGCATAATTTATTATTGTATTAAGGTGAATGAAACATAATTTGTCAATGAGACATTTAATTATCTATGATAATTCCAATTGTCGTCATATATTATCCGAACATAATTAATAACCATATAAAAAACATTGCTAAATGCACTATTTGATGTAAAGATGACGCCATCAAATCATAGCCTAATTCGTAACCACAACAACACATGCATGATGTATCTCAACAGGGTCATAGCACCAACTTAATTGGCTTGTCGACGGCCTGTATAGCCAGTCTTGACTTTAACGAAACACCTAAACCTCTCCGTATTGCTGGCACCCGTGAATCAGCTTCTGGATTGTTTGAGCAATTGTTCAAACAATCAACACGCGAGGCGTGTGGACAGATATTTCAGGACTATATGTGCGTGGTGTTCGGCTTTGAATCTGAACAAAGACTCCGTGATGATGCTTCTGGAAGACGCCGATACCGAAACAGTTATCTTAGACTTATTCAGGATTGGGGGTTAGATTCAAACAACGCCCAAGGCGCCGTTTTTAAAGGCTGGGTGGAAAGCCGTTTTGGGTTATTCCCTAACTATCATAAACAGCGTATAGCCAGTTTCAGCTGTAAAGACTGGGTTATGTATATTGAAGAAAAGATGAACAGTCGATATCACAACAACTGCATTTACATGCAACTTGATCTTCTTTACGAATATTGTCAATGGGTTATTGAACGTTTTCAGTTTCCATCGGCAACGCATAAAACACTATATCGGGGCGTTAACTCTCTGGAGGATCATTGTTTGGTTCAGGGAGAAGATAATCACCATAAAATCGTGCGGTTAAACAGTCTTGTTTCTTTTACTGACCACCGCAGTATTGCCAGCGAATTCGGCGCGTATATTCTAGAAGTTGAAGTACCGATGGTTAAACTGGTTTTTTTTAATGAATTACTACCGCATCACGCTTTGCATGGTGAGGCCGAATATTTGGTCATTGGTGGTGATTATAAAGTCAAAGTACAGAGGTAAAACATGACAAACGAACACGTACTCGACAGAGCGCTGGGCGCTTATTTAGGTTTTGCCTGCGGCGATGCGCTGGGTGCAACAGTAGAGTTTATGACACCGAAACAAATTCATAAACACTATGGTGTTCATCAGGATATTATTGGAGGCGGTTGGTTAAACCTGGAAGCCGGACAAGTGACTGATGATACGCAAATGTCACTGGCATTAGGGCAGGCTATTATCGATCACCAGGATTGGAACATTCAGGCCGTTGCCGATAACTTTGTGACCTGGCTAGAAAGCAACCCGCCCGACATAGGAAATACCTGTAGACGCGGTATTATACGCTATCGGGATAGTGGTGAACTATTTGGTTTACCTCGCGAGGATGATGCAGGAAATGGCGCTTGTATGCGAAATCTACCCGTGGTGTTGGCGACCTTAAATCGGCCCGATCTTTTTAGGATATGGAGCTTACAACAAAGCCACATTACCCACAATAACCCTTTGTCTGATGCTGCAACCTTAACACTGGGTCTGATAGTCAAACATTTAATTACCCTAGGGGATAGTGACGCATGTCAGCAAGAGTCCGATGCGTTGATTAATCAATATAACCAATTCTCTTATACGCCTTATTTGGGCAAGGCCTCCGCTTATATTGTCGATACCGTGCAAACCGTTTTGCATTATTTTTTTAACACAGACAGCTTTGAATCCTGCTTGATTGCAACCGTTAATCAAGGCGGTGACGCAGATACAACCGGTGCATTGGCTGGAATGCTTGCGGGGGCGAAATACGGTGTTCAACAGATACCCGAACGTTGGTTAAATCAATTGGACGCTGCGATTGTTGTTAATATACTCAGGCAAACGACAGCGCTTATTAAGACTACGCACATTTAGATCAGTGCCTGAACGGTAATCTATGATTGTAGGGGATTGGTCTGGGATAAGCGAATACACCGTGTACGAACAGCTCTATCTGCTATCACGAAAAGACTATACGACCCTTCGAATTTCTCCATAGCCGTTAAACGCTAAGTGAATACGCTTTTATCAAATAAGGCTAGTCACTGGTTTGCAACGGGGCCTTGCCTATCCCCTAAAGTTGTTATCGCATACTCGCGACGGACTTAATGCTGACTATCAAAGGGCTTAAGGGTTAGTCTTAAGGTGCTGGTTACTGACCGCCTTAGTATTTTATGCTTAAGCTGAACTGTGCCATGCCTTTTTTGTTGTTGTCATCTGCCTTTTTTACGCTTGACTATGCGCTTTTTTACACACAACTGATTACAGTCTGGCTATTTGCCGTCAAATAGACTAGACTTCAAGGCTAAGGCCGCGACCTTTTTAGACGCATGCATAAAGATGACCTCGATGAGTATTCTATCAGTCGACTGATTATTAATGTTGTGTACGTTTAACTCACCCTTAACTGATAGGAATTCTGTATGCAACCCAAATTGATTGTCGCATTTGATCGTCTTAATAACAGGGAGTTATTAATAAAGTCCGGCGTTATCGTGGCTGGATTAACCCAGAACCTTAATTATCCTGAGCCCTGGTTACCTCTATTAATAACTTTGAGTGACTTGACCACTGCCCAGGCCGATTATGAAACAGCTTATCATGACGCCTTATCACAAGATAAGTTTAAGATTTCCCATCGTAATGATTGTCGTGTTGTGTTAATCGGGATATTAAAAACTATAGCACCTTATTTTGAGTTAGCGTCACAAGCCGATGTTTCTAAGCTAGCAACCAGCGGTTACGATTTACGCCGTGATACCACCCATAATAATACCTTTGATATTTTACCCGCCCCTTTAGATTTTAGCATTATGCACGGAGCCTTTAGTGGCACGATAGATATTAAAATCAGTCGCTTAACAGGGGCCGCCAGTTATGAAGTGCAAATAACGCAATTAGATCCTATGGTCGAGGAAAATTGGAAACATGCTTTATGGTCTACCACAGCCACGCACATTCACCTGCCGGATTTAATACCCGGTCAATCTTATTGGCTACGGATTAGGGGGATTGGTACGAATGGGGTTGGGCTGTGGACTGATCCACTGCATATGATAGTGGTTTAAGTAGGGCAATATCAACGACTCAATTCCATGGTGTTACTGTCTATTGGGAGCGGTCTGCGTTTCGGCCTGAAGTTTTTTCAATTCAACTTCAGGTTGTTTACCCAGTTTACTCAGGATTGCAGTCCAGTTGCTGCTTACAGTTTCAGTGTTTGGATGTTGCCAACCTAAGCTACGGGCAAAAATCAGCGTTGCACGTCGGCTTAATGGCTCGGCCTCGGCGTAATGCCCCCTAATATAAGCTCCCCATCCGCTTGGGGCTTGATCATAAATTTTTGAGAAGTTTGTCATATTCGCTATGCGGGCCAATCCAGAACCAAACAATGGTGTCGGGATATTTCACAACGCCCAGCGCACGCCAACCGATACCCGCTCGCACAGAATAGACTGGCTCGGAAGTATTAACTTTCTTGAATTCAAGACTGGGATGATGATGGTTTTGTTTCCATAAACGGTAATTTTTTCGCGCGGTTTGTTTAACTCGCTCCGGCAAGTTGCGGAAGCATTCCACAAACTCTTGTGTTAGCTCAGATTTCATCGAAACCCTTTACCAAGGTTTTGCCTTGGCTGGATTGTAGTAAAGCTTCCTTTGCCAGTTTTGACAATTTATCTTGTGGCTGTTGTAGGGTTCTCTGCCAGCCTATTTCATTTTCAATGTCTTCGAACCATTGCTCGGCTATTTCATCCTGAATTTCGATAGGCAGGGTTGATACCCGCTGAACCACTTGCTCAAGACGACTAGACATGTTGGTGTTCCTTGAAGTGCTTGTTTTAGAAATTACTTTTTTCCCCTTACACTTCCAGCTAACAACCATAGCAAACATTGGAGAAGTAAGTAAAGGTTTCAACACATTATTCAAAAATGATTCGCCTGTGTAGCTATCATTACGTTCTACAGTCTCAACTACCACATTTTGATCATTCTGCAATTCAACATATTGACTTCCTTCCCTACATGAAGAAAGGAGATTTCTAGTTTCCTAGGAGTGATTATGTATCGCTACTGCTCAGTGAGTTTTAATTATATCCGAATTACCCAGGAGTTGTAACTGTTCACCTACCCTAATTATCTCAAGCCGCTATTTTGTCAGGTACAGATAATTCTTCTTGAGGCAAAATTATAGGCGGACATGTAGGTGGTGGTGTTTCAGACATGGTTTTTTCTATGGGTTGAGGATTTACAGAAAAAAATTATAAAACACTATTAATTAATTTTTCAATGGCTTCAGCCCCAATCACAAGATGCGACCTTATTACGCCTAAGTCATCGATAGAAACCGCCGAAGGAATGCTCGATACTTGAAACTGGTTGGAGATTTCACGGTCATTCTGGCGCAACACAGTCAAACCGGTATAATTTTCCAAGTTTGATTGTGTATTAATGCCGCGTCCTAGCAGCACAAAATTTAAGTTTTTTGCATAAGCCTCCTGCCATTTTCTAATGCTATCAACGACGGTTAAACAAGGCTGACAGTTTGCATCAAAAAACACCAAAACTATCATTTTTTTGGCTTCCAGCAATGACCAGAATGCAATGGTTTCACCCTGTAGATTGAGTGCATTAAAATTAGGTGCCTGCGAACCCGCTGGCAACCCTTTAACCGACGCAAATGGGCGTGATTCTAGCGCATTAATACGCTGGTTTAGTTTGTGTTGCTGCAAAAGTAAAAAAACAATCAGCCCTGTTTGGCTAGTCAGAATCAACAAGGCTATCGTCAATAAACGAGCCTGATCCAATGCCATTGCAAGGTTCAAGGGCGAAGGATTGACCCATAAAACCAAGCTTGTTGCGGCGATAAAAGCACCATTGCGCACTAAGGTAAGCCAACTAATGGCTGTGGGTCTTAGCTGCCCAAAACAGTTACATTGTGGGTTTTTTCCATTGCTTAATTGCCAGAAAATTGCCAAGCTAAACATTGACAGCAATAACAGCATTCCAACAACCGACCACTGCGCAAGTGCATTTATCTGTAAGGTAATGGCCAACACCAATTCCCCCACGGGTAAAAAGTAGCTAACTGGAATTTGCAAGATGGTCGGTATACCGAAATTGTTTAGCGTTTCGCGAAAGCTTGCCAACGCAAATAATTTAGCACTGCCTGTAACTAAAAAGAGCAGCATTAAGCCAAATTGTGCGATCAACGCAAAGCAATAAATCAAATCTAGCATGGATTTTTAGATTGCTTTTCGTGAACGACTCTTGTATTGGATTTATGGATACGGTATTTCAGTGCAGTTTGCGCTTTCGAGCCAGTCACAGACAGAAAGCTCAGCATTAAAATGCAAACCTTCTGGACACTGAAATAAATAGGCCGTACCCCAATCACATTTGTAAAAAGAACCACAATCATACGGATTGGGGAGATGAAGTGAGAATTCTGGGT